>Ga0265797_10000211_pt1 | contig 112573 bp, 84 predicted proteins | sample P2T30metagenome_FD_192433 | JGI IMG/M metagenome (GOLD analysis project Ga0265797, IMG submission 192433) | Plant litter microbial communities from East Loma Ridge, Irvine, California - P2 T30 | ecosystem: Environmental > Terrestrial > Plant litter > Unclassified | place: USA: California... | reverse complement strand
TAACGGGTGCTTGCTACCGAGACAAGGGTGGCATTGAAGTCCTTACATACTAACTGATACCATTGGGTGAAGCTTCTAGAACCGAAAATGTAATAATGACTTTTCCACACACTGCAGTTTTACCCATTCTAGGCCCAGCTCAGCGTCCAATCCTGAGCCCAAGCTCCATCCTCAGTCAAACTCTCCAAGCCCTTGATGCAAACAACCTTGGTCGAGCTGTTGTAGTGGATCTTAGCCGTGCCATTGAGCTGAGCGCCGTTGAGCGAAATCCTGCTCGGAGCACTCTCGACACCTAGGATGGTGACGTTGGCAAGCTTGTTGGTGTCTTCGTACAAACCACGACCAGAAGCATACAGCGAACCGTTGGCGACAGTGAAGTCGACGAAGAGGGATGACTCCGGCACAACACTCTCGCCGTCGTCGACGTACAACTGGCCGGTAGCAGCACCGTTGGCGTCGAGCGCTGCGATGAGTGACCATGAGCTGTTCCTCGACTCGGCTGTAGTGTAGAGTGCTTCCTGCTGGGGCAGAACAGCACCACCACGGATGTAGACGGGGATGTGACCGAGAGGTGCATCGATCGTGTGGTTGACGCCAGGCTGTGCGTCGACCGCTGCCTGGGTGTACCAGTCGTACCACTTCTCGCCGTCACCAACGCCAGGGAAGATTCCACCGCGGCTGGTAAGACCTTGTCCGAGGACAGGGGTGATGAGGAGGTTGGGTCCAAGGAGGAACTGGTTGTCGATGTCGGCCAGGGAGGGGTCATTGGGGAATTCCCAGCTGAGGGCACGCATAACCGTGCTTCCGGTGGTGTGTGAGAGGTGGAACAGGGTGTACATGTACGGAAGGAGGGAGTAGCGGATGGCCATCGCCTTCTTGGAGGCTTCGGCCACAGATGCCCAGACGTAGGCTTCCTGTGGATTGGCCGAGAGGGTATTGTGGTTACGGTAGAAGGGGAAGAAAGCGGAGAGCTGCATCCATCGGTTACAGAGCTCCTCGTCGGAGTTTCCGTTGAAGCCGCAGGTGTCGACGCCAAACATTGGAATTCCGAAGAGCGCAAAGTTCAAAGCCTGCGAAATGCTGAAGTACATGTAGGCGAAGAGACTGGTGTTATCGCCGCCCCAGTGTCCAGCCCACTTTCCTGTACCCGCGAATGTTGAGCGACCAATAATGAAAGGTCGTTTGCCAGGGAAGACTTCAAGAAGAGCCTGGTAGGTGGCGTTGAGGATCTGGTGGCCGAACAGGTTGTGCACGTCGTACTCCTCGACGCCATCAACATGGGTGGCGTTGGGGCTGACAGCATGTACACCGAGGTCTCCATTGACGTTGTTGATCACATATGGTGGCTGATTCACATTGCGGACACCAGGTGTGACTGTCGAGACGAAGTAAGGCGTAGTCGCAGTAGAAGGAGGCGTCGCAGACGCCACGCTCGACGCTTGAGAAGCTGAGAGTGACGAAGCGATGGCAGCCTCCGTGGCGTTTGTCAAGTTGAAGCCCTCGGGGTATGTGAGAACGAGGCTGCCAGGCTCACCGGGAAGACCGAATGGAGGGTGAACAGGGTTCAAGGACAAGTTGCCGGTGCCACAGCTACCAACGCAAAACGAGCTGACCTCTGACATGTCGATCCAAATGCCACTCCAGGGGATATCCTTGTGGTGCGCAACCATAGAATCGGTCCACCAGGACACGGACTCGTTGGTGTGCCAATCGGGAAAAACCGTGTAACCTGGCCACACAGAACCAATATATTGACTCCCATCGGGGTTGTTCAAGAACACGCCACGATCGTTACCGTCAGTATAGATGCTGTAGTTGTCGCTGGCATTGTTTGGGTTGGGGATGTAGATGGCCGAATCAACGATGCTAGAACGAAGTCAGTACAAGCTTGGTACGTAAGAGTCACCTGACCACTTACGGGATGTAATGTTGGTTGTTTGCAGCAAGCTTGTCAAAGAAACCCTTGCCAGCTTCAATGCCGAAGGTGTTGGGGTCCTGCGTAAAGTCACGGTATTGGAACATGTAGTCAATGTCATTCCATAGCGTCTCGACCGGAATGCCAAATCTGCGGTAGTTGTCTAACACCTCTTCTGTCTCGCTCCAGTTCTTGTAACCCTGTAACTGAAGTCAGCACATTATCTCAAAGTCATATGAGGATCGCTCAACGGCGACCGCGATTCATACGGCGATGAGCCGGAGAGATACATACCCAACGGCACTGGTGGAAACCGAAGCCCCAGTAAGATTGCATGGCAGGCAGACCGATAGCACCGATCTGGTATTGCTTTGTAACTTCCTCGGGAGTCGGACCGTCGAAGAAGTAGAGGTCGATGGAACCACCAAGAGCACGCCATGTAAGGTTCGTGGATAGCATGAGAGCCTCCATGGGGTGAGCGCTGCGTTGGTAGACACCATGGCTGCGGCCAACATACTCAGTATCGGCGCTGGTATTCTGCGATGTGACAAGGGTGTGTTTTCCAGTCTCTTCGTCGACCTCGTAGTACCTGGTATCTAGATAGAACGGGTGGTTACCGTAGATGTTTCCGTCAATGGGGTCGCCAGCATCGGCGGCGAAGAAGGTCGCGGTGAAGTTGTTGCCCAATCGCAGACCATGAATCCTCTCACCCATACCGTAGAGGTTGTAATCTTCAGGCAATTGAGTGACAAACTCGATGAACTGGTTCTCGTAGACTAACACGCTTCCCCTGGTGTCGTAGAGAACATCACCTGTTGACTTGCGGACAACAGTGAATGAGAATGTGGGGTCATTGCTCCAGCTGAACTGCAGGTCGATGTCTTCTGTTTCCGGGTCAGGGAGACCCTGCTGTGGGAGATCAACAAGATCCGGCGACAGGATGTAATGAGTGATGTTGCTGCTATCGAGATATGCAGGCTTGATGTTGACATTGAGGCGATGCGCATCTTGGACGTTTACGGTCAAGTTGAGGTGCTCAATATCAGTACCATAAACGTTACACTATATCGTGTTAGCAACCGCTCTCAATGGACTGCCACAAAAATTGGCTCGTGAGGATAAACCTCGACGCAACAAAAAGAAGTCACGCCATTGAGATATAACTTACAGGCTCCCCAGCCAAGCTCAAGATCGCGGTAAACCCATCCGCCGTCTTCTCGACCTCACCAGCTTTGTATCCAGGACACACATCCTGCGCCTGTACAGCCTGCGGGTCTTTGATATTCGGAAGCAGATTGGGCCCAATGTCTGCCTCAGCCGGCACAGTGAAAGCATTACTGAAAGCCGTCGTAACGCCATTGACAGTAGCCGTAATCTCAGAATTTGTAGTAGGCGTGCCGCTCGTCTCATTACCAGAAGCGCTCTGGCCCGTAACAAGGACCGAAGACGCCAGAGCCAAAAGCGAGCTCTTCATCGTTCCGAGGCGCGCCATGACGGCCTGTTCGGTCTGCTCGACGAAGTGGAGTCTCTCAGCGGTATTCGTGCTGGAAAGTGGAGTGGAAGTGGAAGTGGACCTTGTGGCTGTGGTGGTGAAAGCGCCAGCGGCGAAGAAAGTGAGATAGAGCAAGAAAGCAACAAACAGGTACCTAACGCCTCGTCGCCGCCATTTATACCACGACACGGCCATCGATGCCGGTGTCCGGCTCGTATTGACTGGATCCCTCAACACAAAGCAGAGCTGATCAGCGCAGCAACAACGTCAACATTCGTGCCGCTCCCGTGCAATCCGGTAGACGAGCGCAGCACAGGGCATCCAACAGTTTGGATCGGTTAACCTCTCAATGGCAGGGGCCCCGCAAAGTGGGGAAGAGTGAGGAGTATGGGCGGAGTTTAGTTTGCAAGCAGGCTAGGGGACTCGAGAGAGAATGCAATCGAGCGGATGGCGCCGCAAGCTTAACATCGAACACTGTTGAACAGGCAGGCAGGCACATGGTGCAACGCTGCAACGCGAGATCGGGTGGCGTGACATGTTGTTTAGCTTCCAGGGTCAATGACGCCGCTGACAACAGAAGCTCACTCTCGCTGAATTCTATTGCAGCGACAAAAGGGCCGAGTGGGATGCAGCATACTGTATCATGATATGGAGATGAAGTTGGGGTTGGGTTTGAGCTAAGTGCTTGGTCGTTGCTTGGGGAAGGTTGTTCGTCTACTGACTTTCCACCATCTCTCTCCACATCTCCACAATCGGAGTCTTTGTCGGCGATTCTGCATGTCAGAGGTCGGAGCGTCATCCACCATGTGGGAGATGGGTATAGCGGAGCGAACCTTTTGTGGGATTTATCGAAGTAAGCCCCAGGTGACACAGCAGCAAAGTCTACATGCATGTGTGGCGAAGAAATCATACATGTATCGCTATCGCATTGTCTATGATCTGCACACTTTTCAAACACGTGTATACCTAACTGTACTCTCAGAGGGACTGAACACCGCTGAAGCGTACATGTATATGGAATCAGTGAGGAGCCGGATCCCTTCGCATCGACGCCCGTGCGTTTCTCTGTGGAGAAGTCGTGTCGTCGATGCTTATGCATTCCGCGGCATACAACAAAGCGATAAAACGGACCCGCGGAGAGTCCGCATGTAGTGGATGTCCACAAGAAATCACGCAGTGGGGACACTGCTATTAGTATTACACTATCCACAGAGGCGCTGTTTAGAACCACGCCACACAGTGCTCGAGCTTGCCGACCTGCCTATGCCAAAGAAAAAGAAAAAAGATCCGTAAGCGAGTGTGAGCTCTTGTAGGTGTGAGCAGACATTCCTGCTCGCGTTCCAAGTCCAAACTCCAAAACGCCGCGCTCGATGGTACGCAAGGAAAAGAAAAACCGAAAGACGCAAGATAGGTACTCGAACAAATCAACAACATCGACTTCGGCTCTTCGGCCGACCGACCTTGAACACATCTGCCCACCCTTCGCCTCCACCATATCTCTTACGCCGACGCATTGATCCGTGACCACCACCTTCGGAGGTGAGGCCGGACCTGATGCTGGAGCCGTCGTCGTACCGGTAGTAGTCTGCGTCGCCGTACTGTATACCGCTGCGAGGATCGTCTGGGTCGATCTCGCCGAGCTCGATCTTTGTAAGGATTGTCCGCGCGAGTTTGTTGAATACTTCCTCCACACCCTCGCCAGTAAGCGCGCTGACTTCTACGCTCGCCGGTATCCTGTTTTGCGATGCCCAATCTGAGGCTGTAGATGCTGGCACGGTGCGGCCAGCTTCGGAGATCGTTGCGCGTTGCTGGGAGCCCAGACTTGGACCAAAGTAGCTGGAAGGGTTGGATGCGATGCTGTTGGCGGGCTCGTCGAGCAGACTAGGTGGAGGCTGCGAGTCTGCAACGTCGACCTTGTTGCCGGCAACTAGGACTGACAAGTGTGGGCTAGCCAGAGCTCTTGCGTCATTCAAGAATGTTGGGAGCTCGAGGAATGAATTATGGCTGCTAACATCGTAAACCAAGATAGCGCCGGCGGCACCGCGATAGTAACTCCTGCTGACGCTCCTGAATCTCTCCGTGCCTGCCGTGTCCCAGAGTTGTAGCTTGATCCTCCTCCTTCGACCTTGCGTGCCCACCTTCACAATCTTGCTGGCGAACTCGACGCCGATCGTCTGGCTGGACAGAATGCGCCATTCGTCTTTCACGAAGCGGTGTAGCAGACAAGATTTGCCGGTGCCTGAGGGTCCAAGGAGGATCACTTTCGCCAGATAGTCGTACATGGAGCCCATCTCTTGACCATCGTCATAGCCAGAGCCATCGTGTTCGGTGGCAGAAGAAGCGGTCGAGTCTCTGCGGTTTCGCGGCATGATTGTGTATGGTGTGGTGGAGCTGTCTGGAAGCGTTGACGCGGGTCACGCTCAGTACTCGCTTTGAGTGCAGGACATGTTTGGCGGAGATTAGGGATTGTTGCACGAGTGCTGTACAGGACTAAACACAATAATACACGAGAGCAAGGTTCAAGGTTGCTTGGGCGCAGGGTAGTTAGTGGGGCGGCAAGATAGGACCACGAGGGAAAGCGGCGCGCGGGCTGACGATCTCGGGCTCGCTCGGGCTCTCTCCTTCACAGCTCTACTACGGTGGACGAGACTTCCACACTGAGCCACGAACAACTCCATCATACAACCACAACCGGCGCCAATATGCCGCCACACAAGAAATATGACTGGTCGGACAAGAGAGACATCTGCTACCGGCTATGGGTTGAGGAAGAGCGTACCATGCCCGAGTTGATGGAGTACTTTGCTCAGGCACTCGGCGTCGCTGTAGACAGCATTCCATCGTACGTACTGCCCTTATGGTCCACCGTACCGCGCACGACCCTTTCACATGTCAATATATGACAGCAGTATCCACTATCACGTGTGGTATTCACTAACGCCGCGTAGCATCCAAACATTCAACCGCCAATTCAAAGAATGGGGCTTCCCACGACGCTGGAAGGTCACGACAGCAGAGGACGAGGCGAGATATCTCGAACGCATCAAGCAGCTATGGGAGCAGAGCTACCGTAGTGGCGAAATCGCTGCGATAATGCACGATGAGGGCTTCAACATCTCCGAGCAGCGCATCAGTCGACTGCGCCGCAAACATGGACTCGTCCTGAGGGGCGAGCGCGACTTTGCAGGGCCAACGAATCAGAAACAAACTAGCGACTCTGATCTCGTGGGCAGCACAGCACCTGAATCCCACCAGGCTCAGGATATGTACAATACGGTCAACGATTTCTCTGGTCTCCAGCAACAGCATGCTGGCATGATGTCAATCGGCGACATGCCTTATCAGATGGGAAGTGCGACGCATGTTGCTGTACCCATGGCCTCCTCGGCTGCTGTCCGGAGACGTACCCAAGACATGCTGGATGATGATGGCGAAGAACGTCCACAGACGAAGAAACGACGCAGGCTTTTGCGCGGCATGGGTCCAACCCCAGCAGATGCGCCTGGCATGCCGCCTCGTTACAAATCTGAGACATCACTAAACGAGTGCAAAGCGTACCTCCAACTGGACAACGAACGTTATCAGACACTACGCGAGCAGTTCACAGACATCTGTAATGAGATGGGCATCACCAAGAAAACAAAATGCGAGCCGGGCCAGTGGGAAACAAGCAAGGACCGCCTGATCCGAGCAAATCTACATCTCAATGCCGTGATGAACATTCCACATCCCAGCCCGCACGAAGTCGCCAACGCTCTCGAGGTGATTTGTGCTGATGTCACGAAGAAGATTCGCGTGACGAACACCAGAATCTCGGTGACAGACGCCAACAAAGGCTTACAACTGAATCCAGCGGAAAGCAAGCAAATTCGCCACATTTTCTACCAGATGCTCGAACAGGAAGGCTACACTACCATGCTAGAATTCGGCAACGAGCGGTATCAAGATCTCTTCCAACTCTGGCTCACCAAATCTGACGTCCTCGTTCGCATACAACAGCAGGGCATGGATGACCACAAGCTGAAATGTCTAAAGATCCTCAGTCGCGATGCACAGAAGCGCCTCTGCGACGCCAGACTCAAGGAAGATCCTCAAAAACGCATGTGGGTGGAAGGATCATACGGTCCCGGGCCTGCGGCTGCAAGACCGAGGCTCAATAAATCCGCGGAACCCAAGGAGCCAAAAACGCCAAAGCGGAAACGCGGACAAGGTGCTGCACCTACAACCTTGGATCCATCCCTGGCCGTCTTCGCGCCAGCTCCGCCCGTACCTTCGCCAATACCTTTGCCGGTCGATGCTGAATTCCGTCTGGCGCCGGAGTCCAGGCTCGTAGGGTACCATCCCAAAGTGTGGACCGCTCAGCTGGAGAAATGCACAGTACCGGGTTTGCACAAAGCTGGCACTGGTAAGACCGGTGCTGCGCGGGTGGGCAAGCTGTTTGGTATCGTGAAAACCAGTGATGGAGGAGTCCAAGATGGCATCGAGGGCATTGAAGCTGCTGCCGGCGGTCTCGACGAGGGCGAGGACAAGTACGCGATCGAAAGCGACAATGACCTAGTTGCGTACTTGCACACTGCCAAGGAACTGGCGGATGAGAAGCTGGTGTTCCTGATCGAGCTGAGTGGAGGGTATGCTTGAGCTTAAGTCGTTGGCCCTCGGAGCTGTGTTTGTTGCAATCGAAGTGATGGAGTGTAATGGCTCCATAGCCTTCTGGGTTTTTTCGAATCGTGCTCTTGGAACGGGGAAATGCCCTTGTCACGAACGACCCGATCTGCGTTAGAAACATGGGTCTACGAGAGGAGGATTAGGGGAGTCAACTGGCAGCTAGAATCATAAAATCTATTCCAATTGTAGAGCAAGTTAGACCAGGGGCTCTCATATCCCAAATGCATCTGCCCTTTCTTGCTTCGTGCCGTGTATCCCTCGCATCTTTGCCCAACCCATCGTCCCATTCGTGTATCGTTCCGACGCATGAGCGGCGCCTTTTCTGCGCCATGCAACAAACAACTAGGTATCCAAAACAAGCCCATGCCCAAAAAGCAACACACACAAAAAACGCCACAATGCAGTTCCATCACTCCCCTTCGCTATGCAAACCCATTTCTCAAAAAAAAAAACCCCCACAGGCTACTTTCGCCCGTTTCTTTAGTTTTTTCACTCAAGACCCCATCGGCCCATCCGGCATAGGAAACCTCCTCATCAACTCTTCGATTTTCGGCACCAGCTCCGGGATCCTAAACGGCTTGCTCACGACATCATCCATACCCACATCCAGCGCCGTCTGGATCTGCTCGTTGCGCGCATTCGCCGTGACCGCAATGATGGGAACGTGCCCGCGGATTTTGCCCTCGCGCTCGAGCTGGCGGATCATTTTCGTGCAGGTCAGGCCGTCCATGACGGGCATCTCCTGGTCCATGAGCACGACACCCAGTTCCAGCGTGCCGCCTTCGGTGCAGTAGGTGCTCTGGCGGAGTTTCTCGAGGGCTTCGCCGCCGTGGTTGGCGACGTGGACTTCGGTGCCGAGGTTTTTGAGTTGTTTCTGCAGGACTTTTTGGTTGACGAGGTTGTCTTCGACGATGAGGACGCGCTTTTGCATGGGAGCTGCTGGGGCCGCCGCCGCTGGTGCCGCCTGGGACCCTGGGGTGGCGATAGTCTTGCCGTGTTTGTCTTCTTTGCTGGTCATGGCTGTGATATCTTTCTTGCCTTTAGCGTCGCTCGCACGGTGCACGAGTGGTATGCCCGGAGCATCGGAGGGTGGTGAGGATCGACGAGCGGCGACGTAGAATGCGAATATGCTGCCCTTGCCGGCCTCGGATTCGACGCCGATCTCGCCACCTTGCAGTTCCGTTAGTTCTCTGGAGATGAACAACCCCAGACCCGAGCCTCCGTATTGAACATGCGTCCGAGGCGAAGCCTGGCTGAATCGCATGAAAAGCATTTTCTTCTCCTCGGGACTCAGGCCGCGTCCAGTGTCAGAGACCGAAAACGTGACGAAGACAGGTTCGCCATCGCCCCAGTCCTTGTCTGCCATCGAGTGTTTGTTGCTCCGCGTAGGGAAGTATCTCACTGGCGCATCTGGCATTTGGCTTGGCCGTTGTGTACTGCCGCCCAGCGTAACAGTGATCGTCCGCTTACTCTCAGTACTAGTGAACTTGACAGCGTTCGTGGTTAGGTTGATCAGGACCTGCAGCACGCGGCTAGGATCGAGGCGACACCAGTCCAAATTCATGTCGCGGAATGTCTGGTCGACAACAAACTTCATCTGGATGTCGGCTGCTTGCAGTTCTCCTTCATGCATTTTGAGCGCGCGTTGAACCACTTGCAAAGGCTGAGAGTCCACAGGTGTGACCAATAGAAGCTGCGAGTCCAGCTTGCTGAGTGTAAGAATGTCGTCCACGATCCTCTTCTGGTGCTGACTGCACAGGCTGATAGTCTGCGCGGCATCCAGACAGCTGTTGACCAGATCTTCAGATAATGATTTGTCGCCACTTTGTCGATATTGCGTTAGAGACCCAGAAATCTCGTCGCTGCACTGCAAAATAGCAGACAGCGGGTTCCTCATCTCGTGAGACGTAATGTCTATGAAATTTTCTTGTTGGCGCTTGAGCTCTACAGCCTCTTCCATCTTCTTCGTCTGAATGTTCTCAGCCCACTTCTGCTCAGAGATGTTGGTAATACTTCCAAACACGCTCTTCAGGTTGCCCGCTTCGTCCTTCTCGGGATAACTGGAGAACAGAACCCACGTTTCGCCCTTGTCTCCACGTCTATCTTGCCAAGGCGCCTTGAATCTGAACTCGAAGCTGACCGGCTTCGTGTCGACAACAAGCGTCTGCCACATCTCCTCCACGAGTTTCTGGTCCTCGTCTTTGACGGCATCGAGCCATTTGTCCGCAGTGCCTTGACCTCTGGGCACCCGCGAGATGTCGTACCATGAATCGTTGGCGAATGTGATGTTGCCATTCGAGCTCGCGATAAACATGCCAACCGGTGCGTATTCCGCCATGCGCGTGAACTTTGTTTCGCTCTCGATGGCTTCCTGAGTTCGAGCAGCCAGCTGCTGTGAAAGTTCAATCCTGTCCAGCGCCGCAAGCTTGGCCGCTTTCTGGCCCCGTCTGATCTCTTCTTCAAACAACACGACAGATGCGAGAGAAGTCGCAAGCTGCCTGCTGAGCAACTGAATGAACAAACTGTAGTCGTCGTCATAAGGTCGTCGTGGGTTGACGCCCAATACCAAGAAGCCCAGCACCGCCTCACCAGTAGTCGGATGTATAGGACAGACCACAACGGAAGTGCACGGGTCACCAAATCCTCTCCAGTCGAGGCCATGGAGCAGGCTTTCCGGAATATCTCCCGTTCCAATTTCGAGCAGCGCAGGTTTGTCGGTATGTGATACTTCTCGGAATACAGGTGCAAATCCTTCCATGCCGTTGCGCAATTCCAAGTACTCAGGAGCACATTGATGGCCTTCTGGTACGCCAAGCGCGCCCTCAAGACGACAGGGCTTCGCGGCGAAAGTCGAACTCGAATGGATACTACTGGCATCGCTGTCGACGTCATCGGTCACAGAGTAGAGCAGCATAAAAGGCGAGTCGACCTGGTTGTAGTCAAAGGCGCCCATAACCTGGGCCCAGAATCCTTTTACGTCTCTCGCCGAAGCTGTACGCTCGCCAATTTCTCTCAGGGTTAGCATGCGGCGTTCGGCGATCTTTCGTCGTGTCTTCTCAAAGGCAGGATTGTACAATCCCATGACGCTACCGTCACCGCCCACCATAGGAATCTGGAATTGGGTTAACAACATCATTCGGAATGTCCCACAGCTCTGTGCCGGAAAGGAATGTTCGAGGCACCTACAATGGACCATGAAAAGTAGGTTTCCTCCAGATAGTTGCTGCGCTTGAGGAAAAGACCATCATCATCCTTCATCGTCGCCTCGCCAGTCAATTTCGCATTCGCAAAGACATCCTTGACCTCGTCCTGGATTTTGTCAGCTGAGATGACTCGAGTGTAAAATTGTTCTACACATGGATGGCAAAGGCTTACCCAGATTTCTACCCATGCGACGGAATAGCTCATTCCCATTAGTCTGGGATGTTTCTGACCAGCGAGCATGATGTAGGCTTCATTATATATCGCAATCAAATCATCACCCCAATACATAGCCGCTGGGTGAGGGGAAGCCTGTAGAAGGAGATTAGAATCTGGACATCATCGAACCAGCTCAGTGACATAGACCAGCAACTGCTAGTACCATACAACGGGTCCGCCAAGTTGAACAGTGAGAGTCGAGAGAGACTTCGGGCACCGTCTCAGAACAATAGAGTAAAACATACTTGAGACTTCGGTCAGCACAGCTCCAAAAGACGAGAATAGTTCCCAACAGATACATACCCATGATCAAATTGCACATCTGACGAAGATCCGGACCCCACGTCTCGATAGGACCAAGAGCAGTAGCACCCCAGTCTATGGAACGCGCAAAGCGAATATGTGGTGGCATGGCGTCGCTGATGGGCAGCCGGGTCCAGTCGAAGCTCGGAGACATTGTGTGTGATTGGACATGGCTATTGAACCAATTAATATTCGTCACCGCTGGCACTGCCGCTGTCAGTGGTGTCCCATCCTGTACGTACGCTGAGGGGCTTGTTAGTTGGTCCACAGGCGTCTGCTGATCAGCAATGCCTGTGTTGCCCTCTGATGCAGAGGGCACTTCGATCCTGCGTGTCGACCCTTCAATACTGGGCAGGGCAACACTGGAGACGTTTGAAGGCACACCGAAGTAATCAGACGCCTCTGAGCCTGGTGTTGGCGCAGACGTGGGTCCCTTCACCACGGTGCCAATGCTCCGAGGAGACGTAGAAGACGAAGTACCACTGTGCAAGCCAGGAGACGTCGTAAAGGAGCCACTGATGACACGCAGCTTTTTCCGGATCGTTGAACATGACCACAAAATGTTCGCGTATTGATGGATTGGCAGGTATGGATTGTATCCCTCTCCGCTTACAGATGCGATGGCCCATGCTTTGAACGGAATGAAAGCTTCATAACCTGGGGCGTTTGGGCTCAAAAGTCCTGATATTGATTCGTACAACCCTTCATAAGACCGAAGCGAAGTATTCGCATACAATGGCGACAGTAGCCCTGGTCCATAGATCGTGCTATCTGAGAGGTCGATGATGAATGTTGGGCGCGGGTCTTCTTCGAACAATTCAATTATGCCTATTGTATTTAAATTCTGGCCAGGACTTGTGCCAGAAATCTTGCCACTGAGTGATCCAGTATCGGGACTGTCGCCTCTCGTCGCCGAAGCCCTGTCCAAGCTGCGGCGAGAGTGGCTGGTCGGGGTAGGGCTGTGGAAGTAGCTTGGAGGTCCAGGCGTAGGAATCGTGCCACGAGCCAAGCTCACTGTTTTGACATGAGTTTCCTCCTGCCGGGCTTTGCTAAGCATACTGGCCGCCGCTTCAGAGCTGGAAAGACGTGGAGGAAATTGCGGACGAGGGCGCTGGGTATTGCTGAAGAAGAGCGGTGAGGGCGGTTCTAGAGCTGGGCCGTCGAACTTGGGGAGGTTGTCAAGACTGTAGCTGGGCCGCGACTTGACTCTTGGACGTTTGAACTGCGCCCGTTCAGCGACGCCGTCTGGTGACCCTACGTCCGATGGCCGTTTCCTTGTATTCTGCACGATGCTGTTCCCTCCAGGCGCTTGCAACTCGAGCGAAAGACTCGGAGAAATGGCGCTGTCGCGCGAAAAGCAAGCAGCGCTTTTGGCCCGCGATCCTGGTCCTGGGGCTGTTCCAGCGGGCGAGCTCGCGTTGTCCAGTTTAGATGCACGCGCTACCCATGCCGAAGGTGCGAATGGCACAGCGAAGCCTTTTGTATTGTCGCCTACAACGATCTTTCCTGGAGTCGGGGTGTCGTCTTCTCTTTCCAGGCTCACGGCGCCGGAGATGGTGCTGCGACGGCGCGAAAACGGACTGGAGGTGCGCGGGAGGACAGAGGGAGGGCGAGGGTGTATGGGAGGGTGGAGGACCTGGCTGCGCGGAGTGAAAATGGAGAGAGGTGTGGTGTCTGCAGCGTCGGCGGTAGAGTCGTTCATGGGCGCCGCACTACTGGCGCGTGGAGTTGAGTCTATTTAGCGTCATCCATGTCCCGATGAAACGGGTTGGCAGGCTCAGTTGGCGGGCAGTGGGAAGATCAGATCGATGGTGACAAGACAGTAGCAGTAGCGGCAATGGCAACGAGATGCAGGCGATACAGTGGCAAGTTGGATGGCTATACGGTTGGTAGTGATTGCGCGCGATATGCTGCTGCGACATATAGGAGCAGGAGAGGAATGGCACTATTCGCTGCGAGGCCGCACACACGCGCATGCCTCTTCGAAAGCGAGCGAGCTGTGGAGGGACAGCAGTGGTCGGGGTAGCGATGATCCATCTCTCGCGCACGGCCAGCAACATTTAGTTCTAGACCGCTCGCGCACGGTTTGTCCGCCTCCGACATCGACAACGACGAGAGCATCTTCAAAGACGGTGCCATACCGCTGCCACTCCTGTACAGCATGTCTTACGGGAATCACAGGATGCATAATACAATCTCCCGGGACACGCAGGACAATATTATCCTCACCCACCCCTGCCGTGCGGCGCCCACTCCGTAGCCACCCTGCTAGGCGGAGAGGTTATGGCTGAGCTAGATCTCGATACGGTGGTAGTGCTGCACGCGCACCGAGGAGCCACTTTCATCATATCGCAGGCTCGCAGCACCCTCGCTCCCGAGATGCAACCACGCCAAGCGCGCATCCGATTGAGCGCTTACGCGTGGATGCATGCGATCGTCTGAACTGCTATACACCTCACCTGTCTTGCCAGTATCACTGCAGCCATGGCATAAGTTATCTTTCCATCCAAATGAAGAAAAGTCATGGATGTCGCCAAACGAGCACTTCAGGAGGTACAGCTGTTACGCTCAAGTTTGTGTACGGAGTCTTGATGGCAAGCAAGGCTGCTCAGTTTCTATGATCGACCACACCGGCGCACTCGCTCCTGGTCTTCCAGCGTCTCCATACTCTGCATATTCGAAGACGGGGCACATTGCTTATGGTACTACCTCCTAGCGCATCAATATAAGGTACCTAGTAGAACTACAGCTGCTGTTAGATTGTACACAAACTTATACCCGAGAGCTAGACAGGTAAGCACAAGCTTATGTACAGTGTAAACAGCTATTACCGTTTCCACGTAGTAGTGTCACTGTAAGCATATTATTGTGCTGGTTATCAAGACACTGTTTACAGTGTCTGCCAAAGTCCAAAAGCTACCTAGATCGTCTGCCAGTACGATTGACCGCAGGAATGAATGACCTTCATGTTGACTTATCGATAGAGAGTCGTATCCAAACTTGGGCGCATCTCCGAAAATTAGATGATATACATTTGATTTCAGTGTTGTTATAAAGGTAGTTCTGTCTGAATAGGAAATCATAACTATCGATACTACCTCGGCTTCCAGAACCGCTATGCGCTATGCGTAATCTCATGCGTTGTGAGTGTGCAAACGCCCAAGACATAACTATGCAACTCGAGTCAAACCCCAGTCTCGGTCCAACTGATTGAGCATACTAATAAACACGGCAGCACATTCGAGGTAGCCTCCTACAATCTAGCAGATACAACGATGTTCCTGCTCGAGCAGAGTCGTCAGGTCCCGAACGAAGCATTACAACGACAACCACCAACAATGACAAGGAAAGTGACGATGAATGTGGGTAAAAGCTTTCTCAATACAGATCATCTCAATCTGCTTTCTCACTTCTCTGCTGGAGTATCATAACATTCGTGAACCGCCCACTGCGGCATCTGGGAATACACACACGGCCCCATTCATAAGAAGAGGGTCACACACCCTCTTCTCTAAACATACAAGCAAGCACACTTACTTGTAAAGGTGGATGACGTGAGGGTTGCAGTAAGCCTTGAAGCCGTCAGCACCCCACTCGCCACCGATACCAGACTCCTTGTGGCCACCGAAGATGGCCTGGGGAGTGGGCTTCTCGAAGGAATTGACGAAGACGGAGCCGGCTTCGAGGCGGCGGGCAACACGCTCGGCGTGCTCGACGTCCTTGCCCCAGACACAAGCACCGAGACCGGTGTTGGTGTTGTTGGCGCGCTTGATGACCTCCTCCTCGTCGGACCAGGGCTGGGTGGGGACGATGGGGCCGAAGGGCTCCTCGGCGATGATGCGGCTGTCGTTGGGAGGGTTGTCGATGATGGTAGGCTTGATGAAGAAGCCCTTCTCGGCCGAGGGGGTGTCCTCGCCAACAGCGAACTTGTAGCCGTTCTTCTTGGTGTCCGCGAAGAACTCCTTGACCTTCTCGTACTGCATCTTGTTCTGGACGGGGCCGAGGAGCGAGCCGGACTCGGAGTCGCCGACCTCGATGGTCTTGGTGAAGTTGACCATCTCCTGGACGAATTCGGTGTAGATGCTCTCGTGGATGTAGATACGCTTGGTGGCGACGCAGACCTGGCCGGAGTTCTGGAAGGCGCCCATGGCGACCTGGGGAGCGACCTTCTTGACGTCGACGTCGGGGAGAATGATGGAGGCATCGTTGCCACCGAGCTCAAGGGTGCAGCGCTTGAGGGTGTTGGCGCAAGCAGCCATGATCTTCTTACCGGTGGCGATGGAGCCAGTGAAGGAGATCTTGGCGATACCGGGGTGAGCGGTAAGCATGGGGCCGAGCTTGTCGTCACCACCAACAGCCTGGACGACACCGGGCTCGAAGACAGACTGTGCGAGCTCAATGGCCTTGAGGGTGGTGTAAGGAGTGTAAGGAGAGGGCTTGACAATGATGGTGTTACCGGTCAGCAGGGCGGGAACGACCTTGCCGAGGGAGAGGACCAAGGGGAAGTTCCTGTCGCGCAAGTCAGTGATTGTTCGATGCTGTAGAAGATGTGTAGGGTAAATTTACCAGGGGCAGATGGCACCGACGACACCGAGGGGAGTGTAGCGAGTGGTCATAATCTTCTCCTCGTCCTCGACACGCTCCTCGGGGAGGTCAAGAGCAAGGAAGTGCTTGAAGAAGAAGGGAACCATGTTGACTTCCATGGAAGCGAATTGGCGCTGTTTCTTGTCAGCAGAGGCTCAGATATCGCTTGTCCACAGAATCAACTCACGGGCTTGCCGGTCTCCTTGCAGAGCAGGTTGATCATCTGCTCGGAGTTCTCGGTCCACACGTCGCAGTACTTCTGGAGGAGCTCCTTGCGCTTCTCAATGGGCACGAATCTGAAGGTCTCGAAGGCCTTGAGGGCGCTCTCGACGGCGGCGTCGACATCCTGCTGGGAGGCAATGGGGACAGCCCAGAGCTTCTCGCCAGTGGTAGGGTCGATACCGTAGTGCTTGTTCTCGGAGTCGACCTGCTTGCCGGCGACGGTGTTGGTGAAGGAGTCCCACTTGATAGACATTGTGAGTGTGTTGTTGGGTTTAGTGAGGGGTATGGAGGGGAATGTGGTGGAAGGGAAGAAGAGGTGGCGTGAAGGCACCTTTATAAATTCCTACCAAGGGTCTCTCCGTACAATATACGCGGCAGCAATGCTAGTGTCCTAGTATGCTTGGTAATGGCACCACGATCCAGCTGGTGTTTCTTTGGCGTCGGCAAGATTGCAGCAGTCTGCATGACCATTGCATAGCGGGGCACCCAAACAAACTCCGCGTGGGGCGGTTCTGCTCAGCTCAGGCCTCGGGCCACCCATCCCACCTTCCTCGCTCAGGGCAGCCGAGCCCTGGTAATAGGAGAGGAGGGGAAAGCATCTGCCGTTTGTGCATAACGGTTCTCACACTTCACTGCCGCAGTCTCGCAACGCCTCTCAATGTTACATACCGAGATATCTCCAGACAAGCCTGCTTATGCTCGCGCCACCCACCGTTCGCCTGGTGAAACAACATCAGAGGCGCAATGGCGGTCTGCTGTGGTCAATTGTGGGCGCGCGACTTCAAGCCTGGATCCATTACACGGTGCAGAAGGATTCAAACTAGCTGTCCGTGTGCGTCGAGAGCCCCATCGCCAGGGCAGCAATCAGCATGCAGGGCAAAATACCGCCGAATATTCTGCGAACTGCTCTAGGTCGCTCCGAGAACGCTGCACGCATTTATCGCTGGGTTGTCTTGATACAAGAAGCCCGACGGGCGCCCACTCCGGGATCTTCTGCTAGCTAAGCCGACGCCCATGATAATACGAATGGACGGACCACGACGAGCAAGGGTCGGTCGGACGATCGCTTATTGCGCATATCCATGCTCACGATGTTGTGCGCCGACTAGACAGCTGGCGTCGAGGATGTTGGGGATCAATGGCCACAGTTTGATATCTGCGCCGCTTAGAAGGCGTACGTGAGAGTTGTGGAGTTGTGGAGATGCTTCGAAATTACCATTCATCCGTACATGTACATGTGCATGATACACGTGGCAAAGCATCAGACCTTGATGATAGCACCGTGCCCTGAGGCTAGGTATGCTGACCCATATCTTCGTAAGGCTTCTTGTACGACGTCGCGCAATTATCGAGGCGAGAAGATCAACTTTTATATCACCAAGATTGTAACGTGCGCCGCTTCGGTTGCACAAAGTCTCGAGGATAAAACCTCAATTGTCTCAGAGAAAGAAGCTGGTCGGGTCTTCACAATTTACGCTTATGCACATGCCCAGATTGACTTCTTGGCAATCGCCGCCGATGTGCTTAGCATTATCAATCATTTGGAATGATACATGTTGCTGCCACAGGTTGGTCAAGTGCTGCACATTCTTTCTAGAGCTGCAGGCCTGACCTCGTGGCTCCTAGGGATGAGATGAAGTTGGCGTTTAATGTGACTGCAAGGCCTCCTCCCAGGAGGATGAGCTACCCCGTCAGCCTCACGATTTCAGCTTGCGTTTAGCAAGCCACTCATGAGTGAATCCTTTCGCCTTACAGGTATCGTTTACCCGGTATGGACTTAAGTCTCTCATGATATGTCAGCTATTTTCACAGCGATAGCACTCTATTGTAGACATCTTCTGGGCGCTGTGCTTTCCATGATCTGCACTAACACCCACCAAACGTATAAAGGCTTGCGCAACCTTCCTTGCCCCGTACCGTAATCTGCTTGACCGGCAGTGCACTTCGGCGTGTAATTTGGGAGGGGTCACTCGTACTCCAGTAACTCAATTGCTCCCTCGAGATGGCTCATCAGCCAATCATTGTGTTTATAGCAGTACAGTATGCCTGCCAGGTTCTTCTGAACTCCCGCTCGGCCACGGAGCCTACACGTACCCGAAGAGCACATAGCCAATTTTGGAGATGTTCATGTTGCCGTAGAGATATACCGCCTGCAGACGAGCCAGAGCAGCTAACGTGTAACTCAGTGAGATGCCATCAAAGACTTTGAGCTGCTTCGATGTTTGATTAATCGGCGGTGGATAGGGTTTACTGCATGTGTACTAAGAAGAGAGACCTTGATGCTTCAGAGGCTGAGGGTTTGTATCCGCCAGAAAGTCTGCACTGCGAGCTTGTTCTGAGCTCACACCCAACCGCCATTTCGCCAGCGCGTGGCACAAGAGCTCTTCTAGTAACTCCTACAACGAGGTACGAGTAACCATCAGCTCATGCTTTCCTGCTCTGTATAAGGTAGTTAGGGGAAACGCCCGGAAAGACCCAGCCGTTAGGGTTCCTTTCTCTCCTCGATACAATCCCGTCTTCAAGCCAAATATGTATCGGAAGGAAGATAGTGCAAGCCATCGCGTCCTCTCCAAAGCACGCCGTTCATGCCAACGCACGTTTAGCCGACATCTCGGCAGCTGATCCCCACATGGTATAACGCTCGAAAGAAGTCCGGCGAGGGAAGTGGCTGGAGTGGATTGCAGCTGCCTTCTGACATCATCTCACTGGCCCCCAACCCAAACGAAACCCTGCGATTTCCACGCGCAGAAGCACACCGACGCCATCGCATGCGCGAAAGCTGGGCATCCAAACAAGATTCTCTGGCCTGCGACCATGTCGAGCACTGCTCCCAGCCTGGCAGGCACTATGGTGATCTGCCATTAATTTAATGTACATGTACACCACCCTGCCAACCTTCGGTTAAGATCTAGAAGAGGCGGTGTCGGCTTCTATACTTTCTTCTTGCGCATATGACTTTGCGCGTGTCAGCTTGACACTCGGCCATCTTTTTACCTGCAGCGTTTTGTATTCTTAGCGATTTCCTTCAGCGGTTACTCGGTCGCGAAGAGCAACACGACTCAACATTCTAGCCGACAGCGACACGAGACCACGAGCGGATCTTTTCACGCCTTCACGATTATCTTATACCTAGCGCAAGACGACATACGAGCAATCTACACAGTCTACAAAGACCAATATCCGCCCAAAGAGAATAGTAGGATTGATATCCCCCAAGGAACGAATATCTGTATCAGTTACCTGCGCACATTCCGCAGTATATCCAAAACCGGCACAATGTTCGCAACAATGCGCGACCTGCCTTATCGCATACTGCTCATGATGGTCAACATCTTCTTCCCGCCATTGGCAGTGATGATGATGACTGGTTTGGGCGCGGACACGCTGCTCAACAGCTTGCTATTCCTGTGCGCGGTGATACCATCGCACGTTCACGGCTTCTACATAAGGTTTGTTTTGGCGTAGGCAATAGCTTGGGATGGATCATGGCTGACGCTTAACTAGCTGGGTGTACTTCTGGCGCAGAAGGAAGGTGGGTTGGCTCTACATCTCAGACTAGCGTACAATCGCTCTGCAACACTCAAGCTGATGTCATTGATTAGGTCCGAAAAGGACGATACCCAGGCGGTCCAAAGAGCCTCATCACGTCGAAAGACGTGATCAACGGAGGTCTCACCGATTCGGAAGTCGCAAGGTTGTACAGACACGAGAAGAAGTTGGACAGAAAAGTAAGTGGCAGGAGTAAGAGCAGGAGCAGGAGCAGAAGCCGGAGTCGTGGACGCAGCGTCGGAGACATAATCCACAGGCGACCTAGCACCAGGACAGGCAGCAGAGCGGGAACTGATCACCACATCAGCAGGCAAGGATCTAGGAGGTCGGATCATGCGCGTGTCAATGGCTCAGTAGGGAGAGGAAGAGAAAGGGACTTTGAACGGGAGAGGAGATGGGCGCAGCAGGTTGCTCAGGATGGTTATGGGCCTGTGTATGTGCCGGGTAGCAGTGCTGATGGTTCAGCAGTGAGTGGACCAGGACGATGGTAACTGTACTTATCACGCACAAATGAGGGTACAATACTAAGGTATTGGAGAGCATTTTGTCTATAAGGTGTGCTAATCTTACCATGCACAATCTCTCAAGGCCATGTGATGATTCGCGACACTGCCATTGATGCCTGCATCTCAAAAGCTTCCTCCAGTGCTATAAGACACATCGATCAGCAAATCACCGCTGAGATTCGAGATATTATCTCTGGCCTGTACTATTAATGTGTTATGACAAATGCAGAGGTAAGTGCTTATCACTAAGGTACCTACCTGGTAATCAAGCTCTCAAGATTGCTCAAGCCGGAGGGCTGGTGGCCGGCTTCGGCTTCGAATGCGAAGCGGGGTCGATCTTCAACATCGGAAGACCACCCGACCAGATTTCCAGCCTTCGACACTCTAGCATTCGACTGTCTCGAGCACAGAAGCCATCGGTTCCGCCGCCGGATCAGTGATAATGTCGCCAGAGTCGAATTCCCCGGCTGTTGGCCACGCTCGGACTGGCAGTGGCGTGCGCAAACGAGCGAGCGCAAGAGTCTCCAACGCGTAAGTCGCCTTGGCCGCATTCGGAATGGTATTATTGGCTGATTGTGATTTCTCGACAGATGCGAACGGTGTCGACGTCAGAAGATCAAATGTTCTGGTAAAGAGCCGTGCACTGCTTGTCAAAAAAGACGCCTTGTTTGCAATTTCGACGAGCAGAACCAGAAGATCCTCGTTACTCGCGAGTCAGTGCTCCCAACTGGATCGATTGATAGACTCGCCCGGACTAAGAACTTGGTAGACATTTGGCTCAACTTGAAAGGGGAGCCCGACATGCCTCTAATCCGGAACTGCGAACTCCGCCAGACACAGGCCGATCTAATGATGTAGACAACAGCCATGTGCGCTCATCGTTATCTGGTGCCATTGAGAATCTAGCTGGACATGTGCTACCATCGTTCGAGAATGTCGATCCAATCGAACACAACACTAACAGGATGTCTGGACCTTACCTGGACCCTGCCGGCGCCGATACAACACCAGACGACCCAGCACGCTTGGGTCTAGAGATTGCGGCAGAGACCGAGCACGACAGCTGCAACAGGAGCGCAACAGGCGATCACCACTTCACGAATCCCTTAGTGAACGGACCGCCAGCCTTTACTGCGGATGAGTTCGGCCAACAATGTATGCAGTATGAGTGTTGTCTATTCATCGATATGTGCTAACTCACATTTCGTAGCTTACCTGGGCACCTCGTCGAATTGGTCGTTTGGAAGGCGTGTGTTGGTAATGGTACATGAAAAGCTTTTCGGCCTCGCTCCGCCTCCCGGCCGCCTCTTGTTCGAAGGGCAAGCGTACGAAATCGACTGGCAAGGAGCTGGCACCGCTAACATGGGCGTGCGCGATGAGACAGTCGTCCTTCCAACGTCAGACTTTGCTTTGTTCCTGATCAACACTGTCAAGTTCAGATGCGGGCAGCTCTTCCATCTGTTCGACGAAGAAACCTTCATGCAATCTTTCAGCAAGTTCCACAGCAGCGAGCATCCGAAGGAACCTGTCGGAGCTTTGTGGTATGCTCATTACCTCATGATACTTGCACTTGGCAAGGCTTTGGTTGTGATCTTCACCAGTGGTACCAAACCCGCCGGATCGGATCTATTCGTGGAGGCCATGAGGATATTGCCGGATGTTGGCTTGACGACTACAGAGCCGCTTCAGAGTATGGAGATCCTGTGCTGTGCGGCTTTGTACCTGCAATGTCTTGACAAACGCAAAGCGGCGTATAATCAGGTGAGCTAATAGAGTACATGCACATACTCAGGGGGTATACTGACTCAACGTCAAGATCGGTCGGGCATTGCGCACCGCACTAGTAGAAGGCAGTAAGTACGGGCGAATCAGTGGCCACCTTGAATCAGTCTACTGACTTACACCTTTCTTTCCACACAGTGCACACGAACATGAGTAACAGGAACATAGCGGATCCAATGAGGGAACGGTGCCGCGAAATCTGGTGGACTATCTACATATTGGATTCTCACATGGCTGCTCTGATGGGCGTGCCGCAATCACTATCGGAACACGATGTGACCGCACAGCTCCCTGAGTTCGCTGCGCATACCTCCAAGTCATTGGCTCTTGGTATACATGTGAAGCTTGCAAGGGCGACGTCCTCGATCCTTCAGAGTGAGTGAGGTTCCAATCGCCGCGACGTTCAAATGCACCTCTCAGTGGCGCAGAGTGTCAGACTTGGATGCATGATGGGAACGGCATTCGCAAGAATGGCAATTTGTGCAATCTTACTAACGTAGAATCACAGCAATCTATGGCAGAGACGGCCGCGAACCAAGCAAATTCCTCCACAGCATCAAAGACGCTCTGAGTAAGCTAGCGAGCATACATGATGACAGAGTCGCCAGTTTCCGGATCCACCTAGGGAACAACAGCAGCATCTCACGGCTGTCTGCTTACCTTTTGCTCTTTCAACATCAGGTGAGTGGTCCCTATGGCAGGAGAATCGGCTGCTCTTGACTAACAATCACTTCACCAGTGTATAATCCTCGCCACCCGACCTCTGCTCTTCCACTTCTGGCAACGCAGACTAGCATCCCCACGTCCAATCCACATCCCCTCTTCCGGTGGCGCGCGATCTCTCGTGCGAATATGCATCGGCGCGGCCCAGCAAATAATGCGCACCCTCGAAGTCCTCCAATCCCAATCCCTACTCGGTAAGTAGTCACTTCAAACCCCCATCCATCACACCATAGGAACCTCGCCACTGACTCAACAATCCCGTAACACAGAAAGCCTCGTCCCCTTCGACCTCGAATCCACCTGGTCCGCCTCCGTAGTAATCCTCGTCGCCCACGCCGTCGACCCCTCCCTCCTCCGCAACGTCGACGAACTCCGCCAAATCGCCTTCGCGATCCTCTCCGAAATGGTCGCCCGCGGCAACCGCGTCGCCGCCTTCTACAAAGAAGAGCTCGAGCTGCTCGAGCACCACCTCCGCGAACTCGCCTCCTCCGGCGCCGCCAATCTCGGAGGCTACGATTATGGCGGAGCAGCGGCGGGCGCGGGCCCGGCGAGTAACAGCAATAGTGAGTCGACGGCGGGGAACTTCGATTCGACGGGGTTTTCTACGGGTCAGCCGGCGCTGCAGGAGTGGTATTTTGATGATGGCGTTATTGATGGGGAGCAGTTGATGAGGGCGGCGGAGTCGTTGGATGTTGGGGCTTTTCAGTGGTATACTGATGATGGGGGTGCGTTTGAGGGGTTGGATGCTTCGCTTCTATAGAGGCATATGAGTTATGACAGATCTTGGAATGAATTCGGAAGAGCATAAAATTTGGGTTACTTAACATTTCCTCATTGTATCTAAGGCTCGAACGTTTCCCGATTTAAAACAATCAACCACGACCCGCTCTTGACAACACCATCACAATTCCATCATCAACCAAATCAGAAGAAAGAAACTCCCAAAGCGTGAATCCAAATCATTCAATATGGTCAATCATTTCGCATCCAATCCCATCCCAATCCACCTACACATCTAAGGAAGTCAAATCTCCCTAATTCCTCAACCTAACCACCTCCCCCATCCTCCTCCTCAACTCCCCCATATAAGCCCTATACCCATCCTTCATCCTCGCCGTTCCCCCCGAATTCTCCACCGCGCGCCTGAGCAAATACTGCATGCACTCCTGCACAGATCCCCACGTCAAGCACTTATACACCAGCGGCACGGCACCAGCACCCTGCTCACGCAGTCCGTCAGCGCGCTGCAGAACGCTACATCCAAGCTCGTCGGCCATTCCCTGCAATTGCCCGAATTCAGGCTTGGTCTGCAGTTTCCCGGCCGCGGAGAGGGTTTGCATGAGGTCGATAGCGGCGTTGACGGAGGCCGGGTTGTGGCCTGCGAGGAAGAGCTGGACTTTGGGCATTGCCTCGGGGTGAAAGCCGAGATTTGTGCCCGAGAGGAGATCGTGCACGATGCCGTTGTAGGAGTTGTCGGTGTCTTCTTTCGTGTCGTGGATGCGCTCGCGCGGGTCGGAGTCGATGTACGCGCCGCGGACGAGCTTGATGGCGAGCGTCCAGCCTTCTTGCTGGGCGAGCGCGAGCTGGGAGGTGAGTTTTGAGCGCGAGTGTTTGAGGTAGGCTTGCAGGGTGTTGTAGACGAGGGCGGAGCCGTGGGTGTTGTACTTGCGCATGAAGGGGATCGCCCAGCGGTCGATGCTGGTTTGCACGGTGTCTTGCTCGGAGTCGACCCAGATGCGGCAGCCTTGGGCTTGGGCTTTCTGGCAGATCTGGTCCATGGCTTCTGTGAAGGCGGCTGGGGGCTCTTCGTTACGAATTAGAGCTTGGGTAACTTGTGGGCCGGCGCCGGTGAATCTGGATATATCAGGTCAGCAAAGTGCTATGTGGAATTTGGGCGTATCAGTTGCCACTTACTTCATGCCCAGCCAATCTCCCTTCCCAATCATATCTATAGTCTGCAAATTCCCATCTCTCCACTGGGCAACCTCAGCCGCCAACCTCTCGCCCCCAACCTGCGAGGCATCAATATCACCCACACCAGTCTCCCTTCCATAGCAGAGAATGATCCCCGAGAAGCCAATCTGCTTAGCCTCCACCTTGGTTCGATCAATCTCCTTTTTGTTAGTGCCCGCGCAAAAATGGTTGTAGATAAGCAGTTTCACGACGGCTCCGACCAGAGGGTTCTTATCCGGATTCAAAATTGGCGAGTGCGAGTTTGCGATTGTGCGCATGATTGAGAGGCCAGGTTTGAAGAGTAGAGGAGACGAGAACCAGGCTCCGAGGATGAGATTCCGTAGGAGGTTCATGGTGGGTAGGCGAGAGAGGCATTGTGGGCGTGGTGGTGCTTGCTCCTGGTGCTCGAGGCTCTTGCGGTGGACGATAGTTGTTTCTGCCAAAGGCCGCTTGAGGGCTGTATATGTGTGGAAGGATGTTGTGTGTGTGAGTCCATAGCAAGACAATGCCTGGCTGTGGGGTCTCAATCTCAAAGTGATAGTGGGAGTAGGCGCGAGCATCTTGCCACGGTGAACAACAGACATGTTTCGAGACTCTTAGAGAAGAACTGTCCACGGAACACAATGTCAAGCACGAACGATTACCTGTTTATCAGTCGCAGCTATCGCCCACTCACGTGGTACAAGAGCTATCATCGCAAACTATCTATCTGCACAGCTCCTCCGTCCGACTATCCGATGTCAAGTCGGATCTGCTGGCGTAGCTTGCGTAGCCGTAGTCCATACGAGCTGAGCCATCTAGACAAGGTAAGCTTCAAGAGAGCTCTGTGTCAGATAAGTTTAGATTTGCCCTTTCGAGCAAAGCGGTACGGTGCGGTAGAAGGTATTACTGAACAAGGAAGGTGAGCAAGGTGGAAGCTTGACGGTCTGGTGCGTCGGGATGGTAGCCGTATGATGATAAGGTGGAGTTGGAAGGTGGTCATGGGACTTTGCAACGGAAGCGAAGCCGGGATTCGCAGATGGTGAGGGGCGCAGAGATCTCGGCTGGTGAGTATGGTAGCTTCGTAGGCGATTAGAGATTAGCTTGCAGCGATGCGTTGTTGCTTTGGTCTGATGGATAAGGTTCTCGTTTGGTAGGATACTGCTTCTGGTTTAGATTTCTGTTGTGAAGTTAAGAGGAAGCAGCGACTCGGTCAGGCACTGCAAGGGAAGAAACGTCAGAAGTTCGCCGCTTGGCGAACGCCTGGCTATAGGTTTGAAGGACTTATGAACCAGCAGATGCTTGTTATATTGGCGATGGGAACTATCTTTTCAATGAGCACTCTCACTCACTGCATGCACATACTAGCCCTTGTCTACGCGTGAATTAGTTGTGGACTTTTATATTCGTTTCATCACTCCAACTCGCAGTTTCTTGTTAAGGCATAGTATCTTTGGCTAAGAACAACCAAATGAGATTGGAACGTGCAATGAGTGAAAATCACCTTACGGACTCCGGACAAGGAGCTCGAATGTGGTTCATGATACTGTCTTGTATGTGTGTATACAACTTCCTAACGACTCATCGAAAGGCTGCCGAGCGCTGAGCATCGGCTATGCAGCACAACTGTGCCCTCTCAGGACATCAGCGGGCATAAAAAAAACGCAATCAGGGTAATCTTAAATTAAATCCAAAACAAGCAGATATGGCACGATATAGACGTGCAACTCCTTCCAACGCCGTCGCTTCCGTTAAAATCAATCATTGTTTCGCAAATCGAAACGTCTTTCTTTGTTACCACTCCTCTCGGATCGAGATTCATGGCAAATGTAGACGACAGATCGTCTCAAGGATTCAAGTTTATACGACGGTTGTCTTGTCGCCAGAACTCTTTTGCCTCCTGTGGCCCTTGTCCTTTGTGCTGCGAAAGCGGATATCCTTTGATATCGCGGCGGCACCTACGCTCTTGCGGGCGCGACGGAAGTCCATGGATCGTTTCGATGAGAGGGTGCCACGACGGGAAGAGGTCATCGATTCGTCACCTCCGTTTCCGGAATTGTAGCCCTCGTCGTCGGCTTCCTCGTTCGAAGGAAGGACATCTGGTGGTGCCACGACGGAGCATTGTTCTGACGACGATACCATACGAGAGACCAGCGCAGCGATGTCTTTTGCGTGGTTCTGAGAGGAGCATAATAGACGGGTACCGCTTTGGCGTTGTACGCGGCGGGTGGGCGAGTATGAGCGTGTGGGTGTAACGCGAGCACGGCTTAGTCCTGTATTGCATGAGGTCGCTGTGATGCTGCCGCTGTAGGTTGAATCGGCTTCAGAGTCTGAGCAGAGAGGAGGGACATCCCAGGCAGAGTCATCGTCTGTGGTGTTGGCATATGAGTCGCAAGGCTGGTAGTGGATGCGAGCTTCCGGACGGATTCGTTGACGGTCAAGGTCGGCTGCCAGGTCGGTGACTGAGTAGCGTGGTAGTGGTGGAGGGAAGGCGGATGTGGGTGAGCAAGGCGAGACTGAGCGAGAAGGCTCGCGAGTGGAAGATTCGTTGCTGCTGGCCCATGACGGGGAGCGCGAGAATGTGAATGAGAAGTTGTCGTCGAACATTTTGGTGGTGGTTGTGTTGTTTGGCGTGGAAGTGAAGAAGAGGTCGAAGAAAGATGCTCTTGGGTGGTGAGAGCAAAGTGTCGTTATAGGTGCTGTATGAACATGGGTTGAGTGTTGATTTTTGAGAGAGTCGTGGTAGAGGGATGTGTAAATGATAGGCGCGATATGACGGCGGGCCGCAGGTGGTGCAGCAGGCTATAAGTATATGAGGGGAGAAGCGTTGGAAAGGCTGCGGCGTAGGGCGACAAGAAAGTGGATCCCTGCGCTCGGACGGGGTGTTATCGGCGCGGCTGATGATTGGACGAGAGGCCTGCGCCTGCTCAGCACTGCCCGAGACACTCGAGATGAAGAGTTTAGAGATGCAGGGATGCTGGGATGCTCTTCCTGACACCACCCAAAACTAGCTGGCCGAGAACACTTTACTAGCACACGACTACTGTTACATCTCACAGCCATTATTGCCACTTCTGGACGGCATCACGTTTCCCATCCGCAGGCCGCAAGTAAGCAGCATTTTCCGCAGCGTTGAGCAAAATGCCCTTCGCGCCTGCAGACCACCACCTACGCCATCAGCCTCGTCCAGATCTCTCGCGGTACGCACAGTCCGGCGCCTGGGAGGCCTAGCTCGACTAGGCCGCATTAGCTGACATCTTGTGTGCACGGCGGATGGCGTAGTAGCACCGATCGCTCCTTCGAGAACGCTGCAAGAAACCCACCCACGCGTCCACTCACAGCCCGTGTCTCGTCCACTTCGCGACCCCCCACGCGCGCCAACAATGACGATGATGCAGGCCTGCAGGCCGTCGAACATTCTATCATTCTATCATCGCTCTCGAGCTCTGCACTGCAACATCTCTCGAAGCGCCGTGGAAGGTCGCACAGCATCCTCAGCCTCCACCGGCTCTCGGCCCACCTATTTGCCACCACCAACAAACTCAACCCGCATGCACTGACTTGGGAAAATTGGGAAAAGCCATCCACACAAAACAGAATTCAACATTCGCTCCAATTCCGCAGCCAAGAATCACGGATTCCCCGGCCAAGGTGCAGAGTCATCACCTCACTCACGCCTCTGTCTGCATGACTCTTGCAAGACAAGCTTCCGTCAACGGCCGAAAGACTGCCCGGCTGAAAGACTGCTCAAAAGTAAGGCCGACGATCGCCGCGTCTGGCTTGCCGCCCGCGTGTTTGGTGGAGGCCGGCAGCCGGGGTGTTGGTGATCGCCCAGTCGCGACCTTCTCAACTGTGCTCGCGCGGGTGCCCACTCCCGCAAGCACTCTAAGCGACCTTCCAGTCATTTATGACGTTGTGGTTCAAGATCTTGCTCGTTGTCTTGGTGTGAGAATGTGAAGAATTTGCTTCATGGTATTCTTCGATTCGCTTTCCTGATCGAACGGGCGAGAGTGTAACTTATGCTTCGCAGATCGCCTGCCACCAAACGGTGGGAAATACATTGTTGAGGTACAGTACAGTAGAAGGTACACTTTCTCGTGGCAGAGGGGGCGAATGCGACAGTAGCATGATTGGCCCAAATGGGATCGACAATCGCGGCGCAACACTGATCGACAATCTGTTACAGTGGCCCTCAAACTTCAAGACAGACTTCAAAGAAGCAGAGCGGCAGGTGTCTTGAGTCCCTGAACTATATTACCCCATCTTATCATATAGTCTGTCTTCACTTAGACAGAAGTCGCTCAAATTGCTCCTATTTAATCATTCTAGCTTTAACACATGTCTCAACTACAAACGCGCGCGTATCATCTTGTCTTTCGCCTGCAGGAGATCTTCCAATTCAGCCCCTTGTCCAATGCGCCAGCTGACAGCATCTCCCCAATTTGTGTCAGCCGTGGCCGGATTCTTCCACTGCCATCTCGACAGGCTTTGCTCGCCACGTGCGAGTAACTCGGTGACCCATTTTCCGAACACAGGCATCATCTTGAAGCCGTGTCCTGAATCGCCAGACAGGACAACGACAGACTTTTCCGTTCCGGGCACGTAGTCGATGCAGTATTCCGAATCGGCCGTATCGGCAAACCAGCACAACTTCTGGTCGACGAACGGCCTGTCAGCCATCCAGGGGAAAGTCTCTCGAAGCAGTTGCCTGAGTTTCTTCTCGTCCTCGGCCGGGATGTAATCTTGAGGAGGCGGCAGGCGATCGGGTGGAGGCAGTGACACGCCGTCGGAGCCAGTGTTTGTGTAGCCGATACCCAGCGGACATAGTTTGAACAGTCGCGTCTTGGGATCAGGCTCGAAGAAAAAGCCCAAGTCCCGTACGTTCGTTGTCGGAATTCCTCTCAGGAAATTCACTTCTTCCTCGCTCAACTGCACATGTGCAACTGACCAACACCGGCCAACGACGAATTTACCCAGATCAGGCAGCAGACTCGCTCCATGTGCGCCCAGAGCACAAATCACAAGCTCAGCCCGATGCGTCTTGCCATCAGCAGTAGCAACACCAGTGCACTTCCGCCCCTGGTACACCAACCTCTCAACCCTCCCAGCATCCTCCCCAAGAACAAACCGCACGCCCCGACTCGCACAATGCTCCCAAAGGCCCTTGAGCGTGTCGGCAGAGTGCGCGTACCCAGCCAGACGGTTGAAATAGCCTTTGAACCCCGTCAACGGCCCAGAGTACTGCCACGTGTAGTCTTTGAAATCCGCGGCGCCGGACAACCGCTTGATCCCAGGTGCAAAGGTAGGGTCTGCTTGCACGGACGAGAGCGCTTTCTCGAGGTGCTCGATGGCTTTGGGCGGTGCGCGGCCGGTGGTGGCGACGACGTAGCCGGTTTGGTGGAAATAGGGGCCGAACAGGGGCGTTTTCCAGCCTTGGATCGCTTCCTAGAGACGTTCTGTCAGTGTTGAACGTGTGGTTGATATGGTAAGTCAATAACAACTTACGAGTGCTAGTTTGGTGTAGAATGGATCTTCGTACTCGGCGCGAACGATCTTGTTGATGTCCCACGCTGCGGAGTAAGGCGAAGGGATTTGTGTTGCTCGCTCGTAGACGGTGATGTTGGTGTAGCCCGCATCGGTCATGTGCAACGCCGTCGAGAGACCCCAGGCGCCGCCGCCGACGATGATTACGGGGGAGTCTTTGGCAACCATGATGATGATGATCGAACACTAATTAAATTGAAAACTGCCGTCAAGAAGAAACCACAGGTAGCTGGTTGCTTAAGAACGACAAGCTGATCACAACGAAAAAGACAGCAGATACTTCTGACGATATATCTTCAGACTCACTCCAACGGCAAAAGCGGCAATTCGTTGCATCGATTGTAATCCATCGTATTGCATTCCGATAACAGGCTCCCCGTTCCTTTCTTGCTATCATATGATAGCATTCCCCGCATGCGAGAGAGCTTAGTAGCTGCAGATGGGCATCGGATGGCATCCGGCGTGGAGCTCTACACGTATCTGGGGCCCGCTTCGGATGACCATCCGAACGATCGTCGAGAGCTCTATGCTTTTATTTATACCTTATTTGTCTGTGCAAGGGTAGCTCTTCTATTGTTCTGTTAACAACATACGCATTCAATTTCACGATGAGACTCACGAACACAGGACAGCTTAGCAGCATTCTTCGCAACAATGCTGGCCGGACGAGCAACAAGCTGCGACTTGCAGCAGCGTCAACATATGGTGTTAGATCGTTGACGTCGGGGACGTATCGCGTGCCCAAAGCGTTCAACGAGCCCAACGTATGTTCTGTGATAGCCCTGGCAATCAATGCTACTCAGACAACTGACAACTCCCAAAGCTGCACTTCGAGCCCAACTCGCCCGAACGCGAGCACCTCGCCCAAGCCCTCGCCACCCTCCGCTCCCAACTCCCCAAGCAAGTGCCCGCCATCGGCGGCCGCAACGCAAAAGTGGACTCCTCGCAATCTCTCACACCCACGCACATGCCCGCCGAGCACGCAAAGACATTCTCCGAGTACGGCTCCGCCTCGGAAGCAGACGTCAAGCGCGCGATCCAGACTGCATTGGCGGCCAAGCAGGAATGGCAGGACATGCCGTTCACCGACCGCGCGGCGATCTTCCTGCGTGCTGCAGAGTTGGTGACGGGGAAGTACCGGTTTGAGCTTCTGGCGGCGACGATGCTGGGCCAGGGCAAGAATGCGTGGCAGGCTGAGATTGACGCCGCTGCTGAGTTGGCGGATTTCTTCCGCTATAACGTGTCGTTTGCGCAGGAGATTTACGACAAGCAGCCGACTGTCAACTCGCCCGGCCACCATGGACGCACAGATTGGCGACCGCTCGAGGGCTTCGTGTACGCCGTCTCGCCGTTCAACTTCACCGCAATCGGAGGCAACCTCGTCTCCGCCCCGGCCCTGATGGGCAACGTCGTCGTGTGGAAACCCGCGCCCATGACCGCCTACGCCAGCCAGCTCGTGCACAACATCCTCCTCGAAGCCGGCCTACCGGAGGGTGTGATCCAGCTCGTCAACGGCGACGCGCCGACCATCACCAAAGCCGTCTACGACCACCCCGAGTTCTCCGCCCTCAGCTTCATCGGCTCCTCGGACGTCTTCCGCGAGCTCTACGCCAAAGCAGCGCAGGGTGTAGGCGAGAAGAAGTACCGCGACCTCCCGCGGATGATCGGCGAGACTTCAGGCAAGAACTTCCACCTCGTGCACCCTTCTGCCGACGTCCCCGAAGCCGCCCGCCACACCATCCGTGCAGCCTACGAGTACGCCGGGCAGAAGTGCTCGGCGTGCTCGCGCATCTACTTGCCTGAAAGCCAAGCAGAGCTCTTCTTCTCTGAGATCAAGAAGGAACTCCAGCGCGTCAAAGTCGGCAACCCGGAAGACTTCGGAGCATTCACAGGCCCCGTCATCGACCGCAAAGCCTTCGACCGCGTCACCTCCGCCATTGACGAAGCCAACGCCGACTCCCGCCTCGAAACCATCGTCGGCGGCTCCTACGACGGCAGCACAGGCTACTACATCAACCCAACCCTCTACGCAACCCGCGACCCCGCACACCCCATCTTCGACAAGGAATTCTTCGGCCCCATCCTCGCAGCCTACATCTACCCGGACGCAGACTTCGAGTCCGTCCTCGAGCAGGTCGACCGCCAGGGCGGCGGCTTCGCTCTTACCGGCAATATCTTCTCGAACGACCAAGCCGCGATCCGCAAAGCGGAGAACAGGCTAAGGTACGCGGCGGGCAACTTCTACATCAACTGCAAGATCACGGCGGCGGTGATCGGGCAGCAGAGTTTCGGTGGCAGCAGGGCGAGCGGGACGTGCGATAAGGCGGGCAGCGCGAGTTTGTTGCAGAGGTTTACAGCGCCGAGGACGTTGAAGGAGGAGTATAATAAGATGGGCGATGTCCTTTATCCGAGTAACCTTTGAGTTGGTGATGGTGGGGTTTTGTTGTTGGATTGCATTTGGTAGCGTTTATGTCTGATAGATTGAGATTGATGGTATCATGAATTTGATAAAGTCTAACATTGTGTCAAGCTTTCGTCTTCCTGATCCCTGTAGTAGTCGTTCGTGCACGATGTCGAACGGGGCCCGAAGGCCTGGTAGATTGGCCACAGAGCTGCTATCGTTCGTGACCAGGCGGCATCTCCCAGTCGGTGGTGCTCATGGTCGCAAATCGATCTGTAGTCGTCCAGGTTGCGTCCAAAAGAAGAAGGAGAATTCTCCATGGGCAGAGGGATAGAGCCTGGCAAAAGCAAAAGAAGATGTGGTGGTCAATATGGGGGTCGAACCCACGGCCTTGGCGTTATTAGCACCACGCTCTAACCAACTGAGCTAATCGACCGTTGCTTATGATTATGATCATTGATCGTGCCTGTTTCGCGGCCCAAAGTCTTTATGTAGCACAAGCAGATGGTTGCACAGGATCAGTCCATGAGGTCGTCGGACATGCTGACAATCCACGATCTGAAAGGTGCTCGTAGTTGCTCGGTATAGCCTCTGGAGCGGGAGGTGACAGAAGCGGACGTTGTTCCGAAAATCTTCGTTCGTTCGCATCGCAAGTTCTTCTAATGTCGACGAATTACCGACCTCGTATGGCAGTCCTGGTGTGCTGTTCCAGATCCAATGGGAAGAAACCCCCTGCCAGACGAGGTCGACCATAAAAGTCCAATGCCAGAGTCTCCTCCTCGCCAACTCTAGCCAAGCAGCCCTTCGTCTTTCACGTCAAATCAGGCCATATCTCTTCACCATTTTCAATCTTCACACCTCATCAATCCCCCTCCCCTCCTCCCAAATCTCCATCAAACTCCTCCTCTTCTCCCCACTCCTCGTCCTCTGCACCACCCGATCCGGCTTCTCCGGCTTCCTCCACTCCCACGCACTCAGCCCCGGCGTCGGCACACGCTTCGCCAGATCCTGCTGTATCGCGCTCTTGGTGTTGATCATGAACCGGCCATGGTACTCCGCGCGATCGACCTGGTCGCGGAAATTGACGCGCGCGGGGTTCGTCTGCAATTGGAAGATGCGCGAGGTCTGGGTGTGGGTGTTTGGCGAGGGGTCGGCGTGGAGGAAGGGGAGGGCTGGTGTTGTGCGTGGGGCGGTTGGGAGGGAGTGGGTGGAGAGGGAGCGGCTTTGGGACATGCCGAAGGGGGAGGAGACGGGGCCTTTGGGCGAGGTGGTGGGGAGGGGAGGGTTGTTTTGTTGTTGTGATGGTGCGGCGGCGGCGGGTGTAGGAGTGTTGTGGGAGTGTTGCTGTGGGTGCGGTTGGTCTTCGACGTCGGCTGCTGGTTCTGGTCCTAGGCGGAATCGGATGGGACTACGCTTGAGGCATGATTCGGCGGCTTTCTCGTCGCGGAAGATTACGAGGCTTGCGCTGGGGTGGGAGAGGGTGTCGTATTTGAGGTTCTTGTAGTATTCCACCTCGCCGAATTGAGAGACCAGTCGGAGGATTTCGCGAGAGTCGCTGATGTTGGATGGCCGGGGTGTTATGCGGAGGTGCACGGCACGATTCGCCGTTGAGCGTGATAATGAGGCCATTGTCGTTTTGAATGTGGTTGGTTGCACATTCAGCGAGATGTAGTCTTGAACATGAATGCATGTGTTCCAATGCTTGTGAACTTCACATTCGAGAAAGCCTCGGTGGTTCTCACTTGGGGTTGGCAGGGTTAGTGTTTCGTGTGACTTTTTCCTCGTTTGTTCGACATATACTGTTTGTATCAACTCGTAATCACGTCTGACGCTACTACCACTATTTGAGCAATATTCCGAATTTCTCGCTGTTCTCGAATTTATAATTGCGTTGATATATCGCCGTATCTGGTCTTCTTAGCCATCCACACGAATTTAGCTGCGACGGAACCCGCGTTTCTGTGCTCACTTGCCCGCAAAGAACATCTTGATGCAAGGCGTAAAGTAGGTGCGATAATAAATGCAATGCAGGTGGCACAGTAACATAGATGCCGATCCTGCAGTGCCACAACACATACGAGCTCGACATCAGAGATCGGCTACAGATGATATTTCCATAGCACATAGGTCTGCGTACGAGAAGCTTATGGGTTTTTTGGTTTCAGATCATAATGTAGAATCTCTTGAGTTGTCTATTACCTATCAATGAATTCTCCGAGCAGAGTGATTGTATGTCAATATATGACATGAAAGTGTCGTCCATTGTGTCAATATATGTTGCAAATACCTAGATCGAAATAGCACATGTAAACTTATGATCACCATCGATTCGAAGGTTAATTAAAGCATAACATTTCCCTACCCAAGAATATCCGAACAAGCATAGATAGCTACCTCAAAGCTTCGACGGCATCCTCGTCGCACCGTCCAAGCGAATGGTCTCGCCATTCAACATGACGTTCTCAATGCAATGCCTCACCATCGCCGCGAAATCGTCGCCCTTGCCCGGTCGCTTGGGGAATTCCAGCACGCGTTCTAGCGACTTGCGCACCTTGTCACTCATCTGTGCTGTCATGTTCGACTCAAAGTAGCTGGGTGCAATAGTCATGGCGCGGATGCCTAGTGATGCTAGATCGCGGGCCAAGGGCAGCGTGAGGGATCTGACTGCGCCTTTGCTGGCTGCGTACGCCACCTGGCCTGGCTGGCCATCGTAGGCTGCCGAGGAGGAAACCATGATGATGACTCCGCGCTCGTTGTCGCTCTCGGTGGGCGCATTGGTAGACATCAGTGGCAGGCTAAGACGGATGAGGTCCAAAGTGCCGCGGAGGTTGATGTTAAGGACAAAGTCGAGCGACTCGATTGGAATGGGATTGTTGTGGCGATCGATGAGCTTGCCTGGTGTACCGACTCCAGCAGCAGGGATGATGGCCGCAAGAGGCTTGCCGGTCTCTTTGATCCATTTGCCAGCGGCTGTGACGGCGGCTTCGACAGACGCGGTCTCAGAGACGTCGGTTTCGAAGAAGTTGGTCCTGGGACCTAGCTCGGAGACGATTTTGGCACCGTTGTCGGCGTTAAGGTCCAGGATAGCGATATATCCACCACGAGCATGAAGGTCGCGGGCGGTAGCGAGACCTAGTCCGGAGGCTCCGCCTGAGATAATGAAGGAACGGTCTTTGATGTGCATGGCTGTTGATGATGTGCTTCACCGGCTGACGTAGTGGGTCGATATAGACGTGACAAGGTAGATGAAGACGATGAGCACGGCGACGAGCGCGAGTACAATGGCTATCAGTATGATGCCGTAGGCCGAGATGCCAAAGATGTTCAGACCCGAGAGCTGAGAACAAGAATGAGATTCGTTTGCACGTGCAATGGGTGCTGATGAGCGGCGGCGCCGAGGCCGAGGTTGTTGTCGTGTGGTCACGAAGGCAGCACCACGAGCTTCGAGGGTGTCGAGGTCGTGCATGCCTGTGGAGGCAGGAGTCCGTCGATACATTGCATGGTAGATGTGAATTCAAGGTCTATAATTTAAGAATATGTGATAAATATGTGATAAATAGCCATGACCGATAAGATGGCAGAAGCAATGCCTGTTGCAATTGGAAGCTGCGGCAGAAGCCATAGCCATCTCATGCCCGCCGCCCTTGGACCGACTTCGTCTTCCGCTTGTACGAATCCACATCCACCACCACCACTCTTGCCCGCGCCATTCACTGTCACTTCCACACCGCTTAGCAAGAATCCACCATAGAGTGAGCGTCACGTGCATCGCCATTCTAGCCACAAAACGAGAGTGCCCAAACTATTGCGCCGTCCTCACACCACCCCCCCAAACGAGCATCAACGTCGCATACAACAAATCGTGCTCTTCGCACCACCACACCACCACACCACCACACCACCACACCACAAACCATGGCCTCTCCTCAACTGCAAAACGGCCACCCCTCCACCCCACCCGCCACAGACTCAGCAAACAAACCCTTAGACCAGCCCAAAGCCGACCCCGGCGCTCCCCTCACCTCACAACAAGACGACGGCCTCAGCAAACGCCCCCGCGACGCGCGCCTCATCCACACCGTCCTCGCAAACCTCGGCGTGCAAAACTACCAAGAGCGCGTGCCCCTCCAGCTCCTCGACTTCGCCTACCGCTACACCTCCTCCGTCCTCTCAGACTCTCTCCGCCTCAGCGCGGAAGGCTACACGGCGCAAGCGTCCGAGAAGCGCAAAGCCGCGGCCGGCGACGATGGTAGTAACATCACTGTGACGGCGCTGCGACAGGCTATTGCGAGCCGTCAAGGGTACGCGTTCGAGCCGGCGCTGCCCAAGGAGTTTATGCTGGAGCAGGCTGGCGAGCGGAATCGCGTTGCGCTGCCTAAGGTCGAGAGGGGTTATGGTGTGCAGTTGCCAGACGAGAAGTACTGTCTGACTGGTGTTGGTTGGGGCTTGAAAGAGGAGTGGGATTCTGAGGAGGAAGAAGAGGCGCCAAAGGTCAACGGCAGCGCCAATGCCGCGCCCGCGAGGCAGGAGGACGAGACCATGGGCGGTGTGGACAATGCTGGAGAGGAGGACGAAGGCGACGATGAGGGCGAGGGCAAAATGGAAGACATCTTCGGCGAGGAGGCCGGGGGCGATGGGGACGACGACGTGATGAAGGATTGATTGGGACCGAGAAGGATATCTGGCAGGGTTTGTATTGGATTTAGCGTGGCGTTGGAGGGTCTGCTTATACCCCGAAAGTGTAGAATATATCCCCTTGGACATGATCCTGGGGTTAAAAGGCAACTGAATAACGTAGTATTGATCACAGGTCTACAGTGGGCACACGCGAGCCCAGGTATGGTTGTGCTTCCGAGTGCCGAACTCTTATATGTGCTTCAGCCAGTTCAATCGCAAGAGAATAAGAATGCTCATACTAGGACTGACATTCTACCTTAGCTGAACTCGAACGAACGAGATTGGTGGTTGGATTGAATGGCTCTTGTTCACAACACAGGAGCGACCAAGTGACACTTGGAAGATATTGGTATAGAAGTACGGCTACACGTTACTTGAAAGGTTGAGTGAATATTTTCTGGCGTCATCGACTCGTCTCTCCCGCCCTCGTGGAGTGCATCAGACGGTGCACCAGACACGACACCCCAGACAAGTCCTACTCGACTATTGTGCCTTTTCAACCGGCCACGGATAATCCGGCATCTCTATCTTAGCCTCTGAAAACCCAAGCCACGCGCTCACACGCATCCCAAGATTGACCAAGCCAGATCCGATAACCACCCGCAAGATCGCGTTGCGAATACTGATCCCCCACCACGTCTGCGGATTGACAAGTTGCATAGCAAACTGCACATCACCTTTCTGCTGCTTCTGCACAAACGGCAACATCAGATCTTCGTACCTCTTCGTCGCCAGCCCGATATCGCCTGCACTCCGCAGTATCTCGCCTGCTAAAATATAAGCTCCCGTAATCGCCAACGACGTTCCAAGACCCGGCAGAGCATGTCCTGCGTCGCCCAACAGAACAACACGGCCGTCTTGCAGTTTCGGAGAGCGCGTCTGCGCAAAGTGCGTGCAGTAGAAATCGTCGCTCTCACGCATGCCCTTCAGGATCTCAGGCGCCAACCACCCAGCATCGGCGTACAATTCTTCCATGAGGTTTTTGTACGCTTCGTCGCCGGCTCGCAGGGCTTTATCGAGACGTGCTCGGCCCGCGATGTCGCTGGACCAGGTGGCGTTGAAGAGCATGGCTCTAGTGCAGCCTCTGGGGTCCGGGTCAGGCCTTAAGCATGCGCATCTGCCGCCCGTGTCGTTGTGGCCTTTGGCGAGTTTGGAGCCTTTGAGGAGGTCTTGCTTGATGGTGAAGTACGCGATGTGGACTCCCTCGCCGCGGACTTGCTCTGCTGGGGGTTTGCCGAGCATGGCGCCGCGGATTTTTGAGTAGGAGCCGTCTGCGCCGATGAGGAGGTCGTAGGATTCGACTTTCTTGCTTTTGGCGAATGTTACGGTGACGCTGTTGTCTTGTTGAGTGTAGCTTTCGACTGTTTCGTCGTAAACTATGGTGATTTTGTCTAGGACTGGGGACATGAAGATGTTGGCGAGGGCGCCGCGGAAGATTTCGTACTCGGATGTCATTGTCTGCATGTCTGTCCGGCCGGTGGCCATGAGAGTTGCGATGGGGCTACCGTCGGTGTTGACGAAGGACATGCCGGCTTCTTTGGTGCTTGCATCTCGGATTTGTTGCTCTACGCCAGCCCATTTGATGATGTCGACGGCGTTTGAGCGGATGTCGACGCTGGCACCGGTCAGACGAAGGGATGGTGCTCGTTCGACGACGGTGATGTTCGCTTTGGGGTAAGCTCGCAGGAGGCAGAAGGCAAACACACTGCCTGCGATTCCTGAGCCAGAGATGAGGACCTTGGGAGCGGACATCTTTGGTTGAGATCGGGTTAACGACCTTTGATACGATGAAGATCTTTATGATGATAAGAGCTACATTCTCTTTGGTTAAAGGACCAGTTTCTTATATAAAAGCCTCAATCGTCACCATCTTGGTCGCGGCGGCGTGCAAACAAGCCATATCCCTCGCGTCTTTTGCTCAAGAGAGCAAAGGCTCGGCCGAGCCAGCGCTGCTTCTGATTTGCTACGGGTCTTGTGAAAGCGAGAATCCGAAGGGGCTTTGTATGCCACAATGGACTGGCAAGAGTGCTGTGCGAAACCGAGCAGACGTCTGCTATAGATACCAGAATATCTGAGGATCTCGCGTACGTCTCTGTGGATACATCATTGAAGTATTATTAGGAAGTTCTACTGCATACCTCATCGTTGCCAAGCTTTCCGACGAAGCTTTCTCTCATCGGGATTTCATTGGCCATCAGATCGCCTCACAAACGCCGGCGTTGAACTTCTCGTCTATCATCGATCTCGACGCGTGACCCTCGCATTTGCGTTGCCCATATATGGAAAACGGAAAATGCGTTCGTAAGCGAAATTTGCCTCGCGCCTGCTTTGAAGCCGTCTTACTACGTGACTGCATTGCATAGCTGCCGTCCTCATCGTCAGACTGCATGCTTACGCAGCTAATTTGTTGACAAGAGGCATAGCGCTCAATTTCCCTCAATACTGCCTCCGCGAACTCGCTAATAATGACGTTGTAAGGCCCGCCGCGCGGAGTGTGCCTCCTAGTCTGGCTCGAGTCTGGCCCCGAGCAGGCCAAGTGAACCTACACGATCCTTGGAGACTGTACTCATGGCGACGACCCCGGAGACCCTCGAACGAGTAGGAGACTTTCAAGCAATTGAGATGAGAGCATATTCTGACTGAGTGGATGGCGATTTTACTGGTAATCTGGTCCGTTTAAGACACATCAACTTGAACAATTTCGGCTATACCGATACCTGTGATGCGCCACGCGTAATAGCTGCACCCTCGGAGGACAGCATGTGGCATGGATCTCAAGAAGATAGTCGATCACAGGCAAACGTTTGACACTTGGACCTTGGGGACCTTGGCGTGCCTTGAGAATCGCAAGGGTCCCGACTCAGGCCCGCTTCGAATGTTGTCGAAATCATCGTATGCTCACGTGGCGCATGAAATGCGCCAGCCATTTGCCCCTTCGAACGAAGAGCGGGACCTGTGTCTGAGATCGATCTGCTTCTGAGCGATGGCGAAGACTTTCTTTGGTCTTGCCCTCATCAGATCGTGCCAGCTTCCGGAAGCATATCACCTGAAATCATCAGCAACCAGACACCATCGGCGCGCATTCCCATGCTTCTCTCCTTTTGCTTAGGAACGGGGCGAATTTGAAGGCCCAACTCGCCGATCCGAGGCTGGAAGATCCTGCGACGATATTGGCGATCCTTCTCGATCAGCCGTGTGTCATACGAATATTTCATCGCAAGCATGATGTCCCACAGTTCACCTCCTGGAGACGAGCAGCCTGTACAGCGAGTTCGATCAAAACGCGAACAAGTCCTTGTCGCATGCAAAGTATGCCGTGTCCGCAAGACCAAGGTACGTGAAAACGTTATTTGTGGAAGCCCTTGGTGGAATCAGACCACCATCTCTGCATTGTTTGGTTGGCGTCGATGTTGACGTCTGCATCAGTGTAGCGGCGATAGGCCACGTTGCCGACAATGCGAGATGCGAGATCAGGTCTGCGAATGGGAGACACTCAGCGACGAAGCACCCAGAGTTTCAAAGCGCAAGTTCCAGGACTTGGAACAGCGTAGTGCTGGTGAGCACGAATTGCTGAACCACCTGCGAAGCTTATCTGAGCCCGACATTTTAGGCCTGATGAGACGGCTGCGAGAAGGCTGCAGCATCAACGATCTATTGGCTTCCGCACGGGAATTGGCTAATACGTCGCTTACTACAAGCAGCGAACACGCGCCCATGACCATTCGACAGCCGAACATAGCACATCTATCACGCGAAACTGCACCGCGTGCTGATCTTGACTCCAGATCAAATCAGAACGCTGGGGATAACCGTGCGGCTACTCGTCCTTCATTACCCCCAATCTCTTCAATATGGTATTCGATCCCCTTGTACGGCCGTGTTGTACGCATGTGAACCAATAGTGACCATGAATTACCAGGCAAACGTATGATCATCCTTCCGGCCCCAGTGGCCCACCTACCACACCAACGCCAAGTCCGACACCACCTAAGAACATTGATGGCGAAAAGAGCATTCCAAAACATAAGCTGGGATCACCGACAAGTCTGTACGACAGATGGATTAGCCAGACTTGAGTCTCGTGCTAAGGATACGAGGATTGTATGTGGATAAGGCTCTTGCTCTACATTCTTCAAGTTCCACTTGCAACCAGCCATATCCTGGACAGGCGGTCCCACTCACACAAGAGCTCACATGCACACGACGCTGGACGGGCATAGCAATCGCAGCGCAACAGCTCGGCTGGCGGGTCGCGCTATCGGAGCGTGGGAGACGAGTACTTTGAAGCTGGAATTCAAGGATAAACATGGACCTGGACACTTTCTCTCGGCTTGACAAATAACACATGCACTCACCCATCTTCATTAGTGGATCTGGTTCGATATGCGCGGCCCTTGAGAATCACACAGAACCCACTCCGGAGTCGAGGAGCGTGGAAGACCGGAATCCGTGCAATGATCTGCACGTATTGGCGACATCGCCATGATGCTAAGCTGCTATGCGGCTATGCGGTATAAGAACTGGCCCAACAAACCACCATTCTGGACAGCCCGTTCAATACTGATGCGGAGAAGTCTCCGGAACAATGCTATTCGATTGACCATGTGGCCTCGATGTCGCAAACATAGCAGATCGAAAATGAATCCTTACTTTCGACCTCTACATGTACACGACGAACGATGACCAAGTAGTGCCAGCCGCTATGGGCCCTAGACTTCACTAGCGGCTTTTAAAGACCGAAATGGTTACTCGGGTAGATCTTGCCTTAGGGACACTGGCGACAAAGTGCTATCTTGTTCTATCCTCCAATATTTGGTCAAAATTCAGTACAGATCTTCCGAGAACAGTTGCAGACTCCGCACAGTCCGCTTTGTCCGTCCATTCATGCGCAGCGTGCGAGACTCCATTCTTTGCCCTTGCGAACACCATCGCGGTTGGGCACTTCAACTGGGTCATGGTACTATCATGAGCGGTGTCTGTTCTGGCCCCTATGCCTTTGTCGCCACAAGCGCGGCGTACGCAATCAACCGCCTCCTCCCAGAACTTTCCAGGCTCCAGGTGGAGAATGCGGGATGAGTCGACATCCAGACCATGTATGCTTGCGATCTCGTTGGCATGCGCCATGATCTGCACCGCCATGCTCTCCAAGCCCTGGAGCTCTTGATGCATCAGGCAGAAGACAAGCTTCGTATTCGATTGTATGTTACAGCTTCCGACGGGCCCGGATTGGATGTTCGTGGCAGTGGTGTAACCGCCAGAGGAATGGGCAAGTTTGTCCAGCTCAACAACAAGTTTGCTAGCGCCAACGAGAGTATCTCTTCTCCCGTGCATCGGATACGTGTTGGCATCTAATCACCTGGATTAGCAATGCAATTCACATGCCTGGACCGTTGCCAACTTACGACCGTCCTCGCCGCAGAAAGTCACCTCGAATACCGAGATGCCTTGCCAGCCTTCCACCCAACCGACTGGCTTTCCAGCCTTTTCCAGAGCACGAGCTTGTTCAACATGAATTTCGAAATGGGCTGAGAGCGGAAACTCTTCGAACGTATTTGGCCCGTCGCCGACGTACCCGATCGATTTCAGAGCATCACCTAGTGTCTCACCACTGCCATTGTTGGCCTTACTCTCGTGCGCCGCATTCACAGTGCTCTCACCGGCAAACACACATGAAGAGCCAAGGGGCGGGAAGAATCTTGCGCCTTCCTCGTTTGTCCAATTGATGACCGTGATCGGAGCGAATGTCTCGACCTTCTGCTCCTGCAAGCTCCGGACAACTTCAAGTGCGCCAATGACACCAAGCGGTCCGTCGAAGCGGCCGCCTGTCGCTACAGAGTCCAGATGAGATCCCATGGCTATGGGTGGGATGGCGTTGTTGCGACCGGAGAATGTGGCGAATTGAGAGCCGGTTCCGTTGACGGTATAGCTACCGGCACCCAGAGAACGGATTTGATCTCTGAACCAGTCGCGTGCCATCTTGTCCTCCATCGTGCCCGAGAGCCGGGACAGGCCACCGGCCTTTGTTGTTTCGTTTGGGGCGGACCATTGGGCGGTATAATGTATATTATCCCACAAGCGATCGCCGTTCACTTTGAATGACCGAGCAGCCGGTGCACTTGTGTCTGAGTATTTGCGAATAGCATAGTTGGCTACAGTTCGAAATGTACAACGTGGGGGTTGAGTCTTGAATTGAGCGGAAAGCATGATGATAGAGAATCAATGCAGTGGTTTGTTGAAGCGCCAAACTTAAAACGCGCTCTGACAATAGAAGAACCTCGATATGAGGATAAACACAATCATTGTGCACTATCTCCGCGTTCCCCAGATGCATCACTATCAAGCACAATGATTGCCCGGGCGGGGTACTCAATAATGTTGGCCTATCTCGAGATCGCCGCGACAAGGTATAATAAAGTGGGTCGCGCTTTATCATCCCACTCCTGCATCCTCTTGGGTTATCTTTCTTCATGCAACAGGCATTGTGGGAGCCTTGAGGGAGATAGGCGAACGATCACAAAGCAGTTAATCCGGCGTTTCGAGCAATTCGATCCGAATGAATTGTGCCCTCATAAATCCTGCTGTCCGGTCGTTGGCGCGCTGATAACAGCACATTGGTATAAGAAATCGTTGGTGTCTGCTCATCATTCTCGTACATACAGCCATTGTCATTGCCGAGTTGAAGCTTTCCCTCCGCGCCTCTGAGGAGGCTACCTCGGATCACCAACTCGGTCACAATTGCGACTACCACTGAGAACGCATCTTAGCCAAGCATCTCGAGCGTACCCACAAATCTCTAATATGGCTGCACATGTGGACCAAGACGTGCCGGGCACAGTGCTACTGGTAGATCTTGCGGGCAGCCAGTCTGGTGGCAAACATGCAAGCGATCGTTCAGACATTGTGCTTGTACCTCAGCCTTCTGCGGATCCCGAGGACCCTTTAAACTGGTCGAGAAAACGGAAAATGTGGTCGTTAGCCATGGTTTTCGTCTACACCATGGGTGTTGGCATACCGGGCACACTGCACTACTCTGTGATCGCAGATATCTCAAACGACACAGGCATTCCTACCGTCGACTTAGGTACGCATTTAGCGATTGATGTTAGCAATTTGCGGATGCTGACAAGTCACAGTCAATGGCAATGGCGTTATGTTCCTCTTTGGTGAGTGGATCCTGTTTTACAGATTAAGTATTTATGGCTGAAGGTTCTTGCTGACGATAGCGCAGTACGTTGCAACCACTCTCGACAGATTCGATTGAGCCCTTGCGCTTAATACCCGAATGTACTGACATATAGCTCGAACAGCTTGGTTGGGGTTGTCTCCTCCTGCAGCCTATTGCTCTGGCCTACGGAAGACGCGGCGTATATCTTTTCTCGACACTATTGAATATTCCAATCATGATATGGACAGCCAACTCCTCTTCGCCAGGAGAATGGTATGCACATCGCATCATCATCGGAATTGTGAATGCACCTATTGAGTCACTCCCTGAAATATCGGTCGCAGACCTGATGTTTGCTCATGAAAGAGGTACATGGATGGCGGCGTATGTGCTTGTTCTCTTCGAGTCCAACTTCATTGCGCCACTCATCGCGGGTTGGCTCAACGATGCTATCGGCTGGCGATGGACAATGAAGTTCGGCGCAATCGTGGCAGCGGTCTCGTTTGTGATACTGTTCTTCTTCATGGAGGAAACAATGTACTTCCGTCACACGACTGATGGTGCGCTGCCAGCATCCCACCAGGAAGAAGTGAAAGACGACAACAGCGCGCCGCTTAGTTCAGAAAAATCACAGCGACCCACCGCGATCTATGGCGATAATGATGACACAGCGGCTGAGAAGCATGTGGCCCCTCGCTCGTTCGCCAACAAAATGATGCCTTTCAGGCGGCTTCCTGGTCGCCCTTCGATCAAGCAGATGTTCTTCATGATGATCCGGCCACTGCTCATCATACTGAAGTTTCCATGCGTCGCCTGGGCTGGGTTCATCTATGGGATCAATCTTAGTTGGTATCAAGTCCTGAATGGCACAGCGAGTCCAGTTCTGAGCGCGGCGCCTTATGAATGGAGATCTGCTTTTATCGGCTGTATCTACGTCGGACCTATGATTGGCGCAGTATTCGGATGTCTCTGGGCGGGATTCGCAGCCGACAAACTGGCCATATATCTGGCAAGACGCAATGGCGGTGTTCGCGAGCCGGAACATCGGCTTTGGCCTCTGTCTATAGCCGGCATTTTCACTGCAGCTGGGCTGATCACATGGGTAAGTAACAAGTGAAGTGTCGAGGGTGGGTTGGCTATTGTACTGACAGTGTACTAGGGTGTTGGTGCAGGTCACGGCATCCACTGGGCAGGACTGGCATTCGGCTTGGGAATGTTAGTCTTCGGGCTCGTTGTGGGAGGCTCAGTGGCGATTGCGTACGCCATCGATTGCTTTCCGCAGATCGGTGGCGAGTCAATGGCATCAGTGATGGTGATTCGAAACACCATTGGCTTTGCGTTGAGCTATGCGATCACTCCGTGGTATACCGGCATGGGCTTGCAGAACTGTTTCATCACTGCGGGATTCGTTTCCGTTGTCTGCATGGGGACCTTCTTAGTATTCATCTGGAAGGGCAAGAGCCTACGAAGGTTCTCTGCAAAGACATACGGACATTATGCTGCGAATACTGTGATTGGAGCGCATTAGAAGGACTTCAAGAGATGTCATACTTAGAGTATAGATAGAGAGTCAGTACAAGTTTGGATACGAGATGTATCTTGAAGATGATGATGCTATCGACAGCTAATAGGTATTACATATCGCCCGAGTGGATATCTCGTCCCCCTGATGGTCTTTTTAGTGCGAACCAATATGACCTCTCATTGATGTGATTCGATTCTATCTGCGTTAGAAGCCAGAGGATTGTGTGTAGACTTATGAACCAGGATTACACAATCGGTGGTTCGTTCTTGAACCACCACCTTCTGTATGGTCTTACTCTCAGCTAGTGAAACATTTGAAACTTGTGTGCTGATATAGAGTTCCTGTTCGAGGCCAATGATTACCATTATGCTGTCAGCTGAGTTGCCGAGATGCCTTCCGTTCTAACGAACCCCTCTTTTTCGTGAACTATAGCGATGCGACAACGCAACCCGGCCACATTTCTAGACATCCTACTTACTATATTGCATAAGTATAGCACGATTTACGGTAGCCTGCGCATAATTCTAGCTGAAAATGGCCAATGCATCAGGTGGATATGATGGCTCTCCCACCGGAGTCGACCTGAAGGAGTTCCCAGCAGCCGCCAAACTTGTTCAGAGAGTTGGCGAGTTCATGAAAGAGGTCCAAAACCTGTAAGTTGGCCTTTGAAGGGATAAGAACTGTACATCTCTGAACACATGCAAGGACACCAGGAAAAGACCTCGAACATCGCCTCAATCGCCATTACGGCCCCGGCAACGCTTTCTACGAAGACTTCTGCAACCTAGTGAAGAAAGGCATAGATGAAGGCTGGGCAGCGTCGGGCGAACTCGACGGACCCAAGTATCGCCGTGGTAGGATAGCATTGCCGTGCGCCGAGACGCTATTTATGTCTATCACGACCGTCTTCTTCGATTCAAAAGACGTGTACGCTGGGCAGTACCACAAGGTGAACATCACTGAATTTGGATTGCCATTCGATATTGCTAATGCGATATAGCACCCTTATGGGGAAATCAACTGTGTCGTCCCAATCGACGACACTTTCGAGCTGGAAGGTCTGCCTGTGGGTGAGAACTGGCAAGGCGCGGGCTGGACAAGCCTTGGACCCGGCACACACCACTATCCTCGCTCAAGAGGTGGCCGAGGTGTGGCTCTGTTCTTTTTACCCAGTGGCAGGATCGCATACGACGCTCAACCGGGAGAGCCGCAGCCTGCGAGTATTTGATCCTGCGAGTCTCTCTCAGTAGCTCTTCGGCAGATCGAGCACCTTCTCAGAAATGTAGTTCAGACACATCTCTCTGCTGATCGGTGCAAGTCGAGGAATGATGACCTCTCTGAGGAACCTCTCCACGTGATATCTGTGAACCGTTAGCGAAGATGCAGATACACCATTCCAAAGCCAGTCAACTCACTCCTTCGCATATCCCATGCCACCCATACTGCACACAGCAGTCTCACAAGCCGTGAAGGCATTCTCGCCAGCGAGGTACTTCACGGCGTTCGCGTACTCTCCGCTAGCAAAGCCCTCATCCCACATCTTCGCGGCTTGCATGATCATGAGGCGAGTACTCTCGAGCTGGCACCAAGCTTTCGCGAGCGGATGCTGGATTGCTTGGTTCTGTCCTATAGGTCGACCAAAAACTACGCGCTCACGCGCATAGATTGATGCATGACGCAGAGCCGCGTAGCCAATACCGACTGCTTCACCAGAGAGCAATATGCGCTCTGCATTCATGCCATGTAGTATTAGCTTGAAGCCATCGCCTTCTGCGCCGATGCGGTCTTTGGCGGGGATCTTCCATCCGTCGAAATACAATGAGTTGGTATCGACGGCTGCGCGACCCATTTTCTTGATTTCAGTGACGGACACTTGATCACGATCAAGGTCTGTGTAGAACAGAGTCAAGCCCTCGCTTGCTTTTTTAACTTCTTCCAAAGGCGTAGTTCTGACCAAGATGAGAATCTTCTCAGCCACTTGTGCGGTGGAGGTCCAGATTTTGCTTCCCTTGAGAATGTAATGATCGCCATTCTTGGTGGCAAGCGACTGTAGCTTCAAGGTGTCGAGACCAGTGTTCGGCTCCGTCACAGCAAAACAAGCCCTCTCCTTGCCAGCAATCAATGGCTTCAGAAATCGCTCTTTCTGCTCTTCATTGCCATACTTGACCACTGGTGCAAGTCCGAAGATATTCATGTGCACGCTGCTGCTCGCCGTGTAGCCGCCGCCAGACTCGGCGATGGTTTGCATCATGACTGTAGCTTCTGCAAGTCCGAGCTCGCTACCACCATACTCGGACGGCATCATGATGCCCAGCCAACCTGCGTTGGCGATTTCTTCCTGGAACTCCGAAGGCCATCTTGCGGCATTGTCGATGTCTAGCCAGTATTTTTCTGGAAAGCGAGAGCATATTTTGGCGATTGCTTCGCGTACCGTCGACTGTGATTCTGTGTAGTCTGTGTATGTGGGTAAGTATTCTGTTGCTTTCGCGATGAACGATCGATGTTGTTGTAAATGGAACGATGGTTGGTGATGCAGCTTTGATGGCATCGATCTTTTAGGCCGCCACAAGGCCACCCGCGGCGTGAGCTGTTGTTGGACGCTTCTCAATTTCGAAGACATGATTTTTATCCTTAAAATTATTCGAACGAAGATTTTCGAGGCACTTTCTGATCGAAATGGAAGATCGGTCCTCTCTCACTGGGCGATGAGACAAACTTCGACCTCGGCTTCGTGCTGCAACCACCCCGCCTGAGCAATAGCACACAGGATCATCATTATCGTTGACGATGATAGAATTTCTTGTATTTCGTAACAAGCTGCGAGACACCTCGATCGAGAGCTCGATAATCCTCGCTACAGATACTATCGAAAACACTGCACCGCAATGATACGCATCGTGCACCGCCGCGCTACTTCAGCTTTGACTTTCAGCGCCCAAGACACATGGCATCTTAATTTGATCCCATTCAAAGCAATCAGAAGATCACACACAGAAACCGAAAGCTCAAAAACAGGACCGGGCGCACTAGAAGGAGTCCGCATCCTCGACTTCACTCGAATCCTAGCAGGCCCCTTCTGCAGTCAAATTCTCGCCGACTACGGCGCCGATGTCATCAAAGTCGAATCGCTTCAAGGAGACGAGACAAGATCGTGGCAAGGCGCAGGCGAAGCAGCAGACTGGAAAGACAGCACCGGACCCGTAAGCTTCTACTTCGCCTCGATTAACCGTAACAAACGGAGCATTACTTTGGATCTCAAGAAGCCCGAAGCGTTGGATGTCGTTTACGAACTTGTCAAGACGTCAGATGTTGTGCTGGAGAATTTTGTGCCTGGGTCGGCTGAGAGGTTGGGTATTGGGTATGCGAAGTTGTCGGAGATAAATCCTCGCCTGGTCTATGCTTCGGTTTCTGGATATGGCGGGTCGGGGCCATATAGCAAGCGTGCGGGTTACGACGCTATAGCTGCAGCTGAAGGCGGCTTGATGCACATTACCGGTCATCCTGATGGCTCGCCGGTGCGTCCAGGGCTTGGAATGACGGATATGGCTACCGGACTGTACACTCACGGAGCCGTCGTATCTGCATTGTACAGCCGAGACCGTACAGGGCAAGGCCAGCACATTTCTTCGTCACTGTTCGAGACACAGATCAGTCTGCTTATAAATATCGGAGCCAACTGGCTGAACAGAGGAGTCGAAGGGAAGCGTTACGGTGCGGCACATCCAAGCATCGTACCGTACAATACCTGGGAGTGCAAGGATGGCCTCTGGTTGGCTGTTGCTGCAAACAACGATCGCCAGTTCCGAATACTTTGCGAGAGACTCCGTTGCTTTGATTTGCTAGACGACGAGAGATTCGCGACGAATGCCAAACGGGTCGAACATCGTTCGCTCATGGACGATATCCTCGACACAAAGTTCAAAGCCAAGTCCTCCGAAGAGTGGCTAAAAGTGCTTGATGGTTCAGGGCTTGCATTTGGGAGTGTAAACACGATCCAGAAGGCGTTCGAGCATCCTCAGACGCAAGCTCGCGACATGGTCCAGCCCATGGAGTGGGCAGCGGTGCAGTCTGGTCTGTGGCAGAGTATTGGGCCGCCGGTGAAATTTGAGAAGACAAAAGCAGCGATCAATTCTAGACCGCCACTTCTCGGTGAGCATACTGAGGAGATCCTGCGAGAAATTGGGTACTCCAAGGATAGAATAGAAGACTTACAGCAGCGAAGTGTTGTATGAGAGGAAGCCATTTTCGTACAATGCCAATTGTGTGGCACAGATGACAGCGGTAACACCGATGTCAAAACCTTGAAGCCATCACTTGTTCCATTGTCAGCAGCAAACGTAGCTCGAGCCGGATACAAGCAGTTTCCAGGCCAATCTGCACTACCCAAAGCACCAACACACGCTTATAGTGCGCTGTGCCGACGACAAGGCCGCGAACGCGTGCTATTGGCACGCGGAAGACGGAAGCCGGTGGATCCTCTGCCAAGTGCATGCTCGTACATGCGAATTGCATGCGGTGGTGGGAATTCGTATCGGTGTGCGACAGAGACGTGGACTGCTGATTGTTTAGCTGCTGCAAAAGCTCCCAGGGAAACCCCCTTGTACAGAGAGAGGGCTTGAAGCGAAACAGCCTTTCGGACAACGAAACCCGGAAGTGAAACGTGATTACGCGTGCCACCAGTCGAAGTGCCCGCGCGTAGGCCTTTTTGATGTCATAGCGAATGACATCAATCTTTTGACGGCGACGATCGATCTCAATTGAGCAGGTAAATAAAGCCGTGGGACTGAATCGCAGCTTCCGAATTGGGTTTGGCGAGCGGCAGTAGTGAACGATTCATGTCGTGCGTGCTGTGCTTGTTTACTAACAGAGATATTGCTATTAATTATTGTTCCAGTAACACGGTGATGTGCTTGTGTTCAGCCACTGTCGTCCCATTACCGGACGGTAGGGCGTACTGCATTCTTGCGTAGCGTGCGTTTGGTTCGATCAGAAATGCAGAGGATGCAAAAGGCGGCCTGTCGATAGCGCATGAATACGGCAAATGTGAAGCTAAATCTGGCACACAGATCGATTGAATACCCATCAGACGGTCGTTGCAATCTGGTCTCCAGGTGGCTGATACCGCCATTCTAGTCTCTATGGCCGATGGATCAGGAGGACGACTAGTAGGGTACAGTGGTATGCCATCTCGTGCGCTGTAGATGCATGCACGTCTCCACTCCCACTTTTGCGCTTCTAGACTCTCTTGTTATTCTGCCAGCTCGAAGCAGTCAGCAATGCGTTGTCGACGTTGACGGCTTGGTGGGCCCTATAGCCTACAGGCCATACTCTCGTATGGTCAACAGCCGTTGGTCTCATCTTACTACCTTCCCACTCTGCCGTGAAACCGGGCTAAAACCCGCTAAACTATGCCATACCATGCGACATCCCACAATTCTGTCCAGCTGCCGAAGGCTAAAGGCTAACTCGCCAAGGACCAAGGTATCGTGCAGCTGTAACCCGCGACTCTTGCTCTTGCATGATCCGTCCCCCAGATGCGCAAACTCCTTCTCCCTTCGTGTCCTGCGCTATAGTTCCCTAGGGCTATTATTTAAATGACCCTGTCATAGCGCTGTTGCCCATGGCGGCGCCCAAGGTCGATCTAGCTCTACCCGATCTGTCTCCGAGAGACATGCACCTCCCACCGACGCCACCAGAGGACTATAGCGATGAAAACAAGGCCGGACTTCAGACGCCCCCGATGCAGACGCTCCAGCAGTTGCTGACGCCGGATAACACCCCACCGGGCATGGTCCTACAGCCTCCCAGGCCTCTGCTGAGCCGGGATCCCAGCTCGAGGGCAGACTCGTTCCGGACTGCGAGGGAAGAGCTGTCGCGCGAGTTTTTGAGGGCGGTAGACGAGGCAGGGAGCCAAGTGGAGGACGAGGAATCGAGCGAGGACGAGTCGCTGCACAATGGCGAGCATGACACTCTTGACAATGAGCCTTGGCGCGACATACCTGGAGCCTTTAACAGCACACCGAGCACGACGTCGAGCGAAGATGGCGGAGAACCGGAACAATCGCTGGGTGCTATGAGCTCTCCAAGCACGGGCTCGAGCGACAAATTCGTGCGCCCAAAGCAATACCTGGATGTTGAGAGCCCAACGAGCACAGGCTCCAGTCGCAACCTAGAGCGCACGAGGAGGTATCGGCACGACACGGAGAGTCCCAGCGACCGACACAAAGCAGACGGTAGCACCTCATACGCATACAGTGCGCGCAGCTTCGGGGAGGACAGCAAGGATTCGGACGAAGATGAACAAGATGATGACGATGAAGAAGATGCGCACGAAGAGGGAGACAAGGCAAGCGTCGGGCACGACTTCGAACACGCAAATGAAAGCAGACACGACTGGGACAATCATGTATCATACCTGTCATTGGGAATCAAGGAGCAAGAGGACGCTACTACTTCTGCACGGGCAAGTCCCTCAAGTTCTCGTCTGAGTGGAAATGGCAGAAGGGTGGGAGCCAACGGTGCGCAGCCGTTTATCAAGGGCATTAATAACCCGCCAGTTGCGACATCCGCCGCAGTAGCAGAGCAAGGACTTCTCAAGCGAGCTTCTGACGAGAGCAGTCACCAACGCAGCGACGATACTCCTTCTCCAAGCGTGAGCGCACAAAAGCGAAAGCAGATGGCAGCCACCAGCAAGGAAGCCACGACGCCACGCGAGGCACGTGAACTCCGAAGAATCTTGATGAGCCAGCATGCCGGAACCGACATCCCTGCTGAATTCCTTAACACTCCTCCTCGCGACGCCAACGACACCGTATACAAACACATCCAGCAGGCGAACATGGATCGCTTCGACGCGATGAAGAATGGCCATGCAGTCGAAGCTGTGGTTGTCTCAACCGACTCAGCGCGCAACCGGCATCTGCGACATGTTACAAAGCGCCAATCGCTGCGTAGTGTCAGCGACAACAACAGCGCATATATGCCTAGTGGCGGTCCCAAACGAGAGGCATCTCTGCGGCCAAAGAAAGTGCGGATTCAGCCAAAAGTGCCGCAGTCAAACGGTCCCGAAAGCCCACAAACCATTCGCTCAGCGTCAGGCTCTCACTCTCTGCGCCACGAGAAGCGGCCTCTCAGCGGCACTGGTCGTCCTCTACAGTCCAATGACAATTCACCCGCACTCTCACGTGCAAAGGAACCTCTGCCACTTCGACACAAGCCACCATCCATCTCCAAAGAGCCACCGAGGCTTCGGCACTCATCGCTGCCTATTCACCTGAAGTCTGAACCAAGCCAAGCTAGTCCGACTTCTGTGGACTCTGCAAAGAGCGAACGTCGTCGCGCGCTTCGGCGATCGTCAAGAGAGTACAGGATTGAGAACAAAGATGCTACAGCCGATCCTGTCCCTGAGCAAAAGCCCGTCAGCACGATAGTCGAGACTACAACATTCATTTCGCCTCATCCTCTTGGGCTTGGGACACAGAGCCGAAGCCGCAGTCGGGGCACTCCGCTGTCGGTCAGTGGCGTTTCCGATCGCACAGAAATGGAGGTATGTGAGGCGCAAAACGTAGCCTTCTACCCTCACAGCAACGAGAGCCTGTTGGTCGTTCAGCACCGTTCCAAGCCTGAGCAGAAAGACCAAGACACAGCGCACTCACCATCCAAAACGAAGGGCACTCGCCGCTTTTCCGACAGCGATAATGCTATGCGTCCTTCGCCTTTCCTTTCCGAGCCGGCTGTACAAGACACACCTGCGATCGCGGTCAATGGCAAAAGTATACATACAGTGGAGAGTCCGCTTACGAATCCACGTGCGGCACCTATGCCTCCGGTGATCAATTTCATACCCGCAACACCTTCACACGAAGACGAAGAAAAAGAGCTCGTTCCTTTGGAGGAAGAAGAGATCCCAAGCACACCACAGCGACGGAACTCCTTGGCGAAACGAGCGAGGCGATATAGTGAGGTTGTCACACGCCCGTTGTTCGGCCGCACATTGGTAACACGCAGCCATAACATTCGTCCCTCGCCGACAGCATCTGAGAAGCGTGACGAGAGACTTCACCCGAATTGGGTGCCAAACAGCTTCTGGCAAGATGATGACGATGACGATGAAGAATACTATTCCGATCCCGAGGATCCCTTCGTGCGGCTGCCAGCTGGAGGTGATACATCCGAGCACCCTAAAGCCAAGTTCCCTCGCAACATGAGCGTGCGAATGCCCGGATTCCGTGGAAGCGGCGGCTTCCTACTTGGCAATAGCTTGGGTGTCGACAGGCACGGCACGAACAAACGAAGACATTACATTGAACCTCCCTCCGGTAATGGCTCTGCATCGGCATCTAGGCAGTCAGTGCGCCGTGTCGCTTCTCTGGACTCAATGGCATCCCACGCATCAGGCGATGGTCGAATCTTTGTCATCCCCGGCACACGAACAAGGCTTCAATACGTTGGCTTCAAGCCCATCAAAGACAAGATAAAAAAGAGGCGCGAGACGCGAGAAGACGCCGCGCGAGAAAAAAGGCGCGCCGAGATCAAAGACCAAATCGGCATGCGAATTGTGCACGATGCTTGAGACGAAGGCAAGACGCAAAATTACCCGAACAGCACAAATTTTCTGGTGCAACCCGCTGCCAGGCAATTTGGCCCGACCACGATATGAACATGACGATGAACGACAAGACAACTATTCTACCCAGCTAACGACTTTTGGATATGACGAGATGCATACGCGCAAGCGACCTTCGGATAGCGCTGGAATTTCTGCTTATTACTTTTTCTCTGTACAACTAATACAAACCCTTTTTACCTCTTGCAGCGCATGTCCGGACAGATCTCACTGCATGTGTTTCACCTTGAGACCAGTGATGTTGAGACATCATATCCAAAATCGTAACCATATCAAAAGCGATCTAGTTCCACCAGAACACAACACCGCCCTACAATTGGTATCTAAACTCCTTGTTCTTACGATCCGTGACATCCGCAAACTCGATATCGGCGCGATGGCCCAGCGCGCCCTGAGCTACCAAATTATCGCGACGCCTGTTCTCCCGCATGTAGTACACCCTCAACGCCAATGTCAACACCACTGCCACGGAGCAAGTCACGATGATCGTAATCTTGGCTGGGATGTAATCCGGCGCACTTTGTTGCGTGAAGGTGAGAGGACCCACGATGTTGCCCAGACAGAACGAGATCAGGAGGATGGCGTTCATTGTGGTCTGTGAGTGTTAGTACCGGACTGTACACAAAAACGGCCTAGTTGCGGAATCTCCTTACCTTCTTGGTGTGACCAGCATAATTGGCCCCCACCCAGCTATACACCAGAGGAATCGTCGTGCCGATCGTGTTGGTGAGGTAATTGCCGATCAGCAATCCAACCTTGTAGCTGTCGTTGTTAGGCAAGAATGCCAGAAGACATGCTCCGAGGATCCCTGGCAGTAGCTGAAAGACAATGTTGAGGCCTCTTTGCGCCCATCGTCCTGCCGAGTACGTTGCAACTAGCACCGAGACGATCGATACTGCGCCTGATGGCAGCTGCAGGAGAGCAGTCGTCTTGCTGTCGTAGCCGAATCCTCGGATGATAGTAGCTTGGTAGCTCGATACCGCGCCGTTCGGCACATTCGCCGTGATCATGATCAGCGACAGCAGCCAGGTCTGCGGGTCCATGAAGCACTCCAAGATCTGCTCCGGCTTTACAATCTTGTTCTCGATGCCGGTCTGGTTCTCGCGGAGTCGTTCGATGGTCCAGAGCTTCTCTTCGCGGGTGAGGAATTTGCAGCGGATCGGGCTGTCTGGCAGGAAGGATAACACCGTCGCTCCGAGACACACGGTGATGAGGCCGACGACGAGGAATAGGATCTGCCAGCTGGTGAAGACTTTGCCTTCGTAGTGTTGGAAGCCAAAACTGAGAAGCGAACCGATGATGGTGCCGACGCCGACGCCGATATACCAGAGACCTACGCGCCAGGGCTGTTCGGATTTCTGTGGGATGTCAGTAACGGATGTATTAAGGTGAGGGAGGGTTGAGTACCTTGTACCACATGACGGTAACGAGCATGAGAGAGGGCGCGACGGCTGACTCGAATACGCCGAGCAGTACTCTTGTTGTTACCAGACCAGCCCAGTTCTTTGCGGCGGATGTACAGACGACGATGATGCCCCACTGCGTGAGAGTTTTAGTCGATCTCGTCGATAGTGTATACGTAGATGCGAGACAGCTCGAAGGTGCTGCAAAGACTTACAAGGACAACCATCGTTCCAAGGTACTTTGCCGTCGGAAGCGTTTGCATGCCGTATGCATGTGGGAATTCGCAGGCCAAGTAAGAAACATAGAAGATCATGGCCAGCTGGCTGAATTGATTGCCTGTAGAGTGAAGGCTAGCAGTTAGCTCAATGCACCAGTTGCTATGTGAGTGGCGGTCTGTGATTGTGTACCGTTGATGCCCGCGTCTTCTTGAAGTCCCATGACATTGGCATAGTTGACAAGCGTCTTGTCCAGATACTCTGTGTTGGATAGCAGTGTCAGCTCTGACCTATGAAGAACAACACAACAAAGTTCGCAAATGAGATTTGAAGACTTACGCAGAGTGTAACAGCCGAACATCAATGGCTGAAGGAATGTTAGCGTTCATTCCATCTCCCACACATATACGTAGAGGCAACTCACCATAATGCGCCAGTCAATCTTTCGGAGAAGCGCCTTCTCGTTTGCTGCGGACATTGGTCGGACATCTCCTCCACCGCGAAGGAACTCGAGCGCTGCATCTTGGTTCTTGTCGATCTTCAGATCTTTGATCTCTCCGATGCCATGGTCGGTGGGATCGTGGGCAGTCGCCTCGATGTCCTTGTCGCTGTATGATTTCCCCATGGTTTTCGACGCAAATATCTCAAAGATATACGAGATCTAAGCGGTAGAACAAATCGCAGATGTCCAAGATATGGAAAAGATATGTTACTGGATTCGGAGGCAGCTGCTCGACATATACCTCTGCCTATAAGACGACTCGGCCAGACAAGACCACAGATTCATTGGTCATACTCGGAACGGTCTACTCCACCACGATACTAGCCGGAGATGCAAATATTGGCATACCACATGGCTCGGTAGTTTTCAAACCGAACGGCATGTCGCGGTATCTTTGATTGGTTCACAGCAAGAGCGCCGGGCGGTGCTATCAGGACAAGACTCCCTCGCCGAACCTTTGGACGTCCTGGTGTATGCGACATCTCGAGTTTCATACGCATCATGACGACCTCTGCGGCACGATCACTGGCCGCGTTGCCTGATTTAGCAGCTGAGTAGGGGTGTAGAGATAGGCAGAGGAAGAAAGATAGGACGTCTTGATCTGGAGAGGGGAGAATGCGGAGATAAGAGAGCGTTGCCCGAGATCCCTGTACAATGCAACAAATGCTTTTCCACGACTGATTTATATAAATGGATTTAGGTAGTTGTCGATAATATCTCTGTAGTGCTTCCTGGAGAGTCAAGAAAAAGAGAATGGGATCGATACTTGAACTGCACATTCGTTTTATCGCGATTTCGTTGTTAAAGCTGAGCCGCCGGCGTCGGCGTCGTACGAGATAACACTTTTGAACGAGTAGGTTCACGATTGAAATGTGCTGGTCGGGTATAACGGGCACAGCGGCATGTGCCTAGATCTCTTCTGGTGTCCTTAGTACCATGCCGCCGTATCCCTCGCAGTATTCATGATAGCTCCAGCCGCTGTAGCCGCAATACTCAGCCGCGACATTTTGTGATAAGGCCTGTGAACGATACATGTATGTGACCAAAAGGCAATCTGTACTTTAGTCACAATCACGAAAAACAGCTAGAGACCAGAGATTGAATCAAAATTTCGCTTTTGATCATCGATGTACTCATATAGACACTCGTAAATAAGCCTTGTGTTCACTCTGGGTGTCTTGATCACACCCAAAGGTCAAGGCTTTCCAAAGTTTTGCTTGTTCAGGTAATCCTTAGTGAACAAGCATCCGTAAACAAGCCTTGTGTTCACTCTGGGTGCCTCCAATCACACCCAAAGGTCAAGGCTCTTCGAAGTCTCCCTTTTGCTCATTGATTCCCTCGTAAACATACATCCGTAAACAAGTCTTGTGACCACTCCAGGTGTATCAGATAACACCCAGAGGTCAAGACTGTTAGTCAAACATCTAAAATCACTCGGGACGCCTTAGTTGGGGGTATTCGATGTCCCAGTGTAGCCTCAGCTCAACGCTGTGGCTCTTCCGCCGTTCCATGTGGCGTGTCGTGGTCGTGTTGTCGTAAATTACAGAAAAGAAAAGTATGCCAGACTAAGCTTGGGTTGAAAAGAACTCCTAACTCCGACGACCAAGTCCAAAAGGGTGCCAAAAGAAAGCACCTTGAAAGCATGCCGAAGCATGCTCTACTTCTCGGTGTACCAGTCGAGGAAATTCTTCTCCGAAGAGACGCTGCGATCCTGAACTGGCGCTTGTGTCCTCATGCTTGCAAGAGTCATGGCGGCATTCAAGTGTGCGACTCTGCCGCCGTCGTACGACCGGAAACATGAAGGGTCCTCAGCGGAGGCCTGCGGTTGCGGCCTAGATGCCGGACAAGATCGGGGCTCCTCAGGAGGCGCGTCTGCAGGAGAGCCGGCTCTGCTCTCAGCGGGGGCATGCTTCTGTGACTTGGATGTCTGGCCAGATTGGAGCCCATCAGCGCGCGCGACTTCAGGAGAGGAAGCGCTCCTCTCAACGGCGGCCTGCACTCGCGACTTGCTCAGCCGACAGAACCGGAGCGCCTTAGCAAGCGCATTTTCACGAGAAGAAGTTCTCTTCTCAGCGGGGGGCTGCTTTTGCGACTTGCGTGTCTGAGATGGCAGGGGGGTTTTGTCGACCGTGTCTTCAGGAGAGAGTGCCCTCTTCTCACCGGAGACCTGCTTTCGCGGCATGTGTGTGAAAGCAGTCAGGAGCTTGCCAGCGAAGGCGCCTTTTGGAGAACGAACCCTTTTCTCAGTGGCGGCCTTCTTTTGCGGCTTGGATGTCTGAGAAGACAGCGGCTTAACAGCAAGCGTATTTTCGGGAGAGATTTCCCTTTGCTCAGCGGCGCTCTGCTTTTGGCGCTTGGGTGCCCGAGTGGGCAGGGACTCCTCTTCGGAGAGCGCACGTTTTGGAGAGACGGCTCCCTCCTCAGTGGCCTGCTCTAGCGCTTTTTTGGGTGCCTGTAGAGGTAGGCGCTTGCCAGCGAGTGCCTCTTCCAGGGAAATAGCTCCCATTTCAACGTTATGCTTGACGTGGCAGACCTTGATTCGGCAAGCTTGATTTGTCCTGCCAATCAAAACCGCGAGCGGCTCGTACTCGTCGGGTCTGTCTGGGTTCTCTCCTCTCCAATAACTGTCACACTTTGTACAGTAACACTTCCTCTCACTGGGGTTGTCGAAATTGTAACGGTGGTCCCAAAGCATATGCAGCTATGTCGACCGTTAGCTTTGCACTCGTTACTTTTAGACATGAAAGCTTACCTCAACGGGGCCCCATCGCTTCCCGCCGTTGGCGGCTTTGGGTTCGCCGACAGTAGTAACACTGTCAACCGCCGAGATAGTCGAAACGCTCTCAACGTCACTCATTTTGGAATCTTGCTTGGGTCGATGCGAGCTGTAGAAGTGTCCAAGAGTCAATCGCCGAGATAGTCGAAGCGCGTTCAAAGCCTTTGATTTTGGAGTTGTGCTTGAGTCGGAGTCGAAGTCGAATGCGGGCAGGAGAGATGTCGGTAAAGGAAGGAAAAATAAACACCGGACCACAAGAAACCACCTGGGCATTTATTTCGAAACTTTCTGAGGTGACGGCCATGGCGCCGGAAAGCAACAAGCCTTGAAAACGTCGAGGAGTTCATGGATCCAGGAATCTGTTGATGGTTGAGAATGTCCGGCTAGGGAAGTTAATTGCATCTTCAGGCCCGATATCGACTGAATAGCGATGGGAAACGTGTTAGTCAGCAAGTTCACACCAGCTCGAAGTCTGGTATGGCTTCACCAGCGTTTGTTTGACCTCCAGCGCGTTCCTTAGTCATCCAGTGACCTGAGGATAGGCATACTGCTCGTGACATTGGCCGTATCATCGATTGGACCAAACAATGAGCAACCTGCCCATGCACCGCTAGCGTGGAGGACATTGGGACCGAACTTGAAGCAAGCTCATGCGGCGCACGTGTAGGCGTCGACTTCACCTCTCTCGTCTTATAGCTGCGTAAGGCGCGTATTCTTTTGTTGTTGCCACTTCGCGTCGATGGCCATATCGACGAAGATGCTGTTGCAATGTGATGGATGTAGTCCATCCGCAGGACTACTCGAGGGACCTCAGTGCGCGTGTTTATTGGGCGCCGCAATGAGGCTCGGTGCACGGTCCAGTGCTTGGTACGCACTTCCCGTCGACGGCCCGGTTCCCGCATATGAGTTGGACGCCGTCGAGGAGGCCATTTGCGCCGTCAGTATTCCAATAGATGATCTGGCATTCGATGTTCATCGTGTTGGGCGTGCGTTCCAGATTGTCGATGGTCACACGACTCGGGGTACCCAAGTACCTGCTATTCCCGGAGAGAGAATCCACAATGAATCCAGGATTGTTGTGAGAGCGCCTTGAGCGCGTCGAAAGCGCTCTTCACGTACTTTTTTCGCACCCCATCAGCTGTGCATGCGGAAATCTCGCTCATCTGCAACCAGGAACAACTTCCTCACATGATACCCATCTGTCATATTCATGTACAGGAGTAAAAGTGCAACGCACAACTTTTTTTCGGTTTTGTTGCAGCTACGTCACAACGCGCCGACTAAGCGTACCGCGTACCAGAGTTCGAACATTGAGCTCAATAATAACCTTAATACCTTACGTGTACTTTGCTCCCTATAGATACTTGCACTGCTTACATAATATTTTAAACAAAACATGGCTCACTTCAGTCCACATCTCTCACTCCCTTTCACCCCAACCCTTTTCACACCCTAGCATGTAACGACGAACACCACAAAAGATTACCTATGTAACGGACACTGCAGCATGATCACACTGCAGCCTAGCAATACCATAGTCGAAATCATGAATCCACAGCAGTACCAACGGTAGTCACCAAACCGACAATCAATTCCAGACTCCTAACAATACGCCATACCCGCAACAAATCACTCAATCAATTCGTGTCTCGTCGTCATGGCAAGCTGACCTTAAAAACATCAAGCTGCGCCCCCCAAAAAAAAAAGCACATACACATGCATGCAGTATTGCATGCAACATGAACAGATCGCTCTAGAACACCACCGAACTTCACCCGTTATCGCGACTTTTTTAGTATTACCATAACGTATCATCACGCTCGAATAGCACCTCATACAATCTACAATAGTACAGCAAGGTAGTATCTGTCTCTTGCGTCGTAAGAGAACATTCGCGAAAATCTGCCGAAAGTCCGCGCAAAGGGTGCGACCCACACCTCGTAGGGCTCATGTACAGCTTCGAGTCCTATCTTACTGTCGAGCCCTGCTTCAGACGTGGCGTGCACAAAGCGATCGAAGAATGTTCAAGGGATGATGATATTGCCACGAAAAACCTAATTTCACAAAAGCTCAACGAATTCCCGTTTCTTCATATGCATAAAAGTAATCTCCTTAATCGTATGAACATTACAACCATCAAATCCTATTCCGTGCCATCAATGTCCAATAAATCAATCAATCAATCAATCAATCAAAAGACCTAAGCAAATAACGCCTACTGCCCTGTCAGACTGTAACTCGACTTTGTAACCCTCCCTTGTTTTTTATATGACACCTTTGCCCAATCGACCGTGAACCCCGTGATACCCGTTCCATGCGTGTATTTCCGTGTGCCAATTTTCCCGTGAATCCCACATATGATCTTCAAAAACGCCGTGGATATCATGTGTTTCCCGTTTCCATTGTGTAACTTAGTTTGTGTGTATCGGCCGTTATGTGATGGTGCTGCTCATGGAGTGCTTTATCGTTCCAGCTTCTGTTGCTTTGCTCCTGGCGATGGCTATGCTTCGTGCAGTCGCGGTTGGGTGGCAAAGAGGATTTTGTGCATATGACTCCTCGAGACGATGGGCAGATGTGCTGTAGAAAGCGATCCGCTGAGTGGTATGAAGGTGCTGTAGGTGTCCGCAGCCGTGAGTCATGGTTCACGTCGATCATCCTCGGGGTTGTGGTAGGTTAAGACGCCCGTAAGAGACAACCATGGCGGATGAGATGCCTTGGCAACACTCATGGTAGACTGACGAGTGCCTGTACCACCAAGGTATGATGTCGCTCCATGTCTTAACTCGGCGCCGCATTTATAAATTCGCGTTGACGTTGTCCCTTCCATCACTCAAGCAACCTCAGAAAGCCTGTGGTCAGCCAAATGCTGGTGGTGGTGCGACGCCTCATAAGCCTGCTGATGGTCCGACAACCTCCGGTGATCCATCATGGGAGGCTGGTGCTGCGGCAGCGCGCTCTCATAAGGTGCCTGGTGCTCACTCGGAGGCTGAGACACCGGCAGAGCGCTCTCGTAGCTTTGCGAGTGAACAGACAGCGAGTTCTCGTACTTGTCGTACACTTGAGAGCCGTCGTCGTCAATGGCGCTGGCGGGCATGGATTCGAGCTGGTCGTCGGCGAGAGGCGAGCGGCGCTCTGGCGGGATGCCGTTCATCTCATCGATTTTCTCCTTGCAGGCTGCGGCGGAGAAGCCATTGCCGACTTTTCCTGAGACGATCCTCCAGCGGTCGTGTTCGTATTCTTCTAGAGACAGGCGGAGTTTGTCGAGCTGTGTGGATGATCGTTAGCAAGGAGTGTCCGTTGGGTGGTGTGTTCCAAGTATCGATGACTTACCATGTCGTCCGTCCACACCATAGTCTTAGCCTTGAGCTTCGTGCAATAGCGTACTTGCAGCGTCCCCGAGCTTCTGCCGGGGAAGAAGTCGGCGATTTGTTTCCACGTCAAGTTCTTCGTCTCCTTCAACTCGATGAGTAGTGAATCATCCTCGGGTGTGAACTTGAGCTTCGGTCCTTTAGGCTTTGCTGCAGGGTCAGGCATGCCAGGCTGTCCGACAACTGAAGGCGGTCCATGCTCGTCAGCAGCATAGAGCTCCTCGCCATAGCCTGTTCGGTGGAACTTGGATGGCGGAGGCTGATTGGGAAGGCGGTGGTGATGGTGGGACATGCTCTGACCGCTCGGCGAGTGAACTGGAGAGAGGTCTGAACTGTATCCGTAGGTATGTTGTGGCATTTGGTTGTGAGGGGCATGCGAAACCATATCGACAGGTACCTGAACAGCTTGGCTGACACCTGAGCCATGCATCTGTTGCATTTCTTGGTAGTTGTCATACGCATATTCGGCGTGCGATCGTTTGCGGGCGGAGGACTGTTGCTGATGCTGCTGCTGTTGCTGTTGCTGTTGATAAGCCATCTGGCTCTGCATGCTTTCGTGAGGACTGCCGTAAACAGGGCCGGCATGGGAGACTCTTCGTGACATGGGCATCATGTGAGCCTGTTCTGCGGCATAGCCGCTCTCCGCCGCTGGAATCTGCAACGGAAGTACGACGGCGGGCATGCCATGCTGTTGGTAAGCCTGGGTCGTCTGTTCAGGCGAGTGGATATAGGCAGATTGAGCTTGGTGCTGGAATCCTTGAGCTGCTATGAGTTGGCCATACTCAGCTGCAGTAACGGGTACTGGGTCCGGTTGCTGAGAAAGACCCTGACTGGAGTAGTCGAAGGCATAGTCCTGATATGATGGGCGGGACAGGGTGGCGACTTGAGCAGTCATCGCGATCGATACAGAGGTGCTTGGCACAACGTATATCAGTTATGTCTGTGGTGAATCGAAACAGATATAGGTGTAGTATCGTCAACGTTGTTAAAGCGGACGGTGAATTTCCATGGACGATAACGAGTAGTGAGGCGGGTCGTAATGCAATAGCTGGTAGGTATGAAACACCAGGGACATAAGATATAGTGTTAACAGGCAGGAGTAAGAAGGAAAGACATGGGAGTCAAGGGTGTTGATGCGTACTTCAACATCAGGACCATAGCTTAGGAGGTGAGCCACACAACCATCGGCTTACCTAGCCTCTGTTATGCTGCAAGTGTTTTTAGTTCCCGAAGCCCAGCTGTCACCAGGAGTGTGCACTACTGGGGCAGGATCGGGAGCTCGAGCACGTATCTGATCGCCACCGTTGACGGACGTACAACGCCTTGGGGTCGTGTCGGATGCCATTGGCAGATGCCGACCCGGTCTTGGGATTGGCCCAAGACGGAAAGAGGCGAAGCATGTCCCTCAGGGCCTGATACAAGCGTGGTGCATGGATCATTTCTAGACACGAAAGCTGGGTGTTGCGTCGCGAGTATGCTCGGCGCTTGCGCATGCAGGTACTATTTAGTTTTGATCCCTGACCCACGAGACGGTCCTTTGATTTTCAACAAAGCAAATGGAATCTCCACAGTGACTTGTTCGGGTTCCATCAGTGCTGGGGATGTGCTCGAGAGCCGTGGGGTCAGGCGAGATGCGGTAGTCATTGAGAGTTTCGGACCGCTAGCTTGGCTCTCACCGAGTGCATAAGCGTATGGGAGGCGCGGGCGCCAGAGGGCCCGCAAAGCAAGGCAGAGGCCGATCGACTTGTCTGCTACAATAAGGTCAAAGATTCGGAGATGTACTCCTAAGCAGTCGCCCTGCATTAAGGGTTTGCGAAACAACCAGATCGTGTACAAGGAAAGGACTCGAGTCCGCAAATTTTAGCGAAGGAAGGATGAGCGCTACACACACTGCCCTGGTCGTCGCCACATGCACATGTGCATGACAGGCACAGGTGACACCGCGTGCTACCAGATTGCTGCGACCCTGCAGGCGCAATGCGGATGTTTGGAAGGGTGGAGACGAGGAGACAGGAGACAAGGCGTATGGGACGGGTCGTGTGCGGAGACGCACGCCCAAGGGTTTGATTGCTTCGGGATAGCAAATGCAGCAGCAGTGATAGTTGCCTGTGCTGGTACGGGGCGTTGGAGGGAACTGCTATCGCGCCATCATCCAGGGATCTGGTGGAGTGCAAAACCGTTGCGCGCCGCGCGAGTGTCCGCTGGTCTTGGCTTGTCGAGATCGACCTGCCCGTGTGGAGCCGCAAGCGATGGGAGCGCGCGGGCGAGACGTTAGCACTTCTAGCATGCATCGTTACGTTCTATCCTACGCCATTCGGCATTCTGCTGCAGTACTGCTTGCAAGGGCGCGAGCCCGGCGTCGGAAGAGCCTCCGTTCTTACTGCTGGTTAGCGCTGTTGCTGTACGATTGTTGGAAACCGGACATGCCCGCCTGTTGCGAGAGGATAGAGTGCGCATGCGCGCGGCGAAGAAGGACGTCGAGGCCACTAGGAGACGAGCCGAATGGATGCTTGATCGTCACCATGTCTCGCGGAAGCTCTTGGGCACCCACAAGCGGAGTGCATCTACTCCTGCCCTCACTGTCGCTCGCTCTCGTGAACGTAGGCACGCTTCGGCCTGGTCCCGAGACACCCAGGTCCCCGTGCGTAGGAGCGAGCTGGGCTGCGACGGAGCCGTCGATGCCGTCCGACGCGATTCGACCTAAAGCGAGCTGCGTCGCGCCATTAGTGCTGGCTGGCTGGCCGGGCTGGCTTTGGCCAGTGCGATGGGATGTGATATGCAGTGGGCGTGAATTGATGTCATGTGACCAGGGTGGTACAAGCAATTTGAGGTTAGCAATACCCGGTGGCGTGAAGTGAGGTCATGGATGCTTGCACGCCTGCCTGGCGCGCGCTGGACGTGTGAGCTAGGTGGCCAGGTGTGTTTGCGCATGCAGCATGTTCGAGATACGGTGTAGGGTGCGGTTGGTAGAGGCAGTTGCAGCGGGCAGCAGCAATAGAGTTAGAGTTCTCGCAAGCCGCTCCGTGTGTGCCCTGGTGGCCGAGAGGCCGAGAGGCCGACCCTAGGACAAGGCCGGTCGGGTATGCCGCGACGCATCGGTGGCATCGCGCATCGCGCATGGCATGGCATGGCATGGCATGGCATTATTATTGACACAGCTGGCAGAGCTGGTAGAGTGTATCGTGCAGCCAACGACAGCGACCATACAGCAGCCCTCCAACCGACGCTGCCCAACGCGCTGCCAGCCAGCCAGCCAGCCAGCCCTCTTGCCGCCTTCCGGCACAGGTTCGGCGCAATCGCGAAGACATTTGATGGCCTTTTAGCCATGCCACCGATGCTGTCATAGCCCTGCCATCTGTGCCTCTGCTGTGTACCTTAGCCAGTGCCTTTGCTGTGCTTTCGCTGTGCCTTCGCTGTGCCTTCGCTGTGTCCGCCGGCGGGCATCTTTCGGGAACTCGGAAGACGGAAGGCGCCAGCGTGCCGTCGAGACTGCCTTCGCCTTCTATCATCTCTGTCTGGGTCCCTTGGTCGTGTGTTGTATCAGGCATCAGGCCACCTACCACCGCAGTCCTACCCAGCACAGCACATTCACGTTGATGTTATTATTATTATTATTCTTATTCATGCACACGCTTCACGTCGCTCATGCATACACAGCGCGCACTCATTCCGCTCTTCCCACCTCCCACCTTCGCCATCACCATTCCTATGCACAGCTGCTGCGCGTGCTTCCAAATGTACGGGTATGGCGGCGCCTTGCCAACGTCATGTCAACCTGACTCAGGTAGGCATTGAAGGATTCAAGAAATGCTTTTGCTTAGAGATCTCGCGGGGCGGTGGAGTCGCGCCCACTTCTCATCGAACTCTGATCGAAGCCACAACGCTCGCGAGCCTCTCGAGCCTCCATAGCGAAAGCAACGGGCCTGCCTGCGCAACGACCTCTCGGGTATGCAACACTTGCTCCCACGCTGACCCGCCCCTACAACACACATGCGTAGGCGAAAAGGCACGGCCCTGGCCGGCCGACGGCAAGCGGGCGCAACGTTTTGATGTTGCGCATCGGTCTAGTCGTCTAGCCTCCCAATCTGCTCCACCAGACCATCAGTCTGGCCATCCAGCCGCAACGCCCCGCCGGACCATCAAACTCTCGTCAGAAACCCGCTTGCTCACTAACAACTTCCTTCCCACCCCCCGGCGAACCAACCTCTGCTAAAATCCTGCTGAGTATGCAACGCCGCACCGATCCCCTTCAACGCCCACTAGACATGCAGTACCCGCCAAGTCTCTGTCCTTCGCCTACTTCCATACCACCACTCCGACTCCCCGATATCCCGCGAACTCCACCGCATTACGAATAGTCTGAATGCTAGCAAGAATTCTCTCCTCGCTACGGAGGCACAACGCATCGACAAGAGTCCACTAATCAGGGCCTGCTTCGGCAAACATAGAATACAATCAATCATGCCATCCGTCGAAGGAGCCGCGATAGACCAACGTCACATCGCATCTGAAACTAAAGCCTATCGCTTGATACCACCCAAAACGTCAAGCCATCGCGCTTCAAAATAGCCACTTCTGCTGCTAACAAACTACCTAAAAAATGCTATTATTCCCGCCCACGCGGCCAAGGCTACTACTTTCCGGAGACTCTCTCCCAGCAACTGATGTCATCTATGCCAAGTCAGGATTGAGGACCCTCCAAAAAGGTAGTCCCATATAGTATCCCTGTGTCGGCATAATAGATCCATATACCTGGATTCAGGGTTGGCTAGATTCTCAGCTCAGAGCCCAGGGGTGCATTAGACCCGTATCGACGACAACTCATAGTACCGTAAAATGCTCTATGGTATTCCCGACGCTCGTACAACATCGTATCGTGTCGAGCAGCACATGTCAAAACGCGTCTCGACCAAGAAGATCCACGGCGACATCCCACTCGCCTGCATCAGCTCAAACTCACTTACCCAACCGACCGAACCAGCCAGCCTTGCTAATCTCCGATCGCAGAAATCGGATTCCGCAAATCCCATTATCATCTATGACCCTGTCTATAACACAGCAGAGCACCCTTTGACAATCCCACCCCTCACCAAATCACGAGACCCCTCGTCTACTTGCATTCCTTCTGCCGCTCCAACTCAAGCGCCCAACGCGAAACGAGCACGCGCGCGCTGATGCAGGATCCGCCGTGCATCATCCGCGTCTTTCATTCGCCACGTCCATCATCCGTTCATCATCCGTAGCCAGTCAACCCATCCACCCACACACACCTTCAAGATTCTAGCCATTCTGCCACGCCACGCCATGCCCAGACAGGCGCCTCAGCGTGAAACATCCGACTTGCGAATCAAAAAGTCACTTGTACATGCACATGTACGCGTGCGTCTACGTGGCTGCATCCTCTCATGCCTGCCATTCCGCCAAGTGTCGTTTCGCCTCCTAGCCTCGCTGTCATCAGCGTCAACGGTTGCTCACACTCTTATTGCTACGCGAACGATAGCGAAATCACTGCCAAAGAGCCTCGATCCCCAATAACTCCCGCGAGCCGCAATAGACAATATGGAAATACCCACGATATCTCCCCGGTTCGCGCGAATAGCTTCCACGCAGAGCGGCTGAGCGAGCCAGCCTTGTGGAGCCCTGTTTTGTTTTTGACGTGCATCCTTCCAACACGACCCCTGCTAGAGAGGTACAGTACAGGATCCGCAGACGTACCTCACACCATGTAGGCTTGTATCTTCCCTCGTCTTACCTCCCCCAAATGTTGCAAATCCGAGGCAAGGCGGCCGGAAAAGGCGAAAGAGCGGTGACCTTTGCGAACAGCACTTTCCAGCATCGCAGTGCAGCGTACGTACGTACATACATCTCATCCACACGTACATACATTCCATGCCATGCGCATGCGCGCCCGGAGGCATTACCTGGAAACAGACAGTGCCGTCGCCTCGACGAGCCTCACCTCGCAAAGATCCGGCAATCACCGTGGGGAAATGCGCGCAGAGAGCAAACGTTCGATAGAAGGGTCTCCACATCCAAGAAAATTGATTATTGATATTTCGTGCTGTTTCTTCTTCACCGAAAAGAACTTAATGGCTGCATTCGCCCAAAAGAAGAACAAAAGTAAGGCAGAAGAAAAAAAAGGAAAGACTGTCGAAAAACGGGAGGAGGGACCAAAATATTCCCGGGTTGATGGGAGATAATCGAGTATCCCTTTTCGTTTCCTGCTCGTCCTGTCCCGTCCGAGAGAGCCTTCATGACTCCGTCGCTCGTCAAAGCAAAAAGTCCAAGAAAATAAGTCATGTCCAACAATAGAAACGCCGGATTTTGGGATCAAACCAGGTTTGTTGTGCTGGCGGGTGGGTCTGGTCCTAGTCTAGCAATGCTGGCTAGCTAGCTACCTAGACTTTCCAGCCTTGCTCTTTGGCGAATTGCTCGCACGCCTATTGACGGCAGAAATACATGGTCAGTCAAGAATGCTCATCATCATCATCGCGTGTAGCCGCTTTTTCCCGATCGTGTGTAAGGGACGCAATCTTCCGTCAAGAGCTAGGCGAGCTTGATGCTCTAGTGGTGACTAAAGTGATCCCCAAGCGAGTGCGGTGAGATTAAGAATGCAGGGAGGCGGGTAGGGCATGGCCAGGTAGTCGGTATCGCGTAGGCGTGTAGGCGTGTAGGGGTTTGCTCGGACGCGTGGGGCTTGGCCGTGTAAGCACTGAGGCAGGCATACTGGCTTGGTAGAAGTCGGCTTGCCGACGTGGCAAGAGGGCTGATGCCGTGTTTCTCGGGGTGATGCTCCGCGACTTTTGGGGGTCGTCTGGGGCTAGCTAGCTTGCGGCACATGACCAGCCGCGGAGGAGATCGAAGCGAGGAAGCCGACATATCTCGCAAAAACGGCAGCGAGAGCGAGCGGAACCGCGATGTGAGGCGATGTGATGCGGTAACCACCAGAGCAAAGGCCAAGCAATGACAGAGATAAAGGAGAAAGAAAGCATGATACGAACCTTGGCTGGCTTGCCCACTTTCTGCCCGATCACCTTCCACTTGTTGTTCTCGTAGTCTTTGATGGCTTGCATTAACGCAGCGCTCTGTTCCGACAGTCAGCGATCTTCTTCTTGCTTGTTCACGGGTGTGTGAGGCGGACGAAGCTGCTAACCTCATCTTCCGCGAATTCGGCGTAGTGCATGTCCTGTTAGGTAGAAGAACGAATCTTGTAAGCATATGTCTTTGTCAAAGTTGATCGCAAGCATGCAGGCAAGAAAGCAAGGACACCACGGGATGTCCTTCAGCAGTATCCAAGATTGCAAACCTCGCAGGAAGTGGGCACGCACTTTGTACCAATGTTTCTTCACACTACCCTCGGTGCGTAGAGGGAAGGTCTTTGCAATTTCACTCCAGCTGCTGCCAGCATCGCGCAGCGTTTTTAGTCGCTGTTCCTCGGCTGGCGTCCAGGGAGTGTTCGTTCGGCCCTTCTTGGGCAAAGGACTTGGTAGTGTTTGCGCAGATGGCAGGCCCAAGTCTACCTCGCCACCAGGGCCTGTAGAGAATGGCACATGAGGGTTTCCGTATGCGCCGAGCGGATTGTTGTTCGCAGAACCCGGTATGGGTTGGCCTTCGAGTTCTGAAGCGCGGCGTTTTCGTGAATTAACTGGCGATGGCAGCTGGTGGTGGAGCTGTTGCTGCTGTTGAAGTTGTTGAGGATGGTAGTCGGTCTTTATGGCCTGGGGAATCTGATGTTGGCGATATTGTGGTGGAGGTTGAGGTTGGAATGTGAAGGCCGATGGGTCGTGGCCATATCCATATTGTTGGTACGGGTTTTGGTTTAGCGTGTTTGATAACTGATCCGTGCCGAGGGTGAGTTGTGAGGGCGAGGCGGAGTATGCGCCGGCTGAGACGGTGGGCTTCAGGTTGCGCTTCTGGTTTGGAGAAGGATTGCTAGAGAGGCGAAGTCATGATCAGTAGTGGCCAAGAGTCTCGTGGTACAATTGAGGCTGATTTGCGGTACATAGGTAGCTATGGAGGGCAAAGTACAGGCCGTTTAGCAACGAGGGATGGTAGCGCCAATGGGAGACGTACGACATAGTAGCGACACTTGCTCGGGAGTGGGTCGGGAGCAGGTTAGGTAGGTAGCTACGTTTCGTTTGGTCGATGATATGCTGACTCCGGCAATAATGTATGCATGGCTCTCGTGGTAGCGTCGAAAGGAAGTCATCTACAGTGACAGCCGACCGCGATGCATTTGCGAAGACTAAGCCATGCGTAGAAGTATTTACAGGCTATCAAAAGTGGCGGAAGAGGGGGCGAAAGGTAGGTCTGGGGTGCAACGCGGCGCGCAAAGTGATGAAACAGATGAAGGGATCTCCCTCACACTGCGGTTTCTTCAGGCGGAACAACGCAGGGAAAAAGAGAGTCGAACTCAGCTATGAGCAGGCGCACTCAGAGCTGCTTGCAGACAAGCTTTGCGGGTGCGGAGAGCGACGATGATGACGGCACGGCAGGTGAGCAACGAAGTGCGCCTGTCTGCAACGCTTCGCGTACGTGCTCGCGCGCGCGCTCTGCTGCTGCTGCCAGGTGACGGGTGGGCGAAGGGTGTGTGGGAGAGGTGGGCGGAGGCACTGGAGGAGACGGGGGCACATGTGCTGACGGCAGCTGTCTGCGCGGGTGCAGGCAGAGCAGCGACAGACAGACGCAGGTGCAGATGCAGTGAGGGAACGATGATGATAGCGGCGGCGGCAGCGTCGTCGTGGGTGCTCGTCGTCGCAGGCCGGCGGTTGAGCAGGCAAAAGCAGGAATTGCGCGCCTGGCCACCACCATCCATGGGTGATGCTTAAGGCAAGCAGGGAGTCGAGCTGACTGATTATTGAATGACGAACGGGCTTACCCTCCAAGGCAGGAGCAGGAGCAGGAGCAGGAGCAGGAGCATGATAGTGAGGATGAGTGCTGCGCCCCCGTGACCGCGCACTCTCCTCCTCCTCCCCTCATCTCATCCAAGGCGTCCTCAACCTGGGCCTGGCACGATCGGCCGCCGGGCAGGAGAGGAGAGGGTTTCTCGGTTTTACAGCGGGCTCGCCATCCTCCTCCATTCACCATTCGACGGTAAAAGGCAGACGACGACAGACGGCCCTCGAGCCCTGAGGCCATGTGTGAAGGATGGCTACCCCGCACGACGGAGTGAGGCTGGCCGGTCCGCCGCCAGACTGGAAGAGGAAGGGATGCGACGATGCGATATGCTCGCGCCGGCGGATTGGCCGTGCTGCCTCTGGTTGGTTGGGTGGTGGTTAGATGGCCGTGGTGGTGATGATATGACGGTGATGTACCTGCGGCTGCTCATTCGTCCATCACAAAATGCTTGAGAGATTGAATGGCGTACACGCTGCATGGCTGCTGGTCAAACGGCGCCATCTCAGCCCGCGTGACTGGAGGAAGGGCAACACATGGGCACACCACTCATCCATGCCACGCGCGCCGTGAGACGAGACATGTGCTTGTCGGCGCGTGCCGATGCAACTTGCATAAACGAGGCCATCGTGTTCGCCTGCTCCCTCCGAAAGGCCAGACTGGGCGAAAGCGATGATCGCTCACGCTGGTTTGTGATGTGACGTTTCAATGACTGTCCTGCCCTTGACCGCTATGTTCAATAGCTCCTGTTGGAGCTCTACTGTATTAGCATTCGGAAATTGCAGCGCAAAGCGAACAGAGTTTAGGCGATGCAGCCTGTGGTTGGACAGAAATAAAGTTGTTTGGAGCAATACATGCAGGCGAGGCTCCTAGTCTGCTTGCTTGCAGCGTCTGTATTCGGCGGACAGTGCCGATCATCCGCGGAGAGAGCGCCGTATCTTGCATTATTTACTGGCCAAGGGGCGGCGCTGGTCGTCGTCGCTAAGACCTCCGGAGGAAAGAGGAGAGGTGGCATCTGACAATCGACGAGTTTCGGGTTAAGGATGTTAACGGTTGTTTTGTCGAGCTGAGCCACTGACAACAATGTAGGGGCCTGAGGTCGATCAGGCCATCAATTGAGAGCGGATGGCCAACGTGAATCGACTCTGACGCACGACTTTCATCATATTGATGATTGCTTTGGGTAAGACATTGTGTGTCTGGAGCATCGGTGCTGTAGAGGTATGTCGTTGGTGAGCTGTTGGGTGTGCGTAAAAGTTGCTGAGGGAGTGAGGTAGGCGCGATGCAATCACGTCGGAGCGTCGGGGGACTGGAATCTTGATCTCATGCGTGAAGGCAGGACCCATATTGTGTTATTCTACAAACCCCATATCAGTACACCACTCCAATGCGTCGTATATATATACACTCATTTGTTAGTACAGTGATCAATCAAATGTACTCCATCACATAGAAATCATCAACTCCCCTCAAGCACCCTCCTTCCACCCAATAGGCACAAACGCCGCCGCAACCTGCTGCAACCCTCTCTCCGTAGCCAACAAATTGAACTGCGCCGCCGCATTCCTCGTATCCTGAATCTCAACCCTCACCCCAAGCTCCGTCAAATCGTTCCTCGTCTTCGGGCTCAGCGGCAGAATCCCAGGCCCAGTGCCCAAGATCAGCAAATCCGGCTTCGGCCACACCAGATCCAGCGCGCCCCAAACCAACCGGTCAGCCTCCCACTGTCCCTTCGCATTCTTCAACTTCCCGCTCATGCTCTCCACGCCTTTGATATCGTCGCCCGCAGCGCCTTCGCCGATCGTGCCTTCTTTCCTGCCGGCGCGCACCCAGGGCCGCCATTTGAACGCCTCGCCGCCCACGAGCATGACGCCTGCAGCTGTGATGCGGGTTCCGTTGTTCAGCGCGAAGCCGTCGGGCATGCAGGCGTCAATGCCTGTGGTGGGCGGCGGCATGCCGCCCAGGACGTCTAGCGCGCCAAAGTCGGTTTGTGTGTCTTCTTTGCTGGGAGGACCGCGGTCTTTGCTTTTGGGCGCGACGAGTGTGCGCGCAGAAGCGTGGAGGCATCGAGACGATGCTTTAGGGAGCTGAGCTGCGGCGAGGATGGGCGACGGGCGTGTGGGTTGGGTGCGTTGCGAGAGGTTCATGTGGAGGCAGCGCCTGCATGATGCGGTTTGCTTGAGGGCGCGACTAGCGAGTCGCGGTGCTGTGCTGAGGGCGTTCATCGTGTTGTTCTGTTTACGTGTAAAATTCCCGAAGAATGATATATACACTCAGACAGCAATACTAATCAACAATGATGGCGGGAATGGTGGTGATGAGTAGATTAACGTCAACCTATGTGCCGAAGCTCTCCCAAAAAGTGTCGAATGTCACAACGTCACGATCGGCAACCCTTGCTCGCTTACACTTCTGCTTGGGCAGGACGTCGTAGAGCCGCAACGCCACATAAGCAGCCAGAACCATCTCAATATCGACGTTATCTCTTTCTTTTAGGGCAAGAAAAGCGGTTCCACGAATGATGTGAGGACCAATTTGCGACAATGCCATCAAACTTAATCCAGAAACGAGCCCTCCTCGCCCCTCAAACGAGATCTTCGTCAACAACATATACAGAATCTAAAGCGCAACGCACGAACAACCTCACGTTCGATACCACAGGGCGAAAGTCAAAAGCGGCGAAGGCAGCAACAAAACGTAAATTCATGTGATCTTGGAACGCATTCACTCATATGGCCACTGACAATCTCAATCCAGCGAAAGAATTCGACTCGTCAACGATCGTCTCGCCATTACTGGATCCGAGGATTCTGGAGCGCAGGGTGATGGCAGCAAAGGCAGGCGATCGCACAGCTCATTGAGAGAGTGAGTCGATCCCAAGAGTGCGGGCTCAATTGGTGGAATAAGTGGGTTCTATTATTCGTCCAGTATCTCCGTGGCGAGCATGTTCAGGTCTTTTCAGCAGCCCTGTTGATAGCACCATCGTGGCACAAATCATTGAGTTAGACGCAAACGCTTCGATGGTATCATACATCTTGAATACTAACACAACCAAAACTATACAAAATTCCTAGCCCGCATCAATGCGCCCGAAACGCCAAATTGCTGCGTTTTCGTTTTCCTTTTGCAATTTTACACGTCGAAAGAAGTCCCCCAAGATGCAGCATGCAAAATTACCACCTTCCACTGCTCTTCCACGCAACCAACCCAATTAAGCCAAGTTGTCGCTCCTATCCACCCAAACGTCTTCCAGCTCCGCGAAGCTCTGGAAGTGGATGGGTCTGTGGACATCATCGTAGAATCTCTTGGGCACGCCGACGCCCACGTATACTCTGCCCTTCTCTCTCTCGGCGAAGCCAGAGCCCAAGAAGCTCCAGTTCCAGCGCTCGTCCTCGGGGACCAAGAAGAAGCCGCGAATCTTGTCGGAGAGCAGAAGCTGGCACTTCTCGCCGAAGTTGGAGTTAGGCGAGAAGCCTGCGGGTTGCTCTGATCCGAGGTCCTTGTTCTCTGCGCCCCACTGGTAGCCTTGAGGTGTCAGAGACCAGGCGCTCAGCGAGACGGAACCAGGAGTGAAGTTCACGCTCATGGTAACGGTCTTGCGGTCCCAAGTGTCGTGTTGACGCATGAGCCTGGCGTGTTGGGTGACGTCCTGGGCGCTCATGAAGCGAGGCTCATTGCCAGAAGCGGTGTGAATCACACCGAGTGGCTCTAGGCCCTCCAACATCTCATGCTCAGGCAGGTTCTGCGGCAGGTTCACATCGCGTGTGCTACCGACTTGAGGAACCATGACAATGCACTTGATCTCCTTCACCTGCTTGTTGTCCTTGGGGCTCGTGCCGTACAAGTAGCCAGCAACCTGAACGCGTAGGTCAGAGATGGTGATGAAGCGCTTGAGGATGTTCTTCGGCATGATGTATGTGAAGTGCTCCTCATCATCACGAATATCCTCGCTGGAAATGTAAATGTTGTTTGCCCTGACGCGAAGGTTGCCAGTCGCGATGGCTCTGGTGCGCCATTCGGTCTTGGAGGCGAAGCTTGCTTGCTCGTACTGACTGGTAGTTGTCACAACCATGTCTTCACCATGGATGTTCTGAGTCTTGGTGGTCACAGCAGTGAGTTGTTGGGCTTCCTCTTGCTGTTTCTCGATCTCTGCAGCTTGTTGCCTCTGCATAGATGGAGCGCTGATCTCCATTCCGAGAATGATATCACGGATCTCAGAGTTGGTCAGCGAGGATGTGTTGACGTTGTTCTTCTTGCCGTAGTCGTTCAAGATCAAGTCACGCAACTGCACTTCGACCTTCACCCAGTCATCATCGGTGAGAGTTGGCCAGATGTGATGCTCCTGGGTGATGACAGTCTTGTCAGGACGCAGAAGAAGCTTTGTCTTGTCTTGGTTGACGTGAAGGGCTCTCAAGATGAGAATGAGACGCGAGAAGGCAGTGTAAGACGAGATACTCTTCAGCCACTCATCGTACAAGTTGAATAGCACCATCTGCGGCTCAGTCGCGCGAAGGATCATGTCACCAAGCTTCTCGACCTTCATCGCGGCTTGGAATGGCAATTGAAGTTCGGAAGCCCGGATGCTGATGTTGGGGAAGTCAAGCAAGTGGACTTCAAGAGGATCCAGCAGACCCTTGCGAGTCACAATAAGCTGCTTCGGCTGTTCTTCGACTGGTAGGGAGCGAATGAGAGCGGCGACTTCTTCTGCAGTCTTCCACTTGGCAAGTTGCCCCAAACGCTTCTGGCCTGCCCAGACCGATGTATGGATAATCTTCAAGAAGAGTTGACCTGTTCTGGGGTTGAAAATGAAGATAGCACCGTTGATAGGCTTTGTGGTCAAGTTGCCTTCGAAGGTCTTGTGAATTGTGACACGGTAGACGTTGGTGTCATCGATGAACAGTTGGATCTGGTTGCTGAACAGCTCTGAGTAGTTCTGAGAGTTGAGGAACTCCTGGTTGCTCTCAGAAGCGTAAAGCTGCAAACCCTTGCGGATACGCTCACGAAGCACATACAATGCAGGGTTGGCCTTCATCACCTTCGCCATTGCTTGCTGCACAAGCTGCTTAAGACCAGGGAAGTACTGGCCGTAGGCGGAGTAGAGGTTGTAGGCCAGATCGACAGCGATCATCAAGCCAGTAGCCGAGGGGTAAATACTCATGGAATCGGTGGTGTAATCCAAGTATTTCGCACGCACGTAACGCTCAATGTCGTGGGAATCGTAGTCGCCGTAACGAAGTTGAATATCGATCCAGAATTTGTTGGTAGTTGTGGCGGTCATGTTGTCCTTGGTGTCGTAAAGCAAACTTGGAGAGCTGACGGACCATTTGTGGCTGGCGAAGAGCAGAATGTCGGCGCACGACGAATTCATCTTGTAACTCTTACGCGGGTGGATCGTCTCCTTCTGAACCGTCTCAATCCTAACGGAGTTCAAGTCAGTAAAGTGTCTCAGACGTTACATGGGCTCGCGGTCTGGCCTCCAAGTCCGAACTGCTCGTCCTGCCGCTGAGAGCCAAGTACGGAGTCTGGAACTAGATCGCGAGGTTGTTTCATTTACTTACCCGAGAGCTTCGAGTTCTTGGTCGAAGACTTGACAAAGGTCCATTGTCACCGATTCGTGGATCTTCTGCCACAAATGGGCACGGAAGATCTGGATAAGCGAAATCTTCAATGTCGGAATCTTACCGTGAAGGAAGATACCCGTCAAATCAAGCTGCACCTGGAAACCGACGTAGACGTTGGCTCTGTTGATAGTCGGAGACCACCATAGCGTGAAACGTCTGTTGGGAATTTGATTGAGACCGGAACGTTGGGCGTTTGTGAGCTTCTTGAATTTCATGCTCTCTTCGAAACCGGAAGCCTATTTTCGAGTTAGCGTGTCTGATAGCACCACATGAGATTACGGAGATGAAGAGGATGCTTACCTTCTCCCAGAACAATCCTTCCCAGGACGGGAATGCTGTTGCCTTGAACAGAGTGTGCTCAAGAATCGTCTCAACACCACCGAGAGCTTGAATAACATCAGTACGATAAGCGTTGAGGTTCCACAGTTTACCGTCGTGTCTCTGGCTTGTCCACCAGAATGGGTTCGACTTCATGTGCTGGTAGATCTTGAATTCGGTCCTGGCTCTGAATCCCTTATCGAAGGACAGTGTAGAACGGTCCTTCTGGAACAGGGTGTTGATTCTGGGAAGACCACGATCCCATGAGTCTTCCAGATCCTCGAGTGTGAGACGGCGGTTCTGTTGATTGGCCTCCATACGCTTCTGACTGTACTCAGTCCAAACACGCTGAGAGTCGATGAACTCCGCCTCCCACGGAATGATGTAGCGGAAGATGTTGGGAATAAGAGTCTCCTCGTCGTGGTTCATACCAGCGCGGTAGTGAGTGACACCAGCATCGGTCTGCTTGCTCCATCGCTTGTCACTGGTGGGAATGAGGATATGGGAGCCTGAGATCATACCAAGACCACCCAATTCCTTCGGCGTGTAGAACACGGCAGGAGGAAAACGCGAAGGCATTTTACTGTTCAGTCCAATCTTGACACGAGTCTGAATCTTGGTCTCACACTTGACGATGGTGTCGAGAAGGTCAACAGTAGCAACAGCAGCCTCACGGTAGTAGGTGAAGAGCGCGATCAAAGTGGTGTTCCACTTGTTCGCAATCTTAGTGAAGGTGGTGCTACCAGACGACATGAGAATCTGTCTAATTCTGTTGTTGAACTTCGCAATGTCGTCTTCGGTGACCTGCAAGAATGCATGGGCAGTGCGTTCCTTCGTCTGGTTGTCCACAAGAGCCCAGACAGAGTCCTTAACCTGGAATTCGTCGTTGGTGTTTCTGCACTTCGGTAGGATGCGAACCTCGAATCCGTTCATGGAGAACAGTAAATTGGGGTTGTCCCTTGAGTAGACCGAGGCAAACGTATCGTCCCATTCGATGGTGGTCATACTACGAGGCAGACGGTTCTTCATGTCCCAGAAGACGGCACGACCAAGGTTGACATCGTGCCTCATCAGCCTCATTCTTGAGTCACGAGGCCAGCACTTCTTGTTCTTGTAGCCGATGACGTTCTCAAAGTTAGGATCGGGCTGTTCAGTCAGGAAACGCTGAATGAGATCACGGGAGTCGTCAGCCGGGAAGCGGAAGAAGATCCAGATCTTGTCAATGTAACGGGTGTACAGACGGATCGGGTGTCTGCTCTCAGTCGCGCGGTCGCGGAATTGGAGGAAATCGTTGGGCGCATTCGGTGGGCCTGCGATCTCGCTGGCGCGCTGAAGACCCAGCAAAAGCAGATCGATGATCAAACCATAGTACTGGAAAACGAATGCAGAGAACTGCAAACCGCGAATCATACCGTAGGCGTTGGTGTGGTTCATGTCCTTGTAGTTCAGCTGCACGTTGTTCTTCGAAGAAATATAATCCGCAAGGTTGTGGTCCATGATCAAGCGAAGCAGACGGTTGAGGAGAGTGATGTCGATCTTCTCGTAAACCTTGTCAAGGCGGGTCTCGAGCATAACGTTGCACTCGCCTTCGTCCACTGACCAGACATTGGAAAGGTTGTTGATGCCTTGCGCCCACTTGTATGTCAAGAGAGGTGGCACCTCAGAATCTGAAGGCTTAATCCAGGCAGGGAACAGACGACGCTGATCAGCTTGGTACCACAGGTATTGGTCAAGGTATGCGTCCGTGATCTTCTCGATAGGCTCGATGTCGTAGACTGGGTTGATGGAGGTGTAGTTGTCGTTCATGTCAATGCCAACCTCCTTGAACGCACGCTGAGTGAGAAGGAAGCGCTTAATACGTGCAAGAGTAGTGCCCGGGCTGTCGTAAGCTTGTTCAATCAATGCCAACTCTTCACGCTGGCTCTGGTTGAGACGTCCCTTGACACTGTATGCTTCGCGTAGACGCTCAAGCGCGAGAATGAGGATTTTGGTGTCGTGCTTGTAGCTGACAGATGGGAAAGGAATTGGCTGGTACTTCCTGCTCTCCAACCAGTGGACTGCTGTTGTGAAGATGGCGACACCCTCTTCGGTGCTCACATAGGGGCCATCCTTGAGGTAGTTGTGCTGGCGCTCCTGCTCAGCCTTCAGCCAGAGACGTGTCAGACGGCCCAAGTTCTTCTTGGCGACGGTCTTGTCGACAGTCGCGCCTCTCCTGATGCGCTCACGGTTGTAGTGAGCGACGCTGACCCACCAGTCGGCCTTGCTCTTGACGTAACGAAGGATGATATCCTCAATAGGTTTAGGCAGACCCGGCACCTTCCAGGGGATGTTACTCTTCCAGCAACGCCAAGCTTCACTCAAGTGCTGCAAGACTGTGTTGACCTTGCTCTGCTTGATACCTTCAGGCATCATGTCCATGAGATCAGCCATGACCGAGGCGCGGAGTTCAAGATCGAAGTGGGATTCGACTCTCTGCTTGGTGACGGTCTTTGCGACACCCTTGCTGTGGCGGCCTTCGAACTGTCTGCTCAGCAAGTTACCGAGCCAGCGCTCCAACAGTGGGATGATACCACGAAGGAAAAACAGCCAAACTCTCCAGGCCGGGGCCCAGAAACCACAACCCGGTCCCTTACCGACAGGGCCAGAGTTGAAGCGGTAGTAGATCAAGTGCTTCAAATCCTTGCATGAACGAATCTGGTGCATGAGCTTGTACTTGTAACGGTACATACCTGTCAGCTGACCCACATGGTTGAAGGCATAAAGAATACCGTCAGCAAGCTGGAATGCGTCGATGTTACCCAGCCTGTATTGGACTTGCGCATCAACAATGAGCTTGGTCAGGCGTAGGATTTCACGCATCAGGTGGAAGGCATTGCCGAATCGAGACTTTTTGCGTTCCTTGGTTGTCAAGGTCTTGATGGGCTTCAAGTTGAAGTTGTAGTCGAGATGCAGGTAAGTCAGGTTCTTGCGGTGAATCAAAAGGTTCAGCATGTTGAAACCTTGCCTGCAAACCTGCAGACCGGCCTCGACCCAGTCGATTGTGGTCTGCTGGAAGAACTTGGTACTCTTCAAGCTACGGCACAGGTTTTGTTTGTTCTGTGCCTTGGCTGGCTTCTTGTGGAGTTCGTTCAAGACATAGGTCTTCAAGAGCTTCTGGTATGAAACTCTAACCTTCACAGGCTGGCCTTGTGGGGCGTGCTCGAGGTACCACTGTTTCACGAGCGGCACATCCTGCGCGCGAACCATCTTACCTGATCGTCTGTCGAACGGATAAGGCGCCCACCAAAGTGCAATGGCGGATGCTGTGTCGTCATTGTAGAGTTCCTCTTCTGCCATAAACGGCTCAACTTCCTCTGGCAGACTGAAACCACCATCTTCCTCATCAAGCTCCTCATTGTTGCCAACGCCGAAAATTTCGTCCTCGTTGCTGATGGAAAGATTCTTGGGCGCTACCGAACGTGAAGAGATCGGGTTGATAACCGGATCGAAGTAGAAGGCCGGCAAATTAGGGTCATCAGTCTTGACGTAGACTGTCTGAGGGTATGAGTACACGCCAAGCTTTACGCTGCGTGGCAAGCTGTTGTACAAGTAAGGGAAGGCGACCTTGTATTCGGTCCTGATTGGTGCTCGGAAAATGATGCGATCGATGGCGTTGAACTCGCCAAAGTCCTCATCATTGGGGTCGATGTCCTTGTAGAGAGGCTCGAACCTTGGGCCACCAGGGATAGCAACGTTCAGAGCTTTGGCAGTGGCGAAGCCTGGGAGGTCGAAGAGATGGTGGTAGTTCTTGTCCACGATGTCGGAGAGAAGAGGGTCGGTAAGTCGGTGCAGAGTTGCCATCTGCGGTAGGGTGAGGTTCCATTCCTTGTAGCTAGGTCCGTTCACGTGAGATGTATCTGAGAGTGGCCTTGGGTCGTACAGCCATTCGTAGACAGGTCCATCTTCCTCCTCATCCAGTTCCAGCTGAATAGGCTCCAGAGGCTCCACATCCTCAATGTTCTCCGACCAGCTGAGAGGCGGTTCCTCGTCGTCGAAAGGCGGGAAACGCATGCGCTTGAAGTGGCGACGATCGCTCTTCTCACGGCGCATAGCTACCCACATAGTTGCCCATTGTGCCTGGAATACAGGTTCGATGACACGGGGAACCTCGTTAACCAAAGTCAAGCAACCGTTGACATGGTACAGCACCTTGACCTCGCGCGTCGACTCCCAAGGCATAGGCATGTTCTCGAGAAGCTTCAAGACAGCGTGAGGCATGAACTTCAAAGCTCCCAAGTAACTCCTCTTGTCACTGCTGAACTTCTTCTGCGACACATCTCCAATGTCCCTTACAATCTTTCGCAGATGCTCCGGGGGCATGTCCGCCTTCTGAGTCTCCACGAATCCTCCACGTCGCTTTTCAGCAAAGCGCTGACGCTGGCTGCGCACCCATTTCTGTTTCTTCTCCTGCTTTTTTGCCAGTTCCGGGTCGACAGGAGGAGCTCTAAAACCGGGAGGAGGGGGCGGCGCGCCGGCCGAGGAGAATCCTGGAGGTGCGCCTGGAGGAGGTGGAGGTTGCCATCCTGGCGGCGGTGGTGGTGGGAGACCGGCCATGATGGGATGATGCGCGTGTCGTGTGTCGTGGTGTTTCTCAATCAGTGGTCGCGGCGGAGCCGGCCTCTTTCAGATTGGTTGTCGCGCCTGCCACGATACACAAACTCCGGTGTAGTATTCGTGGACGGCGTGGAGAGAATGAATGCGATGCGCTGTGGCCTGCGCGCGTGGTGTTGCGATGGATGGGTAGATGGGCTCCAGCGAGGTGGTGGCGCGTGAGAAGAAAGTTGCATGTACCAGCAAAGCGCGCCGCCCCACGAATGCTGTGCTGGGCTTGACTTGACCAGCTACACGAGCTCGCCACCAGGGAGTAGCAGGACCATACAGATATTTTGACCAATAATTGAATAAATTGTCAGAGACTATCATGTGATACTTCTCGATTCGCTCTTCATATTGAGGCCACTTTGCTTGCCAACACATAACCTCGACTTTACATGTGAATATTCGTAGCAATGCTCTGCCACGCCCATGTACCCTACCAAACCTAAGTGATGACAAGCACATTTATTCTGATACATATATTAGATACCAGCAGCATGGTCTTTAAGATGCCAAGTTCGATTGGACTATCTCTTTAGTAGATCCCAGTGGTTCCTTTGATATCCATTTGAGCATGTATTTAGCATAGTAGCAACACAAGTGAGGAGGAGACAGAACAATCATCGATTGCCAACGTAGATATCTCACTCTGGCTCTGGCGTACGGAATGCGGTTCTTCGACGCCACGTGCAAATGACCACTAGGTAGATTGACAGATTTTTGCTCAATTGAATACCGAGGTAATTGGCTATCCAGAAGCCCAAAAGCTGCAGTGAGCCAGCGATAGAAAGACAACCATGTAGTATGCTGTCTCTTTCTCGAGAAGCCACCAAGGTGGAAACACTTGTTCTCGACAAGCAGGTCATATAACTGATGAGCCAACTGGTCTCAAATGATTTCTCTCTGCATAAATTTCGATGCCTGAAAAAGATGAGTCGAAATACTGCACTGACAAGGTACTCACAAAAATCAATGTAGATTATCTACCATCTACCAGGCATCGATGAACGTTTAATATTTTGGAAGCGCAGCTGGGCTCTCGAAGTTCGCTTGAGTCACGTGCACCTGCTCAAAATGATCAAGCGCTAAACCCGTTTGCACTTGCCAAGGCGCTCGTCGCACTCCCGCGCTTGCCAGCCAGAATTTTGGAGAAGCCAGCGACAACGACTGCGACGGATTGACGACCAGCGACCTCCCGATAACCGACCAGACACGCCGCCCAACACCAACACAATGGCCGACACCAGACTTACCTACAGGCGCCGCCAGCCGTGAGTTCCTCCGCCCGAGAAATGGACTTGTCGCAATATGCGCACTCGAACCTCGAATTTCCTGGACCTACGATCAGCCGGGAGAGGAGGATGGGATAGAATACGGAGGCTAACACAGGCATGCTCAGGTACAACACGGTCTCCAACAAGGTCCGCGTTATCAGGACCCCCGGTGGCGAGCACAGGTACCTTCACATCAAGAAGAGGGGTACCTCCCCCAAGTGCGGTGACTGCGGTGTCAAGCTCCCTGGTGTACGTCGACCCCAACATCGAAAGAAAAGCCTACCAGTCATGGAAGAAGGAATGGGATATTGACGGAAACCTAACACAGATCCCCGCCCTCCGTCCCCGCGAGTACGCCCAGATCTCCCGCCCCAAGAAGACCGTCCAGCGTGCCTACGGTGGCTCCCGCTGCGCCAACTGCGTCCGTGACCGTGTCGTCCGCGCCTTCCTCATCGAGGAGCAGAAGATCGTCAAGAAGGTCATGAAGGAGGCCGAGAAGAAGCAGAAGGGTGGTCGTTAAATCCTCTTTTTTTACTCCAACGACAAAAGCTGCACGGATGGCGCATTTTGGGAGGGTTCATAGCTGCGTTCTGAGCCCAAGGGCTGGGACTGCTGAATGAGAGCGACTTGGCCGTTCCTGCTTCACCAAACACGTGCCTCTAGTGCGTGACAGCAACTCGGCGCTTTTCCCTCGAGGCATGGACAAGGCGAATGTGGGCAGAACCGAAAGCTCGCGCTGCAGCCCGCCGTGCCTCTGCCGAGCAATGCATTTCTCAGCATCGACCAGACAAAACATATGGTGGACAGCACGACTATCGCAACAGAATGCAATGCGTATCGCTTGATCATGACTACATCGTTTTTGCATTTGACATTATAGGTGATTTGTTGCATTGCAGCAACGTGAGGAAAACAGTATAAATCGTTCTAGATTTGACATTAAGGTTGACTTGCAGGGATGCATCATAAATCCCATAAAGTGCCTACGCTACGCTACGCTACGCTACTCATTTCGCGATTCGCATACGCAATAGCCCAAAGCAGCTCACATGATATCATTGAGCGAACCATTTTCCATCCTCTACTGCGACTTCTTAGCCGCCTTCCCACCCGGCGCAAAGCCCACACCGTAGTTGTAAGTAAGAGCGCCACCAATGCTGGCAGCAAACAGAAGCACACCCAGTGCCAAAACCTCCGCAATCACCTGCCACAACTGAGGAGCATACGCAGCCTCAGCAGTAGCCAGGCTGCCAACACCCAGCTTTCCAGCCAGAGTATCAGCAGCCTGCTGGCGGCGCGAGTACCACAGATATGTCGTGAGAGCGAGCACGAGATCGTTCGTGACGGCGTGAGCAATCACGGCTTTGGACTTGAGCTTCAGCGTCTTGCCGTCGGCCTCGTACATGCCCTGCTTGGAGAACAGCTGCACCGCCTGCTGGCCGCCAGACATGACCGCTGGGATGGAGGTGATCAGGCCGAGCGAGAGCAGGTAGTAGGCGGCGCGAGAGAGGTCGTTGGCCGGCGGGAGGGCATTGGCGATGGCATTGGGGAGGTTGCCGCCCAGGCTGTGCAGGATGTCGAGGCCGTAGCCGAGAGAGAGGAAGGCGATGGGGAAGTGGACGGTAGCGGGGTGGACGGGCTTCCTTTTCGAGGGTTAGTTTCTGGAGGTGAGACATTTGGGGCTGAAGTAGGGCGTGAACTTACGACATTTTGGTGGGTTTTCTGTTGTGTAGTGGATTTTTCTCGTGGTTTTTCGTTTTGGCTTGTGGTGTAAGCTGCCCAGATGTAAAGGAGAGGTAGGGAATTGGAACAGGCGGTCACAGCTCTCGTCTTACGGCCGTCCGTCAGCTATGTTTATACCTTTCGGGCTGGTCGCACGCATCATCGGACATTGGCTGTCGCTCATTGGCCAGAATGTCGGCACTTTGTCCTTTCTCCGAACGCGAGGGCGTCCGGCAAGGATATATTTGGTGATATATCGAACTAGCACACATATCCGTGTCCTGATCTGGAAGTCACCATCTCGGTGTATGCAAAATGCCGTGCTGGCGGATTGCGTGTTGGGTAGTACATATATTGATCGGTCTTTCTTGCTTTCAGGATCATTATTGTGTTGGGGTTTTCGAATTCCAGCATCTCACAGCTCCAGCTTCGGGGTCCTCGAGGGGTCCAACTCTCCCAGCTCACCGATGAGCTCTCAGCTGTCACCTGCATGATCTTCTGCAGGTCGAGCACACGTGTCTCGATGATCGATATCAACGAAAACCATGCTCACTAGCTTCCGCTAACATCAGCGATGATACCATGATGGTGCTGGTGTTTATCTGGCTTCTTGGATCCATGCTACCGAGCAAGAAGAAGCCACGCCCTTGAGGGGTAATCTGCACGCCTTAACCGTATACAAGATAACCGGAGGCTGAGTGGAGTCTGACACGAGCGGGAGTGTATTTAACGGTTAGCAATTTTCAATCAAGAATCTGCATCTAGTTGCCAGATTCTGTCGCAATACTCGCTTCCTTCTCCTCTACTGCATTAGTGCTAAGCCTGCAGTTATGTCCGGAGGAGCTCCTGTGCCCGTCATTGTGGCAGAAAAGATCTTGTGCATCGCGGATCTCAAAGAGGCAGGCTCAAAGAAACTACCACAGTCAGCAAGAGGTGAGTCTTAGCCTACTAACCGCTCTCTGAGAGCCTGGCATAGGAGCTTTACTTGCTTTTGGTTCCTTCCACTATCGGCTTGATAGAATGTTCATCCATCCACTAATACTAACTCGAAAACAGACTTCTACAATTCAGGGTCGACCGAGCAAGTCACTATATACGAAAACTCTACCGCCTACTCCAAATACCGCGTTCGGCCTAGAGTGCTCGTCGATGTCTCAGGATGCGATACGAGCACGGAAGTGTTCGGTCGAAAGATAGCATTCCCTCTGAGTGTCTCGCCTGCTGGTTTGCAGGCAATGGCCCACTCTGAAGGCGAGCTCGCCACATCTAGAGCATGCGCGAAAGCTGGAGTGAACATGGGCATCAGCTCTTACGCCAACCACCGCATTGACCAGATTCGAGAAGCAGGTCTGTCAGTCGGGCCCATAGACCATGCTATGCAGCTATACACCATGAGAGATCGCGATCTCGAGCTTCGTATCATCCAAGAAGCCGAAAAGCAGGGCTGCAAAGCCATCTTTCTCACCGCAGATTCGCCTGTCTTGGGGGTGAGGTTCAACGAATGGCGTAACGACTTCCGCACGCCAGAGGGCTTTGAATTCCCGATCTTGGAGTTCACCAACGCGAAGATCAGGTCCACATCGCACGACAACACCTTCAAGGCCTTCAATGATGACGGGCACAACTGGACTCGCGATATCCCCTGGTTGAGATCCGTCACCAAGATGGAAATTTGGATCAAGGGCGTTCTCACTGCTGAGGACACTCTCAAGGCTGTCGAAATGGGATGCGATGGTGTCGTCGTCTCTAACCATGGTGGTCGTCAGCTCGATGGTGTGCCCGCGACGTTGGATGCTCTTCCTGAGTGTGCTGCTGCCGCGGCAGGTCGGATCCGCATTCACATCGATGGAGGTATTCGCACCGGCACTGATATGTTCAAAGCCCTTGCTTTGGGCGCAGAGTGCTGCTGGGTCGGTCGTCCGGCTTTGTGGGGACTAGCTGTGAGTGATACCCATGCCTACTCCCAAATGACAGTAGCTAACTCGATCATAGTACGACGGCCAGAAGGGCGTTGAGCTGATGTTGGAGACATTCCACAACGAGTTCAGACGGTGCATGCAGCTGACAGGATGTAACAGCGTCGCTGATATCACAAAGGCGTGCTTGGGCGTACAGAGACCGGATGGCCCTCTTGCTAGACTCTGATCGATTCGATTTCGTCGTCTTGAAGGCACCACTTGGAAAAGCAGATACACACAGTCCGATCCATCTGGTAAAAAGTGTTGTACCGTGAAGATCGAGCGATAATTGTTAGACCGAGTGTATGGATCAAGCGATAGAGCGAAGCCCCCTGTCTAGGGTACCCCTCATCCTCACGGTCCACCGCATCTCCTGTTAGCAGTTAGAGACGCCGCTAATGCCAACCTGGAACAAATGTCATATTTTTTAGCCTTCCGGAGCCGTTGTCAACTGTTTTCAACTGTTCAGGCTTGTTCTCAAACACGGCCCTCGCCTTCAGGCTTTGAACAGTTGCCATCCAGAAGATCACTAGATGTAGTTGCTCCTGAAGCTAGCGCCTCAGCACACGCTGTCGTTCGTTAGATGGCGTTACTATGTCTACTTCCATCATTCGAACAAGATAAGACCTGACCTCGAACCAAACTGAGGGTCAAACTACTGTATACCGTTCAAAATCGATCCAAGTCGATCGTAGGTGATCGAGAACACTTGACCCGCCTTCGCTCTTCGGAGATGTGTGTGGCCAAAAAGATGTCAGGATTCATCTGTACTTGCTTGTTTTTCGTTGTTCATATTTGTTCTTCGTTGTTCGGAATGGTTTACATGTTGTTGAAAAGACTATGGAGTTCCCTTTGTCCCCGGAACAACACCAAACAAGCAAAAAAGATGATGAACAGTGTGGGACTCGAACCCACGCGGAATTACCCACTAGCAAGCTCGAAGCGAGGTTAGAACAAGAATTGCTTCTCATCATTGTCCTCATTGCCTGAAGCTAGCGCCATAACCACTCGGCCAACTGTCCGGATGATTCAATCGTTCAATTGTTGAGCTAATTTGACAATCTATTGCTTATATTCCTCCATAAATTGGCGGCCAGCGGAATGTAGACGAGCTGGGAGACCACTTACAGGAGATATGTTCCGCATGTGTAGTAGAAACTTGTAACAAGTACATAATGTTATAGCTCCAGATATAATAATGTGGTGGAATGGACGAAGCTATGTTCTCGACCTCGATCCGACGACCACGCTTATCAAGCTGCTGACTACGAATCCGCAAATCGCAGCTCGCCCCGCCAGTCATGGATTACATCAGTCGCTCCAAATGGTCATGTACTCTCAGTATATTACCTTGCCAGGGCTGCCGCTCAGCATCCTGTTCGCACGTTATCAAGATCACAGTCCGGATCGAACCAGCATCATCAGGTCGAATCCTCCTCATCACGACAGCACAATGGCCTCTCTCTCGAGCAAACCAGCAATTTCTCGAGCACAGGCTGAACAACTCGCAAAACAGAACCTTCTAGGCATCTTCGGCGAGCGCGATACGACCAAACGCCTTGCCCAGATGCAGGCAACCTACGACGAGAATATCGCCTTCTACGATCCCGACAAGTTGATCAAAGGCTTCGATGTAATCAACGATTTCATCTCGCAACTTCTTGACAGCAACCCAGAATGGACCTTTCGACCACGTGGGAATGTCTGGGTCAATTGTGATTTGATCATGTTGGAGTGGGAGTTTGGCCCGGCTGGCCAAGCTGCACCTGTAAGTGGCAACGATGTCATGTTTGTCAATGGCGAGAGGAAGATCGCAAAGATGTACACCATGATTCAGGGTGTTAGTGATGCTTGACAGTTACGAGAGATGGGTATGGGCTGCGTTCATATTTATGGTTTTGCTATTTCTATTTTGAACAACAAACTTTGCTCGAAGCTCATCCCAGACGTGATGTCAATTTTGAGTCCGAACTGTATGGAAAATGACAAATCGGCCTAACTGTCGACATATTCACACATGCACCATAAGAATCAACACAGTACAAGGCTTGATCTAGTAAAAGCTGTACCAAGTATTACAATGAGAAATAGATCCGATGTGGTCGCTTCATTCGACATTATTCACAATTCAGGCGCAGTGATATGACCCCAACCCCAACCCTTAGATACATCACGGCTGCCCATATGAAACATTGTGAGTGACATGGAATTAATGTGTGTAATCTACATGTAAATTATCGAAATCTAATCATCTCATACCGTACCAAATAGATGTATGCATTCATGACACATCCTAATATCATAATACGTTGAGCAAATATGATGCCGAATATTAGATCGACCAAGTGACCTGAAGAGGCAGGACCAGCCGACCTTGTCTAGGGCAATGCACTGTGACATCCTCGATGACAACCTCGAAAAGTTACTCGATGACACATTCCCTGAACACTTACTTATTGGCGCCAGTCGCTCATACGACTCGTGCCTTGCAACACTCCCCTTAACCTCCGCTCAACAGCCATGGCGACACAACAACACCAGATCCGTGAGTGGCACAAAGACATTGATAGTGCTTATCTCATATCTACCAACCCAAAACTACTCGACCACAACTTCATCAATGCATCCTTCGCCAGCCCTGAGATGTACTGGGCGAAAGAGATGCCCCTAGATCAGCTGGCGCTCATGCTGGAACACTCGGTCACACTTGGTCTGTACAAATACTCACCGGAATCATCGTCTCCACGCACCCCGTCTCCGACTCTTGGAGAGTCCGAGCCCGAGATATACAAGGAGGAGGACTGGCAGCAAATAGGACTCGCGCGATTCGCGACCGACCATGTCACTTTCGCCTACTTGACAGATGTCTACATCAGTCGAGATCATCGCGCGAGTGGTCTTGGGTCCTGGCTCATCAAGTGTTGCGGAGAGTGGATGGATGGCCTGCCGTTCCTCAGGAGAGCAATGCTCATGGCTAGCGAAAGCGCCGGCAAAGACTACTATGCAAAGGCATTCGGTATGGAGGACGTTGCAGGCATGGGTCATGATCTTGTGTGCATGTCCAAGACTGGGCCGGGAAGTGCCCTAAACGATGCGAAAGCAACGCGCTGATCACTGCTCGAACGAAGTCGCGGAACTCAAGGCGTTTTGCTCTTGCACGCCATTCATAGAAATCGGGATGCTGAGTCAGTCTTGTCGAAGAATAACATCAGGAAGTACAGTATAGGTATCTTGGTAACAAGTAGAAAACCCACTGAGACATCAAATCAATGTTCAGCTCTCTCTATGTCAGAAAGACAACGCCGAGATCGGCGGAAGACAGCCAACCCCAGCTGCCTCACACACCAGCCACCGTGCGCGAATCGCGGCAAGTCAAGCTTGAAGGACCATGACTTCACTAACTGTATCTTGATCAAGGAAACTCCAATTTACAATCACATCTTAACATACAAGAAGGTCAATGATTACTCAACTTCTGATGTGAGGGTCGCAACGCATGACTCCTTACCAATCACCCACTGTATGTTGCTTACCAATGTATTCATGGAGCAAGAAATACCGCAGTTCCTTCTCCTCCCATCCAGGACATTTCATCCAGACAGCCATCTTCGTCTTTGGAAAGACTCCCATGATTTCTTGGACCATGACCTTTTCCCACGGGGTTTCTGTATATCCGACATGGGGTTGCTCCGCGGTGCATTTGTGCCGATCCACTCTTGGGAGCCCGCTTTTTCGCAAGCCCTCCTCAGCCCTCGCGATTATCAAGCAAACATTGGGTGATTGGACCCACGGTCGCATGCCGTAGTCGTATGCCGTGTAATCGACATGACTTCGTTACGGGGCACACTGCCAGTAGTACAAGAGGGGTTTCCAAGTGGGTGATCACAAGAACCCCTCGGCTGCACAGTCTATAAGATGTGAGACATTGTATGGACCGATATGTTGTCTTGTCCGGCAGAAACGGGTTTGAAGACTGTGTAAAGAGAGATGTATTTACAACACGCGCTACTAAGCGCAACAGTGGGCCTGGCAACCTCGCCATTGGCTTCTGCTGCTTCGCACAAACGACAAGTCGCATGCACATCCGCTGCCATTCCTCACCCGAACCTTTTTGGAGCCGAGATACTAGACATATCAGTCGCCGAAGTTCGCAACCAAACCGTACTCTCTAGTTTTGGCGGGTTCCCTGCCAATTTGACTGTTTCTTATTGCGGCGTCAACGTGTGAGTGACCATTGGCCCTTCAGAAGATGCTCGCGCTGACAAATAACAGCTCATACACTCACCCAGGATGGAATGATACTATCAATGTTGAGGTCTGGCTGCCTTTGGACGAATGGAATGGGTATCTCACAGCTCTAGCACTTTTCGAGATGCCGAGATTCATGCTGACACCTGACAAAGTCGATTCCAGGGTACCGGTGGAGGAGGCTATCAAACAGGCGATGGCGCGTCGGCGCTTGTGTTAGCTGTCAACAACGGCTATGCTGCAGCAAGCACCGATGGTGGTCACCCAAGCGAAACTGCTGACCTTGCCGCGCCCGCAAACTGGGCCCTTTTTAGTCCTGGCAATCTGAACCTTCCACTCTTGCAGGACTTTGCTGCTGTCGCCCTGTCAGACATGACGCTTCTAGGCCAAGCCATCACAGAGTCATACTATGGTGAGAAGCCAGCATACTCTTACTGGACCGGCTGTTCCACAGGCGGAAGGCAAGGTCTTATGCTTGCACAACGATACCCAGAACTGTATGATGGTATCGTTGCGGTGGCGCCAGCTATCAATTGGGACACTTTCTTGGTGACAGAGTATTGGCCCCAACAAGTTATGAACCAGCTCGGTGTGTACCCACCACCATGCGAGATCAAGGCTTTCACGAACGCTGCGATTGCAGCTTGCGACGATCTCGATGGTCTTGAAGACGGGGTCATTTCTGATGCGAATGCATGCACTTTCGACCCTTACTCTGTAGTCGGAGAGAACTTCAGCTGTGACGACGGAGAAGAGCGCAAGTTTACCATTGAAGGCGCCAAAGTAGCCGAAGCTGCATGGTCTGGGCCAACCGACCCATCTGGGAAACGGCAGTGGTATGGTCTCAGCAAAGACGCTGCGCTTTCTGGCATTGCTGGGACTAACGGCACCACCTCGACTGGCAAACCCTTCAGACACAGCGCCGACTGGTAAGTTTGACTGCTTCCGCCGGTTACAAATTTATCTTGCTGACTATGGCTGTGAATAGGATCAAATACTTCGTCGCCAAAGACGGAGACTTTGCTCTCGAAAACCTGACCAACGAAGAATACTTCCACGTCCTCCACCAGTCACGCAACCAATTTTCCAGCATCATCGGCACCTCAGACCCCGACCTATCACTATTCAAAGCCCGCAAGGGCAAGCTGATCACTTGGCACGGTCTGGCCGACCAGCTTATCTTCCCCAATGGCACCGAAGACTACTACAAGCGAGTCGCAGAGCAAGTCGAAGATGTGCAAGACTTCTATCGCTACTTCGAAGCTCCTGGGGTAGCCCATTGCAGCGGAGGCGCTGGTCCACAGCCTGTTGGCGAGCTTGAGGCTCTTGTCAAATGGGTTGAGCAGGGCGTGGCACCTGATGAGTTGTCCGCCGTGAACGTGACACTACACGGCGAAGCACCGGATGCAGGACAATCACTGCCTACAAGAAAGCTTTGTGCGTGGCCTACGAAGCAAAAGTACAACGGAGGAGACCCGTTGGTGGCTGAGAGCTTTGACTGCGTTTGATGCTAGTATATGATGGATATTTGGTCGCATAGGGTCCCATCACCAGTGTTCGTGGCTGATGACACGATATAACGAACTCATTCGACTCAAAGCTTTTGTTCAAGGTTTGTCAGACATCCACTCCTGTTATACACGGACGCTTACGTTGAAGTCTGCACAACAGGCGGAGAATCCATTTGGCGCCTGATTTGATCAAGATAAATATACTAACGTGGGGCTTGGTCGCAATAGAAAACATAGATTCCATGGAGATATTGGGATACACTGTTACCTGTCAAGCCTACCAGACCGTCATCGCGGGACCATCATCAGCCTGCTGCGCTGATGGGGCTGTCAAGTTGTCAACACATATGCCTGATATCGAAGGAATTTTTCCCAGCAACATTCGGCGGCCATATTCGTTTCAACGTAGCAGCCGTTTCAACGTACATCGATCTGAAGGTCATTACCACGACGATCGATCAGATAAGTGTGTGTTGCCAGATTCCACACTGTACACCCCTGTCGTTTTGCCTGAAGTATAGGCGCTTATAGCGGTACTGTGTAATCTCAATCAGAGCAGGGCTCCGAATATTAGCCGCGCGCGATCTGTAGAACCATCATCGTGTATAGCGCGGTGACAGGCGGATAATGCGACTCGAACACCAACCCCTACCCAGACACTCTAACTTACATGGTAGTCCCCGACATCCGTACAGTCTTGTCGGCGTAGTCAGAATGCTGAGATAATCAATTACCTCGGTAGTTCAAAATTTCCAGAAACCCGCCACTGACCACTTTGGGACCCTACCGTTCACTCGTGTGGCGCCAGCGAACAATTTCTAGGTGTTAGCTTGACAGGCTGCCACGCTATTGAGCAACGGTCTGGCTCCGGCTCAGGGTCCGAATATGGCAGATGTAGCGAGAGCGGAGCTAGCCGTTACGACTTGTAAGGCTATCCAAGCATGGGAAACTGAATGCACGACCGGCAATTGCTGTTATCGCGAGTGCCGAAGAGAGGGCGAGAAAGTGCGCATATTCTCAAAGTGAATTGCTTTCTGTCAGCGTTCTGCTGGGTGGTACGTGGGGATCAGGCTCGGAGTTTCGAGAGTACGAGGGTTGTACGCGTAATCTGAGCTGCGTGTAACAAAAAGCAGTACATTTCCAATATAGCAGAAGATCAAATGGCAGTGGACGTGTCTCCGTAAGGTTGTTCGGGACCCGCAGGGCCGCAACGCAATTCGTGGCCTAGCTCGGCCATTGGCCTCCGAATCGAGATATGACAAGGGCCGAGTCCGCGAAAGTATGAAACAATACGGTCAGGGTGCCGAAAGGTGCCTCGGTGCCACCTCCTAGCATTGGAGGCATGACAGAGAGGTCCCACAGTCGCGGAGAATTAATTTTCAGTGTTTTGGTGAGGGCTTGCGAGTGTCGTTGAGCGAGTTCCAGTGATCTTGCGATAGTGGCACGTAGTTCAGTGGGAACATATCTTGAAAATACACACTTGATAGACGACGTTACAAACTTCTTCCCCGTCGTCTGATCAACACACCTCGATTTCGATGGACAGACTTTTCGTGCCGACCCGGCCGCTTCACGTGGCGCATGGATGGCACGACATCGAGATCCGGAGGGAAGCGTGCTAACGTTTTGGCGGGCGGATGACAGGATTCTTCGCTCACATTTGACAGATGGCACGGGACGAGGAACCGACAGAGTGGTCGAAGGCATTCGCTTGCAAGCTGCCACCCCTGCAAGTCACAGTCCAGTGCAAATGGCTGTGGCGCCGGCTGTGGACGGGCGTGTTGTGGCCTCGAGCCTTCTTCCAACACGCCTGCTGCTGTTCATGACTACCCATTATTATCATGCCTGAACAAGTGCTCTCCCTCTGATACCCACGCCGCCAAACCCTCTATGCGACCCGGACCTACCTTTCCTCCGCCAGCCGCATAGCATGGCGTCCAGTGCACCGCCCCATCCTCATCCTCATGCGCGCGTCTCCCTGGAAGAGCGAGAGGTCCATAGGATCTACCAGCCGTGGCTCTCTGCACACGGCTCGTCCTTGAATGTCGCCAGCCATGTCGACAGTCTTGCCCAGGAGGACCTCCAGGAACAAGGCTACGAGGCTCGGAGTTCGCGCGACAAAGCTCTCACAGCCTATGCGCAACTGGTTGCTCTCCGCCTCAATGTGAAGCGCTGCATGATCTCGCTGATCGACTCATCAAACCAATACATTCTGGCCGAAGCCACCAGGACTGTTTCGATCGCGAGCAGTCGCGCTGCAGAGGACGACGAGCTATGGCTGGGCACCGCTGTGCTCTCACGGCCCGATGCAGTGTGCGAGCATTGCTTCATCAACACCTGCACTGCTGTGGATGAATGTGGTGCGACACTGACCGCAAAAGGCCTCATAGTTTCAGACTGCCGACTGGACGAGCGCTTTAAGAACCGCCCTTATGTTCTCTCCGAACCTGGAGTCCGGTTCTACGCGGGTGTACCAATCTACTCGCGCAACGGATATATGATCGGAGCTTGCGCCGTCTCTGATGATTTGCCAAGGGATACGCTGAAAGTAGATGAGTTGAGGCTCATGCAAGAGACGGCACAATCTGTGATAGAACACTTGGAATGTGAGTATCGCTATGTGATATGTTTTCCCAGATCAGTGCATGCTCTCGAGATCACATGTCGCACAAGTTCCCTTGCACGTTTGAACAACTTGGAAGGACAAGGGTGGGCATGTGCTAGTCTGCACTGGAGCATGAATTCCTTGTTTTTCTTGTCTCCTAATTTCTATGAGTTGTGCTGCTGTGAAGTACCTACATGAATACTTTCATCGCTCGAGATTGATTTCCAATATATCAATGCTGACGTAATTTCATAGGGGCACGAGACAGAGTCGATCGCTTCAAAGGCGAGCGTATCGTACGAGGCATGGCATCATTCATCGAAGGATGTACAACTTTCCGCGAAGACACAACTGAAGAACCTGAGGCCGCTAAAAGGCCTCAAACCCCGTCTGCTCGGACTCCTGGCCATCGACCTCCTCTGATCAGTAGGAACTCTGGACATCGCACCTACACCCAACAACAAAGCGCCTACAACATGAAATCAAGGACAAGCTCAAATGCTACATCGGTCAAGGGCGACAGCATGTCTCGCATGTTCCATCGCGCAGCCGAAATCCTTCGCCAGTCTACACTCGCTGATGGCGCTGCAATCTTCGGAGCAACTGCAACCACAAGCCGCCAGGTATCGGCGTTCGTAACCGATCCGTCGCAAGCCGTGCCAGGCTCAAACAATCCAAGCCCGGATGGAACAGGCATGACCGATACCTCCACTGGTTCAGAGTCTGAGCGCTGGGAAACAAACACCTCCGACTCAGACAGCACGCCAACTGCTAGAGCATGCAAAATTCTCGCATTCTCTATCGCCGATGACCAAGCTCGTGCCGATGTTGAAAGCGGCTCCGCTCTGACGCTGGGAACCCTGGAGAGATACTTTGCGCTCTTCCCCCGTGGCAAGACGTTCTCTTTCACCGACCAAGGATCCGGCTTCAGTTCTGAGGAAGACTCTGGAGCAAGCGACCGCGAAACTCAGCAGCCTGGCTCAGCATCGGCCGACATGGCCAACGGCAATGCGCGTACCAGGCCTCGCAAGAGGAGAATGGACCACAAAGAGCTCCTCAAGAAAATCCCAGGCGCAAAGACCGTCGTCTTCCTACCACTGTACGACCATTCTGAAGAGCGCCTCATGGCTGGATGTTTCTTGTGGACTTCGGTTACGGGTCGCATGATGAGTCTGGACTCAGATCTGTCTTATCTACGCGCTTTTGGCAATTGCATCATCGGCGAGGTGGTGCGCGTAAACATGCAGAAGAACGAGGCCGCGAAGACAACATTCATTGCTTCCATGAGCCACGAATTACGTAAGTGTTCAGCAAAATAACAACCACACCTGAGCCATTTTGCTAACCTTAGATGACAGGATCTCCACTTCACGGTATTCTTGGAGCTGCCGAGTTCTTACAAGAAACCGCCTCGGATGCCTACCAGTCGGGTCTTGTGACGTCTATTGTAACATGTGGACGTACACTCCTCGACACCCTCAACCACGTTCTCGACTATTCTAAGATCAACAAACTCGGACGCGCACAAATGAGACGCCACGCCAAACAGAATAAGCTGATCACGCTGTCGGACAGCTCATTGGAAAGCCTAAGCATGACTGGAGAATTCGATCTTGGCGTCCTCGTGGAGGAAGTCGCAGAGGCAGTCTCGGCTGGCCACGCTTTCAAGAAAATGCCTGTCAATGGCTCTGTCATGGCAAATCAAACCGAAGGCAACAGCACCGCCGCTCCCGGGAATCGACACGATTCGTTCACCGCCGGAGCGATGCAAGCGCACGGCGAAGGCGGCGTCTCTGTCTTGCTCGACGTATCACCAAGGCAGAGCTGGCGTGTGAGAACGCAGCCTGGAGCTCTGAGGCGAATCATCATGAATCTCCTTGGCAACAGCTTGAAGTACACTACCAGCGGTTTCGTCGCTGTGTCTCTTCGAGCACACGAGAACGCCAACAGCTCGAGGACCAGTTGCGTCATCCGCATTGTCGATTCCGGCAAGGGCATGTCCGATCAGTTCCAGCATGATCGAATGTTCGTGCCTTTCAGCCAAGAAGATCCTTTCCAGCCTGGTACTGGACTTGGATTGTCCATCGTAAAATCAATTGTGGACTCGCTAGGCGGCACCATGGAAGTCAAGTCCCAGGTGGGCGTTGGCACTGAGATCGATGTACACCTGTGTCTCCCGCCAGCCACCGACCAAATTTCCAACGCACCAGAGGACGAATTGACAATACTGGGCAGGAAGACTCTGGGCAAACACCTCGTGCTCCTTGAGCCGGATCCTCCACGCGTGTTGACTCACCACATCTCAAGGCTGGAAGAAACCATTCGTGAGACTTGCAGGACCTGGTTCGGCATGCGCGTGTCCAAGTCGAAATACATGGACCGAGATGACGCAGACATTTACCTCTACAGCGAGCCGCCTTCACTCGAGAAGCTGGTCGAGCGGCACCGCCAGGCAGCAATGGTTTCTAAGCGGAAGACACCCATCATCGTTGTGTATATGTCCGCCGAGGATGCCATTGCCACTTCGCGGGACCAGCAGAAGATTTTGACGGAGCTTGGCTCGATCGTCGAGGTCATTCCTCAACCATGTGGTCCTCGGAAACTCGCGAAGATCCTCAACATCTGTCTTCAGAGAGCCGAGGAACTCAAAAACGCCGCTCCCAGCGAATGCGAAAACCCCGAACCTCTGCCCACAGAGTCACAACAAGCAGTCTGCACGCCAGAGCCGAAGCACCCCGAAGCCCTGGAACCAGCATCTGGTGACCCGAACGATTTGGTCAAGAGCATGAGTGCCGCGGTCTCTTACCCCTCACCACCACCCTTCGATCCAGCGACTCCCTCCCTCCAGCCTCTCGTCGTCCCGCCACCGCAGGCGCCCAATACTGCGCCTTTAAATGCGGGTTTGCATGCGCTAATCACGGATGATAATATTATCAATAGGCAATTACTGGTAATGTTCATGAAGAAACATAAGTATTCTTATGTCGAGGCTGCCGATGGGCAAGAAGCGCTCGATGCATACAAGGCGTCGTGTCTGCCCGGCCCAAACTCAGATACACCTAGCAGGCGGTTCGACGTGGTGCTGATGGACATCTCGATGCCCGTCATGGACGGCATGGAGTCCACGCGCAGGATTCGAGAGTTCGAGAAGGAGAACGGACTTGCGAAGAGCAATATCATTGCGTTGACGGGGCTGGCGAGCGCGCAGGCGCAGACGGAGGCGGAGGCATCGGGGATTGACGTCTTTATGCCAAAGCCAGTCAAGTTCGCAGATTTGAAGAAGCTTCTAACGGTGAAGACAAAGGGGGAGGATAAACAAGCAGTGGGCTGATTGAGAGAGGTGGTAGCTCTCAAGGGCAGGGCAAGGCAGAATTCTTTGGAGTTGGGAGTACTTGAGCAACAGACAGTACACGGCGTCACGAGATGGAGAGCGAAGCATTGGCGGGCGTTCGGGATCGTTTTCTCTGATTGATTTCCTGTTGCAATAAAAGGGCTGATTGGATGGTACATATATATGCATGTGAGCATGAGAAGGAGCAGAGCACGATGCATTTTGGAAGGAGTTGAGCTGCTACTAGACGTAGAGTGCTTCGAGATACATCATCATACACCAGACATCTTGATGTATGACTTTCCGGAGAGATCGTTCTTGAAGCTGAAGACTATATTATATTTATGCTACTTTATGCATTTCCCTGCTGCACTTGTGCAGATTGATCGACGCATGGATTGTGCGGGAAGTGGGGGGCTGACGACAGCGGGATGACGAGGAATGTTGTTCACAGCTCCAGTCCCAGACCTCGTGGGCGGGTGCATGAACGAGCAGGTATCCGACTCGACTTCAGCTTGCTTTTGCAGAGGCAGAACCACGGAGAGAGTCTAAACAAGCATCCTGCACGTCACGTCACAATTCCAAGCTTCTGGTCTTCACTCGTTCACTCGTGCTTGAAAGTCCCCGCGGCCAGACTATCATACGTGCTCCTTGCAAGGGTGACCCTCTTGCTCGTCATCCGGATTCAGTCGGAAGCCTGTTCTGGACGTCCAACGTCTCGTTTGAGACTCGAGACCCATTGAAGATCAGCCCTGTCGTCCGCCCACACTCCTGCTTGCTTGCACAAAGCACCTGCATACCACTGTTTCTGTTTGTTTTCATTATCCGGCATTAGCAGCATCTCGGCCAGTCCGCTGTATCAGCATTGTCTAGCAACTTCCCTCGGCCCTGTCATTTGATTGCGAGCTCTGCCTCTGCTCCCACTATTACCCCTCGATCACCTGGCCCTGCAGCACTGCCAGCTATAACCTCGAAACACCAATTTACCCTCCTGCTCGCACGACCACACAAACCATGGCGGAGCTACACGAAGCCCTCAAGGCTCTCTCGCCCACCGACTGGGACGATGTGCCCGTCGACGACCTCAAACCTTACATGACCGAACTGCTCACTGCCGGCGAGCTCATATGCAACTCCGTCCCACCTCCAGCAGACGGCACGCCCTTCGACCAAGCAAAACCGCAACTCGACCAAGCAAATGCCGCGACCTCACACAAAGACGTGCTACCCTCACCAGCACGCTCACATCCACCTGACGCTTCACATGAAGGTCTACAAAAAAATTGGGGAAAAGCTATGAAGTTCTCGGCGAAAGAGAATCCACTGAATATTGCGGTGTACAAAATGGCTGGTAAAGATCGGTTTGGAGCGTGGTTTGCGAGGAGGAGTGTACACGAGGGCATTGGATTCTCAAAGTTCATCAATGCTATGAAGCGGGAGTTTGACGAGAGCTTGGCTGTCGAAGGTGGACCTGGAAGCGGCAGCATCAGAGGCATTGGCGCGGACACCCGTTTAGAGAAGCGAGAAGTGGAGGGCGTGGGCGCCGTGGAAGTCTACCAGCTCAGCGCTCAGTTCCCTGGTCCCACGACACCGCGAGAGTTCATACCTTTGATCCTCACTAGCGACCAAGCGTTGACGAAGTTGAGCGCGGCGCAGACGAGTGATGGCCAGACGCATATCCCTCGAAGTCACATGATACTTTCGAGGCCTATCACACATCCCAATGCGCCTGAACGATCGGGCTACATCAGAGGAAAGTACGAGTCTGTGGAGCTGATTAGAGAGATTCCTCTTCACAAGGCCAATCCGGAGGGTGGGAACGATGCTTCGGAGTTGAACCCGGTGGAATGGATTATGATTACTCGTTCTGATCCGGGTGGAGGTATCCCTCGCTTCATGGTCGATAGAGGAACTCCTTCTGCCATGTTAGGCGATGTGCACAAGTGGCTGGATTGGGCGACAAAGTTCAATGAGGAGGACGCTGTCGGCACAGAGGCGCCCGAGAAGATGGAAGCAGGAGAGCAGCAAGCTGATGCTGAACATGCTACACCCACAAACACAAATGGCAAGGCCAAAGTGGCGACGACATCTCCTCCAGTGATTGAGAAACCGAGACCAGGATCTGCCACAGTGCCTGTGCCTCAACAGCATCAGCAAGAAGGCGTGGTGTCACATCTAACGCAAGCTCTGGGAGCTGGAATCGATGCCTACGCACCAACCGCAGTATCTGATTACATGCACACTTACACAGACGGCACACCCGCCCTCGCCGAAGACGACGGCTACGAATCCTCCTCCTCCAGCTCCTCAAGCGACTCCTTCATGAGCGCCGAAGAAATGCGCCGCATGTCCATCGCCGATGAAGCAGACCCCTTAAGCACCACCAAAGGCGCCAGCCCAGCCGCCTCCTCACAAGTCTCGCTCGCCTCCCTCGACACCCTCAAAGGCCAGCGCAGCCTCGGCCACCACGACAAAGAAGTCCTCAAGCTCGCCAAACAGCGCGAGAAACTCGACCGCAAACTCGCCAAGAAGCGCGAAGACGAAGCCACCCGTCTGCGCCGCGCCCGCGAAGCCGAAACCGGCGAGCAAGAAAAGGCCAAAGAGCGCCACGACCGCGAGATCAAGAAATCGGAAGAGAAGCACCAGCGCGAGATGCAGAAGCTGGAATCTCGAAAAGAAAAAGAGGCGAGGAAGGCGGAGGAGAAGAGGCAGAAGCGCGAGGAGAGGGATGTCGTTTCGAAGATCACGAGGGAGAGGGACCAGTTTAGGAGTCAGATGGAGTTGCTGAGGAAGGAGGTTGAGATTCTGCACGAGCAGGTTGGGGATTTGCAGAGGGAGAATACGGCTATGGCGACGAGGTTGGGGAGGTTGGGAGGGGCGGAGGGAGAGGTTGCGGCGGGGAGGAGGAGTTCGGGGAGTCTTGGGGGCGGGAGTGGGAGGAGTAGGGCTAGTACGAGGACGGGGGAGAAGTAGGGAGATGTTGATAGGTTAGGGTTTGGATGGTAATGGATTGTAATGAGAAAGGATGAATCATGAGCGCTTGCAAATTGTTCGATGTCCTGGTCGAATTGCCTCTGTACCAGTAATGTGACGTGCAACAGAGCAGCGCCGGACAAATCTGGTAGTTGCATTGCTGTTCGAGAGTAGGCGCATGCTGTGAATTTGCTACCATTCGAAAGTCCGGTTTGTCACCCTATCTAGTGGACTTGCGTATGTTCGACGAGCCATCACCCAATCAGGAAGGATCCGGGAGCTCGAGCATCCGTTTGTGGGTAGTGAAGAAAGCCTGATGTTGAGGAACATGCATCACGGTGGAATGGTCTGGATTTGGAAGGAACCACTTTAGATTTTTTTTTTATTGTCCTTGGTTTCACATAGTCTATGACAATACCGAAAGTGCGCTGGAAAGTGTCAGGCTTCATGATTCAATCAGGTCGTAAGTCATTTCGTGTCGTCAAAGGCCTCGACTTGAACGGAAATCAGCTTCCCGTCTGTGAGATGGCAGCGGTGCTTGATGACGCAGAGCTGTTGTTGCCGCCTGCAGGGGTGGCTGCTCCTCCCGGCGGAGATTCCATGTGCTTCTTGAAAGCCGCTTCGGCAGCTTCGAGAGCGATGCGAGCGTCGTCTTGCTGTCCGGGTGGGAGCTTCTTCATCTGCTCGTCGATTGTCTGCAGGTTGCGCAGGAGGCGTCGGTGTTCGCGATCCCAGGCGCGGGCAGGGTCTGGCTGGCAAGGGATTACTGCTGGGTTGACCTGTTTCCCTCCCCCTGATCGCAGCACTTTTCTTCCGAGCCGCTTTAGGCGTGAACCTGGATCCGTCGATGCTGAGTTCCGGGTGATTGTGCTGAGGAGCCACTCGGCGTGCGCTCTGTCCTCGAAGTCCGTGGGGTCTTCCAAGAGGTCCATCCATTGCTCGTGAAGCGAGAAAGCGCCGGTGCGGTAGAGGAAGTCGTACGACAACAGGACGTCGCATTGGAGGTCTTTGAGGACGTAGAAGTCGCACAACGTGGATTCGCCGCCATCTGTGCCATACTGCCAGGAAACGTCTTTGGCAATCCCAGAAGTCCAGCTTTGGGATCCGTCGGCGAACGTCAAGGGGAAGCAGTAATGCGTGTCTCGGTGGACATGTAGACCTCTGCGTTTTGCGTACGTCTCAGAAACGAGCATGACGTCCGAACCAGTATCAGGCAACGCGTGCACGAGCTCGCCGTCTAACATACCCACGACTCGCTCCTGGGAAGCAGTATAGCATGCTCGCGCGCCAGAAAACGTACGAATCTTGCGCACGATCCGATGGGCGTGATGCTCGAAAAGTTTCGTGAGTCGAAGGAACGGCGAGCCCAGTATGACGTCCTTGATACACTGTGGAAGAACGACAAATTCGAGCTGGTGGCTCTTGGTCTCGCCTTTGAATGAGAAAGGCATTGTTGCATGTCCCGCGATTTCGACCTGCTTTCCGTTACCGAGCCTTGTGGTCCTGCTGTTAGGATCCGGCGGAATGACTGGAATACCGTGGCGCTCTGCGTGTTGCAGCGACATGAAATTGCAACCGGCGCCTTTGTCTGGAAAGCATGAGACCTCGGTGTCGCCGACGAGACCTAGCACTTCAGGCTCGTATGTCGTTGCTTGTTTGTGCACCTTATCATCGAGTAGGCCAACCGACGTCTTGCTTGTGGGTGTGTATTCGCACTCTGCGGATCGTAGCGACCACTTCCAAAAGCCCTCGGAAATGAATTCATTCTCAAATTTTAGTGCAACCTTCATGATGTCCTTGGCGTCCGCACGTGGCACACCCCATATGTGGCTCATTCGATCCATGTGCCGGTTTGCACACTTCGCCATTGTCGTCAGGGGAGGGTGGTTGCATTGGAGCGAACGCTCGAGTGCTCGCTGAAGCTCAGCAGCGAAGGTGCGATTGTTGGACAACACCTACAGGAAGCAGCATGTCAGCACAAGATCAATCTTCAGCTAAAGTAATGAGATACCAGGTGCATCAGAGGACGTATGATAAGCACTCGATGTGTGGGCTAACGGCCGGACTGGGGCATTTGTGTATTGCGTGACTGCAGCCATACCTTCTGCAACAAGTGGGACAAATGCTGTGAGGCTAAAAAGACCTCCTCAAGAGAATACTTCCCCGAGAAGCGGGAAGAGTGTGTAATGGAGCTGAGGTAGGGTGGTGTAGTCACAGCCGTATCCGTCGTGTACATGTAGTCTAGCCGGTGTCGAGGCAAGGCTGCTTTGCGCTCCTCATCGGAACGCCAGACCAGCATAATATGATTGAATGAGGATACGATCGATTCCGCGAAGGTGATGAGATGCATGATGGCGGGGCACCGTCGCGGTTGGCCGCTTCCTGTAGCCTGGTATCAGTCGACGTTGCCGAGCTGGAAGTATAGAAACTCGCAGCGGTAAAAGCCAGAGACTAGTACTCAGTCGTAGCCGTAGCAGAGCTTCTCGCTATGCAGTGGGACGAGTCTGAAGTGGTATACTCGAAGAGTGGCGAGTCTTGTTGGTTAAGGGGACACGACGCGCGACTACTTCAGCTACGCCACCACCATCACCATGCTTGGATGCCTGGACATCGAAAGAACAAGGTGAGACCATCAAAAGCCCTAGAGCTCCTCAGTCAACGGGTGAAATATGTGCGACACGGAGAAAGCGTTACGAGCCTCTGCTCGAGAGCCCGCCATAGGTGATGGCTACCCAGCCGTCTCTCGATTCATCTCGAGCGACCTGGACGGCGAGTCCTATGTGTTTCGAAAATTCAGGACGTTAACAGCGAGGAAGCTGCTATATATGCAAAGTCAGATATTGGAGCTCGAAGAACAACTCGCTGCTTTTGACCGCGCCGCCGCCACGAGTCCAGACTGGGAATTGCATCTTGCGGCGCGAAGCTGGGAAAAGCTCATCGCCCATGCAGAGTCGCGAGAGCAAGAGAAGCAGATTCGGAAGGTCATAGATGAGATTGAGACGAAGTTGGACAACTATCGTATGTTCTTGCCAAGAGCTCCACTTTTTATGCTGCTACTGATTGAGCATCGGCACAGATCGAGCACTCTTGCTTCAGAGTCAGGTCGCAAGACTAGAAACACCGCCGGACCGTGTGCTATCAGCGTACAAAGACGCACTACTGAGCTCTGACGGCAAAGACGCTCTTCTGGGAGGTAAAGCCCAGTACGTGTTCGATGACGCTGAGGATCTCGCCATGCTGAGCCCGCCTAAGAACGACGATGCCATCTCGGGCTTCCTCAGGAATCATTGGCTTTTCAAGACAAGGGTTAGCAGACCATCTCTGTACTGTCAAGCGTGTGCGAGAAGTCTGTTGACATTTGGGTTCGCAGGACCAAGACCAGCCGACGGATCAACATCGCACGCGTTATTTCGAGGAGCGCTCTTTGACGTGGATCGTCAACGCCTGCAGCACACTCATCGCAGCGACTTTGCTCATCGGCTCGATACTTGCGCTTTATACTTCGTGCATGATAGTGATGCACGACTGGGCATCGTACTTGGCTTCATTGTCCTGTTTGCGCTGGGGCTAAGCTTGACGACGAGCGCGAACGGAGACGCCGTTTTTGCGGCCACGGCAGCATATGCTGCTGTACTGATTGTGTATATTTCAGGTGATGCCGTGAACGACGCTTCAAAGGCCACGGCGGTAGCGGCTTGTAACGCCACGATGGCACGATGATCCATCGTACTGCTATATTCACCTGTTCTAGAATACGAAGGTCTTGAAATGAATTCGATATAGAGAACTTGTGCCAAACATGGTTCACCCATATTCTGTGTACATTTCGATTTGTAGTCGCGACAATGGAAGCTCCGCAAGTCGTACATACTAGCTATAAACTCAAGACGAAGGTTTGGTATCTTCGTTTGTTCGAGCTCGTAATGTCAACTTTATTCAAAGAGAAAGCCCAAACATACACAATACCCTAATGTTTTCGGATCTGCAAGCGACGTCACAGGGCAGCAACAAAACATCATACAGGAGTGCGAGTGTTTCGCGTCCAGCTCGCATATACCAGCGTCCTATGGGAGCGCCGGGAAGAAGGCCTCGCGAGGCGCAGTGAAGCGTGTTATCTTCTTCGCTCCACCACTGGCCCCGTGACAGAGTCAGCTCCTGTCGCCATTCCCTGTTCGCGATCATCTTCCGAAGAATGCCGTGAATGATCGACCAGGCCACAAGTTGGCAACGGCGTACTCGGCCCAAAATCCTCTCATAGGCAGCACAGTAGTAGCATCGCATCCCTCTCATCTTCTGCTGGTCAGTAATTCTGCAAGGTACATCTGGACACTGAGAGCGCGAGATAGCTTCACTCTATTTTGAGCGACATCGCCATCATGTCGAACGGCACGGCAAACGGCTACTTCCCTGACCTGCAGCATGCCGACATCCATCAGCCACGCGCGAGGAAGCCTGTGAATGCTGCCGTCGCGAGAGCTTTTGCTCAGGATGCTATAGCGCTCGACACCTCAGGACTTGCAAGGTAAGCAGCAGCTATGGAAGAACCTATCATCCCCCCAGCTGCCATCCTCTAACACCTCTCTCCCAGCGGACGCAGCACACCCGCCCCGCCAGAGGATGCGCCTCCCTCAGTCAAAACCACCTCTGCCGTACGCAAAGAGCTCCGCCAGCAGAACCGCCGTCGCATCTTCCCGACCATCGAATACGAGTCGCGTGTCTCCTACTTCGATCCTACGAGCGAATATGCCAACTTCACCGGCTTCTTCGTCCTCTTCTGGATCGGCCTGGCCATCATGGCCCTCACGGCCGCGCTGCGCAACTTCAAAGAGACCGGCTCCGTCTTGAACATCAGGCAGTGGCCGCTGTTCACGGAGAATATATACGAGCTGGCTGTGAGCGATGCGCTTATGAGCGCTACCACGGCGCTGAGTCTGCCGCTGCATTTTGTTTTCAAGAAGAGTAAAGGATGGCTGAGATGGAGTCGCGGTGGCATGGCGGTGCAGAGTGTATACCAGTCGGTCTGGCTGCTGTTTTGGTGCAGCTGGCCATTTGTGAGGGATTGGACTTGGACTGCTCAGGTCTTCTTCACGCTGCACTTGCTGGCGTTGTTCATGAAGATGCACTCGTACGCTTTCTACAATGGCCATCTGAGCACTACCCTCAACCGCTTGAAGGAGCTGGACGATCCTATCAGGGCAAAGACACCCACGCCTGCGGCAGTTCGCTATCCTCACTCGTTTGAGCGGTTGGCTGACATCAAGGCCGAGGGAAGCGAAGACGACAACCAGGAGGAGATTCCGCCGATCCAACAGCTCCGTGAAGACCTGGCCACAGAGCTTACATCGCCTATGGGTAGAGTGACGTACCCTCAGAACCTCACCCTATGGAACTACTGGGACTACCTGCTCTGCCCGACCCTCTGCTACGAGCTGGAATACCCACGCCTCGAGCGCACCAATCCCCTCGAACTCTTCTACAAGACCCTCGCCGTCTTCGGCTGCATCTTCCTCATGACAATCACGTCGGAAGAGTTCATCATCCCGGTCCTCCACGAGTCCTCGATTCGCCTTCAATCGCCGGACCTCACCTACGTTGACCGCGGCCTCGTCTTCGCCGAAACAGTTAGCCACCTGCTCTTCCCCTTCATGGTCACATTCCTACTAGTCTTCCTCGTCATCTTCGAATATGTCCTCGGCGCTTTCGCCGAAATCACACGCTTCGCCGACCGCCGCTTTTACGCCGACTGGTGGAACAGCCTCGACTGGCTCGAGTTCTCGCGCGAGTGGAATATTCCCGTGCACCACTTCTTCCGTCGCCACGTGTATTCCGCGTCGCGCACCACCATGAGCAGACCTTTCGCGACCGTGACGACGTTCCTGATTAGCTCGCTGGCGCATGAGCTGGTCATGGGCTGTATCACGCGGAAGTTCAGAGGCTATGGCTTCTTCATGATGATGATGCAGATGCCTATTGTCATGGTGCAGAGGCTACCTTGGGTAAGGAGGCGCACGCTGTTGAACAATGTGCTGTTTTGGTGTAGTATGATTTTGGGGTTGAGTTTGGTGAGTATCACCCTGTCTGCAACTTACAAACGTGCGGAGAGCATTTTGCTAACGGTTCTTGTTTGCAGATGTGTGCGCTTTACGTGCTTGTTTAGATACCCAGAGAGGCGAGATAGAATACATGTACCCACTCCACTTATTTGGAATTTGTTGACGAGGTTTCATTGTAGATGTAAAGAGAGAATCATGACGCAGTTCATTCCTTCGCCCATCACATCTGTTGGTTCTTGCGGCGGGCGATGGATGTCTCATCGAAGAAAGAATGTCCGCGGAAATATCCATGTGGCAACGGTCCCACGTGGCGTGGTCGTTGTTCATTTCTCCAGATGAAGTTTGGTTCTGACACTCTGCAAATGAAGTTGAACGCTTGACTGTGCTGTTTCCTATTCGAGCATGATGCATTTGCAATGTTTACATGTGCCTCGAAGATTGGATGACGTGGTGTTTGGGTCATTTGTGAGTACTCATCACGCACATTGACTCAGCATATTGTTGATCGTGTTGTTGCTGATAGTGTTTTTAGATTCTGTTTACTTCGACTGGCAATGTGGATTTTCAGGTATCGTTGCCTTGGGTACTGGCACCCATTGGACATATTTAGTGCCTCGAGTCAAGCACGCAACATGACAAACACCAATCATGCGACTGTTGACAATCTCGCCTTTCGCGATTGCGCGTTGCGCTTGACCATCACAGTCAATCTTGCGTTAGCAGCTGGCCGTTAGCTGGACTATTGGCTGTGTTCCTCCACATGAACGTCCAGACTTTCCCCTAAAATTGCCCACTCACAGCCAACAACGGTCCAACGGTTGAGAATTTGGCCCACTCTGGTGGGTTCTGCGAACTGTAGATGAGCAGATCGTACCCGCTCGCTATATGACGATCAACTGGAACGGCTCATGTTCTTGCAGAAACACGAAGGCCGATCACCCGTATTTGAAGAAAGTGCAATTTTGGCAATGCGGTTTGTACAAATAGGCATGGTCGCGTGCCCTCCCATTTTCTCTTCACCCTCTATCACCTAACTACCAGTCACTCTTTTTGTCTGTTTGTCACGATGACGTTCTCTGCTCTCGCCTCTCTCGTGCTGTTCGGTGCTTCCGTTCTCGCGCAGCAGTATGCCGGAGACAAGATTCCTGGATCTTTGCCTCAGAGGAGTGGCTCTGAGATTGCTTACTTCAAGATCAGAGATCCGGCTGGCAAGAACGATCATCTTACGCTTATCAACTATCAATCTCTTGGTAGCGATGGGAAACGACTAAAGACTTCTAACGTTCAGAGAGCGATCATCATGATGTCTGGCCAGCGCAGAGATGCGGATCAGTACATTGGATACGTAAGTTGATTGCTCAATCACCGTCTATGCAGATTGCGTTCTAACAATTTGAACGACAGGCCATGGATGCTCTAGCTGGTGCGAACTCTGCCTACGGTCCGACGAAGGACAACGTCGCCATCATTGCTCCCTTCTTCGCCAACAACCTAGACAAGCACGTCGCTTACCCATACGACGACGGCTCACGCACATCATCAACAAACGCCCTCGTCTGGGACGGCACCGACTGGGCGTACGGGTACAACAACAAATACCCAGCCTCCAGCACCAGCGTCTCCTCATTCCACGTCCTCGACGAAATCGTCGACTACTTCTCCGACCGCAACGAGTTCCCCAACATGCACGAGATCGTCATCGCCGCCCACTCCATGGGCGCCCAGCTCGTCCAGCGCTACGCCGCCCTCACCGACGTCGCCTCCACCGACCGCATCAAAGTCACCTTCTGGCCCTCCGACCCCAACTCCTACGGCTGGCTCTCCGACGCCCGCCCCCCGGGACCCTCCGTCGACTGCCCCAACTACGACAACTATCCTGCTGGCTTCAGCAACTACGAATCTTCCAAGCAGAGCTACAACACCGCTCTCGTGAACCGCGGCCACGACGCCATCCGCGACAACTACATGAGCAAGCAAGTCTCCTACCTGCGCTCCACGCTCGACGCCGGCGATTACCAGTCCGACTGCGGCGCCTACGCCACCGGCGGCAACCGCGACGTGCGTTTCTTGAACTTCATGAACATGTTCCCGCCCAAGTGCAACGACGGCCCCGCGAGCGGCAATTGCGATACTGTGGACTATGTCGAGGAGACGCACGATGCGGCTGCGGCGTGCAGGTCCAGCCCCGGCATGTCGAGACTATTTTACGATAACTTCGATGGCAAGGGTGGGCGTGCATACGATTTTGGACCCAGGAGGACGGACGGTGATAGTCCGTTCCCGGGACAGTAAAGGAGTGTGGAGGCTGAGCACTGAGTCCGAACCTGTTGATGGGAGGACAGATACCATCGCGGGCGACTTGGCTGATGGTGGCGTGGGAGAAGTTTTCGTTTCTTCTTTTTCCTTCTCTCTGTTGAGTGTGGATGATGTGGCATTTGGCATCGGCGGCATTTCTTTTATCATTTTCTTTTCTTTCTAGACCTTTTTCGTAGCCATTCATCATAATGTATCAATCCGATCCAAACGAAAATATTGGGCCCTCTCGCAGTGGTTCATTATGCTGGTTGATGCTTGGTCAGTTACCTCGTAAGGTTTGCAGAGATGGGCAGTGCAGTAGTGCACATCCACAAGACCACGTGCGTTTCCTAAAAGGCAAGTCTCCACTGAGAGACCAATCTCAAAGGCACAGCACCACACTCGTATTGTAACACCTCGAGCTCCTTTGTCTCGGCGTTTCCATGCACATATCTAGCACACGTCAAGCCGAAAGTCCCACGCGCGCCTTGCCCCGTCACAACACAGTCTGCCATCCTCGCTTCTTCAGGCAATGTCCATCGCGATAGCTGTCCATGCTCATCAATATCCACATGTTGCTGTTGCGCCAGAGATGTCGCTTGTCGATCTTCGATCTCAGCTACGGCTTGAGCGTACATACCCAACGTCCCGCTGTGCTCGAGACCCTCTTGTTTGTGTGCCGTCGAGAGTATGTGTAACGCACGGCTTCTGAGTTGTCGATCACGACACTTGTGCGCGATGAGATGCAGAGCTGGAAGTATGCTGTGACCGAAGAACTGCATGCCCTTGCGCTCCACCACGGCCAAGTAGCGCTCGACGCAGTCCAGGGTGTTTCTGAACTCGTCCATGAACTGGTCTGCGAGCATTTCCTCAGTGTCTCGGCATGTCGCGAGTGCGAAGTGGGAGTAGAAGTATCTGGTGCGGAGAATGAGGTGAGCTTCGTTGTCGGTTTCGGCGATGGCCTGCTCGTATGACGCGTAGGCTCGTTCCCACTGTTGATGTTCGGCTCTCATTGGCTCCAAGCATGATTTATGGTGGTCGGAGATGGCGATTGTCCTGCTGAGGCAAGTTGCCAGGCAGAAAGCCACATCATCCAGCAGTCCATGTAGCCTTGGTGTCCGAGCGATATGTGCTTTCGCAAGTTGCAAAAGCTCTGTCCGGAAGTGCTCTGCATCTTTCGCGAGTTTGATGAGGTGATCCGCGGCCTCTTGCAGAGAGCCAAACCTATCTGGTACAGGACCTCGAGGTTCCAGACAACAACTTGAGTCGTGATGCTCTTTGTGGTTAAAAAGGGCATCTGCACCCATATGATGGGGAGAGATGGAGGTGAGAAACATCGCACTAGGACTGCAACTGATGTTTGTCCTGGTAGATTGATCCTGCACGATGTTCCAACCAAGGCGGGCATGATTCATAGCAGCGGACTTCCGTCCACGGAATGCTTCAAAGCACACGCACAGCAGACAAGCTAGTAAGATAGGTTCGACCGCCACTGAAGAAGACACTGCTTCATCCACGTACTCTCGTAAGACTCTAATGGCCTTCCGGAACTGACGTGTGGCCTCTTCTGCTAGATCATGGAGGACAGGACGAGGGAACGATGGATGGATTAGCACTGTAAGAGCTCTCGCCAGCGTGCCTGTGGCGATGATGGTGCGCAGAATCGCAGGGTGTTGAGGGCTCATCTGCAGAGCCACCGGGATCCAACTTGAAGCTGGCAGCATTATTTGCATTGCTGGAGCCGTCAGGACATGAAAGTGGCGAAATCCGTGTATTTCATAGTCACTCAGAGCAGAAACAGCGCCTGCAAATGGAGATAAGCTCCCGGAAATAGTTAA
>Ga0265797_10000210_pt1 | contig 112741 bp, 109 predicted proteins | sample P2T30metagenome_FD_192433 | JGI IMG/M metagenome (GOLD analysis project Ga0265797, IMG submission 192433) | Plant litter microbial communities from East Loma Ridge, Irvine, California - P2 T30 | ecosystem: Environmental > Terrestrial > Plant litter > Unclassified | place: USA: California... | reverse complement strand
CACGGTACCAAATTGGCTTACAGCTTTGGTGAAAATCGCTTCGACATCAGCCTCGTTGGTCAAGTCGGCGGATAGGCAGAGCACCCGGGTAGAAGGGCTGAGCGATGCAATGGCCTCTGCCGGTTCCTTGAGGCCCTCTTGATTGCGACCTGTGAGCACGATGCCCTCTGCGCCGGCAATTGCCCAGGCTCGCGCAACTTCCTAGAGCATACTTTAGCGAGCATATGGGATAATGCTTTATGGTTTTAACATACACCACCCAGTCCACCTGTAGCACCTGTAATAAGAATGGTCTTGCCTTTGGCACTCAACTCGGGGTTCTTGGGGGCGATCGTCGGATAGATATCACGGCGAAGCGTCTTGGTGGCCTGAAAAGGTGCGGTAAAGGCGTTAGGATCCATGTCAATAATGTGCGTTGGCAGATGCGATTCAAATTGAACAAGCTTTGCAAGAAAAGATCTGAAAGGGTTGTAGTCGTTCTAGTCTTCGCTGTCTTCACAATTGGCTGATGATCAACACATCACCTGCATCCCGTCTTATATACATCGATACTTTACCCTCCCTACTCCGGTCTGCTATCGTCCAACACCAAATCCAGCATAGTCACATCTCGTACGCCACTTCTTCAGCTTTGAAGCATTGAAAAGCATTGAAAAGCAGCATTTCCAAGCATTATTTACAAACACCGAGTAGCATTTCAAAGTGCTTAGAAATAGAATATAAGGCCGCATCCCATATCGCGGGCGTCAAGGCTACAGGCGAGCTTTGTGGGGTGGTCTCTTGATTGCGCTCGTTTGGTTGGTCGAAGTCGGGTGGAGAACCGTGCGCTTGCGATATCGAGGGGGCTAGTGCTGACAGCTACTACGAACATCAACTGGAAATTGTGGGTATATTATACTCGGTGCCGGCATGGATTGCATGCTTGTTCAGAATAAGCTTTCTTGTGGGATGTTGGTGAACCATAGTTTCATTTTGGTACGCTGATCTGATGTAATTTCTTTGTGTCACAACAATGCCATGTAGTAGTTTACTCAGGTATCGGAGCACTACATGTGTACATCACCTCTGAATTTGTAACACAAGAGAAGTATATCGAGGCATCCAAGATCAAAGACAATATTCGGTCGCAGCAGATATTCCAACGGCTGACCGAGCTATTTCAGAGGAAGGGATGTGCATCCGAGGGCAAGCTCAAGATTTTGCAGTTCTGGAACAGGATGTGTTGTCACAAAGGGAAACAACACCAGATGATGAGGCTTTACATACTGTTTGCTGCTAAGCCATCTTCAAAAATAGAGCACTCCCGCGCGTCATACATGTCAAGCTTTTCGTTTTGACTTGTCTTCTAGATGAGACATATCCAAGTGATCACTGATTTTGAAATAGCTAAAACGTGCGCATTCGTTTGAAGTGTATGATTTGAGTTGATTTTCTGAAGCTTGGCCTTGCTCGTCATCAAAAACCATGATGGGAGACCGTTTTGCATATATGCCAAAGCCATGGTAGCAGCCCGCGAGACTACAATACAGTATCCGACTCCGGACCAGAAATTATGTTCATGTTCAAATCCCTATCCATCCATCATACTGCCATCTTCAGGCATGCAAACGTCAGACTCAAGACCATTTCTTGAACGGCAAATGGGCGAAGGTTACATGTCCTCCTCATCGCACCCAATCGACGCGCATGCTCGGCCTGAAACCAAGTAAGACGGATATGGGCCTTGGTATAGTTTGACCTGGGTTCGTTAAAACGAGAGTTGCGCTTAGCAGCACCAGAGTAGCAATAGAAAAGGCTAGTATGCAGAGCGACAGGTATACCTGCCCGTGGCGCCCAGGTGGTACGACCTCTTGACGGGATACGAAATGTATGCGCCAGTTGGCAGGTTGTAGGCGATGCTATCTGCAAGCTGGGGCCGGACAAGTGCGGTCATTGCCTCTGGGATCGTGAACATAATATCTGTAGAAGTCGATGGCTCCCAAGTGTCATTGGCTGACCTTGCCGTTGTCCTCTCCTCTCTCGTCGCTTCTCTTTCTGCGTTCCAAACCCGTTGTTCAGGTTGTTCCCACTTTTGCGGGCGCTTACTAAAGCGGTGTGTAAGTACCAGTGGCTTTTGTGGTAAGGTCCATCTTTCTTCGCCTTCGTTCTGATCTATGGTTCTCTCTGGAAAGCGCTGTCCTGCCGATTTGGGATGCTCTGATTGCTCCTGCTCCAGCGTTGCCATCGTGTGAGCCAATGGCCGTGCAGATGCCATATGGGGAGGATTTAGAAAGCGTTCACGAGTGTTTCCAAGCGTCTTGCTACGCAGAGCGTACCTTGAGTGGCTTTGCTCCTCGGCTTGATGTTGAAGAGCTTTAGATCTCGATGAAAACGTAGGGAACCCCTCCTCCACCTCATCACTCAGTGTCAGATTAATGAATTGGGATATCTGGCCTGGAAAGGACTTGGCTCGCAAGGTCTCGGTAGGTTGCCGGATCTTTGGCTGGGTCCCCATGTATCGCACGTCGATCTGCGCAGTTGTGTTGTCCGCTGCTTCTTGCAACCCCGCGGTCTTGGATCGCGCTGCCCTCCTTCGCTTGGTATGGCGTCGCGATTTGGACTGAGATGCTTCTGAATCTGGTTGCGCGCGTTTTCCGTGACTTGCCATGACGGGGTGAGATGTGATACAGCTGTGAGCATTCGCGAGCGCAAAAATTGGAGAGTGTGGTACAAGAAAGTCGCAGTCAGACGAATCTGGGTATGCGGACAAAGAGGTGTTGCAGGGCGTTGGCCGCAAAGGTGAGTGAGGTGAGTCCCAAAATTGCCGCTTGGACCGCCGCATCAACAAACGCTCGTAGAAGGTGCGTCCAGGTCGTAGCTATTGTGCAGCTATTGTGCAATCAGACCCGGCCCCGTCTGCCAGTCTTTGCATTGAAATCCTCGATTGCTTGCTTGAATCCAGGCCAGGCATTTCTAACCAGCGGGTTATTCTCCAGCGTTCTTATGTAATTTTCTGGGACATCGTGGAGCCGCTTTCCTTCGTGAATGCCTTTTTTGAATCTCCACGTGTCTGACGCCGAAGGAGCTTGTGATTGAGATGGCTGTGACTGTGGCTGTGGCTGTGGCCGCGATGATTGCGCCTGGGTCCGTTGGGGTTGGATCTGCGGCTGGTCGGCCTGTGGTGGCTTAAGACGTGCTTGTCCCGGCCTGTGGTATTCGAATGCTTCCAGGAGACCCGCGTGCTTGTCCATGTACTTGTAGAGCTGACCGCCAATCGTCTTGACGTAGTTGTCAGGAACATCCGTGAAGCGCTTGCCGCTGTGCGCTCCAAATGTCCACACGTAGTCGCGTGCAGGGTTGTACTCGGGTGTTGGTGGTTCGTTCATAGAACCGTCGCTGGTGGCGCTGCTAATGCTCGATCGACGGGACAGTGGGGAGGGCGCGAAGGAGATGTATGCGCTCGAATCGGCAGAAGTGTCTTCCTGGTAGAGGAGGTAGCGCACTCGGGTCGTCGTCGTAGTCAGTGGGAAGTTGCGCAGATAGATCTGATCGTATACGGCAACGGCGGCTGCCTCGGTAAACATGATTTGTGCTCTTGGTTGTCTCCCTCTACTCGTCGTAGGCGGTGGCGCCTGTACATTGATGGCGATGTCTTGGGCGTCGTACATGTCCTCGTCAAGGAGCTCCTCCGAGTCGCTGCTGTCGCCATCCACTTCCAGATCGAAATCGTCGTCCCGCCTGCTGGACCGGTACAGCGCCTCGAAATTATTCCCACCAGAGGACAGAGGGATGAAATCTTGTTCCGAGTCGTTCCTGCCATTCTTCTGTGCAAAACGACCGCCACGACCGCCTGCTTGTCCGCCACGGCCTCGACCTCGCGCTCCGCCGCGCGCTCCGCCACGTCCTCCGCCGCGCCCGTGTCGAGCATTGTGTATCGCCTTTTGTCGTGCTTTGTGTCTGATGGGGGGAGGTCCTGTTGGCTTGGAGCCCCTGGATTTGCGATTCGCAGCCGCACTCGAGCGCCGTTGCTGGCAAGGGCGCGACATTGCAACGGCCGTGTTTGATCGTGAAGTAGGCGGGATGACGAATTGCACCTTGTTGTGTGCTCAACGTCAGAGTTCAGGACGCTCGGCCCCACGCCTACCGAATCGGCATCCCGAAATTGCCCTTTCCTGCCCCTGCGCACGTCCGGCCCAACTTCATGGACCCTTACGCTGACACCGTTGTGAAGACAACGCGCAGCCATGACACATGCAACAGCACAAACAGTCATCTTTTTTCGCTGTCAAGCTTCCTGGATATGCGCACAGATTGAACGTCTTCTGCCTTCCCTGACGATCGTGACCTCATCGCGTCGCTCCTAATTTCCCTCGCATCAACCCATACTGTACCGAGCCGACCTCACGTAAGTTTGCCCAGCACAAAGAAACCCGCGCCGCCCGCACATATCTAGTTTTGGACGTCTTCGCATTCCTTGCGGCTCAAGAATCCATCTCATTGCACAGTGTGGATGCTTGCCGCCCGGCTCCCGCTGAAGCACTCTATCCGACGCGTCTGCGCCGCAACCCCGCATCAGCCTTGCACCCAGCCGCCGCATGACCCCATCAGGTACTCAAGCGGGGCCCGCCGAGCAAGAATAGCAGTGATAAACGCGATAGACAGGGTGAAGGGCGGGTAGACCGCCGTAGTTGTTCTGAAACAATACCTCTCCACAGCCTGCAGTGAGGTACAAAGGTACCTTTGTTCAGCGCTACCACTATCTCCATTCACATTCACCTTCTGCGCATCTTACTTGAATCACACAGCTGGCCTTGGATCCGGCTATCCGTGTGTCATCTATCTCTTGACTGACTGTCATCAACTCTGCTTCTACAACTACAAACCCAATACACAACCACACAAAGCATTCGCAAGCAGGTCTTCACAATGCACGCCAATACTTTTGCCATCCTCTCATCGGTCCTCTTCCTCGCATTGTCGCCATGCGCAGCCCGCGTTGTACCTCCCCAACCTCCACGCATCCTCCCTCGCGATGACGCACAGTCATTATTATCGACATCCGCTACATCTCTAGCCGATAAATGCACCTTCACTCTTCTCCACAAGCAACTTATCACCGCTGCTAAACCAAAATCGGCAAGCAAGGGCAAGATCAACTACATCCAAATCGACAGTTTGGAGGATCATACCAATGGGCTTACCATCGACGTCGCCTCTTCAAGACCACGGGCTGAGCGCAACTCGTACACAAAAATCTCTGCGAAGCAAGTACTCACCATTGCGGGGTTGTTGGATGACACTAGCCTGACCATTCACGGTACTGATGGGGATGATGCGCTGATCTTCGAGTCTGATGGCGTGAGCTGGGCGACAGAGGGCGGAAGTAAGAGACTGAGGCCTGACGCCTGGTGCAACTCAGGCATGTGGGTCGAGAGTGGGAGGGGAAGTAGGGAAAGAACAATGGAGTGCGCGTTTCCCTGCGCCAGGATTGAAGAGGACGGAGAGGACGAGAGAGAAGAGCTGCGGTAGATGACGTAGACGTAACATCCCGGATCAAAGTGTGGGCTTCCGCGAGATTTCCTTTGTACATTATACATTCTCCAACCCCTTGATACCCATCAATAAGAACAGCAATCACAGCAGGCATCTGTGGAAAAACCGTAGGAACTTCATGACCTGAGCAAGTAATTGTTCGATTCTCTATTCAAAGTGCTCTATATTTGGACATCTACCAATAACGAAGTTACCACACAAATCACTCCACCTAAATGACCATTTCCGTGTCGCCGTCTATTCTTGACCCAACACTTTCCACCTTCTTTCTATCTGTTTCCAAAGGTCCAAGGATCTCTGGCCGCACCAAACCATGTCATGTCCCCACCCACCTTATTGCCACACTGACAACAGCCCCCTTCATTCTTTACTTCCTGCTCAATCGGCATCATCATCCTCGCCTCCAACCACCTCGCTAACCCCTCATCATCACAACCGGTAACCTTCGCAACCCCTACTCCTCTCACACCAGTGAACAGTCTTAAGTGCGAGTTATCAGCCCCATCAAACATGCTCTGCCAAACCTTCACTTCTAAAAACTCAGCACCGGAGAATGCGGCCGTAGCTTGACTGCTAGTGAACCGGGGATCGATATCCAGACGTAGTTCAAGTTGCCAGCGATTGATCTTTGCGATGCCAGATTGAGACAAGATTGGCTTCTCTGGGCAGATCAGATGTGGCAGAGCGGTCAAGAGGGACCGGTGGGCGTGGAAGACATGTGTTGTGTAAAGAAGATCTTGGGCTTCTTCATGTACCTTGCGACATGTTTGAAGGATAGCTGGGTAAACAGCTGGTGGCTTCGATGGCGTAGAATACGTGGTTAGATTTTTGTGATGTGGTGTGTTGGGGCAGAGGAGCTCTTCGTAGATTTGATTGCGTAATTCCGCTGGAAGACGGAAAAAGATGGAAGTCGATTGGTTGTTTGTTCCATTATTTCTCATTGTTGTTGTTGTTCTTGTCGTTGTCGTCGCGAGTTGTGTTGACAGAGTAGGCTGGATCTGGGCTTCCGCTTGCCCGATCAGAACAGGCGATAGCGGCGACACATTGTAAAACGTAGTGGCAGGGAACCAGGGCTCGTTCATCGCATGGTTTCCGGGCATGTTGAAGTGCGCTGCGAAGTAATATGCTGTCGCCATCTCGTTTGATTTCGCTACTTTGCGAGTCTTGTCGGAGGGTAAATCGAATGTGGTTGATTTGTAGCCGTGTTCGAGGAGTTCCGTCGAGTTGATGTGTCTTTGAGTGTTCACCCTTAGCAGTGAATAACTCACGTAAGCTGATTCTTCTGGTGATTCGACTAGTGTAGATGTTTCTTGTCCTATAACGGTATGCTGTTCGCTGCTGACTGCTTGGTTCGTTGTCTTTCCTTATCGGGTGATGCACTCCGCTATCGGGTGGCTTTCGTTGATGTTAAACTGACTGATAGATTGTTGATTCGATTAGATGATGTGCAGAGACTCCATTTGAGGAATTGGATCTTTATACGAAGCAGGGCATCCGAAGTATTCAGCTCAATCACCTTATCAACAGTACTGCTGTTGACGTGCCGTCACGTTAAGCTCTCCAAAGTTCGGACCGAAACGGGACTGGATCGTCTGCAAGTAGCGTGAATGTCGCGCCACATTTCTAGGCGTCACTCCACCGCCCTTTGTTGAGCTGCGTTCCTTGCATTATCCAGACCCATCTGGATAGACATGCATTTTTCTGCACCCATGTCCCTAATGTAGCTGGCGTCTCAAGGGCTCACTTGTAAGCAGAACACATTGCATCCTCACGTTGCTGATCTGTATTGGCGCGCACCGGTAGGTCAATTACGCGCATCAACGGGCCGAGGCTGACATCACGTGTGCTGACCAACTCCTTTAGACCAGCGTAGAAGTAAAAGCTCTCATCTTTTCGCGCGTCACTCTTCACGATTGCAACCATCATCGGGTTGGTACTTTATAGAAAGTATGATTGCACATTGAAAGATATGGGAGATTATCTATGGTGGTGGAATTTGTTCCTACCCTACTCCTAAAACGACCCACATGCATCACCGCTCTACTTTCTATACATAGCGCACATACCATATTCTACATCTAGGAGGTGCTAGTGGAACCAACCCTTCAAAGAGTCAACAATAGGACTGCACTTGGCGTAAAGGATACTTACTCGCATGGCTCGCGGAACTGGACGTTCCAGGCGCTGACGCTGGACCATGCACCACCAGCAGCGCAAGCAGCGCCGTCCTTGTTTCGCTTAGCATTCATGCAAACATCTTCGCATCTCTCCTCGCCACCATAAGCACTCTGTAAAGGAGCAAGGCTCCGGTCAGCTTTATCCTTAGTTCCTTAATGACTTCGAGTATCTTACGGTGCTGGCGCAGCAGTGCGAACGGTCAGAGAACAAGCATTGGCAGGTATGAGAAGCTTGAACACCAAAGGCGAAAGCGAAGATGAACGCAGCGACGGAGGTAATGCGGACCATTATGACAGCTGGGAAGAGACGAGGGGTAGTTGAAATAGTGTTTTTAGAGTCGTGGAAGAGGTACCGATGATCTGGTTGATGTCCTTACCAGAGACGCGGAACCACTGAGACTTTAACGTGTTGCTGTTGACTACACTCACTACGATCAACTTCGGAACTGGTGTTGTACAATGGCCGAGAACCCGGATTGGGGTCGATGGGGCTGTTTTCGGACCTTTGGTGTACCTTTCTCGGACCTTCCAAGTCCTGCTTAACCAGGTACCAATCTCGGCATCCTTCCCTCATCGCGTTGAACACACCGCACATCGTGACCAATGGTGGTGATCCAAAGCCTCATCGGTAAGTATCTCGACGATATCTCGGTCACTCATGTGAGTACCCCTTGGAATAGCCCTCTTGTCTTAGGTGAGCTTCTCCTCTCAGCCAAGATCAAACAGACCCACCCAACACGTGGAGATGTTATACGAGGTATATTACGACTCTATGTGGTAAGCACACTGTTGATCGCATGGCTTCCTCTACTAGCGCACTCGTATTTTGCTCAACACTCGGGGTGTCAAGGAAACAATGGCGATTACCGCACTACTACACTTGGGTCGTGGAGTTTATGGACCGACATATTGACACAAGTGTCACCGAGGCTGAGCACGTTGTCATACTTTCACGTAGTCGTAACACTATAAAACACCTTGACAGCCCTGCCTCAGTGATTAGTTAAACCACAGTTCCTACATCCATTGGAACCAAGTCTATCATCATCTACCTTACTTTCTCAACCTACCGCCAACATGCGCTTCTCAGCTGTCATCGGGCTGCTTCTTACCATGGCCGTTGGTACCCAGGCCGGCTTGTACTGCCAGTGCTTGTACTCGGATGGTTCCCACTGCTGTATCGCGGTAAGCATCCTGAGACCTTTGAGGAGAAAGACAAAACTAACTAGAATTACAGGACAACAGAGGTGACTGCACTTCATCCTGCAAGGACGTTAAGCCGCTGTTCGAAGACAAGGGCTGCAACGCTGGTGGAAAGTTCTCTGACGTGAGCGCCTGGAACGCTCAGTGGCGCACTGCCTGCAACGACTAAGCTCCTTGCGAAGTCTTTGGAAACCCGAGGAGCAGTCAACAGTATCGTAAAGAATGATGGACAGAAGTGTGGGATCACGGCATGAGGCATACACAACACCAATTGCACATGGATGGTCAGAAAAACCTCTTCCATCACATTTCCGTCGACTCGACATTTCAACACAACCTCTCCCTTGGTCATTGCTCCTAGTTCTCGTTTTCATACCAAACGGTGATGTAGTGAAAGTACACTGGCAACTTCTGATATCAGCATCAGTAAAATTCTCGCAATGTTACTAAAAGTCGTCTACATTAACAATCGCCTACTTTTCTATGTTGCTTCCCATGCTCATAATCGTTATCATACTTCGTATAGTAAATATGTCTCGTTAATCGTTCGTGCTTCATATGTGACGATGCTGTATTTCCAGATCTGCGCTCCGTAGAGTAATATTGGGCTTCCACCCTTCCCCCTTAAGTGTTTGTGTTCATCCCATAATCTTATACGACTATTCCCGCCATGCCAACACCGACGACTGCAGCGAGACCCTTAGACCAACCTAATCCTGATGTAGGAGCAGAATTTACTACGACGGTTCGCGTTACACCGGTCCTACCAGTCAACGTGCCCATACCGATCACGCCTACTCCTGGGAGTGGAACATGCGTTTGTGCAGGCTCGAAGTCGAGGGATATGGTGTGTGGCCACCAGGTTGAATATGTTCCGCCGATCCATGTCTCAGCCCATACTACGGTGTAGAAGGGCACGTTGCTGAATGTACTAGTAGGTACCGCCAAGCGCGTGATATCTGCATCCGCTGTCCCAGCAACGTTGACGGACGGTACAGGAGCCGGAGGTACGGGAGCTGGCGGTGGTATAGGCTTGACAGTAGTGACAGGCTTTGCAGTTGCTGTTACAGTCACTATGATCGGGGCACGCGGTTGCTGATCAGGTGGTGTACCACGTACTTGAGCAATGCCCTGTGCCTGACGAAGTCTAAATCATGTCAGTAGCTGTTGTAGCGCATTAGTTTCTTACAGTGTGTGGTTACTCAATGCCTTTCGAATGGCCCGTGGGTGTCACAGCGGGCAGACTCGACGTAGGCAACGAAGCTGGGGTCGCGCTTGTCGTCGTGTCATCCTCAAAGTCTTGCAGGTACTCCGACTCGGCGAAGAGCCTACCGTTCACCATTACCGGTAGTATCAAAGCGAGGGGTGTCCGGAATCGCATCTTGTGGGAGGTTGGGGGATGGACGAAAGAGTGATCGACCACGAGTCGTTTCCGTTTGTGCGAGCTTGAAACCGAAATGCAGACTCGGTGTTAAGCAGACCAACAGGACGAGACAAAGTATACTAGAGGCGCAAGAGGCAGGCGGGAAAAGATCCACCGGCGGCACAGTCGCGTCGAGAATATTTGCAATGGTGGGATGTCACTTGAAAATGAAAATGTATCGTGATGTGCGGTAGAAAAAGCGATAGGTAGAAGGTAAACAAGCCAAAAGTCAAGGACCTAGAGACGCGCGAGAGCTGCTGAATCCAAAAGGAGGGTGGAACCAAACGAGTGTGTGGCTGAAAAGCTACAGTGTTGAAGTTCTGCTACGAGGATACAAACGCAACGACTGAACCCTGAGCCATGGAAGAAGGAGCGGCTCTCCTTGCGGGTAAGCAACAACTACCTCCAAATCTACCGCAACTTCTTGAAATAGCTGATGAAAAGTGTAGCTCTTGTACGATGGGCCACATTTCGATGAAGTGACACCCGAAGTCATGACTGATAGCCTGGTTACAGAGAATGAAGTGGAATAATGCCCCCTGCACCAGCTTCTGATTTCATCGCTTCTTGAGCACCAGAAGCCAAGATCAAACAAAAGTCTACCAATGGTTCAAGTACAAGATATCTGAATAGCTTACTCGCGAAGCAGCGTTCGAGCTCATGGCTGTGCATTGCACGTAGTGACCACGAAGGAGCTTCTTCGCATGTCCAGCTTCGGAGAGAGCCCCGGTCAAACAGAGTGCTAGTGTTCGTTTTGTGCTACTACATACCATAGTCTTTGAACGGATTGTAGTGTCGCCACGCAAGCTATCAATAAAGATCGTCGTGACAACACGGCCCCGTTCATAGTAGCATACCGGCAAGCTAAGCAATGCCAAATACAAACAAGCTTTTATTGCTTCCCCGGGAGAGGCAAGCCCGGCGCTAACAGAACGCTTGTTCTGCACGAAGGATGCAGGAGAACAATTGGAGGAAGGGGGTCGCGCACACACCTGAGCAGGCCTTCCCGAAGGCGCGTGGGCTTCGGGTCCCCTCCCGAACACTTGCAGACGAAGAAAGACAAAAAGACATAAGTTCCGCGGAACCACGGTCTCAGCAAGTCACATCAGAAAATAGCAAAACTCACATCGCGATTGTGTCTGCTCAGCAATATTTCAGTGGAATCAGAATATCTTCACGCCACTGCCTCCAATAGCCTCTGTACCCCACTAACACGGGAGTACCTGGACCGTCCTCAGGAACCGTCGCTCCACCAACATCAGAACTAGAAGTCAAAGCCCCGGAGTCCAACGGCGCCGACTTGCAAGGGCAGTTTTACGTCACTGGACTGACACTACCAACTTGCTGCTAACCCAAGTACCGAAACGCACCGGCAGACGCCACAGATGGATTTTGGCGCGGAGCCGGACTGCATTAAGCTGACCTAAGGAGTGTCTGGTAGTGTTTCCAGCCTCATGGCCTCGGCTTGTGTCGATGGTCTGGAAGTAAGCTGAGATGCTACGGCAGAAGGCGTCGGATAATGCGGTCTGGCTGGCTGGCTGGCTGGCTATACTCTCGGACATCGCGAAGTCGCCCTGTGGACATGCGCGTCGCGGGAATAACACCACAGACGCGTCCCGACAAACTGCACGAGATTCGATAGGCTTGTGTGGCGCGTCTGATTGGCGCTGTTGGCCGACCGCCTGAGGGACGCTGGAGGGTCCTCCGACACTTCCGGAGTGAGGCTCCGCTACTGTAGTCAACTCCACAGAACAGAAGTGAAATATTCTACCTCCGGTACTAGGTAAGTAGTAGTGCTTGCGCGAATGCAAGGTACGCATGTTGCAAACTAGGATCATTGCAAAAAGTTGAGATGCAAGGCTATATCCCTTGACAAAGACGTAGATCAGAATGTAGTACGAGATATAATTGTAATTTCTGTAACAGTAGCTTTGGTAGGCTAGGATATATTGACGCGTAATGGTCTAAGATGGTATCTTCCGATTCTTTTCTCTTTCCAATGCAAAAAAACAGGCGACGCGGTCGTATAGACAGCCGATGGTGAGATGGGGGTATGAGGACCGATAGGATGGTTGGGATAACACCCGACGGAATGCACTCCGATACAATAAAAATCTCTGCCACGATGGGCCGAGGTAGAGGAAAGGCCGTTGCCGGACTAGGGCAGAGGGCGTAGGCAAACGGGCTGACTGCGCAGAGTCCCGTGCAAAGGGTATATACAAGAAGTGAAGTGAAAAAAAGGAAGACACTATAGGCGGTGCTGCGCCATGAGTATGTTGCCGAATCAAAGAAAAAGGTGGCCGAACACGGGCTCGGTGAGAGGTCGAAATGAAAGTGAAAATTGGACTGCAATAGTCGCATTACTCCAAGAACGCTGTAAATGTAGTCGTATGCTCGTAAAAGTTCTCAGTCGATGACTTCTGAGAACGAGGGCCTTGTGGCAAGAAGTGGGAGAAGTATTCCAAAGGAATTCATCACCCCAGTGTTAAGCTGAGTAGCGTGACGAGTAATGGGATTGCGAGCGATAACGACGGCGCGCTGAACATGCTGCTCGCGCTACCAGTAAATGTTGTTTGACCTGGTGTCATGTCGTCTCCGTCTGTTGAGAAGAAGTACGTCTTCGCTGCGTCTACGCCCTGACTCTGATCCGGCGGGCTCATCTGGTTGGGGATGGCGCAAACTTTCGCAGGGTCATATGTTGGGCAACGGTCCCTGTAGTCGTTTTGCGAGCGCTCGGTATCGGTAGAGTTGAAGTACGCCTTCATGTACGAGATGGTCATAACCGTGTCTTGATCGGGGGGTCCTGCAGACCAAGATGGGTCGCCGTTGCTCCAGTGGTTGAGGAAGATACCGCCGCTCTCCGTAGGGATATTTTCGGTCATCTCGTGAAGAAGTTTGCCATCAACGTAGAAGGCAACACGGTTGGGTGTCCAGTCAAAACGGTACTCGTGGAACATCTCATCCGGACGGAAAGGGAGAGCCATGACTTCGAAACCATTCGTTCCTTGAGCAGCGTAACCGTGCGTAACTGATTCCGGGCTTTGAAGAACGAGGTTTACGGCGCCTTGGGAGTTGTTGAACTGATGGGAAAGGAATTCCATGTCGATTTCTTGCGAGTTGTTGTGGTACTACGCTTGTTAGCCAACTCTGAAACGCGGTTCAACGTGGAGTAGGAACGTACAAAGAAGAAAGCGCCACAGGTTCCAGACGAATTCGAGAGCTTCATGCCGACACGGAAGCTTCCAAGGAGAGAGTCGTTGCGCATAGTGACGAGCTCAGCACCGCTCACGAGACCATCTTGGTGATCTCCTCGTACCCATAACTCGAGTCCCGCGTCTCCACCGTGGTCAGCCTCACCGGACCATCCTTTCTTGAATGGGTTTGTAACGATGTTGGTCAACTCCATACTCTTTCCAAATGGCCCTCTAGCATTTTTCGAGGTAACATTGTATTCCTGGGGCTGCCAGCCAACCTCTTTCAGATCGTCGGTCGATGTATGTAGAAAGTCATTCTCCATGAGCTCGGTGAAGACGGCATAGGAAGGGTCGGTTGTAGCATTAACCGAATAACCACACTCGCAAGCAGCGTTGGCTAATTGAAGATGACGGGTCAGCACGAGAGCCTGTTGAGGACTGGTTCTGCGGTCGCAAGCGAGGAGTCTACTTACAGAAGCGGGCCATGGCGAGTAATAACACCCAGGGCGAGGCCCCCCAAGTACCGCGAGAGAACATCGTGGGAATTAGTGTATTAAAGCGAGTGACTGTAAAGGGTGAAACCCTTCTGTTGAACAAATAAGAAAATAGCTGGAGAGCGTGCGAAGGCGAGCAGAGGGGTGGTTGTAATGAGGCCGGCCAAAAGTAAAAGAGGTCGGACGGCGAGATGGCAGGCAGCGCAAAGGCTGATGATGAACTGCTGGGCCTCTCTCGTGCAGAATGGCAAAGTCCGGCACGTCCGCCCAAAGCAGTGCAATTACGGACGCAGGAACCACCCACGTCGAGCTTGGGGCCTGGGCGCCTCCGCTATTTTCCTCAGGGATCGACCGTTAATGCCACCGAAATAACGTGTACGAGGTAACTTTGTGGGTCGCCAGAAGTGACCAAGTCCGGGCTAAGACGAGTAGCGCAGGCCCGGCGCCGCTACTCCAGGGCCAAATGTCAATAGCAGCGGCGTATTGTATGCAGGAACGAACTTTCATCAGCTGGACAGTACCGACTATGGCTGGGAGACGGTGGCTGAGTAGGAAGTATCTAGGGAGCTACTGGTACGACAAGGCTGGCGGCGGCTGGTGATAAGGACCCTCTCCACGAGACCTCACTCGTGTTTCCCTTTGTGCCCAGCTGTCTCCGCTCCTGTCACCCACGCTGAGAGGCGCGATAACACATGCACTATCCCTCGAACCCCTCAGAGGCTCGGAGCAGGAATGTGCATCGACTGGTCAGCGTCCACCACAGCCGTCGCACTACCTCGACCTCCTTGATTGGCTATTCCCTTGTCTCTACCCAGTCACGATCGAGATTGCGCCCAACACATCTCTTCATTATCCCAAGGCTTGCGCATATGGCTCCTCTCCTAAACCTGCCATGTTTGTCGCAAAATCTCCTGTTCCAGATGCCACATGCTAAATGCTGCGGGCGTCTTAGACGAGTAACAGCTCACGAGCGCCATGCATCCTCTGCATCCTTTGAAATCTTTTCCGCTCTTAGTGACATACCTCGGGAAATAGCGAACGTATCGCAGGGCGAAGAAAACGCCCCTACCGCACCGTTTCCGTGCACGCCTGATTACAGGGCAGCACGATGCCTGCATTGTGCAGCAAGAAATTACCCACCGCTATCAAGCGAACTTAGCGAGTAGCAGGGGGTACGAGGCCTTGTTCGCATCACTGATGACATTTCCAACGGTTCCGCGCGAGGAGTCGTGGGACAAAGAGCATGTGTCTATCAATTTTATGACGACTATCTTGCGGTATAGATCGACAAATGTGCTTCTGGTCTTGTTTGCTGTTGATCAACCACCCACTACCGGCGCACAAGCAACCACGACACCCCTATTCCCCGTTCCGGCAGACCTCGGATCCCACAACACCAAGGCCCAGCGAAAGCAACAACCCGCCCAAGCTCTCTCTTACCAACTTCATGCGTGGATCCAAGTCCCGACGAGCATTGTCACCCCCTCGGCATTATGTCATAAGCACCGTCGGTTGCACACCGCACCGTGCGCGCGTGTCTTCTGACAGGCAAGAAACATGAAAAGCTGGGGTATGCTACTACTAATTGCGCAACGGCTGTCGTTCATTTGGCGATTTTCCCTTGTGGGTAATTTCCTTCAGGTTTCATAGGAGGGTGATCCTCGACCGGCGGCGGTCGGCATCGACAAATCGGGTCATTCATAAGACGGCCTGCTCTTGCCGAACTAGCACAGCAAATGCGGATGCCATGGAAGGATAGAAGTCTGGGGCATGTCTTCCATAAGGCCGCCGGTCACTGGGCTGGGTGCTTTGATGATCGTTGCGGAGGCGAAGTCGGGGTTTGCATGCAACCTCAGGATGTGTACCATGTTCCATGTTACTGTAAGCTGCCATGGTCTGTGAGCGCGCATTAGCAAGCACCGTTTCTTAGTCTGCTAGTTCAAGGTCACGATGCTCACGTCGGGTGGATATTCTTCCTGCCCCAAATTGAAATTGCCGCAAAGGATGATCCGCCGAGGAGGAAACACGAGAGCAACAATCCGCCAGCACCAAAGTAGTCTGACATATTTATACTCGGGTACGAAGCGCTCCGCGATGTTTTGGATACGCATTCCAACCCACAGTGACTGAGCGTGTCAAGTTGCACTCTGCAGCGAGAGTCACACGAGCAAGCAGCCACCTTCAGTGGTTTAGGGGACAAGCGCAGAAATCTAGGTGATGATCGTGAACTATATGTGCTCGACTACTTGTTTAAACACCGGGAGAAAATAAACTTAGTCTTAACTTTCGGGTACGAGTGGTCATGACAACTTGAAAGTGCGCAACCCCCCAGTCTTAACACGCACAAATATCAGTATACCGACTTCCACCCGCAGCACAAGCGACGATCTCAACTCACAAAACTATCGTGAACATGTGTTTTCCTCACCGTCACTTCAAGACCCAGAATCGCTCCGTTAGATCGGCACCCTAGTCGCAGAGTCAGGGGATTGTCGGCGATACGAGGTAGAATAGAAGCGCCGAGCATCTCTTCGCCGCTCGCCCAATAGTCAAACACGAGCCCCAGTCTAGCCACGAGCTTACAACACGAGGACCGCGTCTAGAAATACATACCGTATGGATCCAGGGTCTAAAACGTGAACAACGAACGCCACAGTGATTGATTAAACGGAGTGACATGTCACTACAGGGTGTAGAATTGCTATAAACCTGCGGATACATCATCGACAACAGATGCCGTTCCGCTGCCTATAACGAGTAAAGATTTTCCCAACCGCAATCGCCCATCGTAATGTGCCGTGAAAGACGGAGCTTACCGGTTCTGCAGACCGGAGAGGTAAATTATACGCATCCGCTCGAAGCGCTCTACGCCAGTACCGAAGAGAGCAAAAACCAAAGTTCCACGAAGATCCAACTCTTTTCATTCCATCGTTAGGGTAAATCAATATAGCAAACGCCCTTGAATAATTCAAGTACTCCAAAATCCTTTGAGCCAACAATGCTAGTGTTTCGTGTGGGGTATCATCGTCATTTGTCACAGTCTCATCACAAGAATCCACTCTCGGAGAGAAGCCTAAAACGCCGTTAGCCCCATCTTCTCTCCAAAAGACGCATTCATATCCGCTTGTTTATCGTATGCTCCTCGCGTGGCGGGTTGATATCTTTTGCTATCCTTCAAGTCCAGTCTTTGTACGATCAAAGGAGAAATAGGTAGTGTACCTTGCAATCTTTTCATCCTCGCGTTCCCTTGGCTCGACGCTTAAACTCATTTCATACATCTCGTGCACATCGCCTGCAGACTGCATGTTGGTGAGGATGTAGTCTTGCAGCTCGGGAACCGGTTGTAGTGGGTAGGGCACGTTCTGATATTGCTGGATGTCGCGAATGACTTCGGCTGTCTTGGCGCGCTTTGCGAAGTTGATAAGGTTTGTACGTTTAATCAGAGAGGGAATACCATCTTCAATAAAGGTCAGATCAGTGAGATAAACACCTAGTTAGACGGGTTAGCTAGTTGATGCAAAAGTTTTGGTCGAAAGCTACATACCAAAGAAGGGTATACAGGGTGGATTCGCCCGATGTAGCGTGTCTCGGTATTCTGCGAAGTTTTTGGTACTACCCATGAGCTTACGCATGCTCTCCAAGGTTGCCATGGAGCGTTGGTTAACAGCGCTCCAGGTCCTGTTCAAGCGATGAATGGGTGCAGTTCCTAGTGCTGAGATGATAGAGGTTAGTGTGGAGAAGTTGTTCAATTGGCGACATTTCTGGACTGTGTTAGACACTACTTTCAAACAAATCCGTTAGTTGCCTTACATCTGCCACATTGACAAAGTGCTTGATGACAATAACTCTGCGCTTGACGTCTTGCTGCGTGAGAATCATCTGTGCAACCCAGTTCGTCAACTGGTTGGAGTGTAGAATAAGCGCTTTGACGTTTGCGGCTGGGTCAGGCTCGCCTGGAGCAAGTTTCTTCTGCCATGTCTTGTTCAAGCACTCTGTCGGACGAATCTTGCCGTACAATCTAGATTCGATGATAGTGAGTTGTCGAGCGAATTCCGTTGCGTCAATGTCCAAGAACTTCAGCTTCTTCATGTGTTTCGGTAGAATAGGCTGCGGTGTTTGAGCGCTCAAGGTGAGAACTAAGCGTTTTGTAGGCATGTCTGGCCCTCGAGATCGTTGCTCAACAGATGTCATCAGGGGTGCCGCTCCTGGGGTGCTAGTGGTCGCAACGTGGTCCTTTGCAAAGTTGTACACCCGTTGAATGAGGATCCGTGCCTCCTCATCGTTGCCCTCCATCCAGTAGTTATCGAACCAACTCTTGAGAATGTTTACAACTCGGAATCGAATCGGCTTCTGCTTTTTGTCTACCCAGTGTTGATAGTCTTCCTTGGCCAATCCATGAGGTGGTTGTATACTCCATCGCTTGACCAACATCTCGAACAGCTCAGAAGCGGTGGTAAACGATCGGTACGTGAGTAAGAAGGTGTTGTTGAATGCTGGGTCGAGGCGGTCATGACGTGTCAGTTGCTCAACGAGACCAGCCAGAGTACCACCCTTAAGTTGGGGTGGTGTAGACTTGTGATCATAGGATATTTCGCCCTCATGGTCGAGCTTCAAATACTCTGGTGTTTCTTCAATTGCCTGTTGGGGGATCACTGGAACTTCACCAAAGAAGTCTTTGAGTTTCTTGTTGCTATTTGCAGATCGGACCGGCTCAACCTTTCCTTCGTCGAGAGGTGTGCCTGCACTGTATGTGTCTGCCTTGGGGATGTTGCCAAGTAATGGTCTCTCAGGTCCGGACGGGCCCCGGGTGTGGTTTGGCAGCTCGCTATCGGTATTTCTTCTTGGGTCTGTACGGCTTACGATGTCGGCGAGAGGGACAGTGTCCGACAATTGTTGCAACAAGTTGTATTGTTGGACGCACGTCGCTTCCAGATCTCGGGCAATCGCTCGCACAGCATTGATACGGTCCTCAAGTGAATCTCCACGTAGTTCAGCCCACTCGTCTCCCAGTGGTGCTGCTACTCCTTGACATGCAATCACAAGTTCAGATACGACATCGTAGGCCTTCTGTTTTTGGACGCTGAATTCGCTTAGTTGTTGCCCTTGGGCGTCCGCGTCCAGAGACGCGAGGTTGATTTGTTCGATGGTGGATATCCAGGGCCGACAAGCCTCTAGAACCTTTCCTGCAGCACTGCATACGTGGTCGCCTATCGCCTGGTGTTTCCGATGTGAAATGACTGTATCCCGAAGCACTAATTGCTCATCCAACCGCCGGAGACTGGAAACGATTAATCTCTTGACATCTTGCAGTCTTTCCAGTATGCGTGAGTCAAGCTTAAGGGTTGGTTCGATGGAAGGCTCATAGTCGTCCTGGTCAGAGTACATTGAGGTGTTGGCATCACGCGAGTCAGTACCGTTGTTTTGCCAGCTGCCTCCAGTGTTGTTGCCCACTACAAAGCCAGGCACAAGGCGCGGGATTTCCTCTCCACGCTGCTGACGTGCTACCTCGACAAAACCAAAGACACCGTTTAGAACGCCTTCTGCTTCCTTCAGGCACTTGGAGTAGGAATCGGGAGGAGGGAAGTCAGACGCAGCGATATGCGAAGACAGCACTAGTTTTGAGAATCGCGACATTGTTTCGCGGAAATGAGGATACAAGGCCTTGTTTGTAGATATGATGGAGGGGTTACCAGAGTGGTTGTCCGTCGTCCCCGAGCCAGCCGCGAGCAGCAGCCGCAAGTGATCCGAAATGTCCTCGGCGCGCTTCACGAATTCCGACCTGTCGCTGTTGTTGATGGCTTGCTTGTAGCGCTCTATTGCGCGTCGCATGTCCTCCACCATCCTGTTCCAGGTAAGAGGAACAGGGCTGACGTCGTCGTAGAACTTGCGCGAATGCGTCGAGGCGCTACCTAGGGCTGGGCTGTTTGCGAAGGAAGTCGCCGTGGTGCCAGTGGGAGGCATGGCAGCAGAAGCTGCAAAGCTCATACCACTTTGATCGTAGGACCTGCCCTGGTAGCCACCGTTCATCGACTCCATCGAGGTGGCCGACGAGAGACCATCGGACAAGCGGTGCCTGTGCTGTGGTGCCATGTCAGTATTCGCTCCACGTATAGGAGCGCAAAACTTACGCGCGAGCGGTAGGAGCCCTTCTTTCCTGGGCCTTCCAAGTCGGACGCTGACGTTTCGTCATCTGTGTCCTCCATGTTGTAGCCAGAGCCCGATGCTAGTAGCTCAGCTGGCGGTCGCGACGCATCGGGCACGAAGACATCAGTACGGTTGCGCGGACCGCTCTCGTTGGCAGAGGGCGATTCCAAAGGAAGCTCCATTGTGCTGACGCCGGTTAGGGTGTTGAAGTAGAAGAGCATGCCGTCTGGTGTCGCCTGGGGTATCCAGAAGGCGGCTTCCTCTTCCTTGTTGTGCGGTGCATTGTTGCGCTCGAGGGGCAGTATGGTGTCGTTTCCACCGCTCAGGGACTCGCCGTCTGAGGTGTCGAATTCAGCGCCGCCTGCCGACCTCGTCTCATGGTCGTCGTCGGCATCGATGCCGTCTCTGTCGCTCTCAATGTCCTCGCTGGGGCGCTGTACAACGGCGCAGTAGTTGCTCGGGAACCAGCCGCGCACCCCGTGGATGACTCCGTCCCACCAGCCGCTCTCGAGCTGGGTGATGACCTGTATTATGTCGCCCGTCCGGAAGCTCAGACTGGTGCGGTCGTCGGCCTGGTAGTCGTATAGCGCCTTGACGTACATGCCGCCAGCGTCGGTCGTGCCATTAAAGCCGTTCATGGTGGTGATTCTCACGGTGCCTCAAGGCGCAACCGGCGGCGTGTGGGGGGGACGGGGAAGAAGGCAACAATCTTCAGCCTCGCAGGCGCGACCCCTCTGCTGCGACCCTGGACTAGAGTAGAAGCGGTCGCAATGTGGGCCGACTGATCTTACGACGCGGTCGTTTTCGAGGATCTGATATGACCGCGTGTTATGGCCGGGGTGGATGAGGGCATGCAATTGGGCTAGAGGCGGCCGGCATGCGAATGGGGAGCGCGCCTAGCTGAGCGACGCAGCGAATAGAGCCTCACAGCGAGCACGCTGGTATGAATATGGTTGAGAAGAAGAACGGTTTCGAGCGAAAGAAACTGCAACACCAGGGCGGGTCGTTAGCAGCCGTCGTGAGCGGTGGAGGGCCCAGCGTCCCCACTGGCTTGTGCTGTGCGATACCTAGGAAATCACGTGTCTGGCTGGGCTACCTACCTATGGATAAAAGCAGCTAACAATGTGTCAAGTTCCGGGCCCGTCCTTCAATAGGGCAATTCTCGGAACCCGCCAGCCTGCCTACACATTGCAACTCATGCACGTCTATATGCCCTGCCTGCCTGCAGCCGATGTTGTGCATCGCAATATAGCCAGACGGTGGGTAAGCGACCGACACTGAGCCGGCCACATCAACTTTGTCTACGCCGCAGCTGTCAAAATCAAAGAAGCTGTCTACACCGACCATGCATGGTATACATCTGCAATTGATAATACGGCCCCACCAAGCTCTCGATGTGGTATGCAGGAGCTTTTGATGCCGAAGAGCCTGGTGGTAGAGCGGGGACATCAGGCTTTCCATAAGCTGTCAGCTCATCTAGAACACCGTCTGACTCGTTACATATTTTGGGGTCTTTGCGCTATGAAACGTGGTCCTCAAGGATAACCAGGACTTCCCTCCCGTTGCGGGCGGATGCCGGCGCATCGAGGATTGTGCGACCATGTATCTTGTACCACCATCCAGACTTGAACTTCTGACGTTCTGCGTTTGTCGTCCCTACACTTTGCGTTTGCACGGAACGCTACCTAAGTGCTTGCTGCCCCGCAGTGCAACCGATGATTTTCACTTGGATTTGGTGCTGACCCTTAAACAACTGCAGGTGTCGAGGATATCAGTAAATGGTTGAGGCCGACAGCAGAACACTGTGATAGTACAAAAGCATGCCTATAGCACTCAAGTAACAGTCCGCGGTCGTCTTGCCCATCTCATTGAGAGCGGTGACTGACACGCGTATCTCACCGTGGAAGGTGTGATGGAAGCTCGGGATGATTATAGCGGATCCTAGTGGCCGATGCCAGTCTCAAACTTGCTTGGTTTATCGCGTGGAAGCGGAAATGGCATTTCCTGGGTTCTGCGACACTGGGCCGGAGGGTGGGTGGGTCAGCCATCGATTGATCAAGATCTTTTGCTGCCCCCGAGACGACAGTATTGTTGAGAAGCGACGAAGCGTCGTTGTAGGAGACATGTCAAACGGAGAGCTGGATGCGATAGGTGCCGTGTCGCATGTGGGGGTTACAGCAACTACCCGTTCAGATATCATCATCCTCAATAGTAGGTTGGCTGTAATGCAGGGCCGAAAAGGCGTACCTTTCATATGCGATTTGGCTGTGGACGGTGTTGGGCATGACACCATGTCATTACACTGCCCTGGTCAGCTTTCAACCACCATTCGTCTTCACTGGGATGAGCTAGTTGGTTGCCTCTATCATAGTGAAATTAACTGACGGCGTAGACGGATGAGTACCGGCCCTGCCGCGTCCGTGTTACGAGGACAGACCATCCAATGCCACTTGAAACCACCACCACAACCCGCCTTGCTTCTAAAGCATTACGAGAAACGTGCTAGCGCGGGGGGGGGGGGGGGGGTTTCATTGAAAAGCAATGCCCCTCGCTGACACAATGGTCACTGAGGGGCCGTTAGAGGACTTGTAGGAGGCATGTGTAGCGACTGCTGGCTTGGATGGAGTAACGGTGAGAACAATTAGGTGTCATGGCAGCAAGAGCGTTTGCTAGGCCGCGGCCAACGCTATAAGCTCTAGGATCATACGCGCATCCCCGATTCAAGGTAGACAAGCGGGGCATGTTTTTAGCGGACTCTGCCACCTTGCTGCTGACGGGAGGCTCTGTCACTCGGAACGCAGGTGTCCTTTTCAAGCCGAAAAGACCTCGGCCAGACGGCTCGGTGGTAATGTGATGTCTACCGACATGCGCAAGAAGCATCGTGTTCGCGGCGTTGCAATGTTCATGTGAGCCCTCTGCAAGCCGTCGCGTCTACTGCATATGTGGGCCGGACTAACATGAGATGGTGGGTCCGGGGAACCGCGTTTCTGGCCCGAATTTCTGGATAGAGTTCCAGGAACGAGCGCAGCCGACGATCGTCTCGCAATTACTCGTGCCACAACATTTGATGGTGGAAGTTGGAGAGGCATCCTGGCGTCATGGTGTGTGTGTGTGAAGACGAGGGGCAACCCCTTTTCCCGCGCCCTTCGTCATCGCGCGACACAGACCACGGAGGGGCGATGTGTGGGTGTTTTGTGAGTATTGGAAGCTGTTGTAAGTAACGATGGCGCAGGCGTAGCTACCTGCGTAGGGAAGTGAGGCGGTGAGCCACCATGTGCATGGCCTGCATCTGATAAATGGTGCCCCAGTTACTAGACTACTCCTCCAAGAGTAAAAGCATGAGGTACTTACCGCCACTTTGAGGTTTGAACTGTCGTGCCACATTGTCACTGGTGGATGGAGAGTCGACTCCGCTGACGGCGGGTGGATGGAGAGACCATGCTCGTTGAGGCTCTTGCGAGGAGAACCATTGGACAGGCGGTCGCCATGTTGCACATTGGTCCAGAAGCCTGTGGTTAGGGATGTCCCGGGTTGTAAAAGAGGTGCCTGTATGCGAGGGCGTTTCCAGAGTGCAAGTTTCGTTGGTTTGATAGCTACATAGACAAAGTGAGATAGTTGTGGAAGTCGCAGTGTCAAGCGGAGCAAAGGGCGACTGACCCAACATGTCGCCTGCCTCTTCTAATATGGCAACTGCAGACAGGACAGCCAGCGAGCCAGCCAGCAAAAGCAGACTTGGTAATTAATAGATAGGTCGCGTTAGAAGCGCTAGCGTTGTAATGAGTCCAAGACCACCTGGGCAGGGGATGGTGAGGCTGGCAGCTGGGCTGCCCGTGCGCCATGCCCCCCCGAGTTGATTTTGGACCTTGGACCCCCCTCATTCAACACTCGCAATCCGTCTCAACGCCCACGTCGATTATCATTCCATCATTGCGCACGCTGCCAGACGGCGCTGACGCCTGTATATCACCTTTTCCCACCGGCCATTCCGGTGCTGCACCATTGTTTATAGCAATTTTACGGGATGAACGAGGAGTACAGCTGTTCCACCACACCCATCAACGAACTTTGACGAGACGCGTCCTCTGGCCATTGCGCAGCATCTCCCATCATCGGCCATACACCGCTACGATTCCATACCATACGCCGCATCCATTGAGATGGCGTCCAACTCGTCGCCCGCCGTCCGCAAGACGGGCGCGCCCGAGAAGAAGGTAAGCTGTGCCTGTCCGAAATGCGTGTGAGACATGCACTGACTTCGGAAAAGTACAAATGCCAGTTCTGCAACAGAGCCTTCTCGAGGTCAGAGCATCGTTCGAGACACGAAAGATCGCGTTCGTATTACCCTATTTCATTCTCTGTATTCGCGATCGAGATGCGCTTGTTTTGGGCGGGGTGGCTGTTTGTTGATGCGGGACATGCGCGACGTGGATGCGCGCTGCGGGGAAGACAAGAGAAAGAAGATCGCTAACTTGCCCCTCACCACAGATACCAAAGAGAGACCCTTCAAGTAAGCAGACGCCCTTGTACGAGCTAAATGGCGAGAAATGTACTGACTTCGCATCAGGTGCTTAAAATGCAGATCCACGTTTGTCCGTCGTGATCTCCTCCTGCGCCACGACCGCACCGTCCACGCAAAGGATGGCGGGGCGCCCCTCCCCAGCGAACAGAAGCGACGAACAAACACCAAGGCGGCCGACCAAGGGCCTTCAAAAGCCGCGCCCGTCGAGAGTGCGACGACGCTCGAGCGCATCGAGGCTGACAACGATGCGATGCACGAGGACGAAGACCTCAACGCCGCTGCCATGCTGATGACCGACTTCCATCACAAAGCAATGGCGAGTCAGGAACCCGAGATGATTCCCGAGCACAACGAGCCCGTCATATCGCCCACAGGTCCATCCATGATGGAGCCTGTCATCCCATACACCGCTCCAGGCCAGAACATGCTGCCTCAGATGCCGTGGCGAGACTCAATGGTTCCCCAGTCAGAGCCCAAGTCCTCGCCGAACACGCACTCAGCCTTCAACAGCGCCAGCGCACTCGGCTCGCACCCTCATCAGTTGCCACCACTAATGGAGCGCACCATGTCTGGTAGTGATAGTCTCGCCCCTACTTTTTCAGCAATGAACGGCGGCAACGGGCTGGGCACCCCCGGTGCTCTCTCGCCCTATCCCTCCATGATGGGACCTGTGTCGCCCGTTGACTACCGCAAGTCGCCCGGCCCCAACCAGGCTCTGATGATGACCCGCGCCCCTCAGCTAGACTCGGAGGAGCAGTGCGCAAGGATATATGAGAACATCAAGCAGTATGACAGTGAAAACGCGCTCTTGGAGACGTTCCACCTGCCTAGTCTGAACACGCTGAACCGCCTGTTGAAGACGTACTTTGATCTGTTCCATCACCATCTGCCGTTCTTGCATCCCGCCACCTTCAACCCGACTGAGGTGTCTGCCCCGCTGCTACTTGCCGTGCTATCGATAGGTGCCTTGTACATCTTTGATCAGGATCAGGCCTACATGCTGCACATTGGATCAAAGGTCCTAGTCAACCAATTCCTTCAGAACAAGGAGAACTTCAGCTCCCGCAAATGTCCTTTGTGGACTATGCAGAGTACCCTGCTTAACATGATCTTCAGCAGCTGGAGTGGTGATCCAAAAGGACTCGAGTGGGCTTGTTCAATCAAGAGTCTGCTCGCCAACGTACGTTTTTACCTGCCCTGCTCATCACAGCCACTAACAAACCGCAGATGGTTGCAGGAAACCGATATGAACTCAAGCTTCGCTCCGACGCCCGTGATGGTGCTCAACCAAACCATGAAGAATGGGTCGTCGATGAGCAATGCCGCAGAACTTACTATGCAGTCTACATTTTCTTTGGTCTGCTAACTCTCACCTACAACCACACGCCAGCAATGGGTTTCAACGAGTTCGACACCCTAGAGCTGCCCTCTTCGGAGTCGCTCTGGACCATGGAGGTATCTGACGATGAAGCATGGCGCGAAAGCCTGAGTGCTTCCAAGATTATCACGTTCCGTCAAGCACATGACAATCTATTCCAAGGCGAGACTGCGCGCTACAGTGCCTTCGCCACACGCGTCATGATCAATGCACTATTCCTCGAAGTATGGTACCACAAGCGCAGCCCTGAAGCTCTTCAGGACGTAGTCACCGAGTACAAGCTGCGTCTGGCCCTGGAGACTTGGGAGAAATCGCTCGAATTATGCGAGCCGGAGACGGTCGTTGTTCAACTGAGCGCTCCACACAAGGGTCACCCACTCATCTTTAACGCCATGGCATTGTACAGGAACACCAGAGCCCGACTAGTGGTCGACCTCAAGTCCATTCAGGAAGCCCTCCGCTACCACGACTCGTACGAAGTAGCTGCTGCTATGACGAATGCCCGCGACAAGGTTCAGCGCTCTCCGGAAATGATCAAGGTCATTCAAGAATGCTTCGACTGTATCGAGGTTGCTGCTGTGCAAGGCATCCGTTGGGTCGCACGGACTTCTGCTACCAACTGGAGCATCGAGCATCCACTTACTGGTATGGATCTGATGGTCATCCTAACGCTGTGGCTTTACCGCCTTGAGCACGACGAAGAGCCAGCTACCGAAGAGGAGCTAGCAATGTACAACAAATTGCGCAACCTATTCGATGACGACTCGGTAGATGTCTACGGTGCAAAGCTGAGCTCCACAGTGGCGCGACTCTGGGGAAGCATGATCGATGAGGTCGTTGTTTGGGGGTATGTAAACTAGTATCTATGTTTCGGACTTGTCACTAACAAAACACAGTATCACTAAACTCATGGGCGAGGCCTTCAAACTACATTCACAAGCCCTTGTTGGCTACGAAGATGCCATGTCGTCTCGATCCGGGTCTGCTACGCCATCGATGGCTGCTGGCGGCGTCCAGGTCCTTGAGATGCAAATGGCCTATTAAGCGCGAGCTATCGCTTGCGCTGCCCTTGGTCTTTCGCGATCTTGTTTCGATCTCTCTTTTCTTTTCACAGAATGTGGGCTTTTCTTCAGCCTGTCGTCGTCGTCTCCTCGCACCTGGGAGCATGGCAAGGAGTTTGGCGCATTCAGCATCAGTCTATTCCTATCTCATTTCACTTTTCAAGATTGGGGTAATTCGGCGCACAGGGCGGTCTGGTCCAGATCCTACACACTCGAGCTCATGCTCTCCTCGTTTGGTATTCTTCTAATATCTTTCCCTCGCTCATACCCATCGGCATTTCTGGACTATCGAAGGCTGGCCCTAGGCGCGTTACTACTTTACTTCGGTCCTGCTACTAGCGTTGCCTTTGACGCGTTTCTGCTAATACCTGTTTGTTGTCTGCCTCCACTTCGGTAATGCCTTTTGTTTCTGGTGGCATCAGGTTCTTTCTCTATATATACCACAGTATTTCATGGGTTGACTTCGCGGCGACGGAGATGGCGGATATTCCGGTAGTAGACATGAAGTGAAAATGCAATTTGATCTCAATCAGTACTACATGAATACATCTCACTTAGACGACTTGGAATGCAATCTGTCTGTGATGTCTGCATGTGCTCCGCTGTGCTGTGCCATGGTTGCGAAGGCACTAAAATTGATGGATGGTCCGTGCCACACTGCAGCACTAGCGCGTTGAGCTTCAGTCTGAACTTTTCCAAAATTTCGCGAATAGAGCTCCGCGACCAGCCCGACCACAGCACGACGCATTACCAGCCACCACCACACATCCACATTTCTAACTCCTACCGATAAACTACAGTCGCTTAACTACACAATGTCGAAAGATATCGAGGAGAAGAGGCTGAAGAAGGAGAAGAAGGACAAGAAGGAAAAGAAGGAAAAGCGCGCGGAGACCGATGGCGTGTCCAAGAGCAAGAAGGACAAGAAGGAGAAGAAGGTCAAGGGCGATGTCGAGATGGTAGACGCGCTCGAGGCCGAGCTTGAGAAAGAGCCAGAAGTCTCCATGGTCAACGTCGTTGACGGCAGCGATGAGCCGCGCGGCGCACTCGTTCCCTTTGCATTCCCTCTTGCAGACAATGACAAGGAGGTCAAGAAGATCCTCAAGACTGTCAAGAAGTGTATGTTCTTCCTATTTTGTCTTCCTGCCATCTGGCGCAACCAGGAAAAACTAACATTTCTTCCACTACAGCCGCCAAATCCAAGACCCTCCGTCGTGGTGTAAAGGAAGTCGTAAAGGCGCTGCGCAAATCCGCCGCCTCAAGCGCAGGTACTTCCAGCGACCCCAGCGCCATTGTCGTTATCGCTGCCGATATCTCGCCCATGGACGTCATTGCGCATATCCCCGTTCTTTGCGAAGACCACAACGTACCGTACATCTACATCAAGAGCCGCGCGCAGCTTGGTGAGGCTAGCGCAACAAAGAGGCCCACCAGCGTGGTCATGATTGGCAAGGAGAGGATGGGTAAGAAGGCAGGCGAGGGCGACGAGGAGTTCACCGAGGCGTACGGTGAGCTCGTCAAGGTTGTTGGCAAGGCCGCCAAGACGGTCAGGAAGTAAAGAGAGCAATGCGCATGCGGCGAGTTTGGGCGAGAAGCTGTTCGATCATGTATCGAGTGTATTGTTCAAAACGGGAATGAGGAGTCTGGCGTTTTTCACCCCAATGGTTGGCTAACTAGTCCTCCTACTGTTATTGCTTTAGTTCTAGGGACTATGCTAGGCTTGCAATATACCTCTACAAAACTTCAAGACTCTGTTCATCCGTTCAGGCCACTTCTTGACTGATCTCGACTCTGTAGGCACCGTAAAGACAGATGCCTGTAGAGGCTGCTGGTCTTGCACAATTATCTGTCAGGACCACATCCCAAACATCATCTCATCGCCCTAACAATCGCTCATCTTTGTAGCAATAAGAATTCGATTGAAGGGAGCACAGTTCTTGTACGTGAAAGCTCTTGATATTTTCTAAGTTGTCCCCAACTTCAAACCGCACCCAGGGCGTTTGTGTAACTTTGTTGAGACACTCACATATTGATAAATGATATATATGCCTCTGGGACATTTTTTCAGCGTTAGGTACAACTAAAAAAACAAGAACTTTCCCGTGTACAGGACAGCCAGCATGGGTAAAGGTTAGACTATAGAAACGATTGTTAGGTCTACGTAACTACCAAGAGGACCAAGTATAAACACGAAGAGAAGTCAGCACACATCGTCTACCATGAACATCACCAATCCGCGTCTCAGAGCTCTCCAATCCTGTTTGTTTCCAACACAGTGTTTGGACACCATGACTTAGTTAGCGGCAGTCCACAGAGCCGGACCAGGGAAGGTGTAAGTGGTGGGGTTGGTGTAGATGTTGAACACAATGCCAGGCATGTCTTTTGTGTACAAGCTAGTACCTGGAACACCAGCAGACGGCTTAACGGAACCGCTACCTCCAACCTTGAGGTTCAAGCCTAGATCGATCATGAGCATCTTCTAAGTGCTGAGCAGTGGAAAAACTTACACTGAGGGTACAGTTGCGCGCCATTAACGTTCTGACCGCCGTGGAGTGCAATGATCTCGTGGCGGATGACATAGTTGCCAGGTGCAAGTTTGGCTGGAAGAACAGTAGAGACCTTGAACTTGTCCGTAATGAGCTTATCTGTGACCCAGGTTCCGGGGCTGATGATAGCCGACTGAGAAATCTTTGACCAGCGAAGAGCACCTGGTGTCAAAGTGGTGCAATCACCGTTGCAAGGTGCAATGTAGTTGATGATCGGGCCCTTGTGGCTGTCGGGCCAAGTGCTCCATTCAAATTCGATAGTGTCACCGGCATTGACATTGGCATAGAGACGTCCAGCTGTGGCGCTCTTGTGGCAATTCACGTCTGCAGTGCCGACGGAGTTCGGCTCGACGAAACCGATGTCTTGGTTCAGGGCATCCCAGCCTGCAGTTTGAGGACGAGCATCCTTGGCATAGTAGTACCAAACTGGGTCAGAGCCGTTGGTAAAGGTTCCCTTCACGTTGACACCCTTGACGAAGCCATGGGCGGATGCGGTGTCGAGGAAGACGGCAAGAGCGCCGAGAAAGAGCGCGGAGGTGTACATGATAGAGACTGTAAGAGAGAAGATCTGTGAAGCTTCAGATAGCGAGTGTCGTTGCTTTGATGGAGATATGCTGTGTTCGAATCTTCTCTTATATGTCTTCCACAGTTTGAGATGGTGTTACTGACTTCTCATGTTCTCCTCGATAAGGAACGGAGCGCAATGACCGACTACATCTGGTAAGTCAAGCATCGTATAGTGTCTTTAAATGACCACGAGCCCCTTGCCTACGGCCTTGTAGCAGCAATGGGCATGGTCACCAAGGCGAGACATAGCTTGTGTTGCTTTCCATCCACACACGACATCCACCATATGACTTCCAAGATCTTCCATCGCTCAGAATCCGATCACAGGCGCACAAGCTGATATTATCGCGATATTGTACCTACCCCAGAGTGTGGTTGTGGCGTGCAGCGGCGTGCTTCGCGACGGAGGCGAGCCTGGTTTTCGTGCGCCTAACCAATCTATTTTCCCCGGAAAGTTCAGGTGAAGTGCCGTTAGCGACCAATTTAAACGCTGAGAGGGCAGCGAATGGAGTCCAAACGGTATAAATACCAAGTCGCACTTGTCACACGGGCATTTTGTGCGGGTGTGGAGTCGTTGATAGAATTCTTCCGATGTCGTTAGCGGGGTTTGTTCTCTATCTATGTACCTACATACTGTCACAGTGGAGGGTGGGCGGATGTGGGCACCACATCCAGGACAAGACCAAGCTTTTTTTTTTTCGTTAACAGGAAGAGTACGCCATCTGATTCTGGTCTTGAGCCTGTTAGCAGCATCATGATATATGCCGATGCTGCTCCTCTCTCCGCTGCTTCTTATGCTCAACACCTACTGCATTATCGAGCGCATAGACAGCCTCGAAATGATCGTTGCCACTGACTCTCGCAACAACCCTCTGTTCCTCTTTGCTGTCCACGGACAGGCTCGCTTGAACTGTCCCTTCGCTCTCAGTACTAATGATCACGAACTCCTTCTGACCCATTGCCCCAAAGTCCTTTTCATGGAGCACGCGGCCTAAACACTCATCAGAATACGGGCAAGTCACCGGGACTGGTAGAATATCGACTTACCAACGGCCCTCCTTGCTACTTTCATCATACAAGCCATAGCTAGCGCCTCCCGCTTGTCCGGCATCCTCTCACCGTTTTGCTGCGCTAGATTCTGTATATCACGCGCCTTCTCTTTTCCTTCCCATCCCCTTTCTCTCTCTTCTTCGCATTTATTCTGAACCGCACACAGAGACCGCGATTGGGGTCGGTGGAGTTCCATTGCAGGTTTTCGTATTTCCAGTCGTTTATTGCGGTGCTAATGGAACGGTGTACGCGAGCAAGAGGTACTTCCGTAGCATTGTCGATGGCACGGATGTGTGTGAAGTAAAAGCTATAAGAGGAAGGATCTGTGACTTTGACGACGATATGATAAGTTGGAGCTATCAAGGTGGCGCCATGGAGCTTTGCAATACTAGTTGGCAGAGGCATATCAGTGTCTTTGGTGTATGATGTATAGAAGAGATATGGTCTTTGGGTCTGTGTGAGTTTGTTCAAACCTGATAAATGTGCGTTGGTGTTAATCTGTAGGAACTCCGCGCCACGGCATTTTATACGACCTGCACTCCGTGAATGGTCGCGATACTGAATGGAAGGTGAAGTATCGCGAGTGCTATGCGGATGCGACTTTGATATCTGACACTCCTCCTCTGTCAGTTACATACTAGCGCTGTAAGAGTCATGATTAACTGGCAGAGGCCGCATCACACCACTAGCGATCAACGTCAAAAAATTGCTGACATGTGACAGATCACGCGCGATGAGACGTGATACTTGTATCCACGTAAAAGAATGAAGAGAAATCATTAGACTTTCATTGAGACCTTCCTTACCGAAAAGTTATGAAGCTTGCTCAACTCTCGCCGATGAAGGAAAATCGTAATGGCATGATGGCATGAGGCCGTTCAATACTAGCAATGATTCCCAGATCTTGAGGATTATTCAAATCCCATACCGTGCCCTCATCTGACTCAGAATCCAGACCGTCGGATTTTGATACATGGATCCACTCCTAGTACCTGCCACCTGGCGGCGGTTGGCCGTACTGTTGTTGACCTGGATATCCGCCGGGACCACCTTGAGGCGGTCGTTGCTGACCGTACTGACCTGGTGGGGGTGGCTGTTGGCCGTAGCCTTGTGGAGGAGCACCATAGCCTTGAGGGGGTTGCTGACCAGGTGGAGCACCGTAACCCTGTGGTGGCTGTTGGCCATAGCCTTGGGGCGGCTGTTGGCCATAGCCTTGCGGTGGCTGCTGACCGTAGCCTTGCGGAGGCGCGCCATATTGACCAGGTGGTGCACCGTAGCCTCCGGGCGCTGGGTTGGTCTTCTCGTCCTTGGAATCGTAGCTTCGGTCAATAGCACCAAGAAGAAGCTTGATGATCCAAAGATCCGGTGTGAGATCGACAGGTGGGTTGGCACGCATCATCTCTTCCTGTTCGTTTTCAAAGTCTAAATTCGTGTTAGCACGAATTCGATCCGTAAATAGGGAAACTTACTGGATGTGCAGTCAACCATAGGGCCAACCTCAGGGTCCTCATCGAGTTTACCGAGGAATGCCCTGGCAGTCGTATCATTTCCAACCTGGGCGAACTCAAAGGCGACAGCGCCACGGCCATAGGGCGTTGACTGGAGTTGTCTGTATGTTCCTTTGATGACATCAAAGATTTTGTTCGGCTGTTCACCTGCCGGTTGTCCATCAGTTATAGCGATGACGAGTACTGGCTTCTGCATCTGTCCGGATCGTGCCTTTTGGAGTACTATCTCATTGATGACCTTTGTCTCCATAGAGCTGCCCATGGGCGTGAGGCCCTTGAAGTTCACACCACGCATGATCTCTTCGATCTGAGCCTCAGTGGCGACGCCATCTTGGAGAGGTCGACCCTGTTGGTTACGAGCATTAGAGAGGTCGGTGTTCATGCACCGGACTGAGATTCCGTCGTTGTCAAAGAGCGTAGCAGCAAAGGAGACTCGTTCCAGAATAAGGCGCAAGTCTTTGATACGGCTGCCTTCCTCTTCAAACTGCATGGAACCACTGTCGTCTGGAAGGTGTCAGCTTGATCAGCAGCTTAGTTCTTTGCGACCTACCGATGTATAGAACGATGTCGTATAGTGCCAGCTTGACAATGTCATTGGCGATCTCCTTTTGGATACGCCAGCGCTGGATGACTTGGTTGATCTTTGAGGGTGCATCTTGGGCGATCCGGTCGAGGTTCTGGCAGATTGGGAAGTTCTGAAGACCCTTTTCTTGGATACAAGCTTGCAGCAACTGTTTGTAGCCTGCAACTTCAGCTGGCCCAGCTTGAACCTGTTGAGGAGGAGGGGGGCCGCCATAGCCTCCCTGTGGTGGAGGTGCGCCATACTGGCCCTGCGGAGGCTGTCCTGGAGGACCACCCTGACATTATGTTAGTATGTATATAACTTTGAACAAATATCACTAGCTCTGCGTCTCTGCTCGTACGTATTGAAAATTCAAGGGTGGAGACAAAAAATCGAGAAAGTCTAGATTAGTACGAACATTTGGCTGATAAGGGGGCTGTTGGCCGTAAGGTTGGCTATACTGCTGCGGCGGCTGTCCGTAAGTGGGTTGTTGTGGTTGGCCCCATTGGTTTTGCTGCTGGTACTGTTGAGGAGGTGGTTGTCCATAGGGCGGTGGAACCTGGGGTTGATTCCACTGCGCTGGAGGCGCCTGATTTGACTGTGGCGACTGGGGAAATGGTGATTGAGGATACGGAGACTGCGCCTGGGGATATGGAGATTGAGGCTGTTGTCCTGGTGGTGGCGGAGGAGGCCTGCTATACCCCGACTGTCCTTGAGGATACGGTGAAGATGTGCCATAGGAATTTGGAGCTGTTGGTTGCGCAAATGGTGACTGTGGCGGCGCGTACGAACCAGGACGCGGGGGCATAGGAGGTGCAGGCTGTTGCTGCTGCGCATAAGGATTTGGCGCCTGCCCGGCGTTGGGCTGATAGGCGCTGTAGCTAGAGGCCATTTTGCTTGATAGAGGCATGTGTGGCTAGGTCCAGGAGCAAAGTGTGGCGCGTCAAGTCCAGAGTGGATTTGTTCCAGGCGGGCGCGGGGTTTATTGCAGTTGGGAGCCAAAAACAGAGTGGAGACTAGGTAAAAGGTTTGCGAATGCCTAGTCTTAGGTGGCGGGTAGGGAATGGGCGATGACGACGCAGAGCAAGTGACAAGAGAAAGAAGGAGCTTTTTGGGCTTACCCCGGGAGCACCGGCACCTTGGGCACCTGGATATGCTTGATACTGTGGCTGGCCAGGCTACGTTGCATTAGTGAATCATCACCAGCATCGACATTCCACTTGGAAACTTACGTAGCCACCAGAAGCAGCGTTCATCGCTTGCATTTTCGATGCGAGCTATTTCAGACATGTCAGCCCAATTATGACGCAGCGGGGCATGGAGGGGCAGCCAAGGAGCTGGCCGCAACGTACACCCATCTTACTGTTTGTGTGTGGAGGTTGTAGTAGTAGATCGATTATTCAAGAAAACGGACAAGGCTGATTCTTGAGATAGAGTTGGAGTGTAGAGAAAGGGCCGGTCAGATGGGTTTAATGTATGCCTTGCGCTGTTCGTTGGAACAAGGAGCTCCCGAAAGATGACAAGTAAGCTGTGAAGCTCAGCCCAGCCCCGCTGCACCGCCTGATGACCTTATCGCGTCCCCATTGGTCCAAGCCACCTAGCTATGATTCATTTGCGTACCGCGTGTTTGTTATGAATTGTGGAAACGCTCGTGGCTGTGTTCAGCGTGTCGTCGCAAAACCGGTAATGCGTTCTGCGTTTGCAGGGTATAGCGCCACGAACGAGCGGGGCACAACCAGGCAACCATATAGGTACTGACCAAGTATCTTCAAGGTATGTGAATTGCCGGTCAACGATTCTACTGCGCCACAATCGAGCCAGATAACAGTAAGAATCGCATGTGCATTCTTACCACGCCCGCAGTCGACTAGTCAATCCATGCGCGTGATGGCTTGAGTCGTACAATCTGCCTACTGTAGGCCTAGATATCGACATCATCTCTCTCAACAAGATATACCAAGCTACTTGAGTAACACAAGTGATAATCCCAGGTAGGCAACTTGTTTGATTGACCAAGCTGAGTTGTGGTGATAGGAAGACGAAGAACCTGGGAATTTCTTGATTCTAGACAAGGCGTTACTGCCTTGTACGTGAACTGTAATGTTGTCAGCATTTGTTATTCCATTTGCGAGTCCCTGGTGTGGCCTTTCGATGTCCTGATGCACTTACAAATCGTAGGTAGAACGTATGGGGATTTGCGCGCAGTATCCTCAAGCTTCAAACCTTTGTTCTTGAACACGTCCACGAAAAGGGAGGTGTTTTCCGTTGTCTGGTCGATTATGATACCAAGATTGCTCAGATCAAGATGCGATGATGGTCCCAAAGCGCGATTGGTCAGATCAGATGACAAAGGTTGAATGGGCTGGACGGCACTCTTCAACCTCTTGGCTCGTAGTCCTTTCTCATCCTTGGAGGTGGGTTTTTGCTTTGCTTTGTTAGCAGGCCGGCCTGGATTTTTGTCGCCAGTGTCCGTCGACGGAGCCGGAGTCTAAACCGCCTTCGGTGGCATATTGTTGGTGATCGCGCTCTGAAACAGTCAACTTGCTGCTGGTATACGCAGAGAGACAGAGTCGATGTTCGGAGCGGAGAGTTCTATTAGCAGAGTTGGTGTAATCCGCGGATGTTTGCAGTGACTACCTAGGTAAGTTTGCTTGGCGCGGTGTTCCTTCCAAACACTGGACTGCAATCAGGCACATATATATACATTGCGTCATTATACAAAACTAGCAGTAGTAAAGGTAGCAAAGGGTTAGCAGGCGGCAATGTCGACGCCCAAATTGAGAACGCCCAATGGTCGGAAATGAGACAGGACTGAGGTGAAGGAGAATTCAGTGGACGAAGAGACCTCACGTATAACGATTAAACTTGATAAATCAAGGAAACATGCCTCATTATATAACAGTAAAAGCATGATTGCTATCGTAGTGATGTGCAAATGCTGTTGGATGCATGCGATACATCTAGATGTTTCATGCCGCACAAGTGAGCAAACGCGTTAGATTTGTCTATTGGGTGAGGATCGCCTTGTGACGTATGCTAACCGTCTGACTGGCCCACCATAAATACAATGTCGATTGTCACGGAATGACATACACACTGAAGAATCCATTGCGCATTTGTTTGTCACGTGCAGCTAGAGATTCCGGTATCCGTGGATCGCTACGCTACCCAACACTTCGCAAGCCTCCGAAACGGTCTCTCACACACCCCCACATCAAGCTCCATGAACAAGAGGAATTCGATGATTGTGTTGAGGCATTGCGCGAATTACTCGCCGAATACGCTATCTCTAGATACCACCGCATAAGATACCTCACAATGCTTGCATACACTCTAGAAGACTGGCATGCGGGATAATCCTGTAACATCAAGGTTGAAGCCATCTGGCGTGTTACGAAGCAATGGCATTGTGACGAAACAGACCCGGCTACAAACAAGGCGCTAGATCTTCGTGAGGGTTTGCAAGAAGTAGAGTGAGTACCTGGGTATGCTCTATTCATTTTGAAGAAAAGAACTAAATTGCACACGTTTAGGATAGCCTGGTTCGAAGACAACATACGACCTAAGGACGCCCCAAATCCTGAGGCATATGTGCTTCATGCGATAGCAGTATACACCTCCTGGTTGGGAGAGGATCGCGAGATCGTGGAGGCAGAGGGAGAGACGTGGTCAGAGATATGTGCTGACCGTTGTGATGATTAGATCCAGATATCCAATATGGCCTGTCCTAATCCATTTATATTTGATTACGCACTTCTGCATACAAAATTCACTTCACGTACGAACATGATTTTCGATACCCTAATCTATCGTCTCGTCAAGAAATCACTTATCCTTTATATCACCTAGGCAGCATCTATTAGTCCAGCAGCGGACATCCTCGCGCTTGACTTCGCGATAGTCGGTTTCATGTATCTGCTTGAACAAGTTCAAATGAATGGCCTAGATGTTGACCCACTAGCATCCCATTGTGGCACGTAGTTCTCAACTATCGGACTGCGTATCGTGGAAGACTTTTACTTACGGTTGCGTCCTTTGAATTCGATAAACTCAATGGACATGCAGAAAAAAAAACGAAGTAGAGAAGAGCAAGAACGCTCGCTAAACATCGATGCCCAACGTGGTGTTAGGACGCACGTCCTGAGATATCCGGCAGGCCTTGCAAACTCCCAAAGTCCTTACTAAATATGTTTCATGGAGCAGTAATACGTGAAAGTATCAACTCGAAAGCGATATATCAATCAAGCACGATAGGAGGGCTTTGCTTCTCAAATTGGATGTTGATCTCATGTCCGTCTATGTCCTATAGCAAGACCACTTGTCCCATCCGCCTTGGCAATAAGCATACACATTGTTGCCATACTGCCTCTTACATGCTGCAGGAGTATCGACAGGATAGTATAAATCACCAAAATTCGTGTTATATAATATGCACTGCCAGTCGTTGCATGAACTTCCAATCGTGCCAGCGGGGTAACCCATGCCATACTGGTCGCGGCAGGCCCGGTTCATGTCTATACCGCCGAGTCTTGCGCCAGCTGCCGCTGGGACAGATGCTGGCGCGAGGGCTGCTGGTGCGCCAAGTACTGGTACTGCGAGGACGCCGGAGCCGATGATTGCGCCGAGAATCGTGGAGTAGATGACCATGGTGTTGACTGTATACAACGAGTGGAAGTCAGCGATCGGAGAGGTGAGTAGATGTATTTGTATATCTCAGTTTGGACTAAAGGAAACATTTCAGTACTGTTACATACTTGATGAGGACTGATAGGAGCAAGTAGCTTGTGTCAGGTACTTCGGATTGATGAAAGAGTCGTTATGTGCTCGGACGGTGAGTGAGTATGGAGTAGAGCTATTGAAGGTGAAGAAGAGCTGTTTTCATAGTAATTTGATCCTCTTTGAACATATCCTTTCATGTAGGTCGCCCAGGTATATTGATTGCTAGCCACGTCACAGCCATCTATCAGATCATATTACCTGCAGGCTAAACTTTGGAAGGGAGGGGGAGGCAGTATGTGTAATGTCGTTTATGCTACTATGCGGCGCAGCTTGATGGAGGCGAATTAGTGGCAAGCAGCCACGACCCCATGTGGCAAGCCTGTTGGAGCGAGGTAGACATTGTGATAGATGGTCTCGAATTTGGATTGTCTAGTTGCCTACGTTGAGTTTTGGCGTTGACAGAGAGATCTAGGGATGGAAGGTCTGCGATTATAGAATTATCTCGAAGCCGAGCGTACAGGGATGTTGACATTAACCGTAGTCTTGCATCTTTACGATCGGCTATGCATCCAATAGTTAACGGTTGACGAAGCCTATTAAAGGATGCTCCTTACAACATCGTTTAGTGGTTGTTGTTATAAAGCGCGTCACTTAGAGGGGCAGAGCCCGCCAATCGTACCTTGGGCTTCCACATTACAGCAAAGCTCTGAAAATGTATGCGTGTCATGGATTAGAAGTAGATCGAAGTTTTGGACATGTCATTAGGTTAAAATGACTATCTCGTAGAGATACAGAACAAGCATGGTTTCAGTACAACTTGTAGCAGACGAGACAGTGACTTGCCGTCCAGAGTGGATTGTCTGCCAAAGAAGCAGATACCAATGTCTTCAGCTTAAGGTCGACCAATCCATTTGATGTACTACTCAAATTGATTTCGGCTAGGATCAGGCGCAGCATAACCTCTTCGGAAGAGGAAGTTCTGTAGCCTGTCTTCAACTCTCGCAAACTGTGATTTCGTTAGCCTCAAATGTTTCACATGCGATTCTGTGAAGCCACTCTCCACGATGTTCTCTCCGAGCGGAAGCACTTACAAATCCCCGTCCCTGCACTCCATCTCTGATCCACAATCCATATCCACCCATCATGTTTGCCATCATGATGTCCGTGGACAAGCGATCACCTACAATAGCGATTTGGTCCGGCCTAGTTACGCCAGAGTCTGGATGTGCCCTGAAGTAAGCCATGACCTCTTCCTCACAGCCAGGCTTCTTGGTGGAGTGTCGCAAAACTTTGACCCCGGTATTGGCCTCCAAGACAGCAGCTTGAGCATAGTCCTTATCTGAAGACGTTCCAGCCGTGTTGGAGACTATTAGAAGTTTCGTACCCGGATAAGCGCGTCGAAGGCGCTGGAAATGGTCCTATGAAGGTGGTCAACGAAGTTCTGAGCGAGGTGATACGTGTATCAGTACTTCATATGGTTTGTGAATCTCATCGGTATGTGGCACAGCAAAGCAGTTGTCTTTGTCAAGTACTACAGCTTGAATGTCTACCTCTTTCTGCCCAGCAACCCCATCTTTTCTGAAAGCTTTGGACAAAGGAATTGGGAGATGATTAAATGTTGAGACAGTATGTTGAGGCAGGCACAGAGTTGGATCTCTCAGTAGTCGGAAGACGTTTAGGGTACCCGAGATATTCATTGGGAATGTTAGTCGACGTGGTTGCAGGGGCGGGATTGAGTGGTGACGCGTTTGTGGCGCGACGCTTTTCGAAAGATGTTCTTTCCGATGATTCCGATCTTATTCCGAACTTTGCGACACGCCAACAACAGAGACCGAGCATCCGTAGACTTTGGCTGTTACCTGCATGTGCTTCAAGTGGATTTATAAACCACAATCTTCTCACATCGGAAATGCTCATGGGTTTCGCTGACATAACATAATATCGCAGTGATGTACATTGAGATGAACGCAACGTGTGGCATGAGCAACATCCATGCACACTTTCGTATAGAAGTTAACAAATGCTATTGTGAGAAGGGTTCAGTGACGCCTAGATGTTGGTCGTGATTCTGGTGATCAAAGGTAAGGGAACATTGAGTATAGTATGGGAGACAGGGCATGATGACTAAGATTTGGTCCGAGCTCAACCTCAACTTTCTGTAGACAGTGATATTAGCATCGCGCACGCGCTTCGCAACCACGACGCCCAACTTTGCGCTCTTTTCTGTTGTTGTCGACAACCACTACGTAACGAACACAGGCAAATAACTCTTTGGAGCAGATCCGCGCAACGAGTGCGATTTGCGCCTACGGCACGAAGCCCTATTTCTCGCAACCTACACGAACGTCCCACCGCGAGACCGAGCTAGACATACTCGACATATTGGTTCAGAGTCTACACAGAAAAAATGACGAGCACTATCGGTATCCCTATCAAGCTCCTCAACGAGGCAGCAGTACGTTCACCGCTGGATACTGGTCTCTAAACCTGCGCTAATAGAACGCAGGGTCACATTGTCACGCTTGAGATCACATCGGGTGAAGTCTACCGTGGCAAGCTAATCGAAGGTACGCACTGTACTCGTCTCCCAGCCCCTTGCATTCGTGCTAACAGACAGTAGCCGAGGACAACATGAACGTACAGCTGAAGGACATCACTGTCACCGCTCGCGACGGTCGCGTCTCACATCTCGAACAAGTGTACATCAGGGGAAGCCACGTGCGGTACTTCATTGTTCCCGACATGTTGAGGTATGATGTGTTATACCCGTCGAACAAGAAAGGCGCTAACAGAATATAGGAACGCCCCCATGTTCCGATCGAGAGGCACAAGGGGTCGCGGTGTCGGTCTTGCGCGTGGTCGGGCAACAGTCAACAGGGCAAGGGCTAGCACTCGTGGCGGCGGTGGTCGTTGAACGAGTTGAGAAATGGCAGCGGAAAGACGACATAAGCAGAGAGCAAGTTACGAGAAGCGCGACACCAGCGAGGACGCGCGCCCTCGGCTGCGGGAAATAGACAATGGAGGCAAGGACAGGTATGCAACCAGATCGCATTTTGCTGGACATACGCTGAGAACTGGGATAGCTCCAAAATTGATGATACCTTTGAATGGGATGAATGCACAATTTTTTACATTGTCGAAGATACCTTGTGTTATCTAAACTTGCTCGGCGGCATACGAAGGACCACAATACAGCCAGGCGTAGTCGCGAACGTTCTTGATATTCGCAGGCATCTACCCCACGTTGAATGGCGAGACCCCCGAGAACTCCGCAACTAGACACTTTTTCCACCGACACAACATGGACATCAAGAACCCACGGCGTATTCTTGCCATCGGCGCGCCCGAGGCAGGTGTACTTCCACTGCTGAAAGGTAACTCTTGTTTTCCCACATGGCGCGCATTCACTGACTCTGCCTAGAGCTCACCGGTTCCGCCCCCGAACCAACGTCCGAAACCACTGCCGGCCTTACGCACGAATGGCGTCTAGAAACCAAATACTACACTGCAACCCTTCCTATTTGGATCGATGAGCTCGCCAACGTCGCGGAATGGCGCACCGAATTCACCAAGCCCGAAGCTCGCGAAGTCGTCACCGCGCTCGGTGCATGGATATACTGCTTCAAGAAGCCAGTCGAAACAAAGGATCTAGATATGATCAAAGAGACCATGCAGGCCGTATCCGATGTCATCGAGCGTGCATGTGGCTACGGCGGCGACATGGTGTGTCTGGCTGTTGCGATGCCGCAATCCATCACGCCCTACCTTGAGAAGAGTCATGAAGAATGGGAAGAGCTCGCCATGGACTATGGTTTTGAATACGTCGACTCTGAGAAGAAGGGGAAAAACGAGTTTGGGGAGGCGACAGGGGTACACCGAGTTCGGGAAGCGCTCGAGGCTGGGGAATGGGAGAGCATGGCAGATCTGGACATGGGCGGCGACGAAGACGGCTTCGAAGGCAGTTTTGCAGCAGAAGAGGCGGAGATGAACATGGAGCTGTTTGGCATGAAAGGTGCGCTGGCTGGGTTTGACGACGATGAAGGTCAGGAATCAGGGGACAAAGAGGTTGAAGAGCTGGAGGTGATGATGCAGAAAATGGTTGCTATCAAGGAGATGGGCGAGGGCATGGAAGAGGCCGAGCGAAAACGTTTCGCTGCGAAAGCAGTGAACGATCTGCTAAAAGATTATTGATTGCCGCTACTCCGAATCATTCGCAGACGCCACAGAACACTATTCGTGAACGTCTACATACGACCGAGTATTTCAGCTCTTTACGCCGAAACACAGCAAAAACGGGAAATCCATCTCTCTTACAGGCTTCCCGTCCTCAGCATCAACTTCTTTTCGCAGAACGAAGGCTTCGTCGACCCTAATCTCATTGAACCCTGTCCCTAATAACAAATCCTCCATCTCGCTCTTCTTGATTCCGTGTCTCTCGACTCCTGGCCTCTTACTCACCGGGTGAAATGGCACAGCTTCCGGCCCAAAGTCTTCATAATCTGTCAACGCAACAACACCCCCTGGCTTCAAACATTTCTTCATCGTCTCTAGAATCTCCGCCATCGAAGGAATGTGATGCAGGGTCAAATGAGAAACCACGAGATCAAATCGGTACGAGTAGGGCGGTGATGTGGCTTCCCCTCGATGCGTGGCAAGGAGTGCTGCTGCGCTTTGCAATTCATGCGAGTCTGGGTTCGTTAGGAAGTGGTTTATTGAACACAGGTTCGGGTGATCTGTTGGAAGATCCGCCAGCTTAGTGTTGAAGGCACTTATCATGCCGTCTGCTGTGTCGACGCCGATAAGGCTGCGTACGTGCGGAGCTAGCATAAAGGATAGCAGGCCAGTGCCGCAACCGATTTCTAGCACGTCGAGTTCTGTGGTGCTTGTTAGTCCTCGACTAGTGGTAGATGGGCTGTTTATACCTTTGTTACGACCATCTTTGAACGCAGGTACGTAGCGCTTGATGGCTTCAAGTGCTTTCGAAGTCGATTCCACATGCTTCTGGTTTGAATCCCATTCCAGAGCCTCCTTACTGAAACGCGCATTGTTGATCTCTTGACTGGTGGCCATGGTGTTTGAAAAGTGTATAGTGAGGTTTGAGTGCTTTTGAAGTGGATCGATTGATGCTAACAATTATACACGAAAGACTTATACATCGATTGTTCTAAGACAAGACCAATGTGCGTTATTCGCGATCAGTCTCGGTATATACATACGTGGATGCTGTGCGGGGTTGCGGGGCACTTCCGTGTTTAATGCCAGTAACGGCTTCTTTCCTGGCGTGCGATACAGTCGCAAGCCATTTACATGCGTATGCTGTCTTATTCTACCCGCATTCTCTCTATACGCTCCCAATTGCCGATAACCCGTGGAGTCAAGCACGAGCATGCATCTGACAGGCCTGAAAGCTCAGCCACCGCCCAGGATGTGTTGTGTGACGACACCTTCTTCAGGAAAACCAACCAGCGAGTTGTTAGCCCAACCTACCAGTGTGTCCACTCTCATCTCACAGATATCCTGTCTCTCCGATATGTACGTCCTCTGAAGTCGACAGCCCTATCGGACTTGAGTTTCCATCGCGAAGCGATGATCAGCAACGAAACTGCAGGTTAAGTACTATTCCACGGCACTCTCGCACAAGAGATCATGGAGTAGTATGGCGCCCTTGAGCTACAGGCAGCTAGATTACACCAGAAAGAGTATTTGACTTCTCACTGCAATCTCTGGCGATCCAGATGATCCAATTCGATACGAGCTCATAGCGGTGGGGGAGGCAGTAGTGAGCGAGGGGTCTATTCAACGATCGATAGTATACATGAGCATAGGCAGCAGGGTTATGTATATCATAGGACTAAAGGCAATAGATATCAGTTGTACGAATAATCTGGTCCAGGTCTCATCGCTGGCTTTGGAGAAGGCGCAGTTAGTCGGAACTTGACAGCAAACTTCAGTCGAGCAAAAACGAGTGCTTGATGAGAACAAAATGGATAGACCAAATATGTGGACATGTCGTAGATGCAATGTTCGCGGTCTCAGAAGGATATGCTAAAACTCAATCGGCATTGTAGTACATCACATTAACATCAACACCCTAGCCTTCCTCCGACAAGCGTCTATCATCAGTCTACTCATACCTATAGTCCTCTACAAACCCATGCCCACGTCGCCCAAAAAGCGCTTCAATCGCAGCGCTAGCCTGCAACTGCGCATGCGTCTCTTTAACCTTCTCTTTTTCCATTTCCAACCTCCCCAGCTTCTCTTTCTCCCTCTCCAGCTCGCGCTCCTTCTCTCGACGCAACTTCCTAAGTTGATCACGCTCGATGTCACTGTACTTGGCTCGCTCATAATCTCTCAACTTCTCTTCTCGTTCACGGTCGCGAGCTTTCTCACGCTCCAAGTTACGCAGGCGCTCGATATCCAGCGAGGAAAGTTGGTCTGTGAGGTCGTGGACGCTGGACCAGGGGACTGAAGTAGACGAGCGATAACCAAGTGCCAGTGGATGATTCAGGTAGCTCGTAGAACGGTTGGTGAGGAGCCTAGGCGCGTCATGAGGCAGAAGTGATGACCAGTTGTACCAACCAGCAGCTTTGAGCTCAGCACGAGCTTTGTTGACATCGTTCTCTAATGCTCCACTTGCGTCAACGGCGCCGAGAAAGCGTGCGCGGTGCGAGCTCTGTTCACTCTCGAGCTTGATAAGATTCGGTGGCTCTACGGTGGTGACACTAATCGCTGTAGTGCAGCACTCTGGATTTGAAGTACTTGGTGCTCTGACGAGGAACTTGCGTGCCCAATCCTTGAGGTCCGAATCAGGCTCATACCCCTGGTAGATCTCTTTAAGGATGGCGACAGGATCTTCGTTGAGTATGCCATAGGCGTTCATCCTATCCAACGCATAGCTCTTGCAGTCGTCGAAGCCCATCAATGTGCCAAGCTTGGCAAATTGCACATCGACAAGGACACAAGCGTCAGTAGTGGCTGATTGAGGTTTGATGATCGGTGACCCTCGACGCGCGATACCTAACCCGGCAGCAGCAGCGGTGAATGGGCGTGGGTCAGGACGGTAGGAGCCGGTATGAAGAAACTCCAATAAGCGGACGAAAGTGTCCTCCGATACCTCCTTGTGTATCGTGAGAAAGCGGCTACCTACTCTGTCAAAAGCTCGTGCAACACTTAGAAAGCCTTCCAACTTGTCTGCATCGACGAGGACAGGCCTGTCTTTGAACACGAACTCGACCGACTTAGCAGTCGGTCTGAGACGTGCGCGGCGTCTGGTCTCGAGCTCGTGGCACCGATCGTTATATGTCTGAACTCCTAGCTCTCGCGCACACTTAGGTTGGTTGAACAAAGGCTTGCAAACCTTCCCGTACCACTTATGCACTTCGCTTTCGGACGGCCCCTGCATATCGCTATGGCAGTGACTGCAATTCCACTGCTCTCGATCTTCACGCTCAATTGCTTCTTTTCTTCGTGGACTGTGATACTCATCCTCGACGTAGCGGACGTTGAACAAGCTGTGCCCATAGTTCAGTGGCGACAACTCTCTACCGTGTACAGCTGAGAGCTTCTTGACAGTGAGCATAATCTTTCCGAAATGCACGTCGTGATTCAACCGTCCGTAGTCCACCTCATCTTCTTTCTGTCCACCACAAGCAACGAGGAAGTATGCGTGTATCATGTGGTGAATCAGAATCGCAATAGTGTCTTTCGCGTCGGCGTACTCGAGCGCGTCAACGTTTAGGACGATTGAGATGCGCTTGACATCAGGATTCGGTCCCAGTCTGTGGGCGTAGGTAGCTCCCGAGACATCAGAGCCCAGGCTTCCGATATCGAGAAAGACAGCGTTCTTCAAATGGCCGGCAAAGAATACTTCGTCCAGCTTGTTGAAGATACGATATGGGATCTCCTGGATTAGTCCGTCTCTCTCGAGACTTGCAGCCCGTATCCTGATGCTCTTGAATTGATCAGCTGTATCAGCCCAGCTCTGTTCCAGTCGGTCAACGACGAAAGCAACTGCCCAGTCGATGTTCCATCCAAGATCTCTCTCGCACCTCAGGAAGGGATCCTGAAGTCGCACAGCAACGCTCGATAGCGGACGCCGGTAGTCATAAGACTCGAAGGGGACGTAAAGATCTGGCTCTGAATCAGAGGGGTAAGATCTGGATCGAGCAAGCCCTGCTCCACCGAAGAGGCGATCACCGTATGGTAACAACGCAAGTTGATCAGCAGAATCGAGAGTCATATGATTGACCAGAATGGGTTACGTGTATGGCTGATGGTCTTGACAGAGCGTCAAAAGCGTCATGAGTTAGTGGACCTCTGCGCCAGGTTGAATCCGTCCTTCTCTTATAGTTGAGTAAGGCGGGAGCACCGCAGCTGGTATGTGGCGTGGCATAGTCGTTCACAGCATCTTCATTCGGAGTCTTTGTATTCAGCACGAATGATCACCGACCCTAGCGTAACACATGCGCTATCACGTATTGTTTGTCGTGGACAATCCGCGAGCATGGGCCCGCGGTTCATCGGCATAATCCTATTGGGGCAACATTAGATCAACACTAAACACTTCAGAGTCCTTCTTTGGCACAACGACTCTGTACCACGTCCGTAGGGTCAACTTCGCGTGGTACTAGGTAGGCGAATGTAATACATGGCTGCACAGCGCGAATGCTGGGACAGAAGTTGAGGTTCTGATAGGCGGACGGCTTCCAACGCCGCCTCTTCGCTCAGCCTAACGAATGTCAGTACCAACGGAGACGTGTTTTTGTATGGGTTAGACGTGATGGCGACATAATACAGGTGGGAGCGGTCGAATAGTAGGTGGAAGTAATAGTGTATATTTGGTGGTAACCGCAACGAACGCCAGTCGCGGTTCCAGTGATTTAACAGAAAAACAGATGGGATATACAAAGCACGTAAAGGGGACCGAACATGAAAGCGCACTAGATGGTGAAGCGCCTGACTGGTAGCCGAATCTCGTTCCCCGAGTTTGTCGTAACACATGAGCAAAGACGGGTGATGCCTCATTCTGACCGTTGGGGTTCCTACGGTCGATCGGTATATAACAGCGAACAGGACTCCGGACAATCGCGCTGTCATTACCAGGCCTGTCATTTAGTAGCGTGGGCGGTCGTCGGGACGGCCATACTCGTCGACAGGCCTTCCACTGACGGAGCCGGGACGCGAGCCAGGGCGCGAACTAGGGCGCGAACCCGGACCCTGACTCCTGCCGCTGCCGTCACCGTAGTGCTTTCGCCTGAGAGCAGCTAACCTCTTCTTCTTGGTATGCGCGTTGATGTATGTGCCGATGATGAAACCGACAATGTTGAAGAAGGGCACCCAGGTGGTCTCAGGCAGGAACTGCTGAGCGAATGCCAAAGAGATGGGCGAGACGATCCAGCTGACCTTCATGACAGGCCAGAAACCAGCCTTGACCGTCGCCTTGACTTGGTGGAAGGTACGAGCGCCTGCGATGAGGGCCATGGAGACGAGGTACACACTGTTCTGGATGGGCGAGATCTGCATTCGTTAGCGACGCGCTGACGTATAACGGCCAACCGCGCTTGGACTTACAAGCAAGTTGCTGAAGAGAATCTGCAAGATCTTTGCCTTCAAGCTCTTGCGCCCCTGGAAGACCTTCTGGAGGGCGCTAATCAAGACGTGTCCAAGGGGCGCGCTGATCAAGGCACCGTAGATAGCCATCTTGGGGACACGCGAGGTGAAGTAATGACCCGACTTGCTCCTGTCGTGGGCGATCCACGAGGCCAGGAACTCTTGGAGACCAGACAGAGTACCCGAAGTTAGCATCTTGGTGCGCAACGGGTTGCTCTGCAGCTGCTTGAGGTATGCCTGACGCGCCCACAGTCAGTGAATTGGCTCATCACATGTTTGAATCGCACCACACTCACAGCGAGGTATCCATTGGGACCGCCGCCTTTGGTCAGAGCCTGCCCGAGATTGTGCATCACTCCATCCTTTCCTTCCAGAGCGTCGGCAACAGCGGCTGTCGTCTTGGTCGTCGTCTCCTTCTCGAATTTGACCGACATGGCGCCTCAATGCGATGCGACAGCAGCAAACGGCAGATGGGCGCGTGTAGAAGATGATGCTGCAGTCGACGAGATGTTTGTGGGGGAGTGCGGGTGTCGACGAGCTGGACGGCGACGGATGGCTGGGGAGGTAAACACCTCGGGTCCAAGCTTTAGCGCCGACAAGACGCGGAAGCAGGTGTCGTGATCTGACAACAACAACGACCTCGGTTGGATGATTAAACCTCTTGCTGTCCAGCCTGCTGTCTCTACAGACTCTTTGCGTACGGTGGTGCTATGCGAGACACCTGAGCTGCATTGGAAACTGCGTACCTGTTCGCCCTGATGCTTTTTGCCAGCGGATAAGAGCGCGTCGGGACTCGCCGCCTGTGGTTGCTTGCACCGAGCCACCTTGAGACTCGCTCCAGCGCTCACACGGCCCATTACCGGCTCTTTCCCCAACCAAGATTGTGATTCTCGTGGGCGATGGCGAGTACAGTCATGCACAAGGTTGATAGCGTCGTCATGGCAGGGTATCCTTACTCTGGCAAGCGCGATCCTGAAGTCACTTCCATCGACCTCTTATCGCCTGGTGATCTTGACATCGTCTCACGCCGACTACATCCTCAGCCTCTCCGATACGGATGGACTTGCATTGACTATGCACCGCTTCAACGAGACATCAAACAATCTCTCAATGGTACTGATATTATGATAATCATTCGTCTGCTCACTGCGACAGCTTGACGTGTCACAGGATGGAGTTGGACACATTTGTGTGTACTACTTCAACTTCCTCACCACATGCAACTACACGCAATCGTCCCCCTATACATGGTACACTTCCATCTTGCTGTTTACGTCGGCTTGAAATTGCCTCGCATGTCATTTCCTCCTTCTGTCTGTTTTTCCTTTGTCTTGTTCCAAAGCGTCGTCAAAGCGTTCTTGTTCATTTCGTCGTTTGTATCCCAAGACAACAACAAACAGTCGAGACATGTGCAGAGACCGTCAGAAGGCCTCGAGTACTGGTAATTTTTTAATCACGCGGCCAGACCAAACTCGCAACGTGCAAAGCTGCCAGAATCCGCATTGCCCGACAGGTGACAGACCCTTTTTGTAGACTGACCCTCCTCGAGGTCTTAATTGGGTCCGACTTCTCTTTCCCCTCGCCTCTACTCGTGAATCTCTCGTTTGTTGGAGACATACCGAAACTCACTAGAGTACTCGTCTTGCCACTGCCTCGAGTTTCTACGTTGTTCCTTCCACGCCTTCACTTGCTCTCACAGGCTAAGCGTGTGTGCACTTGCCTACCTAGGTGCCGTCATTGTCGTTGTCTCAGAACAGCAACATCAACCCTGCACCACGCCCTTACACTCTTACACCTTTCGCTCTCTTCCTCCTTCTAGATTCTTTGTCGCGTGCTCGCCCTGTCCTAGCAACAGTCGATCCCAGTACCCTTGGGCCTGCTGGAAATACCAAACACCACGCCGCCATGGGGAAACGCATGCGAGTTCCAAACTGTACCCACCTAGATATGGATCGCGTCTTCGGCCACGATCAGCACTGCAGCATTTGTGGGCGCTCACCTTCCATCGGGTTCCTCTACGAATGCAGACAGGATCATAAAATCACAACGCTTCGCACCATACTATCAAAAGAGCATGGAAGAATCGAGCCGGTCAAGTCGGCACTGCGACAGGAGCTGGAGAGGATTGGGTTGAGCGAGAGCATCATTCGTAATGCGGAGAGCGGCCACTACACGGCCACGCAACTGAAGAAGCTCAAGGAACTCAAGCTAGAGCTGAAGCAGGTCATATCGGACACGCGTCAGGCTACCGAAGCCAGTGATGTCGTGGCTAGGCTTACGGCTCTGGCGGGAGCGACGTACAGCATCGATGGAACTTTCAGTAGCCTGCCCGTCACAGATTCAGTGAGTATCCTCCGAATAGTGAAAGCAGCAGGCCCCCACTAGGCGATGCTAATGACACGAAGAATTCTCGAGCATGCGCTCTCAGAGCCTGTCATAGCTGCCGCCCGTACTATCGAGAACGTCTGTACATCGCGTTTCAAGCAGTTGTCAATGGGGACTTCTCGCCCTTGACAGAAGATGATGTAGAAGAACTCCCGGTCAAATCTGCACAGATTATGCGTACCATTGGCACCAGGGTTCAGTCCTCCATGACCCTAAACACCACCCCCTCGACGCTGCCCACTTCAGATTCCTTTGCTACGTCTACAGGCATTCCGCACACAGCGTCATCCAACACTACCGATTCCAGTGAAATCACATTCAAGACCACGCAAACCGACATAGATGAGATCTCTGCACAGCGCCGCCCTCGTCGTAGATTTTACAGAATGGGACGCCGTTCTTCCATCGACATAGCCCGTTCTCTTTCTCGTGCACCCAGCCTCCTTACACCCCAAGGTCTCAAGTCAGCAGTTCAGGGCATCTTCCGGCCAGGCCGGGAATCCAGCTCTGAAGGATCCAACATTACCCTTCCACTCCCGCGAACCGGTACAGTTCGTGACAACACCAGTTCTCCAACCGTCGGCGAATTCGATCTCGGTGCCTTGCGCCGCGTTAGAAAAGAAAAAGAGCGCAATGAACTTAGAAACGGGACGTATGCAGGTGGATTCGAAGATGTCGCTGCAAATACCACAGCGATCGACGATGGATCAGCAGGAAACAGCAACGGCACCGATTCTGATTTCTCAGCATCCTCTTTCACAACCGATGAGAACGAGAACATCAAAATCGAGGGGGTCGCTATTACAGAGCAAGCAGTCGAGACGCACACAGCTGACATTGTCGCTCTCAGTGTTCCGGCTACACAGAAGATGGGGGCTATGGTCAAAACCGCAGAGGTGAAAGAGCATGCGGACATTGGATTGCAAAGCATCATGGCACAGGTGTGAGGATCACGGGTCGGAAGACTCTGGACAGAACATATGCAAGGGCGACGAACCACAAGATGGATGAGACGCGTTTTCATGACTTGATGATAGCAGACGAACTATGCCCGTTCAAAGAGGATCACGATTTGGTAACGAAGATTGGGAGCAAGAGAGTAATGGCATCTGTACGTGGTAGCTCTTCTTTTGATACCCGCATCCTGTCCGATGCATTCAAAGATGGTTAGGATAGTATCCTTAGCTGAAATGGGGAGCTCTTCCCGGACATGGTAATGGAGTATCTTGAGTAAGGGGCTCGTACGCTACGGACACTTATCTTTGGTCCACTAATACATAATCATGATATTTCATCATTTCTTTCCCAGCCCTATAATACATAAGCTACATTTACAATCACGTCACCAGCGAACGGCTCAGAGGGGTTGCAATTTCCTATCTGCGACCAAGCTTCCACCTAGCGATGCGGGTCTGAATATCATCCCAGGTAAACTCCTTCCTTTTGAGGCCTTCCTGTTCACCCTCTTGCAGCACAACAGTCGGGGCTCCAGATCCACCTCCAACATTCTTGACTTGTCCACCAAAGACGTGACGAGCTACTCTCCTCAGGTCTTTGACGGAAACGTCTTCGATCTTTTTGCACATTTCCTTGACGCCGACTTTACGGCCGTGAACCTGGACTTGTCTGCCGAGATCTTCTAGTTCTACCATTCGGCTTTCGAGGTTCATGAGGAGCGAGGAGCGGAGTTGGTTCTTTGCGCGCTGGACTTCAACCTCGTTGAGCGCGGCGTATCCGGTTTCGTCTCCTAGCGATTTGAGTTCGCGGCACATGACCTCGAGCATTTGGGCGACGTGCGAGGGGGCGCATGATGACGCGATGCCAAAGAGGCCGCTATCGGTGTAACTGTGGTTGAATGCAACGCAAGATTCTACCCATCCGTGCTGATTTAGTACGTTGGTGTATAACCGCGAGTACATTCCCTTTCCAGGCCCACCTGCACTGAAGGAACCGCCTCCACCGAGGAGTGTTTGCAGAGTTGCGAGGGCGTAGATGTCGGGCGATGAGATGGGGAGGGCTTCGAAGGCGAGGTGGATGTGCGATAGGCGGGGGAGCATAGGGTTTGCCGGTGGCGGTATCGGAGGTAAGGTGAGGAAGCCACCGGTATATTGCGACGGTAGTGATGTGTCGATCGGTGGGAAGTTCAAGTCGAGTGATGTATTGACGGAAGCGTTGGAAGTAGCGGATGTGGAGATGTTCTTGAAGAAGGGTATCTTGGAAAGGAGTTTCGAGGATTGCGGCGGTGCGCCGGTGGGTGTGGGGTGGTCGGCTGTGAAGACCTGTTGTTGGGGTGCAGAGTTGGAAGCTGTGCTTTCTGATTCTAGACCGATGAGCGATGGACCGGTGCCCTTCTCCATGTCGCCAAAGTATTGTTCTGTCAAGCGGACGGCTTCGTTGTGGTTTACGCCAGCAAAGGCTACCACTATCCTGTCGGGCTTGTAGAACTCCTTTCGGTATGCCTCAACGACGGCGCGGTTGATGAATGGTAGGCGCTCCTTGGGACATAGCAGTGGGTTGCCTAGAGTGTTGTCTTTGAAAGCTGCCATGTGTACTAGTTCGGGCAGGATTAATTCTGGCTTGCTCCAGATCTCGCCAATCTCATAGTCAGCTGTCTCAAGCTGTTGCTGTATCTCCTCTTCGGTGACTAGTGGATCGCGGATTGTTTCTGCAAGGACACCGACGGTGGTGGGCACGGCGGAGTTGAAGGTGGCAGACTGGTACATGAGCGACTCTCGGCTGGAGGCGCACTGTATGTTGCCGCCCAGTGTTTCTATCTTCTCCATCATCTGGTCGCCGGTGGTGGAGCGTGTGGACTTGAAGGCGAGACGGTCGATGATGTGACTGACTCCGCGCAGTGCATCGTTCTCATATCGTGAGCCGGCGTCGACATAGACTCCGATACCCGAGAAGTGGCCCGGCAGGGCTTCGGTAGCGACGCGGATGCCATTGGGGAGGGTGGTGATCTGGTCGAGTTCGGTGGGGTCCTGGATGGCAGTTTAGAAAGGCTTCGGCGTGCTACGTGAACTCAGTGCTAACCCTCTCTTCTGCAACTGCCGTGGCGAGATTCCTTCTACCTGCGCATGCTGCTGATCGTGTGAGCGACGCAGACGTCTTGGACAGTCCCCGGGACAATGGTCGGTACGTGTGTGGTCTTAACATTTCTGGTGGTGTATGCTGCCGTGACGGCGTTCGGAAAAATTCCATTGGCAATCATGGCCCTGACATAATATTGCGTCACGTGGGCGTTCCCACGAGGTCGGGAACAAGAGCGGCCCCACCCCGCGATCAGCGCATGAGCGCATCAGCATGAGCTCTGAACTGTCATGTTGGTTTCAATGCTTTGATATATCTGTGGGGAACTATATTTAGTACGACGACTGCGGTGGTGATGCAGACATGGGGGTTAGGAGAGTGCGGTGGGCCATCATGTCATGGATCTCTGGCAGCTGTCGACGGCCTTGTCCGAGGGTAGGTATCAAACCGGACCGTTCCACATGACCTTTGAATCTTGGTCGAGAGGCCCAACAAGACATGACTTCATTATCGCGACTCTAGAACCCTATTACCCGTATACGTTAACGGCCCGCGGTCTTGGAAGACCCCATCGCAAGTCTAGAGGTGGCTTACTCCTCACAGAGCTCGTTCTGGTTGCTTGGCCCCCCGGCCCTGGCCCCGTTCGTGCGCCATTTGCATTGCATTTGCATTTGCTGCATTTGCCTCAGTGCCTCAGTGCCTCACACACCCACCCGTGTGAGCTCTTGTAAACGGGTTTCCCGTGTCGTCTGTCAAACGCTGTCGAAACTCGCGCATTCACACTTTCCCGCATACCATACCCCAGCTGAACGCTTATACCCTCGCCCTGCGCCGCTAGGCGATGTTCACCACAACAACCACGCCAGTTCTCCCAACTGCGACTGCTGTATCCCCCAATTCCACCTCCCCACGGCCCACGGGCGTTCACAGAGGCATCAGCTTCCTGCGCAATCTACACCTGCACTCAAACAGCCAAGGCGACCCTCCACGTGAGGATTCCCGAACGGGAACACGACCACGCGCCTCAACACACACTCCACCTGCCTCGCCTGCCTTTGCCTCCTCGTCCTCCCACCCCACTGTCCCCCGTCGAGAGTTGCTATCGAGGAGCCAGACAGCCGACAGTCAACTGCCGCCGACCGACTCCCCACCCGCCTCTCCGAAACCGACCATGACGAGAACCCGTTCAGAGACGGCCCAACCTCAGCTCCAGGTGCGCAACAACACGGGGCCAACGCCGACCTCAACGCCAGGACCCAACAGCGCACAACCAATGGAAGGCGCCTCCGATAGCACAGGCGCGGCCAAGCACCTGCCGTCGATTCGCTTTATCCCGCACCAGGATCCCCGAGCCGGAAGACCTTCGTTGATCTTCCCCACCATCAACCGTACGCTGCCCGACGAGAGTGCAATCCTTCGCGTAGGAAGGTATTCGGAGCGCGACAACATACCCGAAGTCCAGACCAACGCCCCATCGGCTGCCGCCATCGGATTCAAGTCCAAGGTCGTCAGTCGGAAGCACTGCGAACTGTGGTGCAAGGACGGAAGCTGGTATATCAAGGACGTCAAGAGCTCATCGGGCACCTTTTTGAATCACATTCGTCTAAGTCAGCCCAACGTCGAGTCAAAACCATTCCGGATAAAGGATGGCGATATCATCCAACTGGGCATCGATTTCCGTGGGGGAGAGGAGATGATCTTCAGATGTGTCAAGATTCGTGTTGAGTGCAATCGTGGCTGGCAACAGGGGCTGAACACATTCAAGTAAGCTTGTCTACTCGTGCTATAAGCTTGCCACTGACTCTCACAGTAAACAAACCCATCAGCGACTACGAGCACTTGCCAAGAGCAAGAAGGAAGTCACAGGAGATGCTTCATCTACGCATACGTCCGAGTGTGCCATCTGTTTGATGTCAATAGCGGTAGGTCTTGCCTGATTTCACAGCCGACTTGTACTGATCAGTATACAGCCTTGTCAGTCGCTATTCGTAGCACCCTGCTCCCACGTCTGGCACTACAAGTGCATTCGTCCCATCTTAAACGGTCCCACTTGGCCCAACTTCCTCTGCCCGAACTGTAGGGCGGTAGCGGACCTTGAAGAAGACGTAGAAGATATGGGCGAGTTCGAAGACTGGGAAGGCGATGAGGAAGTAGTCAATGGTGCCACAATTCCTGATGCCAGCGCAGAGCAGGGAGACCGCCACGTCACACCTCGTGCCTCTGTTGCCCCTCTCAACGGTGCCGATTCTGATGGCGGTGTTGATCTTACGGATCTACATCACCAAATCACAAACATTGAGAACCAATCGGCATTGGAGACTCCCGATCGCCAGCTTACACCTCCAACATCGTCCGTCACACAACCGGTCTCTATCAACGTCAATGGAGCGAACGACTATATGGGACTGTCGCCTCTGCATCCTCCTCACGGCAGTGGCCTAACGCCTGATCGCGTACAGGATGGTCCCATGACTCCAAGGAATGATGCTGGGCCGTTTGTTCTCGATGGTAGCGCTGGACGTGCAGCAGGCAGTCGAATGCGCGACACATCTCCGTCCGACTCCGATAGCAGTGGAGCGCGAAGCAATAACGGTGCACCGACTCTACCTCCTGTACGCTTCGACTAGTCAATCGCTAAGTGGGCGAGGTGCCTTGACCAACTCTTTCTCTTATTCCCTCGTTTCGGGGTCTTTTTGCATCTTTTCGGGAGTTCTGGCGTGATCAAAGCGAATGTTATGATGGAATGGTGGATCATGTTGCAATGCGATATACTTCAAGAGTAAGCAAGATATACAGGTGGTGGAAGACCGGTAACTAATGTATTGTACCAAAGTCAACTAAACATCTGTGTCTCTGTCCGTGTCCGCGTGAAACATGCAATCTTCTGGTAGTTGTGCTATTGGGTATCTACGCTATAAGACTGCAGATCATAACTCACAAAAGGCCAATAACGATCATTACGTATGTACACATGGGTTCAACGTCTTAACATCACACATTACCTGTTCCAATATTCCCAGTCATCATATCATCACTCACACTCGAACATACCCCCCATAGCCCTCCCCTCATGGCTCGCCCTCCACTCCTCCAACAGCACCATAACCTCCTGTCTCGTATCTTCGATGATGCCGTCCATCTTGATGTCATTCTTATCATATCCAAATGGATCCTCCAGTTGCACGCCAATTCCCTCAATACCGTAGAGTGTGAAGGCGATGATAGCCACAATAGGTACACTCCACCACCTGTAGTCATCTACAATGGCAAACGGCAGAACACAAGCATAGAGTGCCAGGACCTGCTTTTGGTGGATTAGATGCGCGACGGGAATGGGCGTGCTGTGAATAGTTTCCATGGTGCCATACGCGGAGACAAGAGTGTTCAGCTGAACGGTCATTTGAGAGGAGAGGGGCGCGTGGAACCAGCCTCTGTCGTGGCCTCGGCGGATGTAACCTTCCAAGAGGATTGTAAGTTGTAAGGGTAAACCGAGACCTTGGTCTTCGTAGCCCATCAGGCCTTCTGGAAGGAGTGATACATATTCATCTTTCTTCATGGGGGTCGTACCATCGCCGTTTTCTAGCGTGGCGGTGGATGACCCGAGCAGAGGTGTGGTACTTGTGCTGTTTACGAGAGTAGGCGGGAACGAAACCGTGCCGAAATTGGAACCTGTGCGGTCGATGTAGCTGGGGCGCCTGGATACGGGGCGGGAGCGTTGCGGGTAGACGCTTGGTTGTGGAGGCAAAGAAGCGAGACTCGCAGGTGGGATATTGAATTCTGCGCGCAGGTTGTGCTTGATGGAGTAGAGAACTGCTACGAGGACCCGTACTATCTTCTCTGTGTCTCTCCTCTCCTCTTCTGTGGAATGTCCGTCTTTGTCTCGCGAGTTCACCAGACAGATTCGAGCAAGGTTTCGTACGGAGGTTCCGATTGTCGTGAGGCAGTTTCTTCCGGTCCAGAATCGGTCGTAGCCTGTGCTGTTTCTGAAGACCAGCATTAGACCAACCACGATGGAGAGCGACGGTATAATGGTAGCAGGGATGGATATACTGTCTACATAGCGCGTGTCGATGTAGACGATCAAGGCGGTGAAGAGCGAATGAAGCAGTACTGGCATTAAGATTATGTTGTGTATAGCGCCCTTCGAGAAGCGGAGAACGAGAGGCAGACGTCGAGGTTTACGGCGGAAAGCATGAGCGAGAGGGTAAGTGGGTCGGCGCGTAGGGAGGGTAGGCGACGACATGGTTGATGGTGTCGGCTTGAAGCTGGGAGCTAGAGAAACAGTGTTTTGCGCGCTCAGGACGAATTGATATAGGTGAAAAGAGAGCCCGCTCTCGTATCTCCCCACGATAGAGGTGAGGCGGTAAGTGTGGGGACGATATGGGGAAGACGTAAAGATGGCAGGGATGCGCGCCGTGGACCGAGTCGAAGCTTTCTATACGAAACTCAAACGATGGCATGCGTCGGCGCGCATAGCTTCTGGTGTCCAGCACAGATGCGCTAAGGCTGTCCACGAGACGCAATGGATAATTTGAAGCGAGTGTTGATTTCTCAGGGTCTATCATCACATGCTGCATGTGAGGACGGGTTGACAGCGTGAGACCCACGTGCGGGCCGATGACGCGATAAGCATTTCCCGAGCACACCTCGGCCAAACGCGTGTGTGACTTATTTTCTACAGCTCAATACCAACACCATGCAGCCTCGATAGCACCGACTGTCCTTCCCACACGCTTCCAAGCCTCCTCTAAGTGTCTTACCACACATTTATATCCTTAAAATGGAAGACCCACACCCAAATACCACCACAATTCCTGCCTCCACCGCTGCGAGCCAACCGACTCCACAACCCGATGCGATACCTTCACCCTCACCACCCTCACAGCCTACATTCCTGCGAAGATTGCAGTTCCTTCTCCTAAAATACCTCGCCAAGACCGCCGGCACCACAGACCGCACGCTCGTCCGCCTCGCAAAACTCCTCTCTACCCCAAACGGCACCGACGTCCTTCTCTGCACAACATCCTATACCTTGACTCTCGTACATGCCATCCTCTCCCGCGTCCTTGAACGACGTCTCGCGTCTATAGCCACAGAGATAGCCGAGAAAGCAGAGGGTGTCTTGCTCCCTGGCGAAACTCTTATAGCCACCCTCCCAGCACCCACCAGCACAAAAGTCATCGCCCAGGTCGTCGGAAGTTCGAAAGCTCTTTCCGATGTTATATCAGACTTCAGGATATTTGTGAGGCTGTGGGGAGTGCTGGGACTGTATACCTGGGCCCGAGACACCTATCGGGACCCATTACCACAAGGTGCCAGCAGGAAAGAGAAGATACTGAGGGTGTTGACGTGGTCGGCTATAACATCGTGTGTTGGTTTCCAAGTCCTAGAAAACGGCGCATATCTTAGCTCAAAAGGAGCTTTGACGACAGCGAGCTGGACGGGAGATGTGGGTAAAGCACGAGAGAACACATGGTGGCTGTGGAGTTCGAGGTTCTGGGCCGCATATGTCGGCGTTGAGCTTGTGCGTCTGGGTGTCCAACGGTATTACTCTTCGTCATCGCCATCAATACTAGCGAGTCAGGGTGACGGGGAGAAAGAGGATAAGATCCAGGCGGAAGAGCGGATGAGAGCGCAGAAACTGGAGAACTGGCTTTGGTGGAAAGACCTCGCATCCAACCTGGCATATGCGCCCATGACTGTCCACTGGTCGATGGAAAAAGGACTGTTGAGTGACTGGGGTGTTGGGGCTTGTGGCATGGTTGCTGGTGGAGCAAACTTGGCTGATGCATGGAGGAGGAGTGCGTGAGTATTGCATCTGGCCATGAGAAGTCGTGTATAATCTGTGGCTGCATTTTTAGGAGAGAGATGGCTCCGCGTCTGACCCTGTGGCCGCCGGAGCTTCGACTTTCGAAAGGTTTAAGCGAAGCAAAGGATAGGAGGACATAAAGACGAAAGTAGTCGGTTCTGGCTATCTTACTCGAACGCTCACGACTTCGTCTTCCTCAAATCTACGCATCTTTCCTCACGAGTCATCATTTGAGTAACGTTGTCTAGCAAATGTCTGGCCATCCAGCTCATTGTAAACGCGTTTGATAAAGTTGATCTGATTGTTTAAGGTACGCCTCTATCTCGTGTTGAACAGACAGCAAGACATACTGAATCCAACTCATTCAGCGGGTCAAGCAGAGTACTACCAAAGAAGCAGTAATGACTGTCCATGTTCCCACGTCGTTGCCAGCTCCATCTACTCTTTTTCTATTACCATCCCCCACTGATACAACGAAAGCGAGAGTCTAGCAGGTGATTTTGTGGCTCACTTTTCCAGTAACAGGTTGACATGGGGTGCTGCCCAGTATGAACTTGTAGGAGGTAAGATCTTTTGTGCACTGCAGACCTGAGAACGTTTTGACTGCGCATGTGTCAGCATGATGGCAAGATACCTGACTCAGCCTTTACTGCGTCTGGGTGTAAGTCAAAAATCCTGCAGGTGCTTACCTTTACATTTAGAATTGCCCACGTAGTTGACCGTAATGCTCCCGAAAACTTATGTCTGGTAGGTCCTTACATCCACTGGAGGATTCATCTTGGTAACAGTGCGTAGTTTCATTTGGCTGCGTTACATTATAAAGGAATGATATAGTTGTAGATGAATTGCGGGTTTCACGCATCTCACGCGTCTTCTTTGATAGGAAGACGGCGGATCATGTAGAATCGCTTGCTACCAAGATAGTACGAAATTGAGATGGCGTGATTTTGATACGTACTACCACGTGAAAAGACACCATCTGGGCAAATCTTCTGTTCCAGGCGTTCCGACTTCGACTGATCACTGTGCTGGAAGAAACCGCAAGACTTGTTCAAACGTTTCATAAATATATACATGAACAAACTACTTCCATGACCACAAATTTCACTCTGGGATGGAAAGTCTCGTAGGACACATCGATCTCTCGTTACAACTCGCCCACCGACAGCATATTGAAGCCATGGCGAGCCCTTCGCCCATGGGCTTCACCACAATTCATTTCGAAATCCCTATTGAGATGTTTCAAAAACACATCTACCACCCAGAGCAAGCAACGAAGGCGTTGCCACTTGCACCAGTGTGAGTGATCTCTCCCGCACGCTGTCCAGCAGTGTTGAAGATAACGCGGTCAGCACCTGGAGAGCCTGAAGATATGGTCAGCATATGTTATGTGATAAACTTGATGACCAACTTACCACCAGTGTAAGCACCAGAAGTCCTCAGCGGGAACTCTTGGTAGGGTCCAGAAACGAGGAAGTCAAAGCCCTCATAGTTGTTGTACGTGTGTGGGTAGGTGGAGCTACCAGCCTCATCACCTTGACGGTAGTAGTTGTAACCCGCGTTGCGTGCGGTAGTAACTTGGGCGGAGGTGTAGCATGTTGAGCCGCAACGGACGTAGCAAGATTGTCTGGCCTCGACGGCGGCAATCTCAACTGCCTCCTCAGTGGGTGCTGAAGTAGGGAGAGCGAGGGCGACGGGCGCGATCAAGAGGAGGGCGTTAATGAGGAACTTCATGGTGGCGGGTGGAGAGAATGAGACGACGAGCGAGTGTCTTGTCTGAAGCTGTGTAACGAGGGATCGACGGGGGCTGTTGGACCTGCCTTTCAAATGAATGGTACAAGATGTTACCTTTATACCCTCATTCTGCTTGTCACAAAAGTAGTCCAGTGGTAGTCCAGCGGTCGCCTCCGAACCATCACGACCCTAAAAAGGAAGATCATAACTCGAAATTAATTAACTCCGGACGCAGACGTCGTTGGCATCCTTCCGAAAGGAACAGTTGCTCCGCGACAACGGGCAATGGGCGTCTCTTAAGCTGGGGTACAACGGCCTATCACAGACTACCACTTCCGGCGTGGCACTTACGACACCATACTAAGCATAGACCCTCGGTCCTTCCATACATCAACCACCCTCTCACGTTGCTCATTCTCATTCGTCCTGATAGTAACATCTTGCATGAAGAGCCGCTACCAATATGACCGGACCGTCGACATCCCTCGCGCCATCCCATGCTCCAAGACATGCGACTTCCGCAGATCAGGAAGGTACGGACAACCATTCGCCGGTTATCTCCCGGGACTAAGATGATGTGTTTCAAGCTGCTTATCGCCGGAAATCTCGTGGTCGGGCACATGTGGGTGTACGATAGGCTGAGTGCGGCTAGGGATCGACAGGGAAACTCGGCAACTAGTGCTGAATCTGGAAGGTGGGCCTGGGCATTGGGTGTGGGAGGGATAGACTAGGAGATCGACTACAACGACGGTAAGGGCGGATAGAAGGTGGTGAGTAGAGCGAAGCCGGCCGCTAGCTATCGAGGGAAAGTCGATTGCTGGACTCAGTGCGCTGGTTGCGGTCTTGACTGTTCTCTAGTACTAATGACCACGCAACTCACCCAACATGCTTCGAGTGAGCAAGGTGTGCATAAAGATAAGATCGTGATATATTCGTGGTCGAATGCGAGCCCCGATAACAACAGCGGTATTGTACACTGAATTCCTGTTTATACAAAGATGCCTCGCATATCTTGAGATCCAAAGCCGCTGGCAATATAAAGAGCTTAAGCGATATAAGCATACAATCCGTCGTCCTCTCTTTCCAAAAATTCCTTCTCGATCAAGCGATCGATGTTCCTCTTGATGCCGCTGACTTCCAGTGTTCCCCTGTTCTTGGTTGCCGATATGGTCTCACTGACCAGTTCGGCATGGCTGATTCTTTTCCTCGCCTTGAGGATCCTGACAATGGCAGCTTGTGTCTCGTAGTTACGGTCAGCAGCAACGCGTTCGTGTGTCTCCTTGTTCTCGGCTGCCGTTTCCTTGAGTTGAACGGTGTTGACCTTGATGCGGTACTTAGGATCCGTGAATGAGGCGTTGAGTGTGAAAGTGTCGGTTTCGTTGATCTCTCGACCCTTGGGGTGCTTGGTTAGAGGCCGGACCTTTGCGCACGCGAGGGACTGCAGAGTGCGGTTAAGCTCGGCCGTTGCTGTCAGGTGTTAGTAATACTAATAAGTTGAATCGATCGCATGACTTACGCAGTCCAGTGGCTTGCTTGAGGTAGTCGTAGTCGATGTGCTCATCCTCTTTACGGCCATTGAACAGTAAGAGGACGATAGCCTGGAAGGAGGACACAACCAACTCCTTGAGTCCCTTGGGAAACCTGGCTTTGATTTGACAATGGGCAAGTGCGTGTTTGAACTCCAGCTTACGACCAGAATGCTTGATCTTGTAGTGTGCTTCAAACTTGTTGATCGCAGACTGAATTTCTGGGGGCAAAATTACAGGGACGGTGGGGTACGTAGGCCAAGCTGACGCAGAGAGGACGTTGACATTAAGGTCGAGACTGAGCTTCTCGTTGCGCTCCTCGCTAATATTCTTGTACGAACTCATCTCTTCTCGCGAGAGTTCGATGTCGCGGAACATTTGCTCGAGGTTGGCAGTAAAGCCAGCACCGCATTCTGTAGGATGTTAGTATCTCAGCAGATAACCATTGCATGGATACATACCGATCTTCAACCTCGACAGCATACTTCTCTCAGCGTCTGCGCTCGCACTTCTGCCCATCAAGAGCCGTCTAGCCAAGTCTTTCTTGTAGAAAGCTTCGAACACAGCCTTGCCGTGCAAGAAGCGGAACAGATCGAGAACTTGATCAAGCTGATTGTTGACTTCTGTATCTTCATCAAAAACACCTTCTTCATTATCTTCCTCGACCTCTACAGCAGCGGGCTTGTCGGCCTTACGACTCAGCTGAGCTGGTATTGCTTTTGCACCCCCCCTCAGCAGCATGTCGACATACTTGGCAATCATCTCGCCTGTCTTTGAGTTATCTGTGCCCCAGCTTGCAGACGTCTTCTTTGTCTTGTTCATGAATTTGTCGAATGACTCTCGAAGACCATGGCCCAGCTCCTCGTCTCGGTGGAAAGAAGCCTTCCATAGGGTGTCTAGTTGACGCTTCAGCGTAAGTAATTGTATGATCATGTTTTCTTGCTCTTTATCGTTGAATACAATAGCTGTGCCTTCGTCCTCGATCCACTTGGTGAAACCTGGTCGCAACTTTGCGCCCAGCTTCCTACGTTCAAGTAATGAGTACAGTAGCTCGAGATCTTCGACGGCGTTGGTCTCAAGGAGATCGGCAAGCTCGTCTTGGTTAGTTAATCGGGTCTCCTTGTTCGATATCAAATGGTCCTCTAGTAATGTGAGAAGCTCTCGCTTAGTAGTGTTGGGAAGGCTGAACATGTCGACTCTCTTCATCTCACGATCCATCAGCGCTCTTGCACTGCGGACGTACTCGGGTAACGATTTTTCAGTACTCTCCGCATCAGCCCATTTGAACACGTACTCCTGGCTGACCTCCATTAAGCGCGGCTCGAAAGCATGTGTGTAGACTTGCATGTCGTGGAACATGTTGACCGTCTTGGAGAACATCTCGCTGTCAAGGTCTCGACCCGTTCGGTCAGCAGTGACGAGATCGCAAGCGCCATCCACAATGCGGGAATTTAGTTTTGCGTGTTCGAAGATGACGGAGCGGAAGAGGTTTATCGAGATTTCGCGGAGAGACTCATGTCGTGGGAGCAGGTAGGCGCGGTCGAGATAGCAAAAGATCCAATCGAGGTATTTCTATACTTTGTCAGTATGCCAGCGTCCTCCTCAGCATGAACTTGACTGACCATTTGACTGTTCCAAATCCCCCAGGCATGCAATGCCGCTCGTAGTATGTCAACGTTTGGCCTGCCCAGACTCTCCTTGACCTTTGCCTTCAGACTTCCGCCCACGTAGTCCTTGCATTTTGTGATCAAACGCTCCTTGATGTCCTTTGCCATATTTTGCCGACAGACATTCTCTACACCTCTGTACAGCTCTTCGAGGCTGAAGTCGACATCGCCTTGGCGGAAGATAGTATCCAGGGCCTTGTCGATCTTCTGCCATGTTTGATCCAGGAACACCCTGGGGTCTACTCTCCTTGTGGGCTTGAAGTTCTTGACGACCAATCGCTTGGGGCCGCTGTTGGCGTGCATATTGGGCGCTGCTTTGCGCATGCCATTTCGCTGGCCGTTTGCTTTGGCAGGACTGTTGTCGGGGCTTGACGTGATGTCAACAACATCGGCGTTGCTCGATACGCCCGCCTTCTTGCTCGGGAAATGATACATGTCGGCTGTGCTCATCTTGGCCATCGGGGCTGGAGGTGTGGCGACCTCGGTGCTAGCTATCGGAGAGCTGTCTCGTCGTGTGCGTTTGCTGGAGGGCGATAGCGGCGCTGCAGGGGCGAGCTTCGGCTTGGTTTGTGTGGTGAAGAGCTCCTTGATGGTCTTGCCCGAGTGCTTCCGTTTGAGTGCACCTGGATTGGCTGACATTGGGCGGACGTGGGGAAAGACCCGGAAGTGGTGAGTTGCGGAGCTGGATATGTTAAAGCCGCGGCGATGGCAGTGACGCGCTCGACCTTTCCCCTTCGGGCTCACTAATGACGATATCGATAGCGATGGCAGTCGGGAGGACACACCTAGACGTTGACAAGTCTCTAACAATCCAAAGCTGCACATCGACACATGCGAACCTTTTGTCTCACCATGCTTCTGCGCGACGTTGAGGCTCTTGGGTACGACTGTATGGTTGACGAGGTATTGTGCGTCGTGCCGCACATCTGTCATCAGCCATTGACATATGCCACACGTGCATTGCTAACGTCGCAGACTTATTATCTGTATTCGACAAATCCTGACTCCACACCAGTGCTCTAAACTGTGCCGCAAATGCCTGAGCGGTTGGCTAAGTGCGTGAGACCGCGGGAAATCGCTATATGTCTTCCCTGCTTCTAGAGCCTGTACGCCTGTACTGCACCATCACCGACAACAGTTATCTAAGATCATTTCCACCCGTCATGTCTCCACGCACACTTGTCAGCATGTGATTGTAGCATCACTTATCGCTTCCGCCGCCGCCGGCTGGTCTGTGTTAGCAATCGCAGCAGGTTTCCATCCATTACTCCAACCCTACTCAACAGCTATGTGCGGCCGCTGGTTGCCATCGGGCTCATTCTATAATCAGATATCTGTCCCTAGCGCGTACCTGACTGATGTAAATTCCGGCTAAAATACTCTAGGCTGACACCCATCACAAGGATTTGGGGCTGAAACCTTAGGGTCAGCCTTCTGCACACCTTTTGGCCGCTCCTTCGTCGAACACTCGCCGATTCCTTCGCTGGAATCATATCCTCTATTCCTATCACGCGCCCCCTATCTTTTTCATTACGTTTACACGGCCAAATAATTCCTGCGTTATCTATTTGCCAGCTACAATTTGGCAGGCAGCACGCACATTGAGTTGCCAATGTAGCGACACAATGTAATCAACGTTGACCTGTGCCCCCACGCAACGCTTGTGGGGTATCCGCTTCTCCAGGACGGTTACCGTTTGTGGAGACCCGTACGCACGCGAGCTCTGATCAGGAGCATCGTCATAACCCCCCACATACAACGAGACACTGTTCTCGTACCGTACCCGCCATCGCGGAACATACCTCGTGTAGCGATTGTGCATTGCGGTGGATCTTCAACGCTGCCAATAATAGTCTCTTTGTTACTATTGTAGTGTCACAAGCATCGACGCCGAAAGGCTGAAGAGCGCCCAAGTCTAGCCTTTTACAGAATGCGTGCATCACTTGCAACATCACACTCCTGCCCCTGGTAAGGCGCAATACAGGTTTGGCTTACCAGCTCTCCTTTTCTGTGCTCATTTCTGGTCGAGCTTCCAGATTTTGCAAGTTTCGTCACGTAAGAGTCGACTTGACAGTAAGTTTTTTCGCCTACTACTGACAGCCGCGAGGCCAAGATCACAAGGACTTCTCGCAAGACTCAAATTTCTAAAACATGATTGAAACCCCCTACGAGAGTTCTTGGGAACTACAAACAGACCTCTACTCGGGATTGCTACTCTTTCCCGGGCGAGAATGAGCATACAACCCACGTGGGATACCCCAAACGTCGCCGGATGAGCCATGCTGCTGGTGCTGGACCAAAGAGCTGGGTTATATCATCATGCCCGTGCGTCGATATCACGCGGGCCAAGCGTCTAAGGAAACCAAGCAGGAGAAGTTATCGGTCAAGCCACGCCGTTCTGAAGAGGGGGCCTGAAATCAAACAACCCAGCGTCGATCATTGAGCCTTGCCCACTTAGTGTAGCAGTCTCAAGTGCGCACGCTTCGAAAAGATGGGATGCCAAATTTGGAAAACACCATGGTTACATGGTTGTCGCCATGTCAGCCTATTCCTTAAGTGGAAAGTGCTGGTATGACCGCCTTTGGATACCATTACGAATTGGCCGTCGCCCCAGATATCCTTCAAATCCAGTTGGAACGAGGTTCGATTCTCTTGTCCACCGTTCACTTCTCAGCCAACACGACCAACGAGAGGCCGCGGCCACATTACCTTCACTTGATGGTTTTACGCTTCCTCGTCGTCTGCTTACTTGGACCCCATTGGCTTCTCAACGTCGTGATATCAGATACCGCTTCCTCACTGGCCATGCGAGCTTCCCACCACAACAGCTTGCTATCAAGGCGCACTGCTTAAGCATTGACTAGTTTACTACTTCTAAACCGCCGATCGTGGCTTGCTTCGCAGCTTTTGCAACCCCACGTTTCCGCATGCTGTTATGTATATCAATCGCCTCGTAGATCGAGTGTCATCCTGAGACTACCTTTATCCGTCACAACAACAACACCACCCCAATTGCATGCAGTTCTCCACTATTGTGATAATACTGCCTCACTGCGAACTTCTTAAAGCTTCCATCAATTAAGACACCGCCACATTATCTATCACGAATTATGACTCGAGCTCCACGGCGCTCGACCAAGATCAACCGACTAGGTCCTGTTGCAGTTGCCGTTAACAATGGTATGCCTTCTCTATCAATCAAGGACACGTTGATGCTAACTGTTCAGCACATACTACACCGAATCGCCCACCTGTATTATCATGCTCCTACCATCATTCGATACTTCAACTAAAGGCCACGCCAAACACACTCGCAAATATGGATCCCATGGATCGCTTCCTCGCTGCGCCTTCGTCACATCATCCTGTCGCGTTCACAGAAACCTTTGTTGTAGGCACTGCTGTTTCGGACGGATGTGCATGCGTCTCGAACTCACCTAGCATATTGGGACCATTGTCACGAAAAACTATCATGGAGGATAACACTTTCGCGAGTTAACAATAGTGACTGAACAGTGGAAGACGTTGTACGTTGGTTACAAGAAACATATTTGGTAGCGGAATATTAGGAACCAGAACACACAAGCGTAGATTCTCTGATTGCGTGTTGCTGTCGATCAGCTATAATACTCAAACTTCATTACGCATGTTAGCTTATTGGGTCGCGTCATGCTGAGGTATTTACGAGTACCAATCTCTTGTCCAAGTAGATTCAGTCCCTATTATTTGAGATAGATTCCACGTGAAAATGCGTGGCGTGGAAAGGCGCGACTAAGAGCCAAGCGAAGTCTGCTGCCGGGTACTGTCACATGTCGCCCCACTTTCACTTCCTGATCCTTGGCTTCGCGACTTTTTGCTTTTGCAAAATCTGCCATCATCCACGGCTTTCACATCACCTACCACAATGGGAAGTGTGATATCACGTGAGATGCCCGCCCAGCCTAGCCACTCAGGGTTCGCGAAAATCAGCTGTCAAGCAAATTGCTGCATTCGACGGCTGTGTACAACCTACCCGATTGGGTTCCAGCGAGATACCGCTGTGCTATCCACGACACCATTGCTTTCACTGCTCGCCGTGTTCTACGGATATTCAGACCTACCGTAATAGGCAATGTCAATGTTTCTTGTAGCATTCGAAGAGTCGCTCCTAATGGATTTCCTGGTATTGCTAGAACAGGAAATACACTCTGTGATTGTAACAAAATATTTTCACAATTTGCTGCAATCGATGATTGGCTTTTTGCATTACCACATTAGGGGTTTCAAGACAAGCATGCTCTCGATCATGGTAAGGTTCAAGCAAAGAGTTGGTTAGTGTTTGGTGAAGAAACACAGCTGTACTTGCAGGTAGGGGTAGGAGGCATAGTGAATCGAGAGTTGCTACGACCAACAAAGCTACTGATTTGCCTGTGTAGGAGGACGCCAAAGCATCAAGCCTCAGATGTTTGGCGTGAAAGTGGTGGAGAAAATGATGTTTGCTGGTTAGGGGAGATATTCGATATCGAAAGCATGACGTGGTTCATTTACGTATCTAGGGTATCTCGAGCTCAACCGAAATGCACCAACTAAGCATGCGTTTCTTTCTTCGCAGCCATCATCTGACGATATGTGTCGATCATCTTTTGACGCTCCTCGCCCAGTGCCTCTCTCTTACTCAAACTACCGGCTGATTTGGGCACGTTTCCAACCTTGGCACCCGCTCCGTTCTTGACCTTGAAAATCTCCCTCGGTACTTTGTCAAACGTTGGTGGCGCATGCACAATATCGTGTAGGCCCTTGCGTTCCTCTCTCTTCTTCTTAAGAGCTTCCCACTCGTCTTCGCTGCCATGGTCTACCTCACCCGCTAGCAATTTGCGCTTGTTCTTCTTTGCTTTCTTCTTCTTGCCGTTCACCGTTCTTGTAGTTTCTATGTCGGCTGTCTTATCCTCCCACATAGCATCCAGCTCGTCTTGCTCCTCTTCAGCCAGTTCCCTAGCCTCCTGCTCCTTTTCCCGTATTCTGGCTTCTTCTTCCCTCCATCCCTTCTGTAGACGCTTGAGATGCCGCTCGTGCTTGGTAACCCTGTGATCGCTGAGACCTGCAATCTTCTTGCCGTTCTTGTTTATACCTGACAAGGGCAACGCTGCGTCGACTCGAGCGCGGAACTCTTGCATTGACTCTCCGGGTTGTATCTTCAGCACATCCTTTGATTGGGTCTGCTCCTCACTCTTGTTATTCGCTTCGTCCTTTTCCAAGTTTTCGGCTGCCTCTTGTTTCTTCTGTTTCTTGGTCTTCACCATGCCATCGTCGAGACCGGAGCGCTTCTTTGCTCCGCCCTTGGAGAACGCCATGAGCCGTTGGAAGGCTTTGGGTGTGTCGTCCGCGCCATATCCATCGATCTGGTTCACCTTGCGCTTCTTGCCTTTGGGTGCTGTGCTGAAGGTGCGCGCTTTGCCGACAGGGAGAGGAGCGGCGTGAACATCGGGCGGAAGATTGAACCTGTTGGCAATAGGTCAGATTACAGTCCATGCTTGGTTAGGCTTGCGAGAATACGTGGTGACGTACTGCGAATCGTCCTTTTCTATGGCTCTGTGTTTGTGAGGCATGATGGATATTGGCTGTAGTGTCGCATGCGACAGGGAATCCAAGCGGCGATGCGTCGATGTCGATGTCGCAAAAAAGTTACGGAGACGCGACAGGGATAATCGGAGAGGTGGGGCTCGGATATCTTGGCACCGCGCGCACGTGGAACCAGGCTTCACCCCACCATTTTTGCGTGTGGAGTTGCTGTGCGAGATGCTGTAGGATGAGGCATAGCATACCGAACCGGTGCTTGACGTTGCTTAAAACGTCCGGATTACCGCCTCATGTGCAAGCCACAGACTATGGCGCAGGTTCCGACTAGAGTGCTCGAAATTGCCGCACCATGGTGGAAACTGGAACGCAATAAGCTCCGAAGGAGACGCGCAACACGCAGACTATCACTTCTAGGAATACGACGACGCTATGAAAACCAGACGCAGTGTTTCGCAACAATGGCAATATTTGGGCCCCATTGAGACTGCTTCGGACCGATATCATGACAACCGCACGTCCAGGGAGGTGCAACGTGGGAAGGCTCTATCGATACCAGTCCACCGTCACTCACTCAAATACACCACTCAGTGCGCAAGTTCGACAACGTGCTCTTTGGAATCATCGCCCTTTTTGATCACCCGCTACCACCTTCACCTGCTACTTTGCTAGCCTCTCCTCCTCCTGCAGCCAATCATCGCCGCAGGTTGTGTTGCGTGCCCGAACTCGCTCACCAGGCCGTGCACCAGTTCTCGAACGCAGCTGGGCGCTGGGACTGTCTCAAAGGCTTGCATGTCGATAGCCCGCACTCTATCTTCGCGGTTTGCAGCTCGTTTCGCAGGTGGACTGGCCGGCCACACTTCGTCTCGCAATAAATAGCGTCGGATCCCAATTGATCTTGACTGCTCCAAAGTCTCACTCCCTCTACCAAGCATTATCTGGAACTTGCAGACGTTCACCCAAGAAACTGGACCCTGCGTTTGCGCGACTTTGTGCACTGAACCGCGGAGGTGCATCGCGCCAGTCTAGCCTCCCCCGAACTCGAGGACGGGACAATAGCCACTTGGGCAGTCTGGATCGCCAGTCAACAACTCGTGGCGTCTGGGAGCGACAGTCGAAGAGGAAGGTGTCTTAAGGCAGCGTGCGCCTTGGTTTCGAGGTGCAAACTCCAGCGAAGACCTTTGAACGTCTTAACCTTCCGTCGCAACCTCTGACAACAAGTGCACCGCACATATCGATATCGCTTGCACTTGCCCCACCTCTTAGGATCTAGGATCGCGGCCGTGCCAAATCTCCGCCTGCAATTGGCTCGTGCCTGAGAATGGCCGCCGAAACACCCATCTCCCCCACCATTCAACCTCTCCTACGTATCTCTCTCGACTTGGAGGCTTCCTTCGATCCAAAATCATCACATGTCTCCTTGCGCCAGCTAGAAGATGGTGACATCTCGATCTTCGGTTCCGATGATGAGGAGTTAGGTGCGCGGCCCGGGTTCTGGCGACGGCTAAAAATGAGCATTCGAAGGCGGAATGGGAAGTCGGGGATTGACGAGGATTTCGGGCGTGTGAGGCTACCGGATGAAAAGACGCAATCGAAGAAATATCGATTGAAGAAGAAACATGCCGCTAGAGCCTGTGTTATAATACCACTGCTGGTGCTCATCTTCTTGTAAGTGCCTGTCAGACATTAGCTTCCGCCGGTTCCGGTGCGAGATATCCTGTCAGCCTCTCATTCGACAGCCACTCGGCATTTGTGCAGCTGTCATCCTGTCATGTTCTCCAGGAAGAAGCATCGGTATGCTGACTATCTTAGTGGTGTCCTACACATTGTTAATGTGTTCCTGGGCTATGTGCCTACCTTCTTGGATGATCACATAGTCTCTACGTTTGACTGGAGCCAACACGACAAGTCGGATCTGTTGGACGTCACGCGCGACGTTACTCCGGTCCAATGCCACTCGCATAATGACTACTGGCGCAGAGTTCCGCTATACGACGCCCTACGTTGGGGTTGCACAGGCGTAGAAGCCGATGTCTGGCTATTCGACGAGGAGCTGTACGTCGGTCACAACACTAACGCCTTGACGCGTGATGGCACCTTCACGTCGATGTATGTCGATCCTCTGGTAAAGATGCTGGACCACAGAAACGAGTTCGGAGACTTTGCGACCACGTCCAGCGTCAAAAATGGCGTGTTCATCACTGAGCCTGCACAGACCTTAGTCCTGCTCGTGGATTTTAAGAACAACGGCCATGACATCTTCCCTGTAGTGTCGCAGCAGCTCACCGCGCTACGTGAGAAGGGCTACCTGACCTACTTCGATGGAAACACCACCATCGAGGGCGCCATCACCGTCGTTGCAACTGGTAATGCGCCTTTTGATCTCATCACTGCGAACTCTACCTACCGCGACATTTTCTTCGACGCCCCTCTAGACAAGCTCGAGGAAGGCACTTCCGTTGGCCAGCGCGGCGGTCAAGGTACGGTCGGCACAACCCCTAGCTCGCACTTCGACAGCACGAACTCCTACTACGCCTCTGTCAACTTTGGTAAATCGATCGGTACGTTGTGGTTCGGTCGCATCACGGAGGCCCAGGTCCTCAAAATCCGAGCGCAAATCAAGAGTGCAAAAGAGAGGGGCTTACAGGCGAGGTACTGGAGCGCGCCCAAGTTTCCGATTGGACTTCGGAACAGAGTATGGAAGCTGCTTGTTGAAGAGGGTGTCGGATATCTGAATGGAGATGACCTGCAGGGTATGACAAGGTTAGATTGGGGTGTCAAGCGACACTGGGGCTTGATTGTTTGATTGACAGTGTCGTGAAAGAAGAAGATGGGACGAGAGTGGAGATGATGACATGATTTATGTGGCATGTACGGCGTTACAAGGGAATCCTTTTTATGTTTGCAACATCGTAGCTCTTGATGGAATATGCTGAAGATACCCGATAGATGAGACAACAATACCATCTTTCTTATACATCGGATAATCATACGTGTGTGTTTATTTGACCGAATGATGAGAGCGTAATCAAGGAGTCATATATACGTATCCAACAAAAACCAACAGAGTAGCGAAGTCGTCAACATCAACAAGGAAGCTGCTTTTTTCGCTTCACAGCAACGCCAATAGCGCCATACAGTCTATACCCAGCAAGAAGTCTCGCCACTCCGTCATTTCTGGCATCTAAAACATACTCCAGCCCTTCTTCCTTCGCTCATCCCTCTCATATCTGTCATCTCGGCCGCGTCCCATCATGCGCTTCTCTCTTTGTTCTAGTTGACGCAGACCCTCCATCTCCTTGAGCACATGTTCGAGGAGATCCTTGCGACGCACCACATCAAGATGACGCTTGATCTTGGGATCTTCCTTGGCGAAACGGTCGATTTCTTCTTGGGAGAGGCCGCGACCTAGACGGGCATCGAGTTCACGTGGGAACTATAATATCGTTAACAATGGTTGTGTGAGCAAGGGCTAAGATTATTGCTTACAATGTAGTAGAACTTGCTTAAGAGCTCAGCGTCGAGGAAAAGGTCAGCAGTCGTCGTGAGCTTATCAGCGACAGCATCGAGGAAGACTTCTGGGCAGTGGTATTTGTTCTTCTTGGTGGCGCATTGCTTGCTCTTGATAGCCATGAGGCGCAGTTTGAGCACGTCGATACGATCGCGGAGGAAGACTGCTTCTCGACCTGTGATTTTGTCAGTTTCGAATACAAACAAGCTATTGCTACAGATAAAATAGACATACCCTTGGCAAGAAGTGCGGAGCTGAAGCCACCAGCACCACCGACTCCGTCGCCTTCCAGGACAACTTGTCCGCTGCGTACGCGATCGATAAATGACATTACGTCCCGGACCCTCTTGCGGCCACCGACCTGTTCTTCGAGCTGCTTAACGGCGGCTTCAACAGTCTTTAGTTCATCCTTGAGCACGGCAGTGACGTTCTCCCGGCCCTTTGCCCACTCATTGTCCTCAACTTCAATGCGATATTTGTAGGGCTTGATGCAGATTTCCAACTCATCAGAGATGTCGTAGGAAAGATCTTTAAGGATGGAGGTTGAAGCATCAGTGATGGCTTGTCGGGCGAATGGATGAGCTGCGAAGCGAGAGTTCGTGATGAGGCGATCGATGTGTGCCTGGAGTGCGCTTGCGACAACGTTCGTTGCCAGGCGTCCAACACCGGCCTTGGTGAGCGCAGCGCTCGAGCTATCGAGCTTGATTTGCCAAATTTGGTCTTCCCCATCAATATCGGCTTTGGCCAAATTTGTAAGAGGATCAGTCTCGGGGAAGGGAACGCTGAGATCATCGAAAGGCCTGTTCCAGTAGCGTTGTGCAAGCAAATTAAGCACTTGCTGGTCAAGCTCATGCTTCAGCAGATCGCGGACTTGCTGGCGACCGAACTGCTCAGTAAAACCACGGAAAGAGTGCTTGAAAGCATCTAATGATTCTGCCAGGTATGACTCTGCGCTGATAGGTCGCTCGTTGTACTGAACCTTGAACTCGTAACGTGCATCTTCGAGCTCCCTCTGGATAGCCTCGCTTGTTGTCTTGAGGCTGCCAGCCATTGTCTGCTCGAGCACGTGCATGAGCTTCTTCTTAAGGTTCTGAGTGCCAACGGCGAGCTCTGATCCTTCCGAGAACTCGGGATGCGAGCCGAAGTATGCCTTTTCGTTCTTCGTAATCGCGTTCGTAATGTTGCCGTTGCCGCGACTGAAGAGCTTGGAACCACCAGCGCCGGCTGGCACTCGGCAAACAACACCGACGTATCCTAAACGCAAAGCATACTTTTGATCGCTGAGCAGACTGGCACCACGTTCAGCATCTACAAGGTCCATCTTTGTAATGACACCAATGGTCCTCTCGCCCCGGGGGTCCATCCTGCGAGACGCTCGCAGTGCGGTGCTGTTGGCCAAATCCACGTCAGCTGCCGAGATGGCGAGAATGACGTTGGGTGCCTTGATGTATTTCTCGCACAGCTGCGAGATCTTCTCCTTCAGCTGTGGGGGCTGGTCTCGACCAACGACTTGGATGTAGCCGGGCAGATCGATCAGGGAGAGATCAGGAACGTTGGGAGAGTAGACTCGTAATTGGATAGGGTCGTCAGACACACAGTCGCTCGCCGGCACAGCCAGGTTCAGGTCTGTCAGTGTCTTCTGTACCTGACTGAAGTCTGTGACCTTTCCAAGACCGAGGGCAGGGAATTCGCAGTACTCAGCGTGCGCCTCTGGCGTATTGACAAGTGTGAGCTCGATAGGTCGTCGTGTGACCATGTTGTGTCCCTTTGGCAAAAACTCGTGGCCGACGATGGCTTCCAAGACCGAACTCTTTCCAGACGACTGTGATCCGATAACGACGATAGACGGCAGTGTGAGGGAGTCGGACTGTCCTACCGTCTGTAGAAGCCCGCGGATCTCGATCATCTTCTTAGTGAGCATCATCATCTGGTCGTCTCTTGCGATCTTCTCCGCCTGCGGCCTGTCCTCGTCGTCTTCCTGAGAATAGCCAAACGCTGCTGCTGTTGACGTACCGGCAGCAGCAGTCCCAGCACCACCTTGCTTGGGGTTCTCTGGGCCTCTGCCACCGCCGTTACCGTTGTCGCCTCCTGCACCACCAGATTCGTCCTTGGCAAGCAATCGCTGTAGCCATTCTGGTGCCTTTACGCCCTCAAATTCATCCTTGGTCGACTTGAAGCCCTTTTCTAGCTGGTCGAAGAAGCCGTTTGCCGTGCTGAGGGCGCCGCCAGCAAATTCGGTCGCGCCGTCTTTGGTTCGGTGGAAGAGATCGAGTGCGAATGTTCCCGCCTCTGTTTGATGTCAGCTTTCCGATGCAGATGGTTCTTCCTGTATACGTACGGCCGGCTTGGTACTGGATGTAGGAAACCCCTGCGACGACAGCCCCTCCAGCAGCCGCACCCACGGTCGCGAACTTGCCCACCAGCTTTGGTATCACCCTGGCAAAAGAGATGGACCGTGTGGCGGGGATGTTGTGCAGCGCGTAGCTACCGAGCGGCCATGGTCGTCGCTTCACCAGCCGCAGGCCGGCTTCATTGCGGAGGAGTCCACCGGCGGGGAGGGAATGCGTCGTGTAGAAGCGTGGAGTGAGCAGCGGTGAACGGCGTGCGATGGTGGAAAGGCGGCCCGCGACGAGCCTGCCGCTCATATTGACGACAAAAAGACCACGTGAGGTCTTTGGTATAGCATAGGATCAGACAGGCTAGGTGGTTGCGAAGGTTATACGAGCGTTCGAGGTGCGGCTATGCACGTCACACATCGACTTTTGGTACGCGGTTGGCGGCCATGGCCCAAGCACCTCGGCGTGGGGCTGCAAGTACATGGACAACACATGCAACACGACAGCATCGAGACACGACATGTGACAAATTTTCTCGTCGACAGATCTACCTGGACCCGGGTATCAATGCTCCATAGCCTCACTTTAGACACAGAATCGCCCTTTCCCCAAATGCATCTAGCAGGGATCCTTCTTCCTTGATCATATCCCTTAACCAGTTCCGTGATCCTTCCACTTCCCTGCTTGCGAACTTGACCAGAACAAAACCCCTCACGTTTGCAGCACTCCATACCAGGCCATCACTCCCCTCTCGCTGTTGCCTCTCGTATCGCCTCTGCTCGTGTGCTTGAAGCTCAGGCTGCACGACGTCGCCCCAGTTTCTTCCTCCAATACGCGGTAGTGCCTCGAACTCGTCCAGAAAGAATTTGGCTACTGACGAGAAGATTGGACCGCGAATGATCAAAGTCCCAAAAACGGAGTAGTTATCCATACGAGAGGCGAGTGGCATTCCGGTCTTGCCATGCTTGTTCAGAATGAGATTGTCTCGTAGAAGTAGTCTTTTCTTCCCTGCATCACCTACAGTCCACACCTCGTTCCGACTCTTATATTCATATATATCCCAATTTTCTCCTCGTGCTGAACGGCCACTCGTCACCCAATCGCAAACGCACAAGTTACCCTGCTCTTTCTCCAAGTGATAGACTTGAGACTGGGAGAACGCTGTGTGTGCAAAAGGTTGCACAGGATCCGGGAGATAGACCAACGCAGAATCCTGCTTGAGGTATGTGTTCATATGCTGTCGGGAGACTAGGTCTGGACTTGGGGTTTTGAAGATCTTAGTCGAACCTTGGGTCAACAGTATCAGCCGTGTACTACTGTCTAGTTTGACGTCCAAATCTATGCTATCTCCAGCAACAATTCCTCCACCATAAGTCAACAGGAAGACTGTGTGAATGAGGCAAGGTACTCCTGTTGTTGTATTGCGGTCCACTTCTCTGTCATAGTTGGGTGGTGCTAACGGATCTGGCGCAACTAGCTTAAGGGGATACTGGTAGGATACAGTTCGAAGGACAGGTTTATCCGGAGGAAGTATCTCGAGGACGATGGATCCATGGCCGGGTTTCGATGTTGATGTGCCGAAGGGAGAGACGAAGGACATGACGGAGTGTTATCGGAGCTTGAAAATGTTCATCTTCTACAATTTCTGGCTCTGAACATATACAGTGGTCTACCAAGACAGCGATGTTATGAATGCGGCGGAGCCATAGGTAGCGCGGACATAGATGCGCTTCACTGAACAGCAGTTCTCTTCGTTGAAGACGTGGACGACAGCTATCAGATAAGTGCACTTACCATATCAATTAGCGTGAGCGCGGGCCGCGTTGCCAAGACCCGACGCGGGGCAAGATTCTTTCTCTCTTAGGCGCCTTTTTGCAGCTCCCAACCCCGCTAAGCAGCCAGAGTATCGACCGATTCGACAGCAATCTTTTTTTGCACGCGTTCGAAACCCGCCATCAACAGCTTGCATCATCTACCGCAAGAGCGCGTTAGAATTTTTGCTACATTCGATACCAACTTTCGCGATCCAAGGCATTCCCAGTACCAGCTGCAGCCACTCACATCTCGATCTCACCCTAGCATCTTCCACAGTGCGCGTTCGAATCGCCGCCTCGCCACTTTTTGACATGCCTTAAGCGCGTTTCCTTGTATTCGCATCACGCTGCCCGAGTTGAAAGGGGACGGGTGAGAGCACCATGGCGACGGGCTACGACAAGCTGCTGGAATTTCTGCTGTCAGAAATTGCACTCCGAGGCGTACAAGGTATGCATGACTCGTTGCACGTGTAGTTGTTGCTTCCATCCGCGCACTGGCCCTTTCGAGCTACTCGACATTGTCAATTTCCATGAGCTACAACGTAATTTGGCTGGGAAGTGAGATTGTTGCGCTCCCGTCATCTTGGCCGTTGCGCTGCTCATAGCGTCGCTTTTTCGAAATCAATCTACCACTTCTTGGGTACTAACGCGTCTTCAGGTGCTAGCAGCGCAGACTTTCGTCACTTTATTGATGTCTTCTACAAACAGGCCGTCGACAATGATGAGCCTGCAACCAGCAGGAATGGCCAAAGGGATGCTCCATCAACCGGGCTTGGCCGCGCGTTCTATGAGCGCCTATGGCAATGGCTCACTAATCATTCCGATATTCGCATAGTCTACCAGCAGGAGGTTCGTCAGTTCACTCTTTCCGAATTCGAAGCGGCTGAGCTACATGAGACCGGTACGATCGGAGAGACGCATTCAACAAACCTGAACCAGTCGCCCACCAATACAATCAAGGGGATAGTGCGGCCTTCTAAAGCGCTATGTGGTCTAAAAGACTCTCTACGCCAACGCATCCTCGAAGACGGATACGACCAGAAAGAACTTGTGACTCTGCCGTCTGATACTCTAGCTCACATGCCCATATCAAGACCAATTCGCAACCTACCAAGCGAAGCGTCTCGCACCACGGAAGCCTTCGATGAACCCGACTCTAGTATCACTGCCCCTCGCTTGTATGCCAGCCAAAGCAGAGTTTGGCAGGCGCTTACAGGCCACGGTATTGATTTGAAGAAGGTTCCCAGCATGGAATTCGTATTGCTTTCTCTCATTGCTGCTCGTGGAGCGGCTGGTATCACACAACCTGAATTGATCAACATCAGCGGGCAAGACAAGAGGTCTGTCCCTAAACGAACAGACGAGTTGGCTCGCAAGAACTACATCGCCAAGATTTCCGTTCAGTCAAACAAGATGCGCACTAGTCTCTGCATCCATGCCAAGTTTGTTTCTCAGAACACCTTTATCAAGTCTAGTGCCATGGAAGACGTGTATCAAGAGGACGGTACATTTGTGGTTAGGAACTTCGCTCAACTGTTGTATAACGTTGTTGGTCAAGGTGGTATTGTACCCACGCGGTCAATCAGGGAAAAGCTCGTAAGTCTGTTGCCCTTATGCAATGGTGTAGCTTCTAACATTGAGTAGGAGGTACCCATGTCTCGATGGAACAAACGAGCTACGCAGGGCGCACTCATCCGACTCGATCAAAGCGGAATGATTAAGCGACGTAGAGTTCTCAAGAAGGCATCTTCCGACAAGTGGATTACTTGCATTCAGGTGCTGCGCGAACCCCAGGAGGAGGACCTCAAGAACCTTGGTTTTCGACGCGTAGCTGACCTTCCGAATGACTCGGTCGACGAGCTTCCAGATGAAGATATTAATGGCGAGTCGCTGTTGAAGGATCTCGATGCAGATATGCCAGACGACGCAGACGCCAATGTGGACAACCATGTCAATGCTAAGCCGGTTGCCAATAATGCTGATAGCGTTCCTCCTCAGTGGATACCCGACCGCTTTCTTCCTAACATCATCTTCAATGCCACGGCTCTGGGCGGTGCTCAGGGTTGGGACGCTGAGGCTCTGCGCAATCGGATCGTTGGCCCTTTCTGGAGGCGCCCGATCGAGTCATATTTAGTTCGTGTGACATGCGACTGGGAGAAGACACAACCTATTCATCTACGACACCTAGCAGTTATTCGAGATGCGGGTACTACCAAGCCCAAAAAGTATATTCATTACCTCTACCGCACATACGAAAATTTTCAAAAAGCTGTCGAGGCGAAGATAGCTGTCTGGGAGGGTGTTATGGTGCCTCAAGAACCTGGTCAGAGTTCGGATAACGAGCTTGTCCTGGATGCGTGGGGGTTTCCAACTGTCAGTGCGGAAGATTTGGTTCGGGAGACCGGTTCGGCAACACTATCTGAGGCGGGTTCAGCCATCGTGAAACCGCGGAAGAATGGTCCACGATGGGATAACGCAGTGGCGGAGGAGGCCGGCTACAAGAAACTTGCAACGTCCGTTCTGAAAGTCAAAACACCAGGCCGAATCAAGAAACAGAAAGTCACCAAAGAGAAGCCCGTTCGGACGTCGAAAGCCCCCAAAGCTTCTAGGAAACGCCCGACTATCATGCTAACACCTGAGGAGAAGACATCGCTAGGGCTTGATGGTGATGCCCGGTTGAGCAAAAGCGTCCAGGCCCAAATCCTCGCCCATCGTCAGAAAACAGGTGACCCGTTTTCTCTGCCTGATGCGATTGTGGATAATCGAGCAAAGCGTCAACTACCTCAGCCACTGCTGACAACAGAGGAGCGGTTGGCACTAGGATTGGCAGCCAAAGGGCGCTTGGGTATCGCGACAGAGAACGAAATTCGGGCAAAACGTGGACTACCCCAGCTGGTGAAAAAGGAGAAGAAGCAAGTGACAAAAGCCACGAGCGAACCTACTGTCCTCAGCAAGTCGCAGAGGATAGCTCTGGGCTGGACAGATCATGGTCGGTTACCGCAAGCGATCATAGAAGGCTTACGCCAAGAGCGCGAAGATGGTATCTCCGTGAAAGATTCAAAAGTCATTGCGAGCTGGGACACAGAAATGAAGCGCAGGAAAGAGGAAAGTGACAAGAAAAAGGGCGCTAAACCCATCCCGAAGCAGACCACCCTAACAGAGGATCACGATGTGTCTATGGAGAATCCGGACGCCGAATATACGCCTAATCCTGCCGCTGTGGAACCCGAGGCTGAGATTCTGTCGTCCAATATCATCACAGGGAAGCGAAGGGCGGAAGACTCTGTCATCACTCCAAAGACGTCAAAGAGGCGACGTAACAGAGACACTGTACCATACAGGTCAACCTCAAGATCTATGACATCAATGTCTCCCTCGCCCACTGATGCAACAAGTCCACTGGAAGACGGTACTTCAGTGGCCTGTCCAGATGAAAGCCGTACCGATGATACAAGCCAATCGACTTCGGCGCAAGCCATTCAACCTGTCCTGGCAACACCTTCGCCAGTAAGAGATTTTATCTTCCCAAGCGTAGAAGCCAAACAGTCTCCAAAACATGTAACGACGAGGATATATGTTCAACCCGATACCTCGAAATTGGATGCCCATGCTCGAATAGCCTTCGACCAGTACGAGAAACGACGCGGCCCAGGTCTCTTTCTCAATCCTTATATGAAGCAGAAGGTTGCTCGAGGCCGACCACGCAAGGCTCTAATGGCCACCTTCAAGCTACCGCGTCTAGCAGACTTTGAATGGTTTACATTGGAGTCGGTTCAGGAGCAGGCCGTAGACCGAATTGACCCTACTGCTACTCCTGAAGCTGGGTGCATCGTCATTGATCAGCAGAATGATAACGTGGTCGAACCGCATCGAGAACCTCCAGTCGGGATATCACCCGAGGCACACACGCAGGTGCATTCACTGGTCAACTCGGAGGTTTCTGGTTCACGACAAACGCCTTTCGCTGAAAGAAGGTCACGATCCTCAGTGCAACCCCAGTCACCGAGTGTCATAGAGTCACAGGAGATTGTTGTGGATCACAAAGTGTCATCTCTCCCTACCAAAAGCTCAACTTTGTCGGAATGTGGAGCATCGCAAGTCGGCAACGAGGTTAGCAGGGCAGAAGCATTATCGTCCGTACCCGAATCCACTATTGCTGAAGACAGGGACGCCAAGCCGGCAACAACTGCAACCGACACGATCGTTGAAGAGCAGGTCAACGCTGTTTCTGAAGTTGCACCGAGGCGGTCACCACCGAAAGTCTCACCAACACCACGCATAGTAGGCGGCTGGGCTCCCATCAATGCGACTGAGCGCTCCCGCACGACACCTTATCAGAGCCCTTATGCTGCCATTGTAGGCTCAGAAGCTCGTCCATCACCAGATACTCCGACTAGTACCCAGATTGGTGAAGAACCCACCCTCAGCATCGCCGAACCGCCACTTCCTACTCCTGGGACCGAAACCGGCACTTCCCCTCCCGATGCCATTCATAGCTTCATTGTAGAGACTCCAGCACCTAGTGTTCCAGGCACCAAGCCCAGGAAAGCTCAAACCGGTGGTATAACAGGCACTCAGCGCGCGCTGAGGCAAAAGCTTATCGAGAAGATCATCGACACATGCCATGGTGTTTTCCCTGGTGGTGGTGAGATGTCAAGACCATTTCTTACGCTTTGGAAAAAAACGTACCCAAATATCGCAGAGCCTTCAATTAGCACTATTACCGAGACACTGAGGAATATGTCTGCAGACCCGCGATTCAGGCTGAAGCATTGGACTTTTGCTTCGCAGCACAAGAACATGCCAGGTACTGCGACCAGAAGGATGTACACACGGGCACATCTGAACGAGAGAAGTCCTGAGGTCCTCAAGTTGGCGCACAACATGGCGCAATACTCCCAGCAAAAAGAAAACGTTCACCGTGTGTCAGAGAAGTCACTCTTGTATTACCCAGAGGAGATCCGCGATCTGATCGGCGAGGTTGTATCATACCAACCAATCCAAGCTGCTCCCAAGGATGAGAGCATCATTCTCAATCAGCTAAATCCTGAGCTAGAAAAGCAAATCACTGAAGCCAAGCTTCGAAAGCGCAGCATATGGCAGAAACAGAAAAGGCTGGAGGCCAAGGCTCGCAAGGCCCAGAACGCTCAGGTCGAACAAGTATCTTCTAAGCAGATTCGAGACAGTAGCGGTGGGCCGCATACAAAGCGGGCGCGACTTGCTAGTTTAAATGATAAGAGCAAGAAGCTACGTCGTGCTCCTCTGTATGCTGCCAGCATGGGAGCTTTTGACGAAGACTCCGACGACGTGGCAGATGATGAACCTGCCGCCAAATCTGGACAGATCTCGCTCATCTGGACTCGACCCATCGTCGCGCCTGTTCCGGAACGCGAGCAACTTTCCGATGATGAGCCGCCTGAAGACGATGAGAGCGATGAAGAAGTAACTGACTGGGTCGCGCAACAGGCGCAAAGCAACGCTGTAGATGAACAGATCCCGCTGGATGTAACTCAGTCCATCGTCGAAGAATCTTCCAACAATGTGACTGCTGCGGAGCCTGATTCTGCCAATGTTGAAAACTCTGGTCCCCTGGCCTCTGATGGGAAGTCTGCGGACGAATCTGCTGCCGTAGAGAAGGGCAAGAAGCGAGTACGGATCATAGCTCCGCGCGACCAGTCATCCAGGAAGAGAACCCGTACCACCCCAGCAACATCTACAACAACGCAAGATGTGGAATCTACCTATCACCCTGGTATGGATGATGATGCACGATCTGCTTCGGAGATAGACGACGAGTCTGAGGGCAGCGACAACGCTGTACATTCCAACACGAAGAAGCGAAGGATGAGAAACTTCCATGGACGGCAACGAGGCAAGCCGGGTCCTCCTCCAACCTTATTGGAACGCCTCACTGGTCTAACTGGTGATCCAAACGATCCAATATACCAGCCCCCGCAGCGTGTACCTAGACCTGAAAAATCACCTCGGTCATGGAGCGAGCGGAAGAGGATACGCATCAACAGGTTCAAGAAGGAACGGCAGTATGCTCAGGCTACGGACTCGTTGGATGATTTCAAAAAGCTCTTCTATACTTTCATCGTTGTTTCTTCTCTATCCGGAGAGGACGGGCAGATTGACTGGAGACTTTTCAAGAGGATATACGACAGTAACAGATTCTTCGATTTGGCGAAGACCAAGAAGCTTTGGGACTGGATGCAGAAGCACATGTCTGAGCAGGTTTTTGAGCTTACCACTACCTTCCAGTCGCTTTATCTTGAAGCTTACGAAACTGGCAAAGTCGCAGCTATTGAGAATCCTGAGACGCACGATTGGACGGGTCTGGTACGATGGGCCATGCGAAAGTGTGCCTACCCAGATCTTCCTCTCCCCGTCTTGAGGCAAGCACTGCAACAGTTCACTGTTGATGAGTCAAAATACGAGATATTAGATCGTGTGCTATGGTACAAAGCTGCGACAGCAGATCGAACGAGGACAATGCTTCAGCTACAACAATCCTTTACTGCTCCACTCCATCGATCGCGTGAGGCGATCTGGTCACCTGACGATAAGCTTCTCAAGGCACGATCATGGATTCGTGCGAACACAGCTACACCGCAGGCGCTTTATGATGCGAACCTGGCACACGAGAAGTTTAAAGACATTGGTGAGACTGTATTGGTCAATGTTGTGGGTGATCTCGTGGACAAGCAGCATCTCAGGATGCGCAAGCTCAAGCGCCTCCTACCCGGCCGCAACTATAATTTCACGCAAGCCTTGGCGAAGAAGTACACACGTTTGTTCCAGCTCGACGACTTCATGAACGCCGTCAAGATCAAGAAAAAGATGGACGCTGCGTTTGCAGACGATGATCCAGGGCAGAGATTTTACAACATGTCACGCTGCGAAGAAGATGGCGCTTTTGCAGCAATCATGACCATGGTAAACGAGGGGACAGTTAAGCTAGCTCCTCAGCTACCGCCTGTCAACAACGAATTCGACGCCTCGCTCCCAAAGCTGTCCGTTTGGGGCTTTTGCGAAGGCGGCTACAACCACCGAGCTATAGACAGAAGCCGTTTGTTCTGGGACATTCATGTCGTGCCGACAGCAGACTACAAGTTTGGTAACCCACTGCAGCCGTTGTCCACTCCGCTCTCGCCTATGCAGGATGAGCCTGCGGTCTGGCGGGCTCTACCTGAGCCGCCTCTTCCTGGCAAACACGATGCTGGCGCACTGCTACCCATTTGGAGCAGTATTGACGGCCAATCCGTTACATGGCCGTGGTGGTACCGGGTTCTGAACTTGGTGCTACAGCCCTTAATCTTCTTAGCTGGCGCGACTGTTACCGATATTCACTCCCATTGTCCTGAGCATACCACCGAGCTGTTTGAGATTCAGCTTGTCTTAGACTGGCTTGAGTCCATCAAGGTAGTCACCAAGACGGTTGGCGGCGGTTACATTACCCTTCCCGGATTTTGGGCTGCATTCGGCGACCAGCTGCGTGATACGGAAGACGACTGGTTTGGCGAGCATGTCAAGCGTAAAGCGAAGAACCACGAGAAGCAGCGTTGGCGCGTCGATTACAACTTGAGGCACTCAACGTTACAAGCGCGTAAGGTAACAGGCGCTGACGCTGCCCCCGTCGAGGAAGAAGGCGATGCGAATGATCCGGAGGTTGGCGCCGTGGAGACGAGCACGAGTCGCGAGATTCTCAAGAACCCGAAACAACAGTACAGGATCATACACCAAGCCCTCAACTCTGAGCAATCTCAGGCAGAGGAGAACTGGTCAGAAACCATACCCCCTTCCGGCTCTGCGACTCCACAAACCGAGCAAGTACCAACTCCAGACCCGACAGTAAGCAAATCTCACACCCCCGAGGCCACGGGTGTGCCCATTGATAACGTGGAGATGGCGGACGCGGACGTGGATGCTGAAGGCGAGGAGGACATTGATGCCGAAGGCGAGATCGACGATGACATATATTGAGCAGGTGCGTACCGCACGCGTGATGGGTGATGCGCACGGTGCGGTATGGCGAATAATGGTGAGGTTGTTTGTTTTCCCAAAAGTTTGTCTCTTTACATGCATAGCGAGGCGCGTATTGTGGAATGATACCACGATCTGAGAAAAGGCTGCAATGCCAAAGATCCTGTACAATAGTCAGACAAGTACGAGTAATGCGTAAAGCGGTGCTATCGATGGGGGGTCTTTTAGAGGCGTAGTCTGAATGTGCAAGGTGATGACGTGCACGCAATACGTTCGATGGATATGCGACATTTCTACTCAGCAGCGGATCGCATATGTTACTAACATAGAGGGTAGCTGTAGACGTTATTGTACATATCCGCATGCAAATGTGAGCCTATGATCGAAGAGCCAAACACCATCAGGACTTGGGAGAATTCCGAACAAGAGCCAATGCGATGCTATATAGTGCTGTTCTCCTTCGTCTTCTTCTTTCGCCCATCAAACGCTTCGCAGATAAGTTCGTTCCTGTTCAGACTTGACCCAACACGTCAACAGACATGAGCTTCTTAGCATGTATATGATCCTCTTCTCTTATCAACGTATACCTATTACCAAACCTACCAGGTGGTCCAAAAGCCCATGGCATGAAACATAATGATGCCTGGTGCCACCATTTCGACATTGACTACGGAAGGACCTCACAAGACACCCTGCTATACTGCTCTGCAATGCACATGCTGGACCTAAAGTCTAGAAATACAAATTACTGGAACACACCACTTCTACTCACGGTGGCGATGATAGAGATCACGACGACCTGAGGCACGTATCAGGCGACCTTGCTATTGCTGTATAACTGATCAAATTCAGGGTACGAACGTGTAACATGAATGAGCAGCATGCTCAAAACCTCCGTCAAATCAACCTCTTTTCTTAATGATATCCGCTGCCTTCTCGCCAACAGCATACATAGTTGCCTGGATGTGCTGAGAAGGAATGAGAGGGAGGATGGAAGCATCGATAATAGACAGTTTTTTGACGCCATAGAAGAGAAGCTTCTCAGACACGCAACCACCCATGTCTTCAGGCAACATCGCACAGCTGCAAGATGGGTGTGAAAGAGTTGGCCAAACGCTTCCCAGCTCAACGGACTTGTTGATGATCTCGTCATCAGTCTTGTACTGGGCTCCCGGCGTCGTCTCGACCGGGGTATACTTTGCCAGCTCAGGGCCTGCCCAGACCTTACGGAGATAGCGGACACATGCAGCAAGCACAGATTTGTCAACTGGGTTACTAAGCGCGTTGTAGAATATTCTTGGCGGTCCTTGAGGGTTGGTAGGGTTGATCATGATGGTTCCACGAGAAACTGGCTTCTCCAAACCGACGAGAACGTAGCCGCCTGATGACGGAATACCGTATTCCACAACAGCTGCCTTTTCGTTCTCGAAAATCTCGGTGATTACTTTGCGCTGTGCCTTGACACCCTTAAGCAGCTTCGCATTGTTCTTGTAGATCGATGGCAGATACTCGTCGTTCTTGAGGCCACGGATTCGGTTTGCGATACTGCGGTAGTTTTCAGGATCCACTACAGGAAGTGGCATCATGGCTAGACTGTTGCCACGGGCCTGAGTCAGCGGTCCCGTCTTGTTGACACGGTACTCCTCCCATGCAGAAGCGTTGTATGCTGGGTCTGTAGTCAAAGACATCGCGTTCGGGCTGCTGACGTTGGAGACGTTGAACCCAACACCAGTGTATGGATGATCCTGGAAGTTCGCACCTACGCCGTCGTGCTCAAGCTTCACAGAGATGCCAGCAGCTTCAAGTACAGCTCTTGGTCCGACACCGCTGTTCTGGAGAAGTTTTGGTGTATTTACAGCACCCTAAAAGTGGAAGCAAGGTCAGTATATGTTCACTCTGCAAGGAAAAGAGACAAGTATGTCAGGATAAACGTACAGCGGCCAAGATGACCTCTTTCTTCGCATAGTAAGTTGTCGACGAGCCAGTAGTCTTGTCAGTGACCTTCACGCCCTTTGCTGTGAGCTTCTTGTCACCGTCAAACACGAGCTCAGTTGCCAACGTCTGTAGCACGACCTTCAGGTTCGAACGACTCATCACAGGGTCGTAGTATGAGTTACGAGCGTGCGATCTTTCACCAGTTTTGGGATTCATCGTATTGGGGTACCATGAGGTGCCGTATGCCTCTCCATTGTTACCGTCGCGAGCCGCATATGCGCCACCAGTGCCTTCGAAGGCTGCGAAGTAGTCAACAATATCGGAGTATTGTGTGTCGGTGATGCCAAGCTTCAATGGACCCTTTCCGTATCTACAAGTCACTGACGTTAGAAGTAGCTCAGATCTACTAAGTGTTTTGCTGACTTACGCCTCGGGATCCCAAGTAATTTCGACTTGTTCGACTGTTTCCGCGGGAGGTGGGGTGAATTCCGTTCCCTTCTTGAAGTATGGATACATCCCTTCCCATCCCCAACCCTTGTTGCCCAACGCCTCCCAAGCATTGTAGTCCGCCGCTGATCCGCGATCATAAAGCATCCCATTAACACAAGAACCACCGCCGAGGATTTGCGCGACACGAGTGTTCCATGTCTTGTTACCAAGATATGGTTCTGGCTGTGATACATAGTCTGACCACAGAAGAGAGGTGTTGAGGGAATACGTGGCGCCATAAGGCATACGAATATTTGGGTTGTCGTCTGCTCTTCCGGCTTCGATGACGAGTACAGATTCTGCGAGACCATACTGTTAGCTTCGTACACATCTGAATCGGTTACATTGGCCTACTTTTCTTGTCTTCGGTCAGGCGATTGGCTACAACAAGGCCAGTGACTCCACCCCCAACAATAACATAGTCGTACGTGTCTTGGGCGACTGAGAGTCCCACCAGAATAACGATGGCTAAATTCCGGGGAGAAAACATATCGACGAACGGCTTCTGAGCGAAACCACAACCAGGGTGAACAAGTGATTCAGACCAAGGGGAGATGCACCTGTAGAGAAAGAAGGGATCTCATGCGCTCTTAAACATCTTCGTGAATATCAGTACTACGTCCTAGCCTTCCTTCGGTACTTGAGCGTGCATGAGTTGTATGTATACATGAGTAGACGCACCGGTATGGCAAACATCGGTCGCAAAGGCCCGACACGTTTGGCAGGTAAGCTGAGAATCTGGCCCACATGTTCTAAAGCCCGGCGGTACATTAATTCCTTGCAAGTGCATGGCTCGGGACAGGACATTGTTGGAAATAGCATGGCTCCGAGATTAGGCGATCTTGGCCTGACGGCTCGGCACTCTGCCGGATCTAGAAAGTCCTCTCTAACTACACCACCCCCCTGCATGATCAACAATCTCTCGAAATTGCAGAATACGCTCTATATGAGGATGACACGAGAAACCATTGCTACTAACTTTCGGTACTCTTGTCGTTCCCAACTGTTTGGAAGCATGGGTTTTCTCCTCGCAGACTCTTTACGTCTTGAAGAGACCTCATGTCACATAATGCCAAGGACGGCAGTCGCTGGGGTATATATGGGTATCATCCCATCTTAGCTTAGCTCGGTAGATCTGATACATACGATTATCCCTATCCACACTCTACACCTCGGCTTTCGAGCGACAATCGCACTACTTGAACTGAGAGAGGCGTGGGGAAATCTCCGCACGACACGCTTCATTGGTACGATCGGCTATGACTATTCACGTTTTTCGGCATCTTCTGAATGCCTATCGAGTCGTATCAGAGCACGAAAGATTGTAGGATTGCAGCGTGGTTCATAGGATTATATTGCGGCGTTGCTGTCGCTAAGCTCGAGGACCCACCGTAGCAGACCACAGGTTCTGCGACTCTGTTCTTTGCCAATGGTCCCACAGTAGTTCTCGTCTCAAACGGTCTTTTGGTAATTCTCAATAGCTATCAGTACACTTCTTTAGCCGGTTACTCTACGCAGATCTTGAAGCCACTTTCGTGTCAGCATCAGCGCGGGATGGGACGGGACGGCGGGAGCTTAACTGGCTAACCAGCCGACAATCCGAGCCCCGCTTGCGAAATTTGCGATGCAGGGCGACGGAGCGTGTAGAAGCCTCCAGCGGGTCTGGATGTTGAAGCAAATAGCAAGCATTGGTTGGGGAAACGGTTGAAGCAGGTCAATGCGGAGCGGAAGCATGCTCCCGCATACTACTACAAGCATTAGGATCAAGCTACAGGAGAAAGAGGTACGTACTAATTCATTCACAGGGTTGAGGCTGGATTTCTAAAATTTCAAACGTTGGTCGGGAACAAGTAGAAAATACTCGGCATACCTAGGTAGTTTCAGCCTGCGCGGTTATCACATGTGTCCGCCTCCTGCTCCTCGAAGGATTGTGGGAAGATTGACCAACCAGTACATGTTACGACTATGGCACCATGTTCGTGGGCTGTTGAGTAACAGAGTTTGCATTCAGGCTCATGATGGACGACCTGAAGCCATTTCCAAACAGGCGACTTCGAGTATGTTGCTGCTCACTTCACCTTCTAGATGGTCGACACAGGCATCCTGACGACAATGTGAAGAGGTCTTGTCACCATCATCATAAACTTAAGCCTGGTTCTATCACGTAAACTGTGGAACGGGAGCTGCCACGCCGCACTAGTACATGAATAGTAGAGCCCTTGCAGCATCTCGGTGCAAACCCGGAAACCGCAAAAATGTCTGGGGTGAACCGTATGCCCAGCGCTAGGATACCCTACCACTGATGGGAACGAATCCCTATGCTCGCATGAGCATTTGCCAAGAGGTCTTTGATCGACTACCATGGTATATGAGCGGTTTAGCGAACCTTTCGGGTTTTCGGGACACTGGATGACTTGTCTGGGATCAGAGGCTGGAATAAAGCGTGCCTCTCGACGCATATTCTACGACCGACATCACTTCTCTTCCTTCGCGTTCGCATCTCGTCTACTATATCTCGACACTTGCCATGGCGTTCGCTGAGCAACAAGACTGGCCAGACCGAACTCTTAACATTCTTGTTCCTACCACCATCTTGTGCGTATTAAGTACCGCAGTGTTTATATGGCGACTTGTCTACGGTATCAAGGCTAAGCGGAAGCTTGTACTATGCGATTATCTCCTCATAATCGCTACGGTTCGTCACCTGCAGCAGCTCTTTTACAAAAGATAAGGCTTCCTAACAAGTTTGACTATAGATGCTGAACATCGTGACAACGGGCCTTCGTTACCGAACCTGTTACCATGGTCAGGGCCGTCATATGGCAGATCCCAGTATCAAAAAACCCTACGATGTTTTGAAGTATATGTACTTTCTCTGGATTGGACAAATATTGAACATTCTCGCTGTGGGGTTGTTGAAGTATTCCATATGTGCCCTCCTCCTGTCACTAAAGTTCTCACGCATATACCTCACGGTGATATGGGCTTCGATTCTGATGGTAACTGCATTTAACATGATGCTGCCTCTCATGGGATGCTTCTGTACCACGCCATTTGAGGCGAACTGGAACAAGACTTTGAAAGGAAAGTGCTTCATGAAATTTGGAACAGGTCTCACGTACAGTCAGGTTCGTTCACCAAGCGAATTGCATTGCATATGGCCCATTGACAAGGAACCAGGGAGTTGCTAACTGTATCACTGATGTGATATACGTCGTTGCACCCATCATATACCTATCAAGTATCCAACTACCAAAGCGTACCCAGTGGGGTCTTCGCATCGTCTTCTTACTGGGATTAGCGTAAGCATCTTTCTTCGACACCTTGACTCATATCAATTGACCCAAACGATAGCGCAACGGCCTGTTCAATTGCAAAGACCGTTGAGCTTTCCGCCCTGATGAAGACGCGGGATCCAATGTGGGACGGTACCTACCTCTCCATCTGGTCTGCAACCGAGCTCTCAGTCGGCGTGCTTATCGCATCTTTGCCTCCACTACGAAAGCAGTTCGACGCATTCTTCCGACATGTTCTCTCTTCGATGGTGACCAGATCCAAGGCGCAAGCCAGTGGTAACGACATACCGCTATACAACGCCAGCCAACAGTTTACGATTGGCAGTGGACCAAAGAATGGTCGCTCACGATTCCAGCGGGACGATATTGATGACGGAGATAGCGAGAAGTACATATTGGATGACTCTGTGCAGCCTGGCAAGGGTGAGATCACGAAGACGATTGTGAATGAGGTGCGTAGTGACGACAGGAATAGCGTGCAGGTGCCAGACAGAGCGTATAACGCGTATTGCTAGCTGTGGCAGTTCATTGATGCCTGCGCTCCGATGATTATTATTATTATTATTCTTCGTGTCTTTCATGTTGTTTGGAGAAAAGGTCATCATAAACAGGCACAAGACACAAACTAGGTACTTTACTATCGTCACTTTTACTCTGTCTAGTAAAAAAAACCGACTATCTTCTTGGTAGGCCTGTGGTACGATCAGCTAGCCACCAATGCGTGCGCGTATTCCTCTTAGTACGAGGATAGGTCTAGATCTTCACAGTAAGAAAACAGAATGTTGAGATATCATAGAAAGAGAGTATATCGTGTTGCACACATTACCCGAGGGTACTATGTGGTCTAGGTTATCTCTACGCTCCTGACGTCATCGACGTCGACACCGACACCTTCTTTTTCTATCTTTGCCCGCAAATGGGGACCCGGAAATTTAGAATGCCGACTAAAGGTAGACGTATTATTCATCATCTGTTCGTATTTAGCGCACACGACTAGTCACTTGGTCTTGTCGCAGTTGTCATTGGTATACCGGGTCACCGAGATACCGTACAGCAGGCCGCGGACGCCGACACGGCACGCCTAACAGTATGCCTCCAAGGTAACATAAAGTAACTCAACATCGGCTATGATAATGCGACAACTTTTCATATCGTATCAAGTCACTCGAAAGACCACCACTCAACCCCCATAACCTGTCATGACTTCTCCAGTTCTCGTTTTCGGCCCCACTGGAGGGGTGGGTGGCGCTGCTGCCATTGAAGCACATAGGCGCGGTGCCACAGTCTATCTCGGTATGCGGGACACGAAGAAAGAATTGAAGGGAATTGAAGGAGACGGAAACAACTACGTCCGCGTTCAAGCTGATTTAGCCAAGCCCGAGACGATCAAACACGCCGTCGAGACGTCCGGTGCAAAGACAGCCTTTGTGTATGTCATACATGAGATCAAGGACGGCATGCGACGCAGCTTCGAAGCGCTGAAGGAGTCCGGTATAACATATGTTGTACTCTTGTCTTCGTTCAAGGTCAAAGATCCCCTAACCTCGGATACCAACAAGAAGGACAAGATAGCCGCTTTCCACGCCGCGGCTGAAGGCGCACTGAGAGAGACGGGCATCACATACACGGCCGTACGACCTGCGTGGTTCAACACCAACATATTTTGGAATCTTGGGGACATTAAAAAGGGCGAAGTCGAGCTCCTCTATCCCAACGTAGTGTATGACTACCTCGCCCCTTCAGACATCGGCACGGTGTGTGGTGCACTTCTCACAGTGCCACGTTTTGAGAAAGAAGCGGGACAGTCAATCTATTTGTGCGGTCCAAAGATTATGAACCAACGTGAAGGCTTTGGTGTTGTTAGCAAAGCATTGGGGAAAGAGATCAAGATCAAAGAGATTGACGAGGAGAGGTATTTCGAGAAGTTTGGCTACATTCCCAGGCCGATACTCGACACACTGGTGCAGGGGATGAGAGAAAGCAACGCGGGAAGCGACGCTTATAGTGAGATCTATGAGAAAGCCGCGGAGAATGTGAGGAGGTACACGGAACGGGAGCCGACACAGTTTGAAGAGTGGGTGAAGGAGAACAAGGCGTCATTTGCGTAGCTTGGATGTTAGTATCAGTCGACAGGAATACTCAATGACGTGCATGGCCATGAACAGGGCTAAAAGCAAAGTGATGGGCGCGGGTGTCAGCTATTAGTCAGTCCGAAAATAGTATCGCGCGCGTGCCCTGCATGACCTTCCCGAGGCGAGTTGACGCAGGGATCTGAGATCATCACTTGACTGCTGAAACCTAACAAGCGCCAGCTAAACTCCGTCATTCACTGCCACGACACAAACCCCACAGTCTCCCTGTTCTTCTTGCTCAAACCACCGAGACCTGTCAACTGAGAAATCGAAACATTACTATCGCAACGTCCAAACCCACCGGACCGGCGTCATGGCAGCGACAGTCGAAGTATCGCCGCCAGCGCCTCCACTACCGACGAAACACGTGCCAAACGATGCGCATACGCCGACTTGTCCTTCGTGTGGCAGCAGTATAGCCATGACAGAGCTCCAAGACGCGAGGCAAAGGATAGACGAGCTCGAGGCACAAATGGAGCGCTTAAAGGAGAAAGCAACCGCAGCTGGTATGCTCCCGTGGGCGCTAGCCGTCACCAGGCCAAACTAACAACCCACAGTGGACAGGTGCGCCGACTACGAAGACCAGATACGCAGCCTCCAAGCAACCCCCCACAACGCCCCTAGGCTGCCCCGTACCCAAACCTCGCAATCCGACATCGTCAACGCAACGTCTCGCCCCTCCGTCGACGCCGATCCCCCACGTCCCACAACGTCAAGCTCCACAAAGGCCTCCCGTTTCTCTTTCATCACAAGCCGCTTCCCGTCGCCCGCCAATGCGACATCTATGCCTCCGCCTCCGCCACCCAAAGAAGCATCCAGCGCTCCGCCCGTCGACTATACACTACTGAATGAGCTGGAGCGCGAGCGTGCCCTACGCGCCAAGGCCGAAGCACGCGTACAGACGGTGGATTCGGAGATTGAAGAGCTGAGCGTTCAGCTTTTCAGTCAGGCAAACGAAATGGTTGCCGAAGAGAGACGGGCGAGAGCCAAGTTGGAAGAGAGGGTTGAGACTCTGGAACGCAGGGACAGGGAGAAGATGGGGAGGCTGGATCGTCTGGAGAAGGCTGTGAGCAGGGTAGAGAGAGTCAAGGCGCTGCTGGGCGACAAGGAAGACATGAAGAGACAGACGATTGACAGCGGGTTGCTATCACCGCCGGCTAGGAGGTAAAGACATGCGCCTTTGGTGGTGGTGCCAGTGGTGTCGTTATTGTTGTTGTTGCTGTTATTGTTGTTCTTCCGTGTCATTTGCCATGATACCCATTTAGTTTTATCCTCTGCAGTTTAGCATAGCGTTCGGCGTGGCTGCTATCATCCATGGTCTATTTTAGCGTCTGGCGTTGGTATCGGTATCTGGATAGGAGGAAGATTCTCTGACTCATGACCAATAATATCAGCTTGTTCTGGTTGTGGCATTAACCACTATAAGCCTAATATGATTTCGATGGGCTCCGGTTCAGGACGTTGTAGTTTGGTCCACATGCTCTTGGTTCATATGAACATCACATCTCTGGTCCGCCATACCTAGATTACTCGCAGCCTGAAACATGACATTGATTGGCAAACCTCTTTGGCTGACGTTGGACAGCATGCCTAGTTTGTTGTAGCTTGCTACTATAGTTCTCATGATGTATACTGTGTCGCGTCTTAAAATGCCGACAACGACGCGCTGAACATGATTATGAGGACGTGAAAAGCGCAAGACTGAACAGTTCCGGGCGAGGCAGTATCATAATACCACGTTCAATAATCTGTTTGGGGTGCTATATGAGTTTATTGGGTACACACAATGCGTATTGGTGAACCAGCATCGAGGTCTTCGCTACCTAGGTATGCTCCCTCTGGCGTTTTTAGTGCGGATTGAGTAATGAGAAATGTTCTTACTTGCTGAGGTATACGGTTCTGGTTTTGCGCTTCAAGCCGACTGAGAAAGGTGGGGTTTTGGCTATTTGTTTTCCCTTTTGCTACACCCGCACCTTGGTAGTCATGATTATGCGGTGGTTCGTCGCGTCGTAGGCCCCGTTTGTTCCTAAGTTTGTTATCATCATGTTGAGAAGACTCATCAAGTGTTGTAGAGACCTACGGGGGCTTTCGTCGTATAAATTGAACCAGGTTCCCTCCTTTCCTTCTCTTTCCTTTCTTCAGTAACTACCAATCTTACTCACACCAAGTCTAATATTGAAATTTCTTTGATACACCACCGAAAGCACCAACACAACGACAACAACAACAACAACAACAACAACCACTACACATTCTCCATCACAAACACGAGAATAAAGTCAAGCACTTTACGTTCCGCCTTCAAGTAAGCTATACTAAGCCACTCGCAAACATCAAGCACATCCTGGTAGCCATCAAAATGGTTGCCAGATACCAAAAGATCAAGTATCCCAATCCCGGAGAAAGACAACATGGAGAATCTATGGCTGCACAACGTGAGCTTCAAATTCGCAAGAAGAAGGACGAGGCCTACTCAAACCTGATCTGGGATTTTTGGCCAAACCAGCCCCCTGTTGGGGTCTACCGCAACCTTCGTGGAGACTTGCTGAAGATCGTCCAAATCGATACTGGTTCCATGCGTGAAGATTCGCCTGATCTCCAGGAGAAGCTGGAACCTGGCTACCTTTGGATGCCAGTGGTAGTCTCTGGGCTCCCTGGAACGCAGTTTAACGAGGAGAGGGAATATTTCTTCGATGAGTTCAAATATATCTTGGTGGAGCCTTTGGAAATTGGCTTTAACAAGGTAGCGATGAATGGTGTGGTAGTGTACCAGCGTAAGCAGATACGCGTCGCTATGAACACCAAAAAAAAGACCGTCTGGGAAGCCGTTGAGACGGATCAATTTGATCCGTCTCAAAAGTGTTTCTTCGGGGCGCCAGATGGAGACCCCCAGGTAAATCCTACTTCGACTCTCCGGCCAAGTCGTACACCGAGTTCCGATTCTGCTGTCGGTCTACCCGTCACTCCTCCGTAGCAGCTTGATACCGTCAGGATGGTATCACCCTCTTTGTGTCACCTTCCTGACCACCCTGCCTTAGGCGCTTCCGTCAGTGATAGCGTCAAGTCCTCGTTCGACAACGATATCGCTGCCCCTAGCTTCAACGACGGCTTCCAGCATAAGCTTCACGACGACAAGTCCCACGACATGCCTGCCTACGCGGACAATAGTCCGTACAACAACTACGTACCTGTTCAGGGTTGTGGGCCGAATTGAGTTTTAGCAGCGAGGGTTGTCAGGCATAGGTTTCCTGTTCGCATGGATTCTACTAGTCAGGTTTCTTTTAGGCAATGTTCTTCGACTTGTATGCTACTTCTTAATAAATATATCATCCCAAATATAGTCAGCTTGTTCCACGCGTAATCTTTGGTGTGTTTACTTATCCTTGGAGTCTGACTACCTGTTGCGGGCGACTAATATCTCCAAAGACACAGTAGCCGATCATAGAAGCTCGTAGATATGAACGTCCGTTGGCCTTGACTGTTGAGATCTGGTTGAGAGTCGCTACCGTAGTTCATGCTCTCATGCTCCTCGAACTTGGCCAGCACTTCAATTTGCCAATCCTTGGAAGCGCTCTTGGTAAGCCTTACAATCCTGGTGCCAGCATGCATACAACTGACAAGCAGTAGGATAGCTTCTGGCGGTGGCTCTGATCTCCACTTCTCTACGCCGTGATGCGCTGGCAGCTTGGGGTTTCGGTCCAACAGCTTTAGCCGCCATACGCCACCACCGAGATTGGCTTCCACAAGAACCTGACGACGGCCAGAGATGGGTACATGAAGAAGCCGGATATGATCATCGTAGCTGCCGGTCACTATCAAGCCACCCTCACTATCAAGATGCACTGGGAGGATAGCAGTGACGCCAGCATCATGTATCTTCCCATCCATCCAAGGTACGCTTCCTCCAGAGCCGTCCGACAGCTCAGCAAAACGAAGGGCGCTGTCGTCTCCGCCAGACAGCAGGCCCGAGCCATCCGGTAGGAAAGCGAGAGTCCAGGCTTCCAGGTCATGTGAAGCGACCTCCATCTTCGTCGGCGCATCAGATTCGTCTTCCGTATCTATTACGCCGAGACACACCTGCCCATTCGAAAGCGTCATACCGACCATGAAGGATTCCGGGTGCCAGGTAAAAGCGGTGATGAGAATATTTTCTGGAAAGTACTGGATGGTCTTGATGTGGGCGATCTTGGGGTCTCGCTGCCATGACTGGAGCTCATAGATGGCAAAAGCCCCCGTGGATGTCGCAACACCAAAGTTGGAGCTAGTAACATGTGTCAAGAAATGGATGTCCAGGATAGCTGATGGCGTAGATAGGGTTTGGATGATGTTACTGCTCGACGTCAGTACCGAGTTTGACCGCGTCCAAGCTGCTACATTGAACTTGCAGGCTGTCTCACGTACACGATGTCACCATCAACTTGTACCAATATCAGACTGCCATTACGCTGCTGATTTTTGGCGCTCACTTTTCCATCGTGCGGAGCACTACCCGCAGATTCCTTCTCATCCTCTTTTTCGAGGTTGTACGTGCCGACTATCGCATATTGAGGATTTAGCGGGAAGAACTCAATACAACTAGGAGGCAGGTCAAGCTTGAAAGACGTAAGCGATTTTATCGAAGACATGTTGCTGAGGATGGTGTGCGATAATTTGCCCGCCTCTCGTTTCGGTTAGTGGGCCCAATGACTAAGCCCGGTGACGCAACCTTGGGACATTCTCAACTTGCACTTTCTCTCCTAAACGCTCAACGCTGCATTCCACACATCGTCATGGTTTCGGGCGCATACGAATTTGATAAGCTGCCCACGAATCATGCTCAAAATCTGTTGAAGATATCGACGCCGTCAGGTTGATGCCTTGCTAACCCTGGCTTCGCCGTATCGTTGCCTAAGCTAATCCCAAAGCGTACAACAGCTGACCACGCGACATTCATCGCTGAGATCTATTAAAGAAGGCCAAACACGCGTCTTGTCGTGTCTCATTACTACCATACGCGTTCTGTTCCCTTCCAAAACTTCAAAATTCCGACTCAAGTGCAATTGACTTAAGAACGATCCACAATGACCGATATCAACGCCCCAGTAGAGACATTTGCGTCTGGACGCTACTCGAAGCGCAAGAGAACCCAGGTCACATACCATCTCGATGATCTAGACTATTCAGAATCCGAATCCGACTTTGATACACCACAGGCAAAGGTTCGATGTACTTCTGTGTGGACGGGAAGTGGGAAGACTGACGAGCGTCCATCAGAAGCGAACAACCAAGGCAAGCTCCAGACCACTTCCCAAACGCAAAATCTTCCCCTTCATGGAGCTTCCTGCAGAGATCAGGAACATAATCTATGAGTACACTCTTACCGATCCTGCTGGTATCAACCTTGTCGGCACGTTCAAGCACAAGCGCCGTACTGTCGAACGCATCTCAGCCAAGTGCCAGGCGAGCATATCACACGACGGACCTTGGTCAGGCGCACTTCCTATAAACGACAATATTAGAAGTCAACACGAACAACCGGCCGCTCTTGTCCCGTCGCTCCTTGCTGTGAGCAAGCAAATCCACCAAGAGTGTATCGATATTCTGTACGGCAAGAACGAATTCGTCTTCACCAACAGCTTCGCCTTGTACAGCTTCTTGATCAACCTTGGTCCTAGAGGCGCCAAACATCTTAAGACTCTCCGCATTCGAGGTTGGCTTTATGGTCGTGCAATGAAAGGATACAATCACTCCTGTTAGTACTTTTCTCGTGTCCACTGCATGTGGGATACATGCTGACCTCGTACTCCAATATCTAGGTTTCGCGGCCCTGGTCTGGGCTACCAATATCACCGCCTTCCATATTGATGCGAGCATCGGTTGGTATCGAGCGTCCAAGTATGGAGCTGAGCAACTCTACCGGGACGCATTCCCATGGATGGAAGCTATTGGTTTAGCACAAGGCAAAGTCGATGCTGTAGTCGATATCATAAAGTTCAGCGAGGATCATTTCGACGTCCTTCAAAGTTCTTATCGTCATTCATCTAGCGCAATGTCCAACGAACAGAAGCATCAAGAATTTAGGGCAGCATTGAGGAAGTCTCTTGGTGCGCAACAGAAGCGGATTATGGCGCCTACGGTCAAGAAGATCAAAGCCGCCAAAAAAGCGGTGGCAGACGAGCAGTGAGTTTTTAGGAAGAGATGATGATGGAGCATGCCTGACGACTTCATGAAGATCAGGAATGATATCGGACAATTGGTGGGACAATTGGTGGGACAATTGGTGGGGTAAGGGGACAGGTAGGGGCAGACGGAGACGGCGCAGAGCTTAATAGGTTCTATCATGAGCTTGTAGTTAGACATGTATCTGGCACATGCTTGAAGTTCTCACTATCACGTTTACCAAGTGATGAATGAGTAGGAGCACGAACATGGAGTCAAGTCTCGTTGAATTATAGGAAGCCCTCCCAATCCAACTCACCAGCTCTTACAAATCACATCTCATTATTATGTACACAAACCAGCGGTACATTGGGTATTAAGGCGTCTACCACCAGACATGTACACATTCCCATCGTTCAACGTAAGCCTCGTAAAGCCATGACATGCCGACATTAAATCCACCAGTCATCATGGTATCCAATGAGCGCTGAAATGCAGAGCGTGACAAACGTCCTTCATTTCAACACCAACCTCGCCAGCATAACCCTCAACGCCTCCGCGCCCTCTCTCCCCTCCTGTCCCAGCTCTCTCTCAATAACCCTAACATGCTCATCCGTCTTACTCCTCAGCTCCTCAATAACACCCTTGCTATACTCGAAGCTCCCTTTACTCTCCATATACCTCAACGCGTACCGCTTGACCTCCTCGTCTGTAGTTTTCTGCTTGAGGATATTGATGAGGATCTGGTTGCTTGGATCGGCGCGTATGGCATGGATGACAGGGAAGCTGAATTTGCCTTCTGTGAGGTCTTCGCAGAGGCCCTTGAGAGTTGTGTAGCCGGATGTGGTGGAGAGGTTTAGATGATCGTCTAGGATTTGGAAGAGGAGGCCTATCGTTGATACGAGGGGTGTGCAGTCACTGAAAGATGGGTTAGTTGAGATGTGGATTGGATTGGGAAAGGACAAGGTACATGTCTGTTTTCGACTCGGCTTGCATGAGCTTAATTGCTAATCGGAATAAGCCGCCAGTCTTGTTTCCGACCATCTCTAGGTAATCTGCCTCACTTGGACAGGTCAGGCTATCTCTCCAGTATAGGTCCATACCCTGTCCGCGGTGCAGGTTCAAAAGCTCTTCGGTGAATATCTCGATGAGTTTCGGGTTGTTCATGGAGAGCAGAAGGGACAGGGCGCGGAAGTAGACGTAGTTTGCCGAGTTGATTGTTTGTGGGGTCCCGAAGATGGAGTGAGCGACCGGGATACCGCGGCGGAGGAGAGAGGAGTCTTCTACATCGTCGACACTAGGCGACGTTAGTTGGGGTGGGGTGAGCGCAGAGGATGTATGCCTACAGTAAACTCGCGGTATGTAGCATGCCCACTACTTTTGTGATGATCTCCAGTCTTTCTGACGGCACTTTCAACCACAGGTTGAAGGCCGCAATACACTGGCTCCGTATATCCTTGCCGGGATGCCCATACAGGTAGTCGTACGGCCCCAGTAATATGCGCTCCTTGGCTTCTGTCCACGCGACGCCATTCCCGTAGATGAGCTCCTCGCCTATGTCCTTTGCGTGTTCTGATGGTGGAGAGAGTGGCGTCGGGTAGTTTGTGGTGGCTTCGAGGCTGACGGCTGCTTGGGCATTGTCCATGGGCGAATCCATGTCTGTGTGCTCGGTGCGGGGAGGCGAGTTCAGCTGCGAGGCCATGGTCTGGGGCCAGGGATGTTGTAACGACTGTGGTTGGAAAGGCGCATTCAAAGGGTCTGCAGAGTGGCTCGTCTTGCTTTTCTTGCTCTGGCCCAACCAATCAATCTCGCTCAGGGGACGCAGGACGCTGGTTCTGGAAGGTTGCTTGGCGGCACCCGTGTTCGCGTTCAAGTTGAGGATGCCCGTGGAGCTTGTGCGGGGCGGGATGGCGTTGGGCGAGGCGAAAGGGTGGTTTGGGGAAGTGGCCGGCATGGTGGAGGGAAGCGCGGAGGTGCCGGGCAGTGTTTATAGAAGGCGCACACCGATGCGCAGCCCTCCTCTTTCTTGGTTGACGTGCCTGGCGGGCACACGGCGCCGAGGCTCGTGACAATGCAATGACGGCTGCTGTGAACAGAATGGGTTACCCTCGCAGTGATTACTTCGAGGCTGCAGGATGCGCTGCGAGACGGGGCGGAAAACCGGCGCAGCAAGGTGTCACTTGCTCTGGGATGCCCAGATGCGGAATCCTCGGGGCGCGTTCTCTTGTCGTCGCTGCTTATGGCGTGGAGCTAAGAGCGAGGTTGAGGGCGACTCTCGGGTAGCAGCTAGAGGCATGCTTGCGGCCCCAAGGCCCTTTTTGCACCTCATCATTATCATACCGAGCTCTCTATCGAATGCACATGTCGAATGCATGGGAATGCATGTATGACGGCAGGCGTCGCTTAACCCCTGCGGATCTGAGCCGCTAACTTGTTACGGCCGAGAGCACCCCATGCGCGACTGTGCACAGCTCAGGGCGAGATCTGACGCCAGCCATCTTGCCCAACACTTTGGATAAATCCATCACAATCGCTGCCACATTATCCTTCTTTGAGCCGGAGATTTAATGCGCCCCTCTCGTTCACCTGCATTTGGAACGAGCGCCACCTGATACAAGCAAAAACGACAGGCACACAGTCCAATAACAGGCACGTAGTCCAATTGTGTTACTGATCTCTATATCTTGCAGTCCGCCTTTCATTGCAATCCGTCCACACTCCAGAAACAGCAAAACTGAGCTGCCTCCAGTGCAGCATTAGATATTATACACATCGACCATGTGTGTTACATGAAGAAGAGAATGAAAGAGCTCCAAGCCTGCCAGATGGCCTCCCCCAAACGCGATGGGTATGAAAGGAAAATGGGCAAACTAGACAAAATTTAATCGAAAGGATGCAAGGAGAAAGATACAACCCCAGTTTAAAACCATTTTGTATCCAACACAACAAGGGAAAGGTGATGCCTGATGCTGTAGTCGTACGTCGTAACAAAGAAAATTCGAGAGAGAGGGAAAGGAGAGTGTTGATGCCGTCGAGGCCTAGGGTCGGAGATTGACGTGATAGCGACCGATTACAGCGCTTGGTTGTACGCAAGCCAGGCATCATGTGCCTCCCGGAGGACTAGACAATAGTTAGCACCTGACACAAGGAATTGGAGGACAAAGACCTACTTTGTAGAACCTGAGCTTGCGCCATGTATGTCTCGCATGCGCACTGCAAGGTTCGTCCGTCCATGAAGTCGAGGACTACACTATTGGGAAGTTCTTGTCGATCCTGATCAGGTGGGTATGGCGTGCGGAAGTCGCTGAGGTGAAAGCGCTTCACAATGCCCTTCTCATTGTGTTTCGAAGGACTGAGCACGAGGTTACCTAGGGCGTCAATCTCGACCCATCGGCGTTTCCAGAGCTGCACCAGGTTAGCATGTCTTCGAAAGTTACTATTTATAAATATACTCACCAGAGTGTCCGGGAATTGGATGTTCAGATCGCCAACATGCACAGGTGGCGGCGGCTCCCGCAGTGATGCCAAAGAAGTAGAGCGCATGTCGTTCTCGGGAAGTGTCAAGTTGCTGCTCGAGTTCTTGAAGGACATGGCAGCCATCGAAGAAGACATGCGTTTGAACATCTTGCTGGTGCGAGAATCCTTCTTGTCTTTCTTCTCTTTCTTGTCATCCTTTTTGTCTTCGCCATCATGGCTGTGTACCGACTTGGACTCGCTCATGCGGCGACCGAAGCTCCTCCATGTACTCTCTGACGATGCACGTGAGGGCGCATTGCTAGGCTCGCGTGAGTGTGACGAAGAGGGCGGAGGAGATGCAGGCTCAGGTCTTCCACGAGTAGGGCTCTTGGGGGTGATGGTTGCCTTTTGGTGGTCGATGATGAGTGGGCTTTGGTGGAGATCAAGGGGCGTGCCCTCAGTTGGCATCGCAAGTGTTGGCTTCATGGTTCGCTCATCCCGGACGATGCGGGCAGTGACCTGCACAGACTCTGGCTTTTCGGCTCCTCGCTGTACGTTGTATACTGTCGACTTGATCGGAGCCGATTGTTTCTTTTTGTCAGGCGTCGTTGAAGCAGATGAACTCAAGAACGCAGGACTTCCAAGACGCGTGCTAGACCTCCCGTTGGGTGAGGTCTCGACAGGTGTTGTTGCAAAGAATGAGGATTTACGCTGGGCGAGGGTAGAGCTCTTTGTGCTCAAAGCAGAGCTAGCAAGGCTTACTTGTGAAGCCGACTCTCTGTTAGTCTTGTCTGCAAGTGCTTTGATTCTTTGCGAGATGCCAGAGGAGACGTTGATCTTGGTACGCGCGCTCGTGTCGGATTTTGGCGCAGGAGGCCAACCGCCTGAAACCTTACGGGTGCTCTCTCCAGGTGATAAGCGACTGATACCGTGGTAATTCGAAGAGGCTGATCTGGGAGGTGTTGACAGGTCTGTTGCAGAGGACTTGCGCGGGAAGAAGGGCGTAATCGGAGACTTGGACACCGACATGGGTTTGGCTTGGTGTACTGTAGCGCTTTGGAGCTCTTCCATGAAGGAGTCGTCCGAGAGGTACTCGGTCTCGGAATTGTCGGCGCTGACTTGCAGTGGATCCAATACTGCACGTCGCTTTCCCTTGGTTTCGTACCAACTCTGGTGCTGGGATGAGGGCATAAGCATGGACTCCCTGTTTCGCTTCTTGACCTGGCCATCGTCTTGCTCGAACGCTTCGCTCGAAGGCATGTAAATTGTGGACTCCCGATTCGAGCGGTGCTGCGATGGAGCATCGTTCTCACTTGGCCGCAGGGTATCTCTTTTACTTCCATCCTCATCAAAAGACGGTGCTCGTTCGGTGATGACCGGGGCTTGTGTATGCTCAGGGTGGAGTTCTGCAGATGGTACAGGAGTAGTACTCTCAAGGACTACAGTCGGTGCGCTGTCGATCGATTGCTCTTCATCCAAGGAATCCGGACTGTGTGATTCTTCGTTTTCCTCGGACTTTTGCGACTCTTCCATACCTGCCTCGTCTTCTGAGATGGATGATGGTCGTGTTGAAGGTGCGCCAGAAGAACCATGAGTTTGTGCAGATATTGGTGACGACACCGAAGCAGTGGAGTTCAAGTCGTCTGTCTCGTTCTGACCATCCGCAAACGCCATGCCGGAGCTGCTTGGACGGTTTGAAGGCAGATCATCACCAAGCAGTGTCTCTTTGTCGGCTTCGGGTTCGTCATCGGTCTGTACCGTGGGAGTGCTCTCCTCAGACTCAGTCGCAGGAACGGCAGATTTTGCCGGGTTCTCGTCACCAGCTTCAGTCACAACTTCGGTGTCCTCAGCCTGCGCTTCAGGTTCCAACGCAGCAGCTTCGGCGGCCTTTTCTTTCTTTAGCTGTTGAGCCTGTTGTTGTTTCTTGCGCATCTCGACAGCCTTCATAAGCCTTGTCCTTTCCTGTGTCGTTCCTCCAGACCGAAGGTGACTCTTGTACGCGGACACGGGCATGGACTTGGTGCTGGCTGGGGCTCTCGTTGAGTACATGGACGAAGCAGGAGACAGTGGCATGTCAGGCATCGGAGGGACGTCATGTTGTGGAGGAATAGCAATGGTGGGGAGGGTGCTAGAGGAGTTTGTCTTGGACTCTTTCTTATTAGCAGTCTTTCGTGTTGCAGAGCGCAAGCCTGCGGGAAGCGACGAAACAGGCCTTGCCAGATCTGACGGTGCGCTGCCAGAGGTAGATGGTCTTCGGCCTTCGAGCGATGGTCGCGGTCGTGGTCCGAGTTTGACCTTGGGCTTGGTGTACTGCTCATAGTAGTGCTGGTAAAGCTCGTCGTAGTTTGGCCTGGTGGTTTGTGATGAGCCTCGCGGTTCTGGTCCGTTCTCAAAGAGCGAATCATAGCTCTTGAGCGTGTCCTGGAGGTCGGATAGATCAGTGTCGTCGGGCGTCGTCGGCCCTTCGGTTACCGTCTCCATGGTGACGTGCGAGATCTGTGGTGACAACTTGTGCTCGACAGCCTTCTCTTCCAACATCAACGGGACCGTCTCTGCTTGCGACGCAACTGATCCGCTTCTAATAGGCTCGTCTTCGCTGCCCGTGGCAGGCTCCAGAATGGTGGGGATGTTGGACTTTGCTGTGCCCGGTCGTGCTGCATTGCCTTCTCCGTCGGGCTGGTTTCCCTCCTCTGCGGCCTCTTGTATCCAGCTGAGCTTCTGCTGTCGCGACGATCCGCTAGACGAGGAGCTCGATGGGGCGGCAGTGTGCAGACTGCAGGCGGCGGTAAGGGCGGCATCGCTGAGCTCTTCTGGCGTGGAAATGGACAGGACGATGTCGTGGGGCGCAAACTTCTCGGTGATGTTGATGAAGTGGACACTAACGCGGGCTGTCGAGGGTTAGTGGTGAAGGTGACGGGATTGACGCTTCAACTCACCCTGCAGTAGTCGCGATGTCCCCTCAGGCACGTATTTGACCAGGACCTTGCGCCGACGGTACAGCAGGAGCCCGTACAGCGGAGACTTGTCCTCGTACTGGGCGACGGCAGCGCGCGCCTCACCGGCTCCCCCAGTTCCCCGTGTCAGGACTTGAACGGCATCCCTTGACGTGTACCTGAGCAGGAACCTTTACCCCAAGCATTAGCACGTGGTCCGCGATGGAAGAAGAAATTGGGCATGTCTTACCAACCACCAGCCTCGGCGAGCGCACCCTGGTACGCCTGTGTTACCTCGACATTGTCCAGGCCGTTCAGCGACATGATGGTGCAAGTCGGCCAGGAGGAGACGCTTCGCGGTGCAGACTCTCAAAGCCGTGCGTGTTGTCGTCTGCGAGGAGACGGCGTTGTCGTCGCGGGTGCAGTCGACGAGCGTGATTCCAGGAGGTCAAAGCGAAGTAGGGGTCATGAAATCAAATCAGGGATCCGTCGAGTATCAGAGGCGGATAACCGGCCATTGGGGCAGCGCTGTGCGTCGAGGCAAATGGACGCTTCAGGAACATGTACCGTTGCAATCCGCCTAGCACCCTCAAAAGCTTAAGCTGAGAGGGAGGATGGGTGAAGGCGACTGACGAAGAGCGTGGAGACCTGAAACACGAAGCAACGGCAACCCCTGTTAACTACAGTACGCGCAGCCCGGGAGCTGGCCAGGGCTATATCTCCGCACCAGCACAGAGCGCCTGATTCACCGACATAAACGGCTCCCGCACTCATCATATGACATCCCACAAGAATGCGTTTGCGTTTTTCTTTTTCTTCAGCAACACGTCGTCGTACAGGCGCGTACTTGGGCTCCACGGGTGCTGTCACCAGAGCCATGCGGCAGTCCACGCATTGATGTCTAGGCAGGAACCGCATTAACGCAGGCACAATGCACCAGGCCGCCGATAGTCCTGAGGCGTCCCAGGTCACAGCCAGTGCGATGAGATCAATCCCATGGACGCACCCGCTATGACAGCCATCCATTGCTTCTGCCGCCGGTAACCCGCCGACAACAAGGCGGGGGGGGAAAGAAGCAAACAGCTGTTCAGGTGCAACTTTGCTGAACCCAGCAGCAGATCGCACTCTTCTGTCGGCATCCCCCTGGCTAAATACGAACGCGATGGCATCTCGCAGCTATTTTAGTCACTCCAGATTCTTGCAACAAGCCATCCCAGTATACACACGCTTACCTCGCACCACCATCACTTGTTGAGGCCGGTGGGAACTTGCCGGAACTTGTTAAAAGACACAAGACTCATGCATACAGTATGAACAAGCTTCGTCCGTTGTTTACTTCAAAACATGGTACGCGTCGGGACTAAGAAAAAAGCTAGAAATGGTCCGTCGGACAGCTCGACTACTACTGTCCGACTGCCCCGCTATCCCCTTGCAGCTTGCAGCAACACCATGCAGGTTGTTGGTCATGGCCACCGAGCCTGCACTGCATCGCTGATCGGTCGGTAGCGGCCGCAGCAAGAAAGAGTTTGAATAGCAAGCAAATGTTCTACAAGTCTTCCGCTTCTCCATCAACATTCGACCAACGTCAACTTTTCGAATAGTTTCAGTACCCAGCTAGCCCGAAGATTCCGGTCCCAAACTAAACGCATCGCGAAAAGCAATTAACGGCTCTCCCGAACACACGCTAAATCCGACTCGTCACTTTGCCTCAACCTCGACAATGACATCACTCCCAGCTGCTAGCACACTCCCCCATGCCTCCGAATCCGAACTCACAAGCGTTCTAGACCTACTCTTTGAGCCATCGCCTCCCCTCCGCGAGATCACTTTCCCCGTGCTGAGGTCTGCCACTTTCCCCAGTTATGACATCTTGATTACCGCTGTCAATGCGCAACTCGCTGCGCTGGCCAAGTCAACTGATGAAAGCGATGTGAAGAAGCTTTCTGAGATACTCTGCTCGCATCCGAGGTTGGGCGAGAAGAAAGTAGACAGCGAGCAGAGCCGGAAAGAACAGGCGCAATTGCAGGCAGGTGCAGAGGAAGAGAAAGAGAAATTGGCAAGTCTGAACAAGGAATACGAAGAGAAGTTTCCGGGTTTGAGATATGTGTATGTGAAATCTCCCTTGAGCTCACGGTTGATAATTTACTGACGGTTATGTAGTGTCTTCGTCAATGGCCGTCCGCGACCTGAAATCATGGAGAATATTCGCTCTCGTATCGACCGTGGCGATATCAGAGCTGAGCGTCAAGAGGCCATTCAGGCCATGTGTGATATAGCTCTTGACCGAGCATCGAAGCTGCAGAAAGCGTAGATTGTACTCTTCGAGAAGAGGAACGGATTTTGCTATGATGACTCTAACCAAGCTCCGGTTTAAGTTGACGTAGCACTCTAAAGGTGCATCGATCACGTTCAGAGCTTCTGCAGCAGTATTGAACTACAATGTTGATCTTTCATTGAAAGACGTGTTTTAACTACATGCCACATGCTACATGCTTCTTCCTGAATTGTTTTACAAAGCGAGATTGGACGTGTACATTTCGACGCGATAAATGCAAAATATTGCTACGAGAATACACCCATACGCCAAAATGCTCGTTTATAAAACCGTACCGAATGCCGATCGTTCCCAGTGTGGTGGTACAGAGAACCACTCATTCCTTTTTTTGCCTGTCCTTTTTGCCTTCCTGATACTCCGCGCTTTTGATTGTTAATCGTACAAGTACATACTGATGGCAGTAAGACCACATGGGTCATTTTCGTTCCAGATATCCATTGAGGATGAACTTCCTTTTCTCAAAACCGATTGCATGTGGGTTTTGTGAGACTTTCTGTTGTCATGATATACGACACATCTAGTAGATACACAAAATGGCCATAGCACCACTCATGATCCGAAACGCATGAACATCAAGTTCCTCTGCCGTCTGCGCTCTTGTTCCACATCGTTGGTATGGACAGATCCGCCTGCTTCTGTCGAATGTGTGTCCGGGTGGTTCCATGCTGATGGGTTTTGTGCTGTCATGGATGCGTCGAGTGCACTAAGATTCGGCGACTTCGGTATCGGTGGGAAATTTGGTGAGGCTGGAGCAGCTAATGATGAGAAATTCGGGGATATCGATGCCGTCGCGGTCGACGAGGCGAAGTTTGGTGACGTCGATGCAAGAGAGAAATTTGGTGACATTGGTACTGTTGTTGGTATGAAATTAGGAGAAGCCGGCATGGTTGGTGATGCAGACGTGAAATTCGGAGAAGTGGCCGCTGTAGTGGTCACCGCAAGCATCTCTGGGGACACAGATTTAGTCAGCTTGCGTGGACGGTGATCAGGCGACATGGCAAACGAGTCCGTTCTTTTGGGTGCAACCAAGCATGTTGCAAACAAGGCAGAGACGTCTGGCGATGTTGACGTAAGTGTAGGACTTCGGCTACCCGGTGTAGATACCCTCGGCCATATGGCATCCGCGCCGTCGTCTACCTGGTCGTAATCTCCGAATACTGATTCTGAGTGATCCAACCCGATGAGATCGGAAAACATGGTTGCGTTCGTAGTGCCAGTGTGTGAAGTGGTAGACGAGCCGGCGGTGACGACAGATGGCGAGAAAGGCACGTCATCATCATCGTCGTCGTAAGGGTTCGGTATTGGCTCGTCTTCGTCATCGAGATGAGCATACGGGTCGAATGAATCTCCATCGCCATCAAAAGCATCATAGTTCGAGATTCCAAGTGGCGATGGCGGCATAGGTAGGTAGTCTCGGCGTGATGTCGTATCTCTCGCGGAGTGAGACCATGCTTCATTTGGCGAGCGGAAGACGGCAGCCTCATCAGGGGAATCCCTTGTTGTTGGTGAAGACGAGGTAGGCGAAGGACTTCTTGATGAGGGCGGAGAGTTTGTAGGCGATCCAGAGACTACAAAGTGGCCCCCAGTCCTCACAGCAGCACTGGGTGGTACTGACGGATCTCGCGACAATACTGGTCTGGTGTAAGTGTCAACACTGCCATGGTTGAACTCCAGCCTCGCTAATTCAAGTTGTGCTTGTTCTCTCTCTTGCTCGACTGGTACACGACCACATCCGCTCTGTGCTTCTTTGGTCAGAATCAATCGTCTGCGTACCCCATTCAGGATGGCGGCCTTCCTGAGCAGGTTCCGCCCAAGTGCCTTCTGCTTGGCCCATACTGCAATCTTGGAGCTGCCGCGATCCACAATGTTGGTTGCTGGAAAAGAGAATTGTGGCGATAACCGAGAAGTGATAAGGAATAATCGAAGTCGTCGTTTCTTCTTCTGTACACACGAATGTTCGCCGTCGATATCAGCCACCGCTCGGGTGCGCTTCTTGGATCCACATAGTGGTTGGCGAGGCAGAAAGGTGAGGTTCATAGTGGACCGTGAAAGGATATTGAAGTGCAAAGTTGATCCTTCAATAGGAAGTAAATTCTCGAATCGTCGAGTGTGTGGCGTGGGATACTCAGCAGCGCCAGGCATCATCCTCCGTTGCCCAACCTCATGCACTGTCTTCGGAAGATGGAGCTGATGATGCGAACCGGCATTCTCGCACACCAGTATTGATCTAGCAGTGGCGAGGTTTGGTGATGCTAGTCCAAACTGTCGAGGAGGTGATTTGCCGTGCGGATGCAGCGCAACATTCACATATGGATGTGGATCCAGCGACACTGTGCTAGGGAAGGGCGGATCTTAGCTTGGGTGCAAAGCGTCCAATATCGAGGTCGGGACCTGTCACGAGACACCGCTGAGAGCCCAAGACGATATCGGATATGGCATGCGCGTGACACACGTTGCGATGTTGACTGTAATATCGAACGAAGAAAGGACTCGCCAGCGAGGCGCTGTCGATGTCAGGGAAAGTAAGCAGTCGGCGACAATGAAAATGGTATTCTGTCTGGTGCAGAGAGGGGCTAATAATATCGCTAGAGAGACTGCAGGAAAGAGCGGATGACCCAGCGCTATGGGCAAGATGCGGAGAACCCCAGTAGCCATCTGCCACACTACCGCTAGTGGAATCACCACTTCGATATCTTACTGGACAACGTGAGAAGGCATTCGCAAGCCACTGGGTCCAGACACGCACTCTATGGATTGACCACATAAGATTCTGCCTCGACATCGGTCAAGGTTGTGTTCGTGAGGCTGCAGCATTGAACTCGGAGGCGAAAGCGGACATTTTTTCGTGTTTGAGAGAAGAGGCGCACACGAGCAGACGAGGAGGAGATGGGCGCTGATCGGAGAAGGTCTCCAGAGATGCTTTCATCATGGCCAAACTTGATTCGAAGTGAGGCTTCAAGCTTCAGGGGTTCCCGTCTCCAGAACCCTGTCGCTCTTCCCCAAGAGACGCAGATCAGCCCAGGCCACAAATCCTTCACTGCAGCCAACGACAGCAACACCATGCTTTTGCCATCGAGGATGAAGAGCTTGCAAACATGTCATCATTCTCAGCACGAAGAGTCAGGCTGACCCTGTCAAATGCAAGCAGATGACAGCGCCCCGCGGGTACAGCGAACGCAACCACCAAATGATGACAGTTCTGATCTCCAAATCATAGCCTGACAGGGTCTAGAGCACCGACGATCCAAGAACCCTGAGGTTGTGCTACCAGTCGGCTCCCCTCGACCTCAAGCTGCACGACATAGGCGTAAGATCGCCCAATAGCGGGGCACATTGCTTCATTCTCTCCATCACGAATATGTCTGGATCTCTGAGCGACATTTTCAAACAGCACCCCGTAAAACCCGATCCTCGGCGGTAACAACGTCTGCAACAGACGGGCTGTGTGTCGCTTCCCTCAAAGTCGATCGCCGTTCTGCAAACATCTAAATCGCCTCCAAGACACGTACCTTGATCCGCGGAGAAGACATTTCGCCTTTGCGGACCACGGCGCACTGCGGACGACAGCGCAATACTTGCTGTCGTGCTCACACTCTGCTCGTCTGTTTGTGTAACAAACTTACGTTTCCTGCTCTCCAATCCCGCACTCCAACCATGCACTCCAGCTTACGCTGCATTTGCTGCAGCATCTCCTGCACTCCGCACTGTTGCGCAACCACGCATCCTCACCTCATTCGCTCAGCATCATCGTCAAACTGCAAGTAGTCACGAGCCCTAACCTCGTCAGAATCAAAATCTACTCTCCAACTCGCGCATCGGCGGCTTCCACACTCGCCTTGTCGTTTACGAGAAAGGCAGGCGCTGGCTTTGTGTGCGTAAACAGGGGCACTCAACTCGGCTCCTCGTCCGAAAATTGACGCAACGCATGACGACCCAACTGCATTCGTAGCGCCATGCATGAGGATGAGGCTCAGTGTGCGTTGGAAAAAAAACTCATTCTTTACCGACAAAAAGCAATACGATGGATCAAATGAGCGCCACATACACAGTCATGTCACGACTGCAAACTTGGTTTATGTCAGGCACCAATGACAAGCTCTTTGACACCACATTCCTTTAGATTATGATTCGCCGGAGAAGTTTTCCAATACAGTTGGCGAGTGGGTCAAGATCTTAGTATACGATCACGCTCATGGCCCGAGAGGGCATTCCCGTCCCGCTCTTGGCAGCTATCCAGGTATCTCCTGAACGGTGAAGAATACTGCCCAAAAAAGGTAATTCGGGCGAAGAAGACATGTTGTGTTCGTAAAGAGGATAACGGAAAAGAACTCCAACACGCTACTCATTCCTACGAGGATGGACCGATTTGCATACCAAGACCTTCTTTCATCTGACTACAAGTCAGCCGACCGATTCGTGTCACGAACAATTGGCCAATGGCTTTTACTTGTCGATTGGCTATCAAGTCAGCATCAGCCATATCTGCTCCTTCAACTGCTTCTCTCCCAAGATGACCAACTGTCGCGGAAGAATGCAAATCGGAAGAGTTGGTGATGCGAGGGATATTCTCATATTCAAAATATACAGTGGTCACCTGCTAGCTGGTATTGGTGTCAGTATCTATCCAACTCTTCTTCTCAACAGTCTCGACTTTTGTACAAAGTGTTCCGCCATCATCTCGCGGTTAGTCCTACGAGTCGCATTGAACCATGTTGTCTCGTAAAGTCTCATACGCCGTATCTGACGCCGGGCATGTATAGGCAATGTGTACGTCTAGCCTACAGCCGCCAAGCAGTCTCTACTCACATGTTCGCTTTGGTCTCTGCGGGCAGTATCCGGTCTTCTACCAAACGCATGAGCTTGATGGTTTGTTCAGCGAGTGTAAGGGTCAGGATCTACTCGATGGTTAGCAATAGTTCGCTTGTCTTGTCTAGTTGTGCCATCATACCGTATGTGGCAGAATACGCGCCAAATGAGCAAAGTAGCC
>Ga0265797_10000209_pt1 | contig 113658 bp, 131 predicted proteins | sample P2T30metagenome_FD_192433 | JGI IMG/M metagenome (GOLD analysis project Ga0265797, IMG submission 192433) | Plant litter microbial communities from East Loma Ridge, Irvine, California - P2 T30 | ecosystem: Environmental > Terrestrial > Plant litter > Unclassified | place: USA: California... | reverse complement strand
CCCTCCCAGGATAAAATACCAGCGCAGCAAAAAAAAGCCGCGCAACCGTCGCGGGATGGAGCAGCCCGGTAGCTCGTCAGGCTCATAACCTGAAGGTCGTAGGTTCAAATCCTACTCCCGCAACCATTCTTACTTGCAGATTGGCTTCATAGCCCACACCATACCCCGCAACTCGCGGGGCTTTCGGCGTTCCAGCCTCTTGCAACGCAAGGATGGAGGCCAGATCGCCCACAAGCTCGATGTGGTGGCCGTCTTCGGCGTTTGTATCCGGCACCAGCCGCACTTCGGAAATCAGATCCCGCAGCGCCTCCATCGCCTGAAGCTGGATCGTGGGGTTGGATAAGGACGATGCGAGGTTTGCGATCTTCGCGCGGTAGCTGCCCGCCAGTCCCGGATGCAGGCGAAGGGCAGGGGGTTCCGGCGTGTGCGCTAGGTTGGACGTCAGCCGTGCCTTCTCGACCTTCAGCTCCTCCATCCGTGTCTTCATCGACGGGTCATACATCCCGTCCTCGATCGCCGACAGGATGCCCGCGATCTTCCGATCCACCTGCACGAGGTCGCGCTCGGACTTCGCGCGCGTCGCGACCTGACCGGCCTGCGCCTCGTTCCAGGCCCGGCGGTATTCTTCAACGAACACCGCCACGAGGTCCGGGTGCATCAGGCGGTTCTTCAGGCCGCCGAGCACACGGGTCTCGACGTCTTCACGCCCGATGGTGGTTCGGTTGTCGCAGACCGCCAGCCCCTTGTTCCGGGAGCCGGAGCAGCCATAGCGGGTGCGGTTGATCAGGATGTAGTTGGCACCGCAGCAGCCGCACTTGATCAGGCCGGACAGCAGGAACTTTGGGCGGCGCGGCGAAGTTCATCATCTCCCGCACGTCGTCTTGTCGTGTCTTCACCCGGTGCCAAAGATCATCGTCGATGATCCGCAGGTGCTCGACATCTTCGATCACCCAGTTCCTCGGGCGGGTTCAGCCTCGCCTGGCGCCTGCCGGTTGACGGGTCCTTCACGAACCGCTGCCGGTTCCAGACCAGGCGGCCGATGTAGTGTTCGTTGTTGAGAACGCCGGTGCCCCGCTTCGCATTCCCGGAAATGGTGCTGAAGCTCCACTGGCCGCTGCCCACGCCGGGGCTTCGCACACCTTCCGCATTCAGCGCTGCAGCGAGTGCGCGGGCGGACAGACCGGAGGCGTAGCCCTCGAAGATGCGGCGCACGACCGCGACCTCGTCCTCGACGATCTCGCGCTCGCCCGTGGTCACCGTCCCGTCGGCGCGCAGGGTCTTCACCGCGCGGTAGCCGTAGCTGATGCCACCGGCCGACTTACCGTCGCGGACGCGGCCCTCCAGACCCCGATGGGTCTTCTGCGCCAGTTGCTTCAGGAACAGCGCCGACATCGTGCAGCCGAGACCGATGTGCATCTCGTTGATCTCGCCCTCAGACTTCGTGACGATCTTCACGTCCAAGAACCGCATGCGTTTGTGCAGCGCCGCGATATGCTCCTGATCGCGCGACAGCCGGTCCAGCGCTTCGGCCACCACGATGTCGATGCGGCCGTTCATCGCCGCCTGCTGAAGGTCCTGGAAGCCGGGGCGCAGGTGCGACGCGCCGCTCATTGCCTCGTCGGCGAAGACCTCCACCACCGTCCAACCGTTGTCATGGCACAACTTCCGACACACCCGCACCTGATCCTGGATCGACGCTGCCGATTGTAGATCCGTCGAGTAGCGGGCGTAGATCGCAACGCGCGAGGCAGAGGAGCGGGTCATGCAGGATCTCCTTCGTGGGAATGACTGCGCTGCGCGGCGACGTCCATCTGTGCGGCTTGACGTGCCAGAAGGCACACCAGATCCAGCAAGGCCGGGTGGAGTGGAGAATGGGAATCGAAATCGCGCGGATCAAGGCGCCGGCGCGTCGACAGATCGCCCGCATCCTCCGCCTCCTCCCGGCGCAGCTTCTGCCCGACGATGAGACGCACCAGATGCAGTCGTTCCGTCCAGCGCAGGCGCTCCCGCCGCTTCGGGCTGAGCCGTCGCGTGAGGTCCTCCACCCGCCGCGTCAGGCGACGCTCGAACGGTTCAGAGGGCGGAGCATCAGGCAGGGAACGGGTCATGACGAATCACCTCACGTGGTAGCATGACCCTTCACGTAGTCGGACACAGGATGAAAAACCACCAGCAACTGGAAGCTTAGCTATAGCGAAAACCGACACCGTTTTGGTGCCATGAACGTCATTCGAGGATACTCTCCATGAAAATCGTGAGCCTCGTGCAAGCAAAAGCGACAGCCAGGCGAAAAGGGCAGGTGTCGGCATGAGGGCAGGGGGTGGGTTCAACGGGTGGCCGCCGCGCGACAACTGCGGCGTGGAGTTATCAACTTTCCTCAGGTGGCGCGGTCATCCTTAGGGGAATCCATGATGTAGGACGTGATCGCATTGACATGGGACCGCGTGCCGAGGACGTCAGTGTGGAAGTGCTCGTAATCGGCGAGGTTTCCGCATTCGCCACGCAGGATATTTGAAGGCGCCGGCGATGTTGTGGCATTCCGCTACCTCGGGCACCGTCGACATGGCACGCTCGAACCTTTCTTGGGCCGCCTTGGTATGGGATGACAGTCCGACCATCACGTAGACCGCGAACCCTCGTCCCATCACCTCCGGGTCCATAACGACGCAATAGCCTTGTATCACACCAGCCCGTTCTAGCTCCTGAACGCGCCGGAGGCAGGCCGATGGGGACAAATCCGCGCGTTCCGCAAGCCGCACGTTGCTGATGCTTGCCTCGCTGCGCAACTCACGCAATATTCGATGGTCGACATCATCCAGCAATGCCAATCGTTGTGCAAATCCTGTAGATCGATCAATCTTAGACGCCTCATTGCGTCAAGAGCACTGTAAGTTCGCCATATTCCTTCCTTCAGGAAAGTCCTCATGAGCTTTGCAGTCCTCACCGCCCTTCTGGGCTTCGCGTTCGTCACCACCGTCACGCCGGGGCCGAACAACCTGATGCTGATGGCCTCGGGTGCGAACTTCGGCTTCCGCCGATCCGTGCCGCACATGCTGGGGATCTCCGGAGGCGTGTCAGCCATGGCCTTTCTCGTGGGAATGGGACTGATGGCCGTGTTCGAAGCCGCCCCGATGCTTGGCATTGCGTTGCAGGTGCTGTCCGTCGTCTATCTGCTCTGGCTTGCCTTCAAGATCGCAACGGCGGCCCCCCTCACGGATCAGGCCGCGAACGCCCGCCCTATGAGCATGCTTCAGGCCGCTGCCATCCAATGGGTGAACCCCAAGGCGTGGGCGATGTGCCTGTCGGCCGTCGCGCTCTATGCGCCCGACCGGACGGTGCTGTCGGTCGCCGTCGTGGCCGGAGCCTTTACGGTGGTGTCCTTACCCGCGATCTCGCTCTGGGCATGGCTCGGGACCGTGATACAGCAATGGTTGTCGAACCCGACGCGGCTGCGGGCTTTCAACGGCCTTATGGCATTCATGCTGATCGCGTCGTTGTATCCCATCCTGGGTTTGGGAAGATAGCCTGGGATAGGGGCAGGATATGCAATGTCCGGTAGGTGGTGTCGCGTAATAGCCGCCTCTCAGGTAAAGAGTCTGATATGGGCCTCCAGCATCGCCACCGATCCGCCTACAGGTTCGGCGCCTTCGACAGATCCTCCGGAACGCGTCAATGCACGTCGGCGCGGGACGCGCCGGCGGGATCCCTGCAGATCGGATCGTCGTCGTCCAGTGCCAATATCCCTCCGGCCTCAGGCGTGCATTCGGAGATGAAGGTGAAGTGGTCGCAGGAGGCGTGCGAGCGGCTGCGCAAAGGAACGAATGTCACCGACGCCGTGCCGGAAAGCGGCTTCAAGACAAAGTCTAAGTTCAATCGGGGTTTCCTGCGGGTGGCTGGTCAGCCTCCCAGAAAATAGCGCGCGACGGAGGCGACAGGTTCACCTCGAGGGGATCGATGCCTGTCGAGGTTCATGGTGGGACATTCGGTCGTTCGTCGCTATGATGCCTAAAGCCTCCCCCGAGAAAGACCGCGCTTTATGACGATCACCAAGGAAGATGAACTGGACGGCATGAAGGCCATCGGCCGGATCGTGGCGGACACCCTCAAGGTCATGTCGAATGCGCTCGAACCCGGCATGACGACGCGCGAGTTGGATGAGATCGGGCGCGGGATGCTGGAGCGCGAGGGTGCCCTGTCCGCACCGAAATCCACCTACGGCTTTCCCGGCACGACCTGCATCAGCGTGAACGAGGAGATCGCCCACGGCATTCCCGGCGACAGAGTGATCGCGAAGGGGGATCTCGTGAACATCGACGTGTCCGCCTCGAAAGCGGGGTTCTTCGCCGATACGGGCGCGAGCTTTCGGGTGGTTCCGGTGCGCGCGTCGCTCGACCGTCTTTGCAGGGACGGCAAACGAGCCATGCAGATCGGGATAGCACAGGTCGGTCACGGCAAACCACTGGCCGGCATCGGTCAGGCCATCGGGCGGTTCGCCTCCGCCCGCGGCTACACCCTGATCCGCAACCTCGCCAGTCACGGTGTGGGTCGTTCGCTGCACGAGCATCCCGAGGAGATCGCCACCTGGCCCACGCGCGGCGACAGGCGCCGGATGCACGACGGCATGGTGCTGACGGTGGAGCCGTTCCTGTCCACGGGCGGCCTGATGGCGACCGAAGGCCCGGACGGCTGGACCCTCCGCAGCCATCCCCCCGCCATGGCCGTCCAATACGAGCACACGGTCGTCGCGACCCGCAGCGCACCGCTCATCCTGACCCTGCCGAGTTGAGCGGACGGCGGCCAAAACCTCCGGATACATTTGGCGGGACATCCGGCATTCCGATCCATCTTGCAGCGATGCGTTGCGGGGCCATCTTCGTTTCCTTGCAGGACCGACAAAGCCCGAGCGTCCGACGACCGACAGGAGCCGCCTCATGCAACCGCTCGTCCGACGCCCGCCCGAGGGGTGCATCGGCGTCATCTCCGACACCCACGGCCTGCTGCGCCCCGAGGCGCTGAAGGCCCTTGAAGGCGTCGATCATATCCTGCATGCGGGCGACGTGGGCGATCCGGACCATCTCGACGTGCTGGCGCGTATCGCCCCGGTGACGGCGATCCGTGGCAACATAGACCGTGGCCCTTGGGCCGAGGCTCTGCCGGAAACGGCGGGCCTCACTATCGGAGGTCTGCGCATCCACATGATCCATGACCGGAAGACCCTGCGCGCGGACCTCGAAGCCGAAGGATGGGACGTCGTGATCTCGGGTCATTCCCACAAGCCGGGCATTGAGGAAACCGGAAGCACCCTGTGGCTGAACCCGGGTGCCGCCGGTCCGCGCCGCTTCCGACTGCCGGTCACGCTGGCCTTCCTCTGGAAAGATGCCAGCCGCCCCCGCGCAGTGATCCATGCGTTGCCTGTCTGACCTGTTTGCTCCCGAACATGGTGGGGCGGTGTCGCCGGGAATGGGACATTCCTGCGGTTCGCGAGATGATAGAAGTTACCCATACCCGCAGCGATCTCAGCCTGGCAGCTGAACATCGGCTGCGTCCCACCGTCGACTCCTCCTAAAGCGCGAAGCGCTGCCAGAGCCGCATCGGCGCCCTGCGCACCTGACACCCCGTTCTATGTTGTGTCTGGCGTAAATGTCGTGTTTGGGCTGACTGCGCTCTCTGGCAAGATCTGTTCCACTATTCCTCAGGCCGCCATGAAGATCTAAGCTCGACACCCTGTCGGGCGCTGTTTATGCGCCAAGTAGCACGAAGGTTTTCCATGGCTCTCAAACCCATGTTGCATCCCCGCAACCAGCACCTGGAGGGGTATGACTTTGAACGTCTGACGGCGAAATCACCTAAGCTGGCGGCCTTTACGACAAGAAATCCTCTTGGCCGGATCACTATCGATTTTTCGGATGCAGTCGCGGTCCGAATGCTCAACCGGGCGCTCCTGCTCACGCATTATGACATCGATTTCTGGGATATTCCTGCCGCTTACCTTTGCCCTCCGATACCCGGTCGCGTCGATTACATCCATTATCTTGCGGATCTGCTTGCCGAGTGTAATGGCGGGCAGATACCGCACGGCCCCGACATCAAGGCGCTGGACATCGGGACCGGTGCCAGCCTCGTGTATCCGCTGACCGGTCGGCATGAATATGGCTGGGACTTCACGGGTGTCGATATCGATCCGGTCTCGATCAAATCGGCCCGGCAGATTTGCCAGAGAAACAGTCTGAACATCGCGCTTAGGCGTCAGGACAATCCGGAGGATATCTTCAAGGGCGTGATTGGTCCCGACGATATCTTCCATGTCACCCTGTGCAATCCGCCGTTCCATGCGTCCCCCGAGCACGCTGACAAGGGCAGCCGGCGCAAGTGGCGGAACCTTGGGAAGGGAGACTCGGGCGAGCTGAATTTTGGCGGCCAGAATGCTGAACTGTGGTGCCCGGGTGGCGAGATCGGCTTTATCGCCAGAATGATCGAACAGAGCATGGATTTCGCTGACCAATGTCTGTGGTTCACCTCTCTGGTGTCCAGGAAAGACAGCCTCAAGCCACTCTCCCGGTTGTTGACAAGAGCGCGGGTCGCCGAGTCCAGAATCGTCGAGATGGCGCAGGGTCAGAAGGCCAGTCGGTTCGTCGCCTGGACTTACTATTCTGAAGGGCAGCGATCTTTGTAGGTGGATGGGTTCGGCAGCAGGGAATTTCAGGCATCACCACGCATCGCCTGTCGCGTCATCGCAGACATGGATCGACGTCCGATCCAATACTCGCTTCGCCTGCGCGATGATCACGGTATGATACGATCAGCGACTCTCGATTTCGCCATCTGCATAGTCGTTTTATCCATATGCTTCATGTGAACAAGGGGGAGGAAGAGATGTTCAAGATCGTGTTTGCCGCCATTCTGTCCACTGTCGGGGCCGCAGGCCTGATCCATGCTCAGGATGCCGTCATAGTCAATTCCGGCACACCTGAGCCCGAATGTTGGGCGCGCGTCAATTTCGACCGTAATGCGGATATGCCGGGTTACGGCGATGATGCCGGCGTCTGCCAACCCTTCATGCCGACCAATCAGCTGGTTCCTCCAGATTTCGCGGGCGAGAATTTCTATGTCGAGGAATTTACGGATGCGCGGATCCGTGAACGCTGGGAAGATTGCAAACTGGACGAGACTTGCGCGGCCGCTGCCCGAAAAGGCGCGCAGAACTTTGCCAGGTTCGAGCCCAGAGATACAGGTACGCTTAACCCGATCGGCAAGATCGATCAGGAGGGAGAGGTCGACCTCGCCGACATCCGTCGCCCTGCGTTCTTTGCGGAAAAGCCGTATGCCGAACCGATCGGGCAGGCAGAACAGCAGACCTATACCGTCGAGTTCACCGTGCCCCCGACGGCCTATGAACAGCGTCAGTTGAACAAGACGAACGATATCAAGCTTCGCGGCTGGTATCTCGTGGGGGCAGGGGTGACTGACGATGCGGAACCCGTCCGGCGCGCCCTCGTGATCCTGAACAACGGCGGAGGAAACGAAATCACGGCGATTGACGAGCCGGGTTTCGAAGGCGTCGTTTATGACGAGGCGACGAAGGGCTTTGTGCAGGGTGGCAACGGCGCATCCGAAGAACCGGGAATGCGACACTGGCGCGGTTTCGCCCACGCTTTGCATGCGGCTGGTTTCGACGTGCTGATCACCGATCGGCGCGGCAATGGCATCTCGGGTGGTGTCCACGGCTACGACACGGCCGAACAGGCGAACGACATCTTCCGCGAACTGGAGCAGCTTGCATCGGGCGAAGGGTTGCGTGTCCTGACGCCGGACGGAAACCTGCTGACAGGTATGGACGCATCGAACGCGGTCATGGCCGGCGCCGACCCTGCCGCGATGCCCGTCGTGATCGGTGGATATTCACGCGGCTCCTATGCCACCGCGTGGGCCATGCACAAGAACTTCGTCGAAAACTGCGACCGGAGTGGCGCGGGTGGGACCTGTGCGCCGCCCATCGGGAACGCGAACATCAAGGGCGCGATCCTCTATGGCCCGAATACGGCCGGGTTGGGATACCGCGTGGCGGGGCACGATATGGTCGAAGCGGCGCTGCGGACGGAATTTGATACGACCTACTACGTGGACTCGGATGTCTTTGCCAATGTCGACAAATGGCCTGCACTTCAGATCGTTCGGGGAACGTGGGATTACGTCGAAGGGCTGGAGGGATCCTTCGCCACCTATAGTAACGCGCAGGAACCCAAGGACATCTTCGTGTTTCACGGACCGCATGCGCTTTCGACCCAGCATCCCGAAAACATGCGGTTGGTGGGGGAGCGATTCGTTGCCTTTGCCAAAGCCGCCGTTCTTGATCAGCCCGACATTGGCGGCGCAATGCGGCCCGCAGACTTGAAAGAGCTCGTCCTTTCTGCACCCCCTTATTGGGAGATCACGACGGATCCGCAAAGCTTGCGTGCCTCATCGCAGTGAAATCCGGGGATGCTCGCGTCCATGGTGGGCGACTCCCCATCTTCGCAATCAACCAGCCGCGGCATCTTGCGGCTTGCCCTGAAATGGGCAGCAATATCCAACGGGAAACGGTCCGGCCGCGGCATGGGAGGGACGCCACGGCTCCGCTTTGCAAACGCAGGCAGTAGCTAGAACTCCCCCTGAACCTGTCCAAGAATCAGGAAGCGTGCACCAAAGCCGGAGGACAGCCGCGACATCTCGACCTCGAGGTCTGCCATCATCACCACGCACACCGACAGCTACGCGGTGCTTCTGCGTTCAGGCAGGAACGGCGACCGGGCTGCCGTCGGCGCGAATCAGCACCTGCATTGGCAGCCCGTAGATCTCTGCCAGCCGGCCCGGCTGCATAAGTTCCTCCGGCGTTCCCTGCATGACCACCTGACCGCCGCGCAATGCAACGACGTGGTCGCAATATCGCGCAGCCATGTTCACGTCGTGCAGCACGACCACCGCGCTGCGGTTCTGGCCATGACACATGGTACGGACCAGCGACATCACGTCAACGGCATGACTGATGTCCAGTGCCGATATCGGTTCGTCCAGCAACAGGGTTTCGGCCCCTTGCGCGACCATCATCGCAAGCCAGGCCCGTTGACGTTCCCCGCCTGAAAGCGTGTCGACCAAGCGGTCAGCCAGCGTATCTATCCCGCATTCCGTCAATGCGTGCCCGACCGCCTTCCGATCGGCAGGACCGAAGCGACCCAATGCCCCATGCCAGGGATATCGTCCAAGGGCCACCAGTTCCCCCACCGTCATTCCATCCGCCGGAGGGGGGGTCTGCGGCATGAAGGCCAATCTGCGGGCATAATCCCGCGCCGACCAGTCGCCCAACTTTCTATCATCAAAGCGTATCGTCCCGCCCGAAGGCGTGATCTGCCGTGCAAGGGTCTTCAAAAGCGTCGATTTGCCCGATCCGTTATGCCCGATAAGTGCTACGAGCTGCCCTTTCGGCACATCGAACGTCAGCCCGTTCAGAAGGCGGCGACTCGGCACGTCCACCGTCACGCCGATCAGGGAAAACAGGCTCATCGTGAACGCCTCATCATCAGGCCGATCAGCCAAGGCGCACCGATCAGCGACGCGAACAGGCCAAGCGGAAGTTCATACGGAAAACCGGCCATTCGGGCACCGAAATCTGCCACCAGCATCAGCCCGCCGCCGATCAGCCCCGCGCCAACGACATGCCCGAAGGGCGACATGATGCCCATCCGGCGCACCATGTGCGGTGCCATCAACCCCACAAAGCTGAGCGGCCCGACAAGGATCGTGGCACCCCCCACGGCAAGCCCTGCCGCAAGGATCAGTGTCAGCCGTGCGCGCCCCGCACCCATACCCAGCCCCTCGGCCACGCCATCCCCCAGGGGCAGGATGCCAAGCCACCGTCGCGTACCCAACGCGATGCACCCGACCACTGCCACGACAGCGCACAAGCCCCATGCGCCTTCCGGCGTCACCGACGCGGCCGAACCCGACAGCCATGCAAGGATCAGGAACGCCCGCGCGTCCCCCACGGACATGATGGAAGCCAGCACCGCAGAGGCGAGCGCCGATACCGCGATCCCGGCCAGCAGGATACGCTCCGGCGGCATCTGGCGGCGGCGGGCGAATATAGCGATCACGCCAAGCGCCAGCGCCCCCCCAGTGATGGACCCGGTCGCAAGGGTCGCGATGCCGGGTGTTGCCCCAACGAACACTGCCAGCGCATAGCCCAGTGCGGCACCACCCGACACGCCCAGAACCTCGGGCGAGGCGAGGGGGTTGGCCGTCAGGCGCTGCAAGATCGCACCCGCCATGCCCAACGCGGCCCCTGCCGCGGTCGCACCGATCAGGCGTGGCAGGCGCATCGGCAGAAAAGTGGCGAAGCTTTCGCGATCCAGAAACGCCCATCCGTCCGGAAGCCGCCCGATGCACAGCAGAAGGAACCCCGCCAGCAGGACCGTCCCGGAAATCGCGACCAGCAGCCTGCCGGGATGACGCACGCGCCGCTGGACGGCCTCTGTCTGTTCAGCACCGGGCGGGGTCGATCCCCGCAGCCGCGGCAGCAGCGCGATCAGAAGCGGGCCGCCGATCAGGCCGGTCAATGCGCCGGTCGGAAAGCTTTCCGCCCCTCGACCTGCGATCGTCAGGACCAACCCATCGCTGAGCGACAGGAGCAGCGCACCCGCCACGGCCGACATGGCCATCAGCGGTCCCGTACCGCGCACGCCCATCGCCCGCGCCACGGCAGGTCCGGCCAGACCAACGAACGCGACCAGTCCGACTTCCGCCGAAACGGACGCCGCGAGGACGAGCGCCACCGTCACGGCAAGCAGGCGGATCGTCGTCACGTTCAGACCAAGACCCTGCGCCCCTTCGACCCCTATGGAAAGGACACGCAGCGGTCGCGCAAGCAGACCGGCCGCCACCGCGCAGGCGATCAGCACGCCTGACAGCACCCGGACCCCGGACCAATCCTGCTGCACGAGGGAGCCGCCGTTCCAGATAACCAGCGACAGCAGATATTCGCCTTGCGACAATGTCACTGCCGTGGCGATGGCGCTGGCCGTCAAGCCCACCAGCATTCCCGCGATCACCATCGTGACAGGCGCAAAGGCTCGCCGCGCACCGATCGCCATCACCAGCAGCGCCGCCAGCGCCGCCCCTCCCATCGCCACGGGCCAGCGTCCGTGATCCATCAGTCCCGGTGTCGCGATTGTCCCCAGAACCAGCGCAAGCTGCGCGCCCGACTGAATGCCAAGGGTTGTGGGGTCCGCCACCGGATTGCGCAGGACCACCTGCAGGATGGCTCCGGAAAGCCCCAGCATCGCCCCCGCCACAAGGGCGACCACCCCGCGCGGCATCAGCCCGAAGGCCAGTCGGATCTGGTCCAGGGTCATCGTGCGGGGGTCGAACGGCAAGGGCGGCCAATCCCAACCTGCCAAGGCATGCGCTGCAAGCAACCATGCCGCGACGGCGATCACCGCAGATATGAAAAGCGCGATCCATGTCATGCGATGCGTGCGGGCCCTGCCAGCAGGCCATGTTCCAGTTCCATCGCAAAACGCAGCGCGGCAGGAATGGCACCGAACGGGTTCAGGCCGGGCAGGGCATAGACGCGGTTTTCGGCCACGGCGGGCAGGGCGTGCCACAAGACGCTGCGGCGCAAAGCCTGACGGGCGGCAAGGGGCGGCGGTCCGATCACGACGACACGCGCCTCGGGCGTTTCGGCCAGCGCCTCCAGCGGGACCGGGGCCATGAATCCGAAAGCCGTGGGCTGGCTGCGCGCATTCGTCAGTCCAAGCCGATCCAGCGTGCTGCCGAACAGGCTGTCAAAGCCGAACACGCGCATGTGGCGTCCATCGCCGATATCGACAAGGACGAGGGGCCGGTCCCGGAATGGTGCCAGATTGGTCGCAATCCCTTCCAGCCGCATGTCGGCTCCGGCTTTTGCACGGGCACCTGCAGGGGCATCGCCGATCGCCTCCGCCAGATCGTTCAGCGCTGCGAAGGCACGGGGCAAAGGCGCCTCCCCCTTCACGAAGAATGTCAGGGCCATAACCGGCGCGATGGCCCCCATCCGCCGTTCGTATTGCGTGTAATAGGGGGAGGACAGGATCATGTCCGGCCGCACGAGCTGCAGAAGCTCGAAATTCGGCGCGCCGCGCAGGCCCAGATCGACAACCTCCGGCGGGATCGCGGGATCACCCACATCCGCACGGTAGCGGACCAATTCGGCCCCTGCAACGGGCATATGGCCCAGCGCGATGGCGGTTTCCATCATAGCCCAGTCGATGGCGGCCAATCTTGGGCGGGCAGGTGCCGCCCGTACGAAAGCCGGCGCCGCCAGCGACATGCCGACGGCGGTCAGGACAGCGCGGCGTGTTAAGGCCACGCCTGTCGTCACCACGTATAAGCCACCTTGGCCGAAACGGCGCGCCCCTCGCCATAGGCGCAATAGGAGAAACCGCAGGCACCCAGATAGACCTCATCCGTCAGGTTCGTGATATTGAGCGAGGTCCGGATGTTCTCGCGTTCATAACGCAGGGCCAGGTCAAGAAGCGTGACGTCTTCCAGCTTGCCACTGTTTACGTTGTCGCGATACCGTTCGCCGATGTAACGGATGCCCGCCCCCGCGCTGATGCCGTTGAGAAAGTCGTGATCCAGCCACAGGCTCGCAAGGTGGTTCGGGGCATCCGCCAGTTCCCGACCATCGACGGCGTCCCCGCTCGGCGCGACCTGTTCGGTCTCGTTGTAGGCATATCCACCACGCAGGGACCATGCGTCGTCAAGCTGTGCGGTGGCTTCCAATTCCAACCCGCGGGATTTGACTTCGCCCACCTGACGCGTTCCGGGACGTTCGACACCGTCGATGGTCTCGGTCACGTTCCGGTTCACATTGGTCTGGCGCAAGTCATATATCGCTGCAGTGAACAGGCCGTCGAAGCCAGCGGGGCGGTATTTCACGCCTGCCTCCAGCTGCTCCCCTTCTGTCGGCTTCAGCACGTCCCCGTCGATATCGGTGCCCGCCTGGGGATCGAAGGACGTGGAATAGGTCGCATAAGGTGTTACCCCGTTCGGAATGACATAGGACAGGCCGACGCGGCCCGTCAGCTTGGTGTCCTTGAATTCTGACGGTGCGCCGTAACGGTCGCCCTTCTGTTCCGCCCAGTCGTAACGAAGGCCTGCAACACCACGCCAGTTGCCAAAGCTCAGTTCGTCCTGCGCATAGATGCCCGCCTGCCGCAGCACCACATCGCCCGCACTTGCAGGGTTGGCAAAGACCGGATCCGCCCCGTCCTGATCCGGATCGCGCCAGTTGAAGTCGGGCGCGGTGCCGAAATTGCTGCTTTCGAACGCGTCATACTTGCGGACATCCGCCCCGAGGAGGATCTTGTGGTCCACGTTCCCGGTTGCCACATCCCCCGACAACCGGGTGTCGAGGCTGATCGTGTCGCTGTTCTCGCTTTGCATGCTCGAGCCGCGAGAGAAGGTGTCGGGGGCCACGAGTCCGATGGCATAGGTGCTGCGATAATCCCAGTCGAACGTCTCGTAACGCAGGCCCTGTCCGATGGTCCAGCCGTTGCCAAGGTCGTGGCTGATCTCCACCCCGAAGCTGAGCATCTCGCGGTCGCTGTCGTCGAAATTCCTCTGGCCGGTATAAACGTCGCGAAGATCCTCGCCGTCGGCGGTTTCCGTCAGGGCGAAGGGGACGCCCGTCGGGGACATGGGCGCATCCTTGGTATAGTTCAGCAGCACGTCCACCGTCGTCGCATCGTCGGGTGTCCAGCGCAGGGCGCTTGCCAGATATCCGCCCTTGTTGTCCAGATCCTCGATCTGGGTGGTGTCGTTCCGCCCGATTCCGGTCATGCGCAAGGACATCGTGTCCGACAGTACGCGGTTCGCATCGAAGAACAGGCGCGATCCGTCGTTCGTATCGGCCCCGACTCCAACCTCTCCGAAATCGAAGGAACGGGCGCGCTTCTGCACCATGTTCACGACCCCAAGCGGGGATCCCGCACCATAGATGCCGGAGGACGGGCCGCGCAGCACCTCGATCTGTTGAAGGCCGTAAAGTTCCTGCGCCGCCGCACCGAAATAGCGACCCTGCCGCAGTCCATTCACATATTGCGCGAAGTTGGCGTCGAACCCGCGGATGCGTGGGGAATCGAAGCGGGGATCGCGACCGAACGGTTCCGCCAGAATGCCGGCGGTATAGCCGAGAGCCGCGCCGACGCGTTCCGCCCCCTGATCAGCGATCTGGTCATTCGTCACGACCGACAGGGATTGCGGCATCTCGTTGATGGGAAGGGCGGATTTTGCGGCTTGCGCGCCGGTGGCGACATATCCGGCCACGTCGTCCGCTTTCACCACGATGGGGCTAAGCACGATGATGCGGTCGCTGTCCTGCGACCACGCCGCGCCTGCGGCAAGAATGCTGGCAGTGGCCAGAAAAACAAGACGGGCGGGCAGGGGCATGATCAGGCCTCGGATATGGCGATTTGCGCTCTTCGTGACGCTGTAATGCCAACCTGTCAATACAATCGACAATTTCTGTCAGAATACTGCATTCATATCCTCCGAGGAAGCGAACCGCAGACGGGGACCGCCTTTTGACTTTGATGAAAAGCTGATCACGCCGGCGGGACGATGAACCACGACGCCCGTTTCTGCGTTCATTGCAACAAGGACAGAAAACGGAGATTTCCATGAAACGTGCCATCGTGACAGGCGGGGCCGGCCTGATCGGACAGGCCATCTGCCACCGCCTGCTGACAGACGGGTGGGAGGTTGCCAGCTTCGACATCCGGAAGGCGGATGCGGGGCGACACGTTGAGTGTGACATCGCGGACGAAACTTCGGTCGAGGAGGCGGTTGCGGAGCTGGGATGGGACGGGCTCGATCTTCTGGTCAATAACGGGGGCAAGGTGGCACCGCTCGACCTATCTCTGTCTACGACGACTTTCGGGGAGTGGAACGGCTTCATCGGCACCCATCTGACAGGGGCGTTCCTGATGAGCCGCGCCGTCCTGCCGATCATGGGCGCAGGCGGTGCCATCGTCATGATGGCGTCCACCCGCGCGGTCATGTCCGAAGGGGGCGATTTTGCCTATGCCTCCGCCAAGGCAGGCATGATCGGTCTGACCCGGTCGCTGGCCGTGCAGCTTGGTCCGAAGGTGCGGGTCAACGCCATCGCCCCCGGATGGATCACCGACGCGGACGATCTTTCCGAAAAGGACCACGCCCAGCATCCCGTGGGACGGGTGGGCCGACCCGAAGACATCGCCGACGCCGTTCTTTATCTTGCTTGTGCAGGTTTTATGACCGGTCAGCTGCTGACCATCGACGGCGGCATGACAAGCAAGATGATCTACGCGGAGTGACCATCACGAACGACGCATCGGGCGGGATCGGCAGAGGCCGCCCGCATCCCGATGATAGATTGGACGCTGATGCTCGGGCCGTCCCGGCAATGTCATTTCGGTTCACACCTTGCTGGCCGACTTCGCCAATCCGCCGAGGCCATCAAAAAAACCGACTCGTGCAATTCATGAATGAGTTGCCACGATTGACTCGTGTCATGCACGGGGTCGGGCTGCCCATGCTGCTGGGCTACCGGAAGCTGCCGCTGCTGGTGCCGGTCGTGCTGGGTGTGATCGCGTTCATCTACGTCGTGTTCGGCGTGCTGCTGGAAAGACCTTTCCCGCCCGACCTGATCCTGGAGATGTTGTCATGATCGACGCGCTTGTGAACGCGCTTCCGCATGTCATGGCCCGGGCGTCTATGCCGTAAACAACGCCATGTTCGACCTCTATACACTGCTGGGGGTCGGCATCATCGCCTACGTGATGGAAAAGCTCGACTATCCAAATGCGCCGAACATCCTCGGCGTGATCCTGCGTTCCATCGCGGAAAGCCAGTTGATGCTTGCGCTGACGATATCGGGCGGCGATCCGGTGGCACTGACCATGTCGAGGATCATGATCGCCCCGACCGCCTTCATCCTCCTGACGCCGGTATGGACATGGTGGAAGGAACGCAGGCGGTCACGCGACGCCGCATGAATCCCGGAACGGGTCAGTTCCGCCTTTGAATATGGGCGGCAAGGAACTTCAGCGCATCCGGCAGGCCTTCGGCCCAGTACCCCCAGTCATGGCCGCCCATACGCACCGTGAAGGCGTGCCGGATGTTTCTGTCCCGAAGGGCGAGGTGCAGCGCGGCGTTTCCACGAAAGAACGGATCGTCCGCCCCGACATCCATGAAAACGCCTACATCCTTCGCTTCTGCAGTCTCTGCCAGCAAGGCAGGGTCCGAACGGCGATAGGTCTCCGTCAAACGGTCATGTCCCGCCAGCCCCTTGCCGAACGCCCCCCCGAAGCGCAGGTCGAATGCTGGCTGCTGCATCTCCGTCACGTCCGCATCCGTGCGGAACGCCCCGCTGAGGGCGGCCGCCGCACCGAACAGGTCGGGATGGCGCATGTGGTGGACGACAGCCGCGAACCCGCCCATTGAAATGCCAAGCAGAACCCGGCCTTCGGCGGTGGCGACAGTCGGATACGATCGATCGACATGGGGCAGGAACTCGCGGATGAACATGTCCTCCCACATGAAGGCGCCGTCGCGGTCGTTCAGGAAATAAGTGTTGCGCGGATCGGCAGCGTCGCGGCGCCCGTCCGGGGCCACGGCGATGACGGGGGGGATCGTGCCGTCGGCGATCATCCGGTCCAGCACATGATCAAGTCCGGCAAGGCGGAACCAATCCACGGGCTGCCCGTCCGCCGCGCCGTGCAGCAGCACGATCACCGGATATCGCCGCGCGTTCCGGTCGTAACCCGGCGGAAGATAAAGCGCATAGCCGACATCCCTGCCAAGGATACGGCTGTGCATGGACGCATCCTCCTTGACGCGGCCCGCTTGCGCGGCCGCATCCCCGGGGGAAAGGCACAGGATCAGAAGAAGGAGGTGCAGGAGTCTTATCAAGGGGCGTCCTTCAGAAACTGAACCGGTAAGTGACCCGTAATGCGCCGCTTTCTATGCCGCGGCTGTTGCCGCCACCCTTCCACGGAAAGCGGTTGCCGGCATAGTTGGAATATTCGATCGCGACACGGTCGTTCACGGCATAGCTGGCGGAATAGGTGTAATCGGGATCCCACGGGGATTGGGTTTCGGGGGCATAGACATTGGCACTTGCACGGAAAATGATCTTGCCGAACGCGGTCAGCCCGCAGGCCACCCCCCCGCCGGGGCTTTCGCCCAGATCCCAGGATGCGAAGGCCTGACAGTTCAGCCTGCCCAGTGCCTCCAACCCCGTCCGTTGACCCATGTCGACCGAAGGCAGGCTTTTCGTCAGGCGCAGGCCGCCCTGGCCAAAGGCCCCCACCACGCTTTGTGGCTGTCGCGGAAACTGGGAGGAGTAGCTTGCATATTGCAGAGTAAGCCCATGAGGAAGCGGATGCGACAGGGCATAGGAGAGGTTCGAGTCCGAAGCCGACCGCTGGCTGGCAACGGGATAGCCGGTCACGGACAGCCGGATGCTGAGACCCGAGGGATGGCGATAGCTGCATCCGAATGTGCCTGACAGTTTTCCCGTGCGTATATCGCCCCCCCGGGGGGCGACGTAGGTCAAGCCGAGGCTGCCGCTGACGGTGCAGGTGAAACGGTTGCGTGGTGCGGCCGCCTCCGCCATCCGGCGCGCGGGGGACGGGGCGGAAAGTCCCATGCGAAGGGGCCCGTGCGGGACACGCAGGGCGGCCGGATGGGTGGCAACCTTTTCGAGGACTGCCGACCGTGCTGAGCTGGTGCTGCTTTTGTCGCGCAACGGTCCGACGGGGGCCGCCGTATCCGTCGGCGTGCGGGCATCGACCGTGCGAAGGTTGATCGGGGGGGGCTGGTCCCGGGGGGGATGGGCGTAGGCGGCGGGAGAAGGCGGGGTCGGGCGGTTGTCGGCTGCAAGAGTAGCGGAGGCCCTGGCCGTCAGGCGGACCTGCGGTGCCGCATCGTCCTTTGGCAAGGCGGGAAGGGCGGCACGGTCCGCCTGCGGCATGTCCGGCATCCCGAAGGCGAAGATACGGGGCGGCCCCTGATCGAACAGCCAGTCGTTCATCTCCTCCAGAACCTTGGTGGCGGGGACCGGCGCTGAAGGCGGGGGGGTGACGGGGGTGCAGCCTTTGTCCGCCTCGCAGCGGATTGCGGTAAAGCCCCGGCTGAAATTCGGATGTCGGCTGAGGATACCGTTCCCGTCCGGAAAGATCCGGTAGAACCAGCCGTCCCGTTCGCCCGACTGGTAGGTGGACCAGACGAACGCACTGGGAGTGTCGATCAGAACCTCCGTCGCGCCTTCCGCAAAGGGCGATGAAGTGTCGAGAACCCGCGGACCGGGGATTGCCGCCGGATCGTCCTGCGCAGCGACGGGACTGCCGAAGGTGCAGGCCAGCAAGATGGCCAGGCGCAGTCCGTGCGGGGTCATTGCGGGGATCGGTCGTCGCACAAAAGCCGGTCGATCAGCGCCAACGCCTGCGCCACCGCAAGGATATCGACCGGCGCATCAAGGGCCGCGCGGGCGGCAGACACCGTTCGGGGGCCTGCCTGCCCGTCGGGCGGACCGGGGTCGAAGCCCTCCTCGGCCAGAAGGCGCTGGAGCTGCTCCATCGGGGTATCGCCCACCAGCCGGGCGCAGATGTCCGGCGGTGAAGCGGTCGCAACTGGCGACGCGACTGCAGCAGGCAAGGGGGCACCCGAAGAACCCGGAACGGACGGTGCCGCGGATTGGGTGGCCGGAGAGGCGGCGCGCGCCGTAGCCGGCGTTGGGGATCTGGGCGGCAGCGGCTGGGCGGCAGGCAGGGCCACATCATCCCTCGCGGGTGTGGGGGATCTGGGCGGCAGGGGCTGCGGTGCTGGTGATCCGTCCTGCACAATGGCGGGGCCTTCGGTGGCGGGCGGCGTGGTCGGCAACAGAGAGGGACCCGTCACTGCGGCTGGCAAGTCCAGAACATCGTTGTCCGTTGTGGGCGCCTCCGGCTCCGGCGCCGGGGCTACTTCGTCATCGGGCTGCAGGGTGGGGATCGCGGCGGGCGGAGCCTCGGGCGATTCCGTCGGTTTGGGTTGGGGCGGCGGTGGCGGTGGTGGCAGGGACACCAGCCATTCGCCAAGCCGTTCCGCCGCATCCATCGCGCCTGCATCGGGCACGCCCTGCGCCGCAAAGGTGCAGATGCCCGTCGTGGGAAGGCAGGCAATGTCGATGCGCCAATCGGCCATCTGCCGCTCCGCCCCCAGCGAGGCGCTGGCATCGGGGAAACGGCGGAAGCGGAACCCCTCGAAGGCGCCGGTCTGCCATGGACCAGAAAAGCGCCCCGACGGGACGTCAGCTTCGCCCAGGGTGATGTCGCTGGAATCGGGGGGTGCCACCAGAAGGTTGCGCGGCGTGCCGGTCGGGGCCGCTGCCTGTTCGGGCGCGGACACGGGCGGGCTTTGGGCGATGGCCGCCTGCGCGCCGAAAAGCACGAAAAGGGCCACCACCCGCGCGTTCATGGCCGACCGACCTGCAGCAGCGGGCCATGGCTGCGGAATGCCAGCGCCGCCAGCACGACCGCGTTTGTGTTGGCCGTGCGTGCGCCGTTCACCTCGCCCGAACTTTCGTAGATGCCTTCCGCCCAGCCCAGTTCGGCATCGGCAAGCTTTGCCACGCCCCTGACGAGTTCATCCGTGTATTCCGTGTCGAACAGCGCGTCCCAGCCAAAGGCCGCCTTGGTGGAAAGGGTGCGGCGGCTGTCCAGCCGGTCGCCCGACAGGGTCAGCACCGACCAGGATGCACCCCCGCCCCAAACGGTGGAATATGCGAAATAGGGGGCGACGGTGATATGTCCCTCTGTCACGGCGGTCAGGATACCGGTGGTGCGATACCGCATTTCCTGCGCGCGATACACGGCGGAAGCAAGCCGCTGCGAGGTCTGGTCGAACCCGAATTCCAGGCCGTCGAACAGGAACGGCTCGCTCGTGATGAATGCGGGAACCTGGTTGGTGTTCAGGCGCGTGTCGGCGGGCACGTTTACGCCATTCACGTCGCGGATGGTCAGGTTATCTTCCACCCGCAGGGCGTGAAGGGCGTCGAGGCCGTACATCATCAGGATCTTGGCCGCGTATTGTTCGTATCCCACGCGGCCTTCCTGATGTTCCACAGTCAGCCCGTCCACGACGTTGGATCCGTTCAGCTGCCCTTCGCTGACCAGCCGCGACAGTTCCCACCGCGACACGACGGTATCCACCCGCGCCGCCTGATCGGGATAGTTGCGCTCCACCGCCTCCAGCGCGGACAGCAGCCGCGCCATGTCCAGTGCCGACCAGCCGAGACCCACCGCCGTCGGTTCATTGAGGTAGTTGACCATCTGCAGGTTGCGTACGTCATAGGCCTTGTTGGGCAGGCTGTTCTCGAACAAGGGCAGTTTCGCGATGCTGTCGAGCGCGGCGGTCAGGCGCGCCGATACCTCCGCATCGTCGATGATGCCCAGCCGGTGGGCGGAGATCACCGCGATCAGGAAAGATCCCGTTTCCCACATGGTGGTGGAGGGGTACTTGTTCGCGGAATTGGCCAGCCCCGTGACAGGGTTGATGTTGTTGCGGAAATACGTCCAGGCAACACGCGCCTGTTCAAGCTGCTCTGTGCTGGCCGATCCGGGCACGGACAAGGGCATCGGCACGGGTTCGATCAGCGACAGGGGGCTTGGCGGCGGCGGGCGGACGAAGGGATTGCGCAGCAGGCCTTCCAGATACAGCACCAGCGCCAGACCAGCCAGCAGCGCCAGAATGAAGATGATGTGGCTCCGTGCGCGGGCCAGATTGCGGCGAAAAGTGCTCATGCGGGGGTTTCCTCTGTTTCGGGGTTCCACAATGCGGCGCGGATCATGCCCCCCATCGCCATGCAGTTGTTGATGCCCCACAGGATGTTGGTGACGACACCGGTCGTGCTCCATGATCCGCGTTCCAGCAGCAGCCAGGTCACGGCCCATATGGCGGATGCGACGGTCAGCGCGATCACGGCCAGCTGCGGCCGCACAAGGCGCAGGAAAGTCCCGCCCTGACGGTCCTTTGGCGTCACCGGAAAGGAGATCTTCTGGCCGCGCATCACCGACCAGAGAGCCTTGAGCCCGACAGGGAAGAAAGCCAGATACGAGGTCTTGCTGGCATAGCCCGCGATCCCCCATGTCCCCACCATCATCGCCAGTTCCAGCAATACGAGGAACGGGATCACATGCATGAAGAAATCCGCGGTATAGGCCGAAACGGGTGCGATCCCCGTGAACAGGTAGATCGCAGGCGACAGCAGGAATACCACGTTCCAGATGGAACCGAGATAGGACCAAAAGGTCGATCCATACATCAATCGCTGCGGCAGTGTCAGGCCGCGCCGGAACAGCGGGTTGTCGTGAAACAGGATGTCTAGGCTGCCACCCGCATATTTGAACCGCTGGATCGTCCAGGACAGAAGATCCTGAGGAGACAGCATCTTGCTTTCGATGGTCGGGTGCAGGACGGATTTCCAGCCCCGTTCCCGGTCCGCATGCAGGACGATGGAGGTGTAGATGTCTTCTGACACGTGGAACCGGTAGGGGGTCAGCACCTCGTTCACCACGGCCTCGGTGCGGATGGCGGCCATCAGTTCAGGGGCCACGCTGCGCTCTCGGCTGACGAGGGTGACCTCCTCCTCCGTCTCCAGCACCCGGCGTTCGACGCTTGCGCCGAAGCTGCGAAGGGCCGCTTCCATCACGGCCTCTCGGCGGTGGATGGACCCTGCACCGCAGCAAAAGGCGGCATTGGCCCAGTTCCGGCGGCGCAGGATCACGTCGTAGAACATCTGCGGGTCGCTGACGAAGGGGTCCGCGCCGTGGCTGATCGTTCCGAACATCCCTTCGATCGCACGTCCCGTCCAGCGGCCGATGCGGCCCAAGCGGCGGCCCAGCCGCAGGGTCAGCGTCTCGCCCTCCGGCAAATCATAAAACCACTGAGGCGTCTGCACCCACGCCACGCGCGGATCGCGGAAATGGCCCAGCGTGTGGCGCAGGATCGTGGGAAAGGGACGGGTATCGGCATCGCAAATCACGAGAAAGTCGCCCGATGTCCGTTCCATCGCGTTGCGCAGGTTGCCCGCCTTGTACCCTTCGTTTGTGGTGCGGCTGATGTAACCAACGCCCTCCTCCTCGCACACGGCGCGCATTTCGGGGCGTCGCCCATCGTCGAGGATGTGGATGCGGATGTCGATCGGATGCGGATACGTGATGGCTTTCGCGTCGCGGATGCCCAGCCGGACAAGATCCGGATCCTCGTTGTAGGTGGCGAACAACACGTCCACCGCGATGGGCCGGCCGGGTTCGTGGGCCTCTGGGTCCGTCTCCTCCACCAGGGCGGGGGGGTCTGGCAGCACGACGGGTTGGTCGCGCCACAGATTGACGACGAACAGGATCAGCCCGACATAGGCGAAGGTTTCCGCCAGTACGAGCGGAATGGCGAACCACAGCGCGTCCCAGTTCAGCGAATGCGTCCACCGCCAGCCGATATACCATGCCCCCACCACAAGGGCGAGGACCGCGAGGAACTGCCACAGCGCCTCCCGCCACGCGGAATATGGCAGGGGTGCGGGGGGCATGCGGCCTTCGAACCGCTGGAAATAGAAATCGGACATGCGATCAGCCCCGCACCGGAATGCGCCGTTCCCATGGGGTGGGACCAAGGCCGATGGTCCAGGCAAGAAACGGGATCCTGGACAGCCCCCAGGCAAGCAGGAATGCCCCGGGCAGTGCTAGGGCAAAGCGCGAGGTGACCACCAGCCAAGGTTCCAGCCCCGTCAGGCCCGCGCGGTGCATGGCCACGTCGTAAAGGTCGATGACGAGGGGATGGATCAGGTAGACGCCGAATGTATAGCGGGCAAGCCAGCTCCACCTTGGCGACCAGTTCGCGTACTGGCTGGCCATGAAGACGGTGAACACCAACAGCGGCATCAGGAAGTGCCCGTAATATGCCCAGCTGAGGCGAATGTTCCATTCCCCCGTCATGAAGGCCGCGCCAAAGAAGGGCAACGTCGCCATGTAGGCGATAGCGATCAGGTAGATCGCGCCCCTCCGCAGCAGGCGGGATTCGCCGCGCGGAATGCCATCCTTCCACAGACCGAACAAGGAAAACGCGGCCAGACCGTAGCCGACATAGGCCAGCACCTTCGTGGCGCGGATCACGTAGTCGCGCAGGTCCGGCTCCAGTCCCAGTCCCCAGATCCATCCTTGGGCGTATTGCATCGTGCCCAGCGTGACGATGACCACCAGCCCGAAGATCGGGAAACGCTGGCCCAGCCGCATCAGGGGAAAGAACAGGAACAGAAGGAACAGCGTCGGCAGGAAGTGCATGTGATACTGCGACTCGCCCAGCACGAAATAGCCCATCCATTTTTCCGGATCGGCCAGTTGCGCCCAGATGGCCTGAGGGTAGCCGAATTCCGTCGCCTTCACGAGGCGGAAGAAGGCATAGAACAGCGTCCAGATCACAAAGGGCACAAGCAGCCGCCGGGCCTGTTCGCCGATCGCCTCCCCATAGGAGGGGCGGCGGCGGTCCAGCTTGAACGCCATCAGGAACAGCGAGAAGGTGAAGAACATCTCCGATCCCGAAAGCTCGGCAAGCGATCTCAGGAAGATGGGAACCAGACGCTCTGCCGGTTCGGCATTCGGGAACACTCCGCCCGAAAAGTCGGTGGTTGAATGGATCAGCACCACCCCCACCGCCGCCAATGCCCGATTGGCGTCGAACCAGACAAGCCGCGGACGGGCGGAAACTGCGGTCGGTTGGATCATGGTGCGGTCCCTGCCTGAGGTGCGGGTCTTGAGGGTGTCGCAGGTGTGGCCCTCTGGGGCGCTGGGGCAGCGGCTGCGGGCGCGACCGTCACGGTTGCGGCTACTGGCGTCGTCGATGGCACGAATGTCGGCTTTGTGGACTGCGTTACGTCCTGCGGATTAGTGGGCGGTGCCAAGGTGGGCGTCAGCACCGGCATGGGGCAGGCCCGTTCAGGCACGGAGGGAAGCTCGGGGGGCGGCAGCATGTGACGCTCCAACCCGCAGGAGGTTGCTGAAATACCCGTGGCGGCGATGATGGGGCGGCAGAACTCGAACACTGCGGGAGGCACATCGGAGACGGGCGCGGGTCGGGCGTCGCAGGACGCGGTGACAGCTTTCATGGGATCCGGCATGCACTTGCGCGCGCGGGTGTCGGCATATTGGAAGGCGGTATTCCACAGCTGGGTGTTGGTGTTGCGGTATTGCAGGATCGGCCCCTGCACCTTGTACAGCAACGACGCAAGGATGATCCCGTTGTTGTTCGCCGTTTCCAAAGGGATCACCCCGTTTCCGTTTTCGTAGACACCTTCGTAAAAGCCACTTTCGGGGGTCGAAAGATCGGCCACGGCATCGAACAGAAGATCGGTATAGGGCGTGTTCCACAGCGCCCACATCCCGACGGCGGCCTTTGCCGCGACGGCGGACCTGTCCGGCTGGTACACATCGCTGGGATCGAGCGTGTTCCACGGATACCCGTCCGCATAGATGGCGTCATAGACGAAGAAGGGGGAGCCTTCGACCTGATGCTCGGACCGGGCGGTCAGGATGCCCGTCCGTTCGAACCGGCGCTGCTGGACAAGATAGATACGGTTGGCGAATTCCGCCCGCCAGCCTTGGGTGGCGACATCGGGGCCACTGTCGCGGTCGCCCGGCATGTCCCAGCCCAGTTCCAGCCCGTCCAGCAGATAGCCTTCCGTCAGGACGTAGTTCTGGTTGTTGAAGATGCGGGGATCGCGCGCATCCACCGGCACCTCGATGTCGTAGATGTTCACGAAGGTATAGGGTCCGGCCTGCAGCGCCGCATAAGGATCAAAGCCCCACAATGCGAACCCCTTGGCTGCGTATTCCTCGTATCCGAGGCGACCTTCCTGCACGTAGCGCGTCTCTCCGTTGCCCGCCACGATGGACCCGAACAGCCGACCGTCCTCGTTGGCAAGGTTGCAGTAGTTCCAGCGCATCGGCACGTTGTCGATGCTGGCCGCAAGATAGGGATAGCGTTCCTTCATGATCCGCAGCCAGACCAGAAGTCGCCCGATGTCGAGGACGGAAAACCCGACCTCTCCGGGTTGGTTGGCATAGTTCACCTTCGCGCCCGTCTGGGTGTTGTACACCTTGTTCGGCAATTCTCCCCTGAACAGGCTCAGGTTGCGCAGGGTGGAGATGAGGAGGGTGGCCCGTCGGTCGAACTCGCGCTTGTCGATGATCCCCAGCTCGTAGGCCGAAACGAGGCCGCTGACATAGGAGGCCGTGTCCCACATGGTCGTGGAGGGATAGGAGCCGACGGCATTCACGAGGCCCGTCTCCTCCTGGAAGCGTGCCACGAAATAGGACCAGGCGGTTTCGGCCATCCGGCGTTCGCGGTCCGTCAGCGGGCCGCGGCGTCCGATGGGGGCGGCTGCGTCAACAGGGGCCGCGCCTGCTGCGGGCCCTTCGGTGGTGGGCGCGGCGGGCAAGCCAAGGTCCTGCGCACTGGCCGGCGTCCAGCCGAAGGTGCAGGTCATACAGGCTGCAGCCCCGACAAGGGTCCAGCGCTTCAATCGGGTCAAGGTGTTCGCATGCATGGAATATCAACCCAAGGTTGTGTCTAGATCACGTAGAGCTTGCATCACGGGCATCAAGTCGTTGTGAAGACGACCCAATGCGTCGCGATGGGCGGAAGGGCCGTCGGCCCGTATCCTTTGTTCAAGAGCAGCGGCGGCATTGCCCAAGGGCATCGCGCCGAACGTGCGGGCGAGACCCGCGATGGAATGGCAGGCGCGGGCCATGACGGCATCGTCCGCCCCGTCATCCAGCAGGACCGTGGCATGACGGCCCAGATCGGACAGACCGACCTCGATCAGGCCCGCCAGCTCTTCGGGGGAAAATTCCGCCTGCAGGTCGGTGAAGTCGAAGGCTTCCACCCTGCTCCAAGGCGCAGGGGATGCGCCGTGCCTGTTCAGCGCCTCCTCCAGCGACTGGCGTCGGATGGGTTTGCTTAGAAGGCCGTCCATGCCTGCCTCGCGGCACCGCTCCACCTCGGTGGCGCCGGCATGGGCGGTCAGTGCAAGGATCGGGATCGCGCTGCCGGCGTCGCGGATCAGGCGCGTCGCCTCCAGACCGTCCATCTCGGGCATGGAGATGTCCATCAGCACCAGATCAAAGGACTGCGCCTTCACCGTTTCCACGGCCTTACGCCCGTTGTCCACAATGGTCACGCGGTGGCCCAGCCGCTCCAGCATTGTGCGAACGACGATCTGGTTCGTCGCATTGTCTTCCGCCACGAGAATATCAAGCGGTCGGGCGGGACGAGCGTCGGTCCGGCCCGTCTCCGCCTCCGGCTGACCGAGGGGGAGGTCCAGTTCGATCACGAACTCCGTCCCCTCGCCATAGGTGCTGGAAAAGCGGATCGTGCCACCCATCAGTTCCGTAAGGTTGCGGCTGATCGCAAGGCCCAGACCCGTCCCCCCGAACCGCCGGTTATACGTGGCATCAAGCTGGTTGAACCGTTCGAAGACGAAGGGCTGGCGTTCGGCAGGAATGCCGATCCCCGTGTCGCGCACCCGAAAGACGAGGCGTACCGGATCATCGCCAGCCCCCGATGCCACCGAGACCGAAATCGAGACGGAGCCCTCGGCCGTGAACTTGACGGCATTGCTGACGAGGTTCAGCAGGATCTGGCGCAGGCGGCCCGGATCGCTTTCCACCCAGACCGGAACGTCGGGTGCGATATGGTGGCGAAGCACCAGTCCCTTGGCACGTGCCTGCGGGGCGTAAAGTGCCGCTACCGCCTCCATCAGCATCGGCAGGTCGAACGGGACGCGTTCCACCTCCATCCGGCCCGCCTCGATCTTGGACATGTCAAGAATGTCGTTCAGGATGGCCAGAAGCGCCTCCGCGCTTGAACGGGCAATGGCAAGCTGCCCGCGCTGTTCGCCCGTCAGACCGGTATCGGACAGCACGCCGAGCATGCCGAGCACGCCGTTCATCGGGGTCCGCAACTCGTGGCTCATCACCGCAAGAAAATCGCTTTTTGCGGCATTGGCGCGACGCGCTTCCTCGGCCGCGCGGGTGATCGCCTCCTGCTGGGCCACCTCGGTCGTCATGTCGCGCAGGGTGCCCGTCAGCATGACCGGATGGCCCAGATCGTCATAGCTCATCTCTGCCGCGCCGTGCACGAAGCGGAGGGTTCCGTCGCGATGGATCATGCGGCAGCGGATGAATGTCGGGCGGCGCCCTTCCGGCGGGCCGTCTTCCGCAAGCGCCGCCAGATCCGCTTCCAGCTGGGGCAGATCGTCGGGATGCACGACCTCCCTTGGTCGGGGGGGCGCGGTGCCGGGTTCGATGCCCAGCATCCGGTACATCTCGCGCGACCACACGGTCTCCCCCGTGGCGATGTTGCGGCGAAAGCTGCCAAGACCCGCGATGCGCTGGGCCTCTGCCAGGTTGCGTTCGCTTTCGGCCAGCGCCCGGCGACGGGCCACCTCCTCGGTCACGTCCCGCACGGTGGAGGTCATGAATATAGGTTGGTTCTCGTCATTCGTGGTGATTTCGGAAATCGCGTGCACGTCGACGACGGTGCCGTCACGACGGCGCAGGCGATAGGTGATCTCCCGCTGTTCGGGCTTGCCGCTTTCGCTTGCCCGTTGCGTGGCGCGCTGTTCGCTGTCGCGCACCTTGGCAAGGTCCTCGGGATGGACCAGCGCCTCGAATTCCGCCCCCGTCATGGTCCCACCGGGTTCGAGGTCGAAGATATCGGCCAGCCGGTCGGACCATTGCACCTGGTCCTTCACGAAGTTCCACCGGAACGACCCCACACGAGCGATGCGGTGGGCGTCGGCCAGTTCCTGCGCGGTCGTCTGCAGCGACCGTCCGGCCTTCCGCAGTCGCTTGCGCTGCGACATCAGGATAGCGGCGGCCAGCGCCATGATGGCAAGAAGCAGCCCCGATAGCCGCTGGACCGCCTCGCGCGCGCCGTCCACACGGGTGCGTTCCTGCGCGACCGTCGCCCCCAATTGGTGAAACGCATCGGAGACGTAGCGCATATACGTCGCCCCCCGCGTCGTGATGGCGTCCGCCACGCGCGAGGCACCCGCAGTTGTCAGCGTTCGCTTGCCCGGTTCCGACGCGGCGTCAAGACGGGCGCGCAGCAGGCGGGACATGTCATGCAAGGGCGCGGCGTTGTCGGGCAGCACCCGGTCGGCCTCCGGTCTTGACAGGAAGACATCCGTGCGGTGCAGCAGCAAGCGTGCCTGTTCGCCCAGCAAAAGCACGTTCCCCTCTCCCTGGAACCACTCCTCGGCCGAGTTCAGGGCGTTATTGTAGCTGAGGTTGAGGTCGAACAACTCGCTTCGCATGGCGGACACGTCCACCGGTTCAAGATTGCGGTGCAGAACGAAGGGTGCCGCCAGCACCACGGCCAGCGTCAGCATCGACAGGAACACGACGAAGCCGATTGCGATGCGCAGGTCAGATAGGGGGCGGGGGATCTTCATCGCCTCATCCAGCCGCGAAGCGCAAGGTAAGGGAGTTGCGACCGTTTTCGCGCCGCGCCTCCACCCCGTTCGCGCACATGAGGATCAGGCCGATGCCGCGCCCGGATTCCGCCATCGGATCATCGGGCTGGGGGCGGGTGAACAGGTCGCCGGGGGGTGGGGGGCCATCATCGGTGATCGTGACCTCCATCCCGTTCGCCGATCCCTGCATGTCCACCCCCACGGGCTGGTCGGGTCGAAGACCCGCATGGCGGATCACGTTGCTCAGCGCCTCCACGACCGCGATTTCGAACGCGACCAGCCGGTCCTGCGTCAGATAGGGTTGCGCCGCCGCCGTCAGGCGGGGGGCCAGGGCGTCGACTTCTGCCAGAACGGGCTGGATCGTGACGCTCATGAGGGGCATTCAGCCCTCCTTCAACGCGTCCAGTGCCTGCGCACGATCGGGCAGGAACTTGAACACGCGGTCCATGCGGGTGATGCGGAACATCTGCATGACGCTGTCGGCAGGCTGGCACAGGACGATCTCCCCCCGATTGCCGACCTTCTTCAGCAGGCCCACCAGCGCACCAAGACCGGAGGAGTCGACGAAGCCCACCCCTGCAAGGTCGATGACAAGCCTGTCATATCCCTTGTCTATCAGCCCGCTCACCTCGTCCTTGAAGGCGGTGGCGGTGGCGGCGGTCAGGCGCGGCATGTTCGGGTCGACAAGGCAGATGGCCTGCCCATGGGTTTCGGTCGTGATCACGGTGTCGGACTCCTCTCCAGAACCAGGACTGTCAGGTCGTCGGCAAGGGGTTGCCCGCCCCGCCATTCGGCCAGCGACGCGGCCACCGTGTCGGGCAGCTCCTTCGTCGGGCGGGCCGTTTCGCGGGCAACCAGCGCGCCGAGGCGGCCATCCCCGAACGCCACGCCATCCGCATCCTCCGCCTCGGCCGCGCCGTCGGAACAGATGACGAGCCGTTCCCCCGGTTCGAGACGTAGGCGCAGATTGTGGTATTCCGCCTTTTCCCAAAGGCCGATGGGAAAGCCGCCATCGCCGACGGGCGTCACCGTGCGATCGGGACGCGCCAGCATCGGCATCGGATAACCCGCCTGACAGAACACGACCTCTCCGGTGTTCACGTCCAGCACGCCCGCGAACATCGTGAGATAGGAATCGTCGTCCGGCTTGTAGAACCGCCCGTTCAGCACACGGGCAAGGCGTGCGGGATCGGGCCGGCCATCTGCGCCGATGGCATGGGTGGCAAAATATTCCGACGTGACCAGATGGCCGAACGCGACGGAGGTCAACGCCGCCTGGATGCCGTGCCCCGACACGTCGATGGCATAGAAGCCGATCCGATCCGGCCTGAGGGTGAAATACCCGAACATGTCCCCCGACACGAAGGTGGAGGGCAGGAATGCCGCCGCAAACCCGTAGTCGCCGATACTGCGTTCACCCAGCGGCAACATACGCCGCTGAGCCCGTGCGGCGGCTTCCAGATCGCTCCGGATGCGTTCATGCGCCTCGTGCAGGACACGGGTCTTCTCGGCCATCTGCCGTTCGTGTTCCACAAGGCGCGCCGCGGCCCCGATCCGCACGCGCAGGGTAGGGGCGTCGAAGGGCTTTGACATGAAATCATCCACACCCGCCTCCAGCGCGTGCTTGTGATCGTCAGACTGCCCGCTGCCGGTGACCATGATGATGTGGACGTAATGGTCCAGCTTGCGCGCCCGTATCTCCTGCGTCAGGCGCAGCCCGTCCATGACCGGCATGTCAAGATCGCTGACGACGATCCGCGCCTTGTTCTCCATCAGCAGGGCCAGCGCTTCCTCTCCGTTCGCGGCCTCCAGGGCGTCATGACCCAAGCGGGCCATCGCGATGGAGATGTAGCGGCGTTGGACGGCGTCGTCGTCGGCTACGATAATTTGCATCTTGGTCCGTCTTGCATTCGCTAAATACAATCTAAGGTTGATATTGGATTTGTTGAAGGGTTTTCGCGACGGGGACGGCGGGCGTGGAAAAGCGTGGCAAGATGGTCGCGCATTTCCATCAGAACGGCGGGGATGATGAACGAAAGAAGGGGGCGTGCCCTCATGTCGTGGCAAGAGCGCGGCGTTATCCCCCGGGACGTGTGCGAGTCCGGTCTGCAGCCGTTCTGAAATGCGGGAGAATCACCACGATCCGGCAGCTGCCCGTTTCGGCAATTCCCATGGCAACCCTTGTGGCGGCGATGATCCGGCATAGAAACCCGTGACGGGCACGGCACTGTCGTGGTGCGGCCATGAAAGGGAGCGGGCAGATGTGCAACCTCTACAACATCTCCACGAACCAGCAGGCGATCCGGGACATCGCGGGCGTCATGCAGGACGGCATCGGCAATCTGGAACCGGCGCTGGATATCTATCCCGACCGTCCCGCGCCGGTGGTGCGGAACACGGCGCAGGGGCGGGAGATGGCGCGCCTGACCTGGGGCATGCCGACCCCGCCCCAGTTCCTGAAGGCACCGGACGCGCCCGACACCGGCGTCACCAACATCCGCAACACCGCCAGCCCGCATTGGCGTCGCTGGCTGGGGGTGGGGCATCGCTGTGTCGTGCCTGCGACGGCATTTTCGGAATATGGCGCAAGGCCGGATCCCGTGACGAAACGCAAGCCCCTGCATTGGTTCGCGCGGGATGAAACGCAACCGGTGTTCTTCTTTGCGGGCATTTGGACAGCTTGGAACGGAACGCGCGGATCGATGCGGACACCACGAGAGGGGGATCACGAGCTGTTCGCCTTCCTGACCTGCGAACCTAACGGGGTTGTCGGTCCCGTCCATCCCAAGGCGATGCCGGTGATCCTTACCACGCAGGACGAGGTGGAAATGTGGCTGACGGCCGATTGGAAACTGGCGCAGGCCCTGCAACGGCCGCTAGCCGATGATGCACTGGTCCTGCTGGACGGGCATGCGGGTGCATGACACTGACGACGCCGGATGGGCGCTATATTGTCGTGCGGGGCCGCTTGTGGCGGACTGCGAACCCGAACCTGCCGGAGGAGGAGCGGAGCCGTCTGGTCACCCGCCTCATGGATGCGCGACGGGCCGTGCGCGCCACGCGGACCGCAGGTGATAGCGGGGGCGAGGATGCCGCACACCGCGCGGTGGACGAGGCCAAGCATGCCCTTGGCGAACGCGGGCCCGTCTGGTGGACGGACGGATCGCCCGATCTGAACCGCAAGATGGCCCGTAATACGCCTTATGCGGAATGGTACGCGGATGTTGGAATGGAAGGGTCCATTGGCTGATGGCCGTCTTTGATCAAAGGGTTGCGGAAGGGACCTCGTGCCACGATCCCGGCAGCTCGGCATTCAGCCGTTCCCATTCGTTCGCGAGCAGTGCGCCATGGGGCTGGTGCAGCCGACGGATGTCGTGACCGTGCCGGCCTAGCCCGTGGTGGCGGCGGCGGTGGCCTTCCGCAAGGTGGGCTTCAGCGTCGATCTTCAACCGATGGACCGGCAGACGCTGGTCACGCGCCGCACCAGTCAGAACCCCTCGTGCCAAGGGTGGCTGGACCAAGTTCTTTACCAATTGGAACTTGCCGGAAATCACCACCCCTGAACAACCCCATGCTGACCGCCCGTGGCGACAACGCATGGTTCGGTTGGGCCAGGAATCCCGCATCTAAGGAACTGCGCGCCGAGTTCATGGCCGGTTCCGACCCTGACGCGCAGAAGGAAATCGCGGAGCGGGATTTGCATGGACAAACCATCCGGAAGGCCGCGCGGTCCGGCCATCCGGATCTCCCGCTCCCTGACGGGCGCGAGCGGACTCAGCCGCCTGTCGCTTCGAACACCTGACCCGTCGAGTAGCTGGATTCCGCACTTGCCAGCAGAACGTAGAGGGGGGCGATCTCCACAGGTTGCCCGGCGCGACCGATCGACGTGTCCGCACCGAACTGAGGCAGGGCGTCTGTCGGTTGCCCGCCCACGACCTGCAACGGTGTCCAGAACGGACCCGGCGCGATGGCGTTCACGCGGATGCCTCGCGATCCCAGTTGTTTCGACAGGGCTTTCGCGAAGATGATGTTCGCGGCCTTCGTCTGCGCATAATCGAACAGGTTTTCAGGGGCCTTTTCGGCCACGACAGAAGCTGTGATGATGATGGAACTGCCCGCCTTCATGTGCGCGAGCGCTGCCTTCGTGATCCAGAACGGGGCATAGATGTTCGTCTTCATCGTGGTGTCGAACGTCGTGTCGTCGATGTCCTCGATCGATGGTGCCGATTGCTGGAAGCCTGCATTGTTCACAAGAATGTCCAACCCCCCGAGCCCTTCCACGGCCCTTGTCACCAATTCGCGGCAGAAGGCGGGATCGGTGATGTCGCCGGGAATGGCGACAGCCTTCCGGCCTTCTTTTTCTATCAGGGCGACGACCTCGCGCGCGTCGGGTTCCTCGGCAGGAAGATAGTTGATCGCCACATCCGCACCTTCGCGGGCAAAGGCGATGGCCGCGGCCCGTCCGATACCGCTGTCGCCGCCGGTGATCAGGGCGCGGCGGCCAGCCAGACGGTTAGAGCCCACATAGGTTTCTTCCCCGTGATCCGGAACGGGCGTCATCTGCCCCGCAAGGCCCGGCCATTGCTGCTGCTGCGCTTCGAACGGCGGCTGGGGATAAGCCGTCTGCGGATCGCGCATTTCAGTCAGTGGCGCGATCTGTCCCGCGGATGCGCCAGCCGTCTGCGCCCGCGCCGCGCCGACCATGCCCATGGCGGCCACGCCACCGGCCATTCCGCCCAGTACCAGTCGTCGTTGCGAATTATGGGTGATATCGTCAGTCATCGGAACGTCCTTGCAAGGTCATGTGGGATTGCAGACGGGATCTGCACCTCCTCTACGATTTGGGACGCGTCATGTTCCAACGTCGGCGCAGGCAGGAGCGTAACGTCTGGACCATATCCAGCCATGAAGGGCCGGTAACGACTGTCCGAATGAAGTTGCGCAGCCAAAATTACCGGGGATCCGGACCGGCGGCCTGAAGACCTGCGTTCAGCGATGGGCCCTACGGTGCCGGTCGCTTCCCGCGTCAGGAGTTGTCCTCCAGAGCGATCATTTCCGCCAGTGGGCCGGTCAGACGGCAGCGCACCCCGGCGGGGGCATAGTCCAGCTGCGCAAAGGAGCCGGAGGTGCCGGACAGTCCGATTTCTATCAGTCGCGTACCAAATCCGCCCCGTGTCGGGGGTGTCACGGCAGGACCGCCGGTTTCCACCCATTCGAAGACGAACATCGCATTGCCCTGCGCGCCCGTCTCGACGCCCCACCGAACCTCGACATGGCCGCCATCGACCGAAAGGGCGCCATACTTGCTGGCATTGGTTGCCAGCTCGTGACAGATCAGCACCAGCGTCATAGCGGCCGTGGGTCCGAATTCGACGCGCGGTCCGTCCATGCTCACGCGGTCCGCGCCGTCAAGCAGGGACACGGTCGAACGGACGATGTGAAGCACCGGTGCCGCGTCGCTGGGTCCGGTCATCAGCACGTCATGCGCCCTTGCCAAAGCCTGGATGCGATCAACCAACGTCATGCGTGCCGAGGGAATGTCGGCCGCCGTGCGCAACGTCTGGCTGACGATGGACTGCACCAAAGCCAGGTTGTTCTTCAACCGATGGGCCAGTTCCGCATTGAGCAGCGCCTGCCGCTCCTCGGCCTGCAGGCGGGCGATCGCCGTGCGCGTGCGCTGCGCAACTTCCAGAAGGAAATCGGTGTCGTCCTTCGTCCAGTTCCGGACGTCCTTGTCGTTCACGAAAAGAATGGCGACGGTGCGTCCTCGTTCAACTATGGGAAGATTGACGAGACTGCGCACCGACATGGCTTCAAGGGCACGCGTGTCATGGGCGGTGCGTGGGTCGTGCCGGATGTCCGGGATCAGGACAGTGCGGCCCTGCTGCAGATCCTTCCCGTAATCCCCGTAATCCTCCAGCTGGTAAACGCCGGCCAGACTCGGATATCCCTCGGCCGTCCAGTCGTTCGCCACTGTCAGGATGTTGCCATCTTCGGCCAGCGCGCCGTAGCCGACCCGCCCCACGTCCAGCGCATGCCCCACGATGCGGGCCGCCGCTTCGGAGATGTCGGCGGGCGTTTCTGCATCGTTCACCGCATCGCTCAGCCGTCGCAGGGCGTCCCGCCGTCGTTCATCCAGCACCCTGTCGGTCACTTCCAGAAAAATGACCGTGAAGCGATCATTGCCGATGGGCTGGCACGTGCCGTCGTACCAGCGACCGATCGTGCCGATCTGTCGCGTGAAGCGGATGGCCTTTCCGGTCGCGACGACATCGGCGAACTCGGTCACCCACTCGTCCTCGATGCCGGGAAACAGGGAACGGATCGTCCTGCCGACCGCCTGTTCCGAAGGAATGCCGACCAGCTTCCCCCAGGCGTGGTTCACCTCCTCGTAACGCCAGTCGCAGATGCGACCGTCCGCATCGCGCAGCACGTGTCCGATGATGAACCCTCCCTGAAGGTTCTCGAACAAGCCGCGCCACTTCTCCTCGCTCTTCGTCAGCGCGGCCTGGCTCTCCTCCAGCCGCCGCCCCGCGAGATGCTGTTCGGTCCGGTCGCGGACGATCTTGATGAAGCCCAGATGTTCGCCCTCGTCGCCCCAAAGCGGCATGATGTTGCCGCTGGCATAGAAGCGCGTCCCGTCCTTGCGGACGTGCCAGCGTTCATCGACGGCCGACCCCTCCCGGAGAGAGCGGCGCATCTCCTCGCCGGCGCGGTCGATTTTCCTGTCTTCGGGCGTGTAGAAGCGGGACGCGTCCGAACCGCGCATTTCTTCCGCCGTCCAGCCGAAGATGCCTTCGGCACCCGTGTTCCATTCCGTGACCCGGCGATCCCTGTCCATGACCATTACGCCGAATTCGGTCACGCTTTCGAACGTCTGGCGATAGCGTGTCTCGGCCTCCCGCAGGGCGCGGGCCGAACGTGCCTCGTCCACGTTGCCCTGGGCCGAGGCGACAAGACCTGCCAGCATCTGCGTCATGACGACATCATGGTGCGAGAACATGTCGACCTTGGACGAGGCGACCTTGATCACGCCAATGGATATGCCGTTCCTGGCGATCGGGGCCACTACCATGGATCGTATGCCAAGCCCGGACGTAAGGCTGTGATCCAGTCCTGCGTCCTTCTCGACGTCGTTGCACAGGATCACCTGTCCATCAAGCAGAACCCGGCCCGACAGCGTTCCCTCAAGGGGAAGGCGATACCCGACGTGATCGGCCAGCCGCCCCGCCGCGACGTCGAAGACCAGTTCGTCACCATCCTGCAGCTCCACGACAGCACTTTCCGCGACATTCACGATACCATGTGCGGCATCAACGATGGTCCTGAACAATGCCCTTGAATCCGTTCCGGCGACGGCAATGGCCTGCTGGGTGGCCATCAGAACTTCCAGGCGGGCGGCTTCCGCCTCCGCCACCTGCTGGTCGGCCCGCCGCAAGGCCAGGACCTCGTCCCGTTCGGCCACGGCCTTGCGCAGGTCCAGCTGGATCATGACCTGGTTTGCCAGGGCCATGAGGCCACCACGCTGCGCGGGCGTCAGCCCGCCTGGCCGGGGCAAAAGATCAATGACGCAAAGCGTGCCGAGGGTATGCCCGTCCCGCGTGGTGAGAGGGGCACCTGCATAAAACCGGATATGGGGGTCATGCGTGACCAGCGGATTGGCTGCCGTCCGGGGGTCGGTCGTCAGGTCCTCGATTTCCAGGATGCCTGTCATCCCGAGCACGTGGCGGCAGACCGATGAATCGAGGTCGGTTTCGCAAGGCTCGAACCCGCGTCTTGCCTTGAACCACTGCCTGTCCCTATCCACCAGACTGACAAGAGCGACCGGTGTCCCGCATAGCTGGGTGGCCAGCGCGACGATGTCGTCAAAACCCCGCTCCGGCGCGGTGTCGAGAATGTCGACGCGCATCAGGGCGGCCAAGCGATCATCTTCGGTCTCTGAAGTATACATGTTCGCTAGCAGCTACCCGGCACCCACACTCGATCACAGCATCTCGCGTGACCGTCGGACACTTCTATCCGAGCAGCCGATTACGGAAAAGCGCAGATTGCGCCTCATCATCCGAATGCAGGCAGGGTTTTCGATCAACAAGCCAGTTTGATGGCAGGTCGCATGGGGGCAAGCCTTCCGGAAAACGTGCAGCGCGGGACGGCATGGAACAGGGTTCGGGCCCTGTCATCGGGCAGTCCAGTTCGGGCCTGCGATCACAGCGCTCGGACCGGGCAGGTGCGAAACCGTCATGGATCAAGGGCCTTGCGGGTGCCGGAATTTTCCCTGCCTGCAGTCATGTCATTCATCGGATCGCTGCTGGCCACGATCGGGATTGTTCTGTCTGCCCGTCAATCCCCCGACGGGGCCGGCAGGGGATAGGAAACGATCATGTCCAGCGGCGTGTCGCCCATCTGCCGGATACCGACCGTTTCACCGGAATAGAGATACGCCATCATTCCTGCATCCAGAATGGAGGTGCGGCCATCCGCCTCCACCTCGCCTTTTCCGGAAAGGACATAGTAAACCTCGTCATGATCGATCAGGTGCAGGCCGATGGCCGCATCCCGGTGCAATGTCCTGCGGCGGAATTCCATGGTTCGCTGCGGGACCTCAGCCGTCAAGCGATAGGCGGTGGACATTCCGATGGAGCCATGTGGAACGGGCTCATCCTTGCGAACGTCGTTTTCATCGATGATCTTCATGTCGTCCTCGTGTTTGGCAAACAGAGGATAGACACGGTTCACCGCGGTGGCGACAGGTATGTGCAGCGACGGGGGAATCTACGTGAGGTCGGCAACGGGACGTCTGGCTGTCTTGCATCGGGCAGTCGCGATGAATCACAGCCTGAAACCGGTGCGACACGCCGGGAGATGCATGATGAACGTCCGGAACTTCCGCATTACCTACTTCTTTCCTGCTGACAGGATTGCACGACTTCCATTTGCAGTAAGTAACCACCGCCGGTCGCTGCCCGCCTGTGCGGAGCGAGGGCGGTCATAGACTGCATCAAACTTATCAACGGTTGCGCGGGGTTTGGGGCCTCCTCCGCATGACCCCCTAAAGCGTCATGATCAGCAGGAAGATGCTCGTGCAGATGAGCATGATACCCATCCCCTCACGACGGGTCAGCCGCTCCCGGAACACCAGGGCGGATACGATCAGCGTAAACACCATCTCGATCTGGCCCAGGGCGCGCACGTAGGCTGCATTTTGCAGGGCGAATGCGAAAAACCAGAACAGCGATCCCAAGGTTCCGGTCACGCCGACCCAGACTGTCCGCCGCCACGTCGCGAAGACGCGGGTCAGCTCTCCTGTTTCGAACAGCCGCATCCAGAGGCCCATGGCGAGTGTTTGCGCTGTGGTAACGCAAGCCAGTGTGACGAAAGCCCGAACGATGGCAGGTGCATCGCCGAGGGCCAGCGCCGCCCCCCTGAAGCAGATGACGGACAGCCCGAACAGACCGCCTGCAAGGATCCCGAAGATTGTCGTCCGTGACAACAGCGCACCGCCTGCGGCGCGGGTCGAAAGAAGTCCCACGCCGACCAGTCCCACGGTGATCGCGATCCAGCCCGACGGCGCGACCGTCTCCCCCAGCAAAAGGATGGAAAACAGCGCGACCTGAACCGTTTCCGTCTTGGTGAAGGCGATTCCAACCGCGAAGTTGCGCATGGACAGAAGCGCCACGGTCAGGTGGGTCGCCACTATCTGGCACAGCCCGCCCAGAAGCGCGAACGTCAAGAAGTCGGGGCTTAGGGAAGGGACGTCGGTGCCGGTCGCGGCCAGCGCAATCACGGACACGGCGATGGCCAGCGGGGCGCCGAACACGAAACGGGAGAAGGCAGCGCCACTGGTCGACAACCCCGCCGACTTCAACTGCTTCTGTAGCATGAATCGAATGGTTTGGACCAATGCCGCCGTAATCGTGATGGGAATCCACAGCACCATTCGTCATCTCCCCGGATCAGGCCTGGCTGGCCAAACCAGTCCCTGATCCGAATATGAATGACAAGCGGTGGCGACGATTGGGGTTACACCTGCAAAGCTTTATCCAGGCGATACCCTTCTGGCAGGGTCAAACCTGATGCTGCTCCGACAAAGCATGATGGGCTGGGTGACCGCAACGAACTTTGGTTGCCGGAGCGGGACCCCGCCCGGAACCGAAAGGCCGAACGGGAGCTGGTGCTGTATGTTGTCCCGGCACGGGAAGTCGGAACGTCACGCTTGGCCCCGATGTGAGACTATGGGCGTTACCCCGGGTTTCTATGTCGCGCCGGCAAGGGCGGACAGGTGGCTGCAGATGATCAGTCGGTTTGGGCATTTTACCTGACCAAGTAGGGGCGGGCGATCGTGTCACGATCCTTGCTGCCCGCTGAACTTCCAAACCGTTCCTAATTTCCTGCCAGCCCGTAAAAGCACACGCCATTGGTCTCCATGATCTGCCTCATGGCGTTGGCACCGACCCGCTCGCGAAGAAGGTGCTGCGTGGCATCCACCACCTGCGAATACGTTGCGGCCATCGTGCAAACCGGCCAATTCGAGCCGAAGACAAGCCGGTCCGGCCCGAACGCATCGGCGACCACATCAACGGAACGGGGTTCGGGACGGGGCGATATACCTGTTCGGCCACGTGCACACGAACTGGCAAGGCGCGGACAATCAAGGTGAACGTAGGGCTTGATTGCTGGAATTTCGCGCCGGTGACACGCGGCGATGTCATGCGTCGGGTTGCCGGAGAACCAGGTGTGGCGTGAAGTGGAGCAACAGCTGGAATAAGTTGCACCTCGCATCTGCTGTATGGCGGCCTTGCGAGGCAACCCGAGCAAGTCAGAGATTTTGCCAAACACTCATCACGTATTGAACGAGACGAATCTTTGATTTGGTGGATATCGATATTGTCTGATCAGGCACGTGTCACATGGCGCAGAGGAATCCTTATGGGTCGCTAGTTTCTTGGCCTGACCGTTTCTGACATGTCGGCATTTCAAGTATCGCCTCGTCGCCTGTTTCAGTGGGCGATTCGGGAAGATAACGAGTAAATTGTTACAGTAGTTTGATATTTCCTGGCAAAAGCCGGAACTGCAGGGTGTCACACCTTGCGGTTCCGGTGGCAGGGGGAAACCGGAAAATCCCGACAAGACCTCGTCTGCGAACCAAGGCCTGTATGGTTTTTCGTATCGGCACATTGGAGAGCATCATGACACGAACCAGCCATTCCCATCCCCTGCGCATCGACAGCGTGATTTGCAACGATGGCGTTATCGGGCTGACGTTTGCACCCGGAAAATGCTCCAGCTCAATTTTCGGGGCAGATTGGCAACGTTCGCTTGAGGTCGATCTGGATGCCGTCTGCGAATGGGGAGCGGATATGGTTGTGACGCTGTTGGAAGCGGAGGAGATGGTTGATCTATCGATCCCGGATCTGGGAGCAGGAGTGAAGGCCCGCGACATGATATGGCTGCATTTGCCGATCCCTGATGGCGAAGCTCCCAATGCCGAATGGTGGGCGCTGTGGCGCGATTCATCCCTTGCAGCGCATCAAATTTTCGATAAGGGAGGCCGTGTTCTCGTTCATTGTCGCGGCGGGTTGGAGCGTGCCGCATGTATTGCCGCGCTGATCCAGATAGAGCGTGGCGTGTCTTTGCCTCAGTCGCTTTTGCATATCGGAAAGGCAAGACCCGGAGCCGCGCCCCTGCCAGCGCAAAGCGGATTTCTGAGTCGCGCATGCAAGGGGTCGGGATGCCGTGTTGGCGGGGGCGGTCCGCTCAGGATTTCGCGCGGATCGGGGACGGGATGCGCATCCTGGTAGCAATCGGTATGCCCCCGGAAGCGCATGCAGCGGGTGGTCACGATCAAATCCGGCAGAAAACAGATGCCAGTCCAAGGTGATGGAGTCTCGGTCAGGCAGGGAGAAGGTGACCCCATTCTCACTCACGCGGGAGATCTCGATCCCGAGGTCGGGGAGCTAGGACTGCATCATGGACAGAAGGGATATCCGGTCGGCGATCTCACCCGGTTCATAGAACGTCAAGGCATGAGCGGCGATCGCATCGCGGAAATCGTGCCGAACATTCGTGCCGGTGCGGGATGCCTTTGCAACGGTCTTGAGGCGCTAATCTGGTTGGGGGACAAGGCGCATCGCGTCGATCCAGCGCACATCCGTAGTGGCCGTAGTGGCCGTTGATCGTATCGGTGAAGAGATCCCAAAGCTCCCAGCTTCCCGCTCGCGGGGGATGCGGATTGTGATAGCGCAAGGCCCCGTCAGGTAGCGCATCGGCGGTCCCGCGCCGCCAGTCTTGGCGATGGCGATGGCGAGGGAGTAGGGCGACCACGACATGATCATGACGATCTCCCGGCACTCAACCCACGCAGCACATCTTCCAGTGCAGCCAGCCGACCGAGGATCATGATAGTCGACATGCCTCGCTTGTCGAGGTCTTCCGCAATGATGACAAGTTCACCGTGGATCGCTGACAGCGACATCATTATCCCGGCCCAGTCGTCGGCCATCGATACGGCTGCGCGGTGGCTAGGCGCGAGCAGGCAGCGGGAGACGCACAACCCCGCAGCACCCTCCGCAGACTTCGTTGCAGTCCAACGGGAAACGGTGGCGCAGATCTCCCTCGGCTTTGCCCTCTCGTCCGGTGTCTTTCTGGGCCGCCCCATGTCGTGTTCCTCCTGCCGATAACAGCAAGGACACTGCGTTTTGCCCAAAGAGCATGTGGAGCCTTGCTGTCGAGGTTCAGGGAGGCGACCGAAAATCGAAAACCCCAGTGATATCGTGATCGCGGGTGTGGATAACGGGATGCAGCAATGTCGTAGAGGAATCCGGCATCCGGACAAGAGCTGACAGACTTGCCGGATTTATCGAAGATTGGGACTCCTGCAAGGTAATCCTAACCGAAAGTGGATGCGGGAGTGCTTCTGCTTCATCGGGCAAGATCAGGTAATCCCGGGGCTACCATATCGACCATGACGCCGTTCGTGTCGCAGCGTCTTGAAAAGTAAAACCTGAAGACGGGGCATTACAAAGATATATTGCAATTAAATTGGGAATTTATGGTGCCCGGAGACGGATTCGAACCGCCGACACGCGGATTTTCAATCCGCTGCTCTACCAACTGAGCTATCCGGGCATGTCGCCTTGCGGGGTATCCCGCGTTTGGTGGCGCTCTGATACCGCCGGGATGGGAGGCTGTCCAGAGGGTTTCGGCAAAAAGATCGCTTAATGTTTCACGGGCTGGTCGTCGTCATCCGCCGGCGCATCCTCGGCTGCGGGAAGGGCATATCCGCCTGTCAGCCAGCGGCCCAGATCGACATCCGCGCAGCGCCTGCTGCAAAAGGGGCGATAGACCTGATCGGTTGGCTTGCTGCAGATCGGGCAGCTCATGCCATCGCCTCTGACAGGGGCATGCGGTCGCGTTTCCGGACCAGTTCGTAAAGGCCCATGCCGGTCCAGCCGACAAGGCTCGTTTCAGCGGATTCGCCTTTGAACGCCGCGCGCAGCACCTGATCCAGCGTAGCGCGGTCCTTTTTCGACATGGGCGCGAAATCGACGACGATCTGGCCGCCCAGTCCGCGCAGCCGCAATTGGCGCGGAAGATCCCGCGCAACCGCGACATTGGCCTTCATGCCGGCAGCGGGGGATGTGTCGGGACCGGTGTTCACGTCCACCGCCACCAATGCCCTTGTCTGCTCGATCACCATGGACGCGCCAGAGGGCAGGGGGACATGGGGTGTCAGCACCTCGTCCACCATCTCCAGAACGCTGTCGCGGGCAAAGGCACCCTCGATCACCTCGTCCGGTGTCACGTCGGTCCAGTCGCGCCACGCCGCCTCGTGCGGGGAGGGGCCGTCGACCAGCAATTCAGGCTCTCCGGTCATGTCGGCAAGAACGGCTTCGGCAAGGGCACGGGTGTCGGCGATGTCCGCCGCGATGTCGTCGTCATCGGCATCCTCGCAGGCGGACCGCAGAATCAGGCCATGTTCCGACCCTTCCATCACGCCTTGGGCAATGGATGTCAGATCCTCGCGCAGATCCTCGTCGCGGATGCGGCGCGACACGTTCAGGCCCGGCGCACCCGGCGTGACGATGCAGAACCGGCTTTTGAACAGCAGGCGCGTGGTGACGGGGGTGGCTTTGCCAGCCTCCGCCGTGCCGGTAACCTGCACGAGGACGCGCTGGCCGGGGGCAAGGCCCGAAACCTGACGAAGAAAGCCCGATCCACCTTCCGGCAGGCGCACGAATACGCCGCCCTGACCCTTGACGGGCCGGTCCACGGTGGCGCGGTAGATGGCGCCCGTAAGGGGTGCCTCATTGTCCGCGGCGATCAGCAGATCCTGCAACTGTCCGTCGATCACCAGCGCTGCGGCTTCGCGGCCCTTCAGGTGATCCAGATGAATGACGCGACCCTTCATGCAATCCTCCAGACGGGCACACCGGCGGCGGCAAGAAGCTGCGCCGTCTCTGCCAAAGGCAGGCCCACGATACCTGTAAATGACCCCGCGATCCACGGAATGAACGCGCCCGCGGCACCCTGGATGCCGTAAGCGCCCGCCTTGCCCTGCCAGTCCCCGGAATCGAGATAGGCGTTCAATTCAACATCCGACAGACGCTTCATCTTGGCTTGGCTCACGACCTCCCGTGTCCAGATGCGGTCATTCTTGCGGACGACGACGGCGGTGATGATCTGGTGGCGACGACCACCAAGGGCTAGCAGGAATTCGGCCGCCTGCGCCTTGCCCTCTGGCTTGCCAAGGATGCGGCGGCCAAGGGCTACCGTCGTGTCGGCACACAGCACGACGTCTTCTGGTGCAGCCTCGATGGCGTGCGCCTTCGCAAGTGCGATTCTCGCGCAATAGGGGCGCGGCAATTCGCCCTTCTGCGGGGTTTCGTCGATATCGGGGGGCGTGATGGCATCGGGGACGATGCCAAGCTGCGCCAGCAGCTCTTTCCGCCGGGGGCTGGCCGAGCCGAGAATCAGGCGCATGCGGCGTCAGGCTTACTTGAAGCGATAGTTGATGCGGCCCTTGGACAAGTCATAGGGGGTCATTTCCACCTGCACCTTGTCGCCTGCCAGAACACGGATGCGGTTCTTGCGCATCTTGCCGGCCATCGTCGCGATCAATTCATGGCCATTGTCGAGTTCGACCTTGAATGTCGCGTTAGGCAGGAGTTCCTTTACGACACCGGGGAATTCGAGAATGTCTTCCTTGGCCATGTTGTCTCCGAAAAAGGTTATGGCCCGCGCGGCTGGCGGGACGTTGGGGCTAGATGCGCCCCCGAATCGTTTTTTTCAAGAGCAAAAGCGATTCGGGACTTTCCTGTCCGCCACCACATCGTCACCATTCGCCTGAAACGGAGGATCATCATGCCCGAAACCCGTCATGCCGCCTGCCATTGCAGGGGTGTCCGTTTTCGCGTGACGCTGACGGAGGGACTGGCGACGGCGCGTCGCTGCGATTGTTCATTCTGCCGGATGCGTGGTGCGATCGCCGTATCAGCCGCGCTGGACGGGATCACGTTCGATGCGGGGCAGGATCTGCTGACCCTTTACCAGTTCAACACGAACGAGGCGAAGCACTGGTTCTGTTCGCGCTGCGGCATCTACACCCATTACCAGCGCCGGTCGAACCCCACGCAGTTCGGGATCAATGCGGCTTGTCTGGAAGGCGTCAGCCCCTTCGATTTCGACGACGTGCCGGTGACGGACGGGATCAACCATCCCTCGGACAGGAAAAGCACCGGGCGCATCGGCACGCTGCGCTTCATCCGCGACTAGTCCGGTTCCCCGAACCGCGCGATCATCCGGCTCCGGATCTGGTCACGCGTCTGGCGATAGGCGGTCAGTTTCGTTTCCCGATCCTCGCCGATGCCCGTCGGATCGAGGATCGGCCAGTATTCGAGGTCCAGATGGTGCAGGCGGGTCAGACGCTGCGCCATGTCGCGGCTGGCAGGCGAAAGCGCCACGATCAGGTCGAAGGCCGAGATCTCCTCGCCCCATTGGTGCATGTCGTCGAAGGATCTCGCACGGTGGCGGTCCAGTTCAACCCCGATTTCCCGGCAGACGGCAATGGAAAAGCCGTCGATGTCCAGATCGTTGCGCACCCCGGCGGACTGGACATAGGTGCGGGTGCCGTAAAGCTGCTTCATCACGCCTTCGGCCATCGGCGACCGGACGGCGTTGTGGTCGCAGCAAAACAGGATGGCGGGTGGGATCAGCGCCATTCTATGCCTGCATCGCGCAGATCAGGGTGAACAACCGCCGCGCCGTGGCCAGATCGACCTGCGCCTTGTCGCCCAGCCGTTCCTGCAGCACGCGTCCACCTTCGTCGTGAATACCGCGACGGGCCATGTCTATGGCTTCGATACGATTGGGGGGAAGGCGGTTCTGCGCCTCTGCCAAGGCATTGCAGATCTGGGCGTAGTCCTTCAGCACCTGCCGGAACGGTCCCATCGACAGGTGGAAGTCCACCTGCCTGGTTCCCCGCACGGAAAATGCGATCCGCCCGTCCACCATTCCAAGGCGCAGCAGGTAGGGGCCGTCGATGCCTGGCACGCTGAAGGCGTTGTCATGGCGCAGGTCGTCCATCGCCACGCGGCATTCGTCCCCCGAAGCGTCGATCTCTATATGCGACAGGCGGGTCATCGGTTCAGCCGATCCAGCCTCGCACGGACGGACAGGCCATGTGCCTCCAGACTTTCGGAGATGGCGAGCCGTTCGGCGGCGGGGCCAATGGCCGCCAGCGCTTCGGGCGTCATGCAGGCAATCGTGGTGCGTTTCAGGAAATCCGTCACCGAAAGGCCGGAGGAGAACCGCGCCGACCGTGCCGTGGGCAGGACGTGGTTCGGCCCGCCGACATAATCGCCGATGGCTTCGGGTGTCCATGCGCCAAGGAAGATCGCGCCCGCATGGGTGATGCGTTCCGACAGCGCCTCGGGATCGGCGACGCAAAGTTCCAGATGTTCGGGGGCAATGCGGTTCGAAAGGGCGGCAGCCTGATCCAGATCATCGACCACGATCACCGCGCCGAAATCGTCCCAGCTTTTCGCGGCGATGGCACGGCGTTCCAATGTTTGCAAACGCGCCTCCACCGCCTCGGCCACGGCGCGACCAAAGGCGGCATCGGTGGTGATCAGGATCGATTGCGCGCTTTCGTCATGCTCCGCTTGGCTCAGCAAATCCAGCGCGATCCAGTCGGGGTCGTTGTCGCCATCCGCGATCACTAGGATTTCCGACGGCCCCGCGATCATGTCGATGCCCACCTTGCCGAATACCCGACGCTTTGCCGCCGCGACATAAGCATTGCCCGGCCCGGTGATCTTGTCCACCGGAGCGATGGTTTCCGTGCCATAGGCCAGTGCCGCGATCGCCTGCGCACCCCCGATGCGATACACCTTATCCACCCCCGCGATGGAGGCTGCCAGCAGCACCAGCGGGTTCACGACGCCATTCGGTGTGGGGCAGGTGACGACCAGCCGTTCCACCCCCGCCACCTTGGCCGGAATCGCGTTCATCAGCACCGAGGAAGGATAGCTCGCCAACCCCCCCGGCACGTAAAGTCCCGCCGCCGAGACCGGCGTCCAGCGCCACCCCAATGACGCACCAGTCTCGTCCGTCCAGCGCTGATCCTCCGGCATCTGGCGGGTGTGATAGGCGCGGATGCGGTCTGCGGCCAGTTCCAGCGCCGCCCGATCCTCGGGGGAGACCTTGGCGATCTCCACCTCGATCTCCTCCGGCGCGAAGGCCAGCGTGTCCGCCTTCAGATCCAGCCTGTCAAAGCGGGAGGTGAGATCGATCACGGCCGCGTCGCCGCGCGTCCGCACGTCCGAGATGATCGCAGCCACGGCCGCATCCACATCCGGGCTGTCCTCGCGCTTCATGCCCAGAAGGGCGGTGAAGACCTGCTCGAAGTCGGCGTCGCGGATGGACAGGAACTGGGGCATCGGGCTCTCCTTTGCGCCACGCATATCAAGGGGGGCGTGGCCCCTCAAGCCTCAGCGCCGCGTCAGGCGGGCAGGGCCATACAACGTATCGGTCCGCACCTCGGTCACGCGCATCGCGCCGCCTTGCGCGGTGTAGGTCATGGTGAACGGAAAGACGCGCTTTTCCGCCATGTCGCTGGCCGAATAACCCGCAATGCGGCGGAACTCTCCGTTGCAGGTCGTGGTGCCGTTCTGGCGGCGGGGCTGGGAAAAGACGACTTCCGTTGCACGGCGGCCGTCGAAGATGCGCAAGGGCGTGCCGCATTCCTGACCCTGGGGCACATCGCGCAACGTCACGAACAGGGCGGTCAACGTATCCACCGTCCCCCCCTGGGAGTTGGGGTTCACGTCATCCTCGTCCTTGCGGCGCGGGGGATCATAGGCCTTCACCTGCGGCACGCCCGATCGGTATTCCATCGTGGCGCTGCGCGTGCGCCCGCCATTGTCCGACCGTTCGGCATAGGAGGACGGCACGAACCGCCCGCCCGTCACACGCCCTTGCGTGGTCGCGTCATACCGGATGCGGCGCAGGATACCGACCAGGCCACCGCTTTCCAGCACACCGTTGATGGCATAACGGTTGCCGTCCACCTCTCCCGCGATGCGCAGCGATCCCGCACTTACCCCACGGATGTTGAGCGAGAATGTGGACTGTTCCGTCTGCGCTGCGGCGGGCAGGGCCGTCAGCAGAATGGCGAACAGGGTGGCGGTGATCTTGCGCATGGTGGTGTCCTTCCGGCTTTGGCCCTATATATTGCGGATAGGTGCCGCGGCCATGTCGCAACCCGCTTGACGGGGGCGGGCATAGCCTTTATGGACCCTCAACGGATTTTCGGCGCGCTGCCTTCTTGGCGGTGCCCAGCATGTTTGAAGGATCAACATCATGTCGCGCGTCTGCGAATTGAGCGGTAAAGGCCCGATGACGGGCAACAAGGTGTCTCACGCCAACAACAAGAGCCGTCGGCGTTTCCTGCCGAACCTGAACGACGTCACCCTGATCTCCGATGTTCTGGGCCAGTCTTTCAAGTTCCGCATTTCCGCCGCTGCCCTGCGCACGGTCGATCACCGCGGCGGTCTGGACGCGTTCCTGGCGAAAGCCAAGGATGACGAGCTGTCGACCAGCGCGCTGAAAATCAAGAAAGACATCGCGAAGGCGCAAGTCTCCGCCGCCTGATCAGCGTCGATATCCGCAAGATTTCAAAGGCCTCGCCCAATCGGCGGGGCCTTTTGCATCCCAACGGATAGGGTGCGACCCTCATCTGGCCCTGCATGCACGCCGCGCCAAGGATAATGGTGCGCGACCAGTCCGGGATCCATCGCGCATCGATTGTCCGCATATACCGACATTTTGCGTGCTGGCCGAGAGAGCGCGACGCAGTTGTGCCACGCCACCCGCAGATGTCGGATGCGCACAGGAGATGTTCGCCAAAGCAGCCGGGCAGGGCGTCAGGGCAGTTTGTCACTGCCCTGTGCGATTCTCAGCTGCAATAGGACTGTGCTGCCTGACCGAAGGCACGATAACGCGTCCAGAACGCGTTGTCGGAATCAGTGCGCGATACGCGGGTCGTCTGCGCACGATCGGGATCGGCGAAGAATTTGGCCGCACGGCGCTGGTCCGAACCGCTGAGGGTGGCATCCGCGGCCCGCTGGATGCACGAACAGACCTGCGAATTGGCCGAAGCGCGGTCGGACCGCATGCACGCCCGTTCGACAGGACCGGCAAAGGCAAGCGTGGGAAGGGCGGCTGCGACGAGCGCCGCGCAAAGCATGGTAGATTTCATCTGTCTGCCTCATGTCTCGGACGGTCTTGTGCCGTCCTTTGGGTGAATGGCGGGAAGTATGGGCCGTGTTCGCCATTTTGCAACCGCCGCACAAATGCGCCGCTTTACCTCGCGAGGATGTGACGTCATGCGAAGGCCATTGACCGGCCTTTGTTTCATGGTCATATGCGGCCCATGACCCAGCTTGATCGCATTCGCAACTTTTCCATCGTGGCCCATATCGACCACGGCAAATCCACCCTCGCTGACCGGCTGATCCAGCTGACCGGGACGGTGGCCGAACGCGACATGAAGGCCCAGATGCTCGACAGCATGGACATCGAGCGGGAGCGGGGCATCACCATCAAGGCCAACACGGTCCGGATCGAATATCCGGCCAAGGATGGCCACACCTACATCCTGAACCTGATCGACACCCCCGGCCATGTGGACTTCGCTTACGAGGTCAGCCGCTCCATGCGTGCCGTCGAAGGCTCCCTCCTGGTCGTGGACGCCTCGCAGGGCGTGGAGGCGCAGACGCTGGCCAACGTGTATCAGGCGATCGACGCGGGGCACGAGATCGTGCCGGTGCTGAACAAGATCGACCTGCCAGCCGCAGAACCCGACCGCGTGAAGGCGCAGATCGAGGATGTGATCGGTATCGACGCGCAGAATGCCATTCCGATTTCCGCGAAATCCGGCCTTGGAATACCGGAGGTGCTGGAAGCGATCGTGACCCGACTGCCAGCGCCGAAGGGCGACCGCGACGCGCCCCTGAAAGCGATGCTGGTCGATTCGTGGTATGACGCCTATCTGGGCGTCGTGGTCATGATCCGCGTCATGGACGGCGTGGTCCGCAAGGGTGACCGCGTGAAGATGATGCAGACCGGCGCCGTCTACGGCATCGACAAGCTGGCGGTCCTGAAACCGGCAATGGTGGACATCGCCGAATTGGGCCCGGGAGAGATCGGGGTCCTGACGGCATCGATCAAGCAGGTCCGCGACACCCGCGTGGGCGACACGATCACCACGGAACGCAAGGGCACCGATTCGGCGCTCCCGGGCTTCAAGCCCGCGCAGCCGGTGGTGTTCTGCGGGCTGTTCCCGGTCGATGCCAACGACTTCGAGGATTTGCGCGACGCGATCGAGAAGCTGGCACTGAACGACGCGAGTTTCAGCTACGAGATGGAAACCTCGGCAGCGCTCGGCTTCGGGTTCCGCTGCGGCTTCCTTGGCCTGCTGCATCTGGAGGTGATCCGCGACCGTCTGGAGCGCGAATACGACATGGATCTGATCACGACCGCGCCGTCGGTGGTGTTCAAGCTGCATATGAAAGACGGTGAGGTGCGCGATCTGCACAACCCCGCCGACATGCCCGACCTGACCTTTATCGACCATATCAAGGAGCCGCGCATCAAGGCCACGATCATGGTGCCGGACGAATATCTGGGCGACATCCTGAAGCTGTGCCAGGACCGCCGCGGCATCCAGCAGGACCTGTCCTATGCCGGCAGCCGCGCGATGGTCGTCTATGACCTGCCGCTGGCGGAGGTGGTGTTCGACTTTTACGACCGGTTGAAATCGGTGACGAAGGGCTATGCCTCTTTCGATTATCAGATCAGCGAATACCGCGAGGATTTCCTCGTGAAGATGTCGATCCTGGTGAATGACGAACCCGTGGATGCGCTGTCGATGATGGTGCACCGCGACCGGGCGGAGACGCGTGGACGGGTCATGGTGGAAAAGCTGAAAGAGCTGATCCCCCGCCACATGTTCAAGATCCCGATCCAGGCTGCCATCGGCGGTCGCGTGATCGCACGGGAAACACTTTCCGCGATGCGCAAGGACGTGACGGCAAAATGCTATGGCGGCGACGCCAGCCGGAAGCGCAAGCTTCTGGACAAGCAGAAGGCCGGCAAGAAGAAGATGCGTCAGTTCGGCAAGGTGGAAATTCCGCAGGAAGCCTTCATTAGCGCCCTCAAGATGGACAACTGATGCGGTGGGCTCTGGTCCTTCTGCTGGCCGCCTGCGCCTCGCCCTCACCCAAGTTCATGGGGGCGGAACGGCAGGCGATCAGTATCGGGGGCAGAGATTTCACACTGTATCGTCAAGGGCGGGACATCGAGATAATCCGCCATGGTTTTGCCTCCCCGGCGGAGCGGGCACAATTGTTGACGCTCATGCCCGCCGTTGTTCAGGCACAGACGGGATGCGCCGTGCTTCCAAGTTCGCTTACCGGGGATGCAGGGGTCATGCGCGCCCGGCTTCGCTGCTGATCATCGGCGTTTTGAATGCCGATGCCGCTGTCTGAACCGATGGCGGCCCCTCACCGGCCGGTCTTTTCCTTGAGTTCCTCGATGCGTTCGCTGGCCCCTGCCTTGGTAAGGGTCTCGTCGAACTCCTCCCCCGCTTCCTCCGACAGGGTCTTGAGATAGCTTGCCTGCGCGCCGGTCATCGCCTCATCGCCGGTAACCCAGTCCTGCGGGTCTTTTTCCGCATTTCCGGTCGGGTGGGATTTTGGATTCTCGGTCATTGGGACACTCCATGTTCCTGTTCCGTTCAACGGCGCAGATCTCTGAAGGTTCCCTGGGCACTCGCTTTTCAAAGATCCGCGTCCTGAACGCTGCGATCTTCAAACATCGTGGAAAAAGTGCCCCCGAAGGGGCAGCTTTTAAGTCTCAGCCTTGAAGGGTGCGGACGCCGATCCCCTCGCCCCGGGCCTGCATCGCGGCCACGGCAGCGATGGAACCGGCGGCGGTCGTGAAATACGGGATCTTCTGATACAGCGCGACGGACCGGATGTCGCGGCTGTCGGATACGGCTTGCGCGCCTTCGGTCGTGTTCATCACCAATGCGATGTCGTCGTTCTTCAGACGATCCACGATGTTCGGACGGCCTTCATAGACCTTGTTGACCCGCGTGGAGGCGATGCCCTGCGCGGTCAGCCAGCTGGCCGTGCCCTTCGTCGCCACAATCTCGAACCCTAGGGCGATCAGGCCGCGCGCGGCCTCGGCCAGTGCCTCGGTCTTGTCGGCATCCTTGACGGACAGGAACACGCGGCCCGTTTCCGGCAGGTGGACGCCCGCACCCATCTGAGCCTTCAGGAAGGCCAGCGCAAAGGTGCGGTCCCAGCCCATGACCTCACCAGTGGAACGCATTTCCGGCCCCAGCAGGGTGTCCACACCGGGGAAGCGGGCGAACGGCAGGACCGATTCCTTGACCGAGAACCACGGCGTGATCGGATCAGCTAAGGTCATCGCATCGGCCAGCGGCAGTGCGGTGTCGGGGCCGACGCCCGCAGGATAGGCCTCGCGCAAGGGGAAGGCGGACAACTTCTCGCCTGCCATCAGACGGGCCGCGATGGACGCGATCGCACTGTCGGTGGCCTTTGCAACGAAGGGCACGGTGCGGGATGCGCGGGGGTTCACCTCCAGCACATAGATCACCCCGTCCTTGATCGCGAACTGGGTGTTCATCAGGCCGACCACGTTCAGCGCCCGCGCCATGGCGACGGATTGGCGCTTCAACTCCTCGATGATCTCCGCGCTCAACGAGTGTGGCGGCAGGCAGCAGGCAGAGTCGCCCGAATGGACGCCGGCTTCCTCGATATGCTCCATGATGCCCGCGACATGCACGTTATGGCCGTCGGACAGGCAATCCACGTCCACCTCGATCGCGCCGGACAGGTAGCTGTCCAGCAGGACGGGGCTTTTGCCCGACACGGTCACGGCGCTGGTGATGTAGCGTTTCAGGTGGTCCATGTCCCGCACGATTTCCATCGCGCGGCCGCCCAGAACATAGGATGGGCGGATCACCAGCGGGAAGCCCACACGTTCGGCAATTTCGATCGCCTGTTCGTCGGTGGAGGCGATGCCGTTGATCGGCTGCTTCAGGCCCAGATCGTTCAGCAGTTGCTGGAACCGCTCGCGATCCTCGGCCAGATCGATGGCGTCGGGCGTGGTGCCAAGGATCGGGATGCCTTCATCCTTCAGCGCCTGTGCCAGTTTCAAGGGGGTCTGCCCGCCGAACTGGACGATCACGCCGTGCAAGGTGCCGTTCTCCTGCTCCACCCGCAGGATCTCCAGCACATGCTCCAGCGTCAGTGGTTCGAAATACAACCGGTCCGAGGTGTCGTAGTCCGTAGACACCGTCTCGGGGTTGCAGTTGATCATGATCGTCTCGTAGCCCGCAGCGGTCAGCGCATAGCACGCATGGCAGCAGCAATAGTCGAACTCGATCCCCTGACCGATCCGGTTGGGACCGCCACCAAGGATGACGACCTTCTTGGCATTGCTGGGACGCGCCTCATCCTCCACCTCGCCCATGACGGGTGATTCATAGGTGGAATACATGTAGGGGGTCTGCGCCTCGAACTCGGCGGCGCAGGTGTCGATGCGCTTGAAGACGGCGGTGACACCAAGGTTGCGGCGCGTCTTGCGGATTGCGGCTTCCGACTGCGCGGTCAGGCTGGCCAGCCGCGCATCGGTGAAACCATACATCTTCAGGCGGCGCAGACCCGCGGCGCTGGTGGGCAGACCGTTCGCGATGATCTTGGCTTCCTCGTCCATGATCTCGCGGATGCGGGACAGGAACCAGGGATCGAAGCTGGTGGCGGACTGGATCTCGTCATCCGACAGGCCGTGACGCATGGCCTGCGCGATCAGCAGGATCCGGTCGGGGGTCTGGGCGCTGATCGCCTTGATGATCGCGGACTTCTCGGGCGCGCCTTCGATCTTCATCTCGTCAAAACCGGACAGGCCGGTTTCAAGGGAGGCCAAGGCCTTCTGCATCGATTCGTGGAAGGTCCGGCCGATGGCCATGACCTCGCCCACGGACTTCATGGCAGTGGTCAATTCAGGCTTCGATCCGGGAAACTTCTCGAATGCGAAACGGGGGATCTTCACGACGACGTAATCTATGGACGGCTCGAACGACGCAGGCGTCACCTTGGTGATGTCGTTGTCCAGCTCGTCCAGCGTGTAGCCCACGGCCAGCTTTGCCGCGATCTTGGCGATGGGGAAGCCCGTGGCTTTCGACGCCAGCGCGGAGGAGCGTGACACGCGCGGGTTCATCTCGATCACGACCATGCGGCCATCGGCAGGGTTTATCGCCCATTGGACGTTGGAACCACCGGTCTCCACCCCGATCTCGCGCAGCACGGCGATCGATCCGTTGCGCATCGCCTGATATTCACGGTCGGTCAGGGTCAGGGCAGGGGCCACGGTGATGCTGTCGCCGGTATGGACGCCCATCGGGTCCACATTCTCGATCGCGCAGACGATGATGGCGTTGTCGGCGGTGTCGCGGACGACCTCCATCTCGAACTCTTTCCAGCCCAGCAGCGATTCATCGACAAGGATCTGCGCCATGGGCGAGGCATCAAGGCCGGAGCGGCAGATGCGTTCGTAATCGTCGCGGTTATAGGCGACGCCGCCGCCGGTCCCGCCCAGCGTGAAGGCGGGACGGATGATGGCGGGAAGGCCGATATCCTCGATCGCGGCCATGGCTTCGGCCACGCCCGCGTTGATGTCATACTTGCCGTTGGGCAGTTTCGGGGCGGCGACGATGGTAGCCTTGGGGTTCTCGATCCCCAGACGGTCCATCGCCTCGCGGAACAGCTTACGGTCTTCGGCCATTTCGATGGCTTCGCGCTTGGCGCCGATCAGCTCCACGCCGAACTTTTCCAGCACGCCCATGTCGGCCAGGGCCAGCGCGGTGTTCAGGCCGGTCTGTCCACCCATCGTCGGCAGCAGGGCGTCGGGACGCTCCGCCTCGATGATCTTGGCGACGACTTCGGGGGTGATGGGTTCGATGTAGGTGGCGTCGGCCAGCTGCGGATCGGTCATGATCGTCGCGGGGTTGGAGTTCACGAGGATGACCCGATACCCTTCCTCGCGCAGGGCCTTGCAAGCCTGTGCGCCGGAATAGTCGAACTCGCACGCCTGACCGATGACGATGGGGCCCGCGCCGATGATCATGATGGAGGTGATATCGGTTCTTTTCGGCATGTCTGACCCCATGTGGCTGCCCCCGTCCCGTTCGGGATAGGTCGGGTTCGGAAGGCAGAGAATATGCAAATTGACGCGGTTTATAGTGATGCGCAGGGGCGGTGCAACCCTGATCGCACTTCCGCGTCAACTTCCTGCAGACACGGTGGCCGTCGGGGGCACCGCATCCACGCCTGATGCCATCGATCCGCAAGGTCCAGTGGCCACCAAGCCCGGTCCGACAGTCAATCGCAGCCCGTGTCCGACATGCGTCCTCCGGAGGATATCCTAGCGGCCACGGCTGCAGGCTTTCCTGCCATGTTCCCTGTTCCAGCCACCATGCCGGCATCCGCCTGAAGTTGTCTGGCTGCCTGTGTGTGCACCTTCCTGCGGGTGGGCTGGCCCTTCAGCCACACCCGACTGTTCGTCCCGATAGTGGACGGTCCACCACGGGGCTGCCGTCATCGGTCACCTTGGGGCGCAATGCCGGTGATGGCCGCCCACCGGTTTTACACCCGCCGTCAGTATTTCGACGGCACGTACAATTCCGGCGGCAGGACCTTGCGCTCGTAATCGGGATTGAACACCCTCTCCGGCAAGCTGATGTCCTCGGTGGGCACATCCTCATAGGGGAACAGCGTCAGCAGGTGGTCGATGCAGTTCAGGCGGGCACGTTTCTTGTCGTTGCCTTCCACGATATACCACGGTGCCTCCGGAATGTTCGTGCGGGCGAACATCTGCTCCTTGGCTTTGGTATACCGCTCCCACCGGACGCGGGATTCCAGATCCATCGGCGACAGTTTCCACTGTTTCATCGGATCGTGGATACGCATGAGGAAGCGCATCTGCTGTTCCTCGTCCGTGATGGAGAACCAGTATTTCACCACCTTGATGCCGGACCGGACCAGCATCCGCTCGAATTCCGGAACATCGTCGAAGAACTGCTCGACCTGATCCTCGTTGGCAAAACCCATCACGCGTTCGACCCCGGCGCGGTTGTACCAGCTGCGGTCGAACAGCACGATTTCCCCGCCTGCAGGCAGATGGGGGACATAGCGCTGGAAATACCACTGCGTCTTTTCGCGATCGGACGGGGCGGGCAGGGCGACCGTGCGCACGATGCGCGGGTTCAGACGTTGGGTGATGCGCTTGATGACGCCACCCTTGCCTGCGGAATCCCGACCCTCGAAAAGGACGACGACCTTTTCATTGTGATACTGCACCCAGCTTTGCAGGCGGATCAGTTCGGATTGAAGATGGATCAGGCTGCGGAAGTAGTCGCCCCGGTCGATCCCTGCAGGATGCGCCTTGTCGTAGATGCGGGCGATCTCGCGCGACAGCTGGGCATCCTCCAGCTCCAGCTCGTAATCCTCGTCCAGCGTATCGGCCAACTCGGCCTCCAGCCAGTCACGGGCAGGCCAGTCGCGGGCGGGGATTTCGGTCATGGTCGTGCTCCTTCAAGGTCGCGAACTTGGAACATAGGAATGTGACACTGCCTTGACGACTTGACACCACGTCGCAGGCAGTGTTCCTCCGACCCGAACCAAAGCCCGTGGAAAGGGGAGCGTGATGCACGCCTATCGCAGCCATACCTGTGCCGATCTGAACACCGCAAATGTCGGCAACGACGTGCGCCTGTCGGGTTGGGTGCATCGCGTGCGCGACCACGGGGGCGTGCTGTTCATCGACCTTCGCGACCATTACGGCATCACGCAAGTCATCTGCGACAGCGACAGCGCCGCATTCGCCGACCTTGAAAAGGTCCGCGCCGAATGGGTGATCCGCATCGATGGTGGCGTGAAGGCGCGCGACGCCAGCCTTGTGAACCCCAAGCTGCCGACGGGGGAGATCGAGGTCTATGCCCGCAGCGTCACCGTTCTGGGCGAGGCTGCCGAACTGCCGATGCCTGTGTTCGGAGAGGTGGACTACCCCGAGGAGACTCGCCTCACCTACCGTTTTCTGGATCTGCGCCGTGAAAAGCTGCACCGCAACATGATGATGCGGTCGAACGTGGTGCGGTCGATCCGCAACCGGATGTGGGATCAGGGCTTCAACGAATTTCAGACGCCGATCATCACCGCATCCAGCCCCGAAGGCGCGCGCGACTTCCTGGTGCCGTCGCGGCTGCATCCGGGCAAGTTCTATGCGCTGCCGCAGGCTCCGCAGCAGTTCAAGCAGCTGATCATGGTGGCGGGCTTTGACCGCTACTTCCAGATCGCGCCCTGCTTTCGCGACGAAGATCCGCGCGCCGACCGCAGCCCGACCGATTTCTACCAGCTCGACATCGAGATGTCGTTCGTGGAGCAGCAGGACGTGTTCGACACGGTCCAGCCGGTGATCCAGGGCCTGTTCGAAGAATTCGCGCCGACAAAGCGCGTCGATGCCGACTGGCCCAAGATCGCCTATCGCGACGCGCTGGCATGGTATGGCTCCGACAAGCCGGACCTGCGCAACCCGATCAGGATGCAGGTCGTGTCCGAACATTTCGCAGGCTCCGGCTTTGCGATCTTCGCCAAGTTGCTGGAGCAGGAGGGCACGGAGATCCGCGCCATTCCCGCGCCCAAAGGCGGCAGCCGCAAGTTCTGCGACCGGATGAACGCGTTCGCGCAGCAGCAGGGCCTGCCGGGCATGGGCTACATCTTCTGGCGCAAGGCCGAGGATGGGTCAATGGAAGCCGCGGGGCCCCTGGCCAAGAACATCGGGCCGGAGCGGACGGAGGCGATCCGCCAGCAGCTGGATCTGGCCGAGGGCGACGCCGCCTTCTTCCTCGGCGGCAAGCCCGATGCGTTCGAGGCTGTCGCGGGACGCGCCCGCAACGTCATCGGGGAAGAGTTGGGCCTGACGGAAAAGGACTGCTTCCGTTTCGCGTGGATCGTCGATTTCCCGATGTACGAGAAGACGGACGACGGCAAGATCGACTTCAGCCACAACCCCTTCTCCATGCCGCAGGGCGGAATGGAGGCGCTGCAGGGCGATCCGCTGGCGGTCCATGCCTACCAGTACGACCTCGCCTGCAACGGCTATGAGCTGATCTCCGGCGGCATCCGCAACCACAAGCCGGAAATCATGTTCAAGGCGTTCGAGTTGGCGGGCTATCCGAACTCCGAGGTGGAGAAGCGTTTCGGCGGCATGGTCAAGGCATTCAAGTACGGCGCACCGCCCCACGGCGGTTGTGCGGCAGGCATCGACCGGATCGTCATGCTGCTGGCCGACGAGCCGAACATCCGGGAGGTCATCATGTTCCCGATGAACCAGCGTGCCGAGGACATGCTGATGAACGCCCCATCGGAAGCCACGAACGAACAGCTTCGCGATCTGAGCTTGCGAGTCATTCCGAAGGAGTGAGGCACCGCCCGCCCTTCATGCAGGCAAGCGTGTATTCCTGAGGATAATTTCTGCGAAGGGGCGGGTAAGCAGTCCCTTCGCGAACCGCTTGAACATCTGAAGATCGATCCCGTCACGAACGGGCCAATTGAAGCTGATCATGGGCGGGGCACGAATGCCCCGCATCTCCTGCCTTGGCCAGACGCTATGCCGCGCGGTTCAAACGCTGATAGATGTGCGTGAACGTGGCCACCCCCAGAACGGGAACGATCAGGTTCAGGATCGGGATCGACAGGGGGGCTGCCATCAACGCGCCCGCCAGCCAGATACGGCCGATATGGGCCTTGCGTAACCGCTTCGCCTCGGCCCGACCCACCCGCCGCATGGCGACCAGCGTGAAATATTCCCGCCCCAGCAGATATCCGTTCACCGTAATGAACAGGACCGGTGCCAGCGGTCCCGCAAAGACATAGGCGGCGAGCATCAGCACGTTTGCAAAGATCAGCAGCACGAAGGCGGATGCCGCCTCCCGCACCTGTTCGGCGATGGGCATGGGCAAAGCGGGCGGCAGGGCGGGATAGTGCTTGTCCTCCACCGCGGCCGCGACCTCCTCCAGAAAGAAGCCCATGACGGCGGAGGCGACGGGCACCATCAGGAAGATGGAGGCGACCAGCATCACCAGCAGCCCGCCCGCGCCCGCCACCCAGTCCAGCCCGCCGATGGGGCCGATCCAAGGCAGGGTCACCGTATCCGGCACCAGCCATTCGAGACCCCACAAGGCAAGGACCGTCACCGCGATCAGCATCAGGATCGTCAGCCCGACCCCCCGCAGCATCACGCCACGGAAACGACGGTCCGGTGCCTGCATCAGGGCCTTCAGGAACGACGCGAGGATCATGCGCTCATCCACGTGGTGATGGCGGACACGTCCGGGCGCGGCCTTTCGGCGGGCGCGGCACCTTGCGTCCCGATATGCACGATCCCCGCGATCCATTCCGCGGCATCAAGATCCAACCCGTCGGCAAAGCCCCGGTCATGCGACACCCAGCCCGTGATCCAGCTTGCGCCCCAGCCTTCGGCCAGCGCCGCGTTCAGAAGCGAAAGGCAAACGGCCCCTGCCGACAAAGTCTGTTCGATCTGCGGTATCTTGTCGGAAGGTTTGGGACTGGCGACCACGATCACCGCCAGATGGCCCCGATCGAACTGACCGCGACCCTTGGCACGCTTTTCTTCGTCCAGATCCAATGCCGTGGCCCGGGCATCCGCCAATGCGGCCAGTCGTGGCATCGCATCCGGCCCGACGACGATGAAGCGCCACGGCACCAGCATCCCGTGATCCGGGGTGCGTGCGGCCGTGTCCAGCAGCGGCAGAAGTTCGTCACGCGACGGCACGGGCAGGGTCAGCGCCTTGGCGGGATGGGACCGGCGGGTCCGCAGGAAAGCCGTCGCGGCGGGATCTGGGTTCGGCATCGTCATCTCCTTCGATTGCCCGAAGGTTTGGGATGCGCGCCCTTCGGGGTCAAGTCACTCGTGGCACAGATAGACGGCACCGCCCACGGCCACCACGCTGACCGCTGCCGCCGCCAGCCCGATGGGCGTCGCAAGCGCCGCACCGGCGGTGGTGGAGGCACCGGCGATGGTCTGCTGCACCGCAGCCCCTGCGCCCGACAGCACGACAGCCCCGCCCGGACGCGTCACGGCCTGCACGCCATGGACCACGCCCTCGCTTCCCGCTGGCGCGTCGGCAAGACCCGCCACGGCCATCGAGCTTTGGACGGATGTGTTCACACGTTCGCAGAACCCCCGGCGCGGTGTGCGGCAGCGCAGATAGGCGTCGCGCGCACCTTCGGCATAACCGGCATATGTGCTGCCTTCCTTTTCCCATTGCAGGCAGAAGGGCTGACGCTGATCGTCCGTCAGATCCGGCGTCAGGTGGCGCAGCGTGACATAGGACGGGCAGTCGATTTCGCCCCCGACGCCCAGCCATGCCTCGCGGCGGGTCTGGTTCGCGCCGACCTGTTCGTCATCCGGTTCATAGAACAGACTGACGCGCTGCCCACCGACGGATGTCGTGCAGCTTTGCGCCTCGGCGAGGGCGGAGACGGGAATCAGGAACAGCAGGAATGCGAGGATGCGGATCATGTGTGCACCGATACCGCCTGAACCCATGCTTCGCAATTCAGGACTTCGTCATCCGGTAGCTTCCCTCGGGCAGGTTCAGGGCCGCTGCAAGATCGCGCGCCTGGGTGATCGACAACGCGATGCGCACCGGCTCCCCCGTGATGCGGTCCAGCTGCTCGATCGTGATCTGGTCCTCGAAGGCATGGATTGTGACATCCTCCTCCAGATCGGGCCGACCTTCGTCGATCAGGGTTATGACGGTCGCGTCGAAATCGTGTTCGATGGTAAACATGGGCAAAGCCTAGGGCGACATCGGTCGACGAGCCACAGGAATTTCCCACCTTTGGCATTTTTTCCGCGATGGTGCAGAATATATATCCTGTCGATGCGTGAAGGAGAGATCGCGATGAAGAAACTGGGTCTGCTGGCCATGTTGGTTGCATTGGCCGCCTGCGAGCCTCTTCCCCCTAACGGAATGCCCCCCGTCGTGGTCCAGCCCGGTGCCACGCAGCCGGTGGCGGCCGGACCGAAATTGTCGCCCGCTGCCGCGCGTGCTGCCTTTTCCGCCGCGCAGTCGCGGGTGGAACCCGTGGCGGAAAGCATCTGCCGTCAACGCACGAGGGGCGCAAATTGCGACTTCCTCATCTCCATCGACACGACACAGGGGAATATCGCGAACGCCTACCAGTCGCGCGACGCGCAGGGACGCCCGATCATTCGCTTTACCACGGCGCTGGTGAACGACGCCCGCAACGTGGACGAGCTGGCCTTCGTTCTGGGTCACGAGGCGGCACACCACATCCTCGGCCATCTGGACCAGCAGGCGCAGACGGCGCAGATGGGGGCATTGCTGGGCGGTCTTGCAGCCTCCATCGGGGGGCTGGATCCGGATGCGCTGACCAATGTGGGCGCGGGTCTGGGCGGGCGGGTCTATTCCAAGAACCACGAATTGCAGGCCGACGACCTGGGCACAGAAATCGCGATCCGCGCCGGCTACGATCCGGTGAAGGGTCTGGGCTTCTTCCAGCGGATGCCCGATCCGGGCGACCGGTTCCTCGGCTCCCACCCTGCCAACACCGCCCGCGTCGCCGTGGTGCGGCAGCGGGCGGCGCAGATGGGTTACAACTTCTAACGCCAGGGCAGGGCGTCGGGCGCATGTCGTCCCGCCCTGTCCGCCACTGCGGCCAGCACCAGCACCAATACCAGTGATATGACAGACAACGCGGCGGCATCCGTCGAATTGCCTTCGTACTGCAACGAGAAGATCATGACTCCCACCGTCTCCGACCCCGACGACCAGAGGAGCGAGGATAGCGTCAGCTCGTTTATCGCCGTCATCACGACCAGAACCGCACCGGCCATCGCGGCGGGTGTGACCATCGGCGCGAAGATCAGCAAGATCCGCGCCCATGCGGGGGCGGCAAAAATGCGCGCCGCTTCGTCCAGTGCGGGTTCGGCCTGCGTGGCGGTGGCGGCGACAGGGCGCAGCACCAGCGGCAGGAACCGCGCCAGATAGGCGACCAGCAGGATCATGGGCGTGCCATAGATCGACCCCACCACGGGCAGCGGCGGCAGGAACACGAGGATCATCGCCAGCGCCAGCACGGTTCCCGGCACGACGAAGGGCAGGTCGGCCAGCAGATCCAGCACACGCATCGACCGCAGCTTTGCAATCTGCGCCAGCCATACGAACGGAATGGCCACCAGAACCGACATCGCGGCGGCGGCGAAGGACAGCCAGACCGAATTGAACAAGGCCCGCCGGATGGTTCCGCTGTCGAGCGTTTCCAGGAAGTTTGCCAGCGTGACGCTTGAGGGCGACAGCCGGACGCCCAGGGCAGGCGACAGGGCGGTGGCCAGCAGGGCAAGGATTGGCAGGATCATCGCGATGGTCAGGACCAGCCAGATCGTCCCCTCGATCCAAGGACGGGCGGCTCCGGCGTCGAACCGTGCGAAGGGATGGCCGCCCGGCACGGGAACGGCCAGACGCATCACAAGATACCGTAGCGCCAGCGCGACGCCCGCCATCGCGACAAGGATCAGTGCCAGCACGGCGACCTGACCCATGACGGACGGCCCGAACCCGTTCAGCCGTTGATAGATCAGCGTCGTGAGCATCGAAAAACGGCCCGGTATGCCCAGCAGCGCCGGCACCCCGAAATTGCCGATTGCGGCGGCAAAGGCCAACGTGCCGCCCGCCGCGACGGCCGGCGCGCACAGCGGCAGGATCACCCGCAGCATGATCGATCCGTTGCGCGCGCCCGCGATGCGCGCCGCCTCCACCAGATCGTTCGGCACCGCCGCCAGCGCGGCACGGGTGGCGATGAAGACCAGCGGCATATGCTCGATCCCCATCAGCAGCGCGATGCCGCCGCCGGAATAGAGCGGGTTCGCCCCTTCCGGTGCCAGACCCAGCGGACCGAGGATGGGGGACGAACTGCCGAACAGCTCTATCCATGCAAGCGCCATGATCTGCGACGGGACCAGCAGCGGGGACAGAATCAGGAAGGTCATCGCCACGCGACCGCGCAGGGACAGGCAACCCACCAGCAGCGCCAAGGCCACACCGGCCACGACGGAGATCGCAACCGATCCGCCCGAAGCCGTCAGCGTGTTCCAGAAGGCGCGGGCGGTGGCACGGCTGTCCAGCGTGTCGCGCATCAGTCCAAGGGTCTGCCCTTCCTCCCCCGCTGCGAAGGCGGTCACGAACAGGCGGGCCAGCGGCCACAGCCCGATCACCACCACGTAAGCGACGATCAGGGCGGCCAGCAGATGCCGGCCCCCCCGCAATGTCGGGCGATGCCCCGTGTCAGCCGCCGAAAAGATCGGAGAACTCCTGCTTCATCGCAATGTCTTCTTGCAGCATCACCGCCGGATCGGCCGTCATGATGGTCAGCGTCTTCGGATCGGGATAGCCTTCGGGTTGCGTCACGCCATCAAGGATCGGGAAATATCCCTGTGAAACGGATTGTTCCTGCGCGGCACGGCCAAGCTGCCAGTCGACGAACACCTTCGCCGCCTCGATATTGTCGCTGTCCTTCAGGATCGCGACAGGCTGCGTGATGGTGGACACGCCCTCATCCGGGAAGACGAAATCGACGGGCGATCCATTCTTCTTGGCGTTCATCGCCATGTAGTCGACGATGATGCCATAGGACTTCTCGCCCCGCGCCACGGCTTCCAGAACCGTGCCGTTGCCCTGGCCCGCGACGGCGCCGTTATCGGCCAGCGTCTCGTAGTATTCCCAGCCGAGGCCTTCCTGCTGCACCATCGTGCCGACATGGATCACCGCCGCCCCGGAATAGAGGGGGGACGGCATGATCGTTCGGGCCGCAGCTTCGGGCACCTCCAGATCGTGCCAGCTGGTCGGGGGTGTCGTCACCTTTTCGGTGTTGTAGATGATTCCCGTGGTCAGCAGCTTCGTGCCGAAGAAGGTCTGGTCGGGATCGATCAGCGCGGCAGGCACGCCATCCGTTGCAGCATCGGCGTAGGCGAACAGGCGGTCGTCGTTCTTCAGCTGCGTCATCGCCACGGCATCGGCGATCAGCATGACATCGGCGGGGGTGGAGCCTGCGGCGAATTCGGCCTGCAGCTTCGACATCAGCTCCGTGGTGCCGGAGCGGAACACCTCGACCGTGATTTCGGGGTGGTCTTTGGTGAACGCCTCGATCACCGCGTTCATCTGGTCGGTCGGCTGCGAGGTGTAGACCGTCATGGTGCCGGATGCCTGTGCAAAGGCCGCACCGGCAAGCGCCGTCGCGCCAAGAAGACCAAGGGTAAGGGTGCGAAGCATCATCAAGTCCTGTTACAGGTAGGGTTCGCGCGCTTCTACGTCCGCAATGCGACCCTTTGGTGACAAAAGCCGGTTTTCCCATCCATCGGCTGTCATTTCCCACCGGGAAACCTCGCCATTGGTGGGTCTTCGGAACGGAGCAGCCGACAGGGCCGCATGGATTTCCCGCGCGGTGCCGGAATGTGCGACGATCAGGGCGGGAAAAGGCCCGATGACCGCAGCCATGGCGGAACGGATGCGGTCGCGGAAGGTGTCCGGCCCTTCGCCGCCGTCGGGCGTTGCATCGCGGATCAGGACGCTGCGGGGCTGGCCTTCCCACGCACCCCAGTTGCGTTCCTGCAGGTCGGGCAGCAGATGCACCGCCAACCCCTTGCCACGGGCAATGACGGCGGCGGTTTCCTGCGCCCGACGCAAAGGGGAACACCAGATGGAGGCGACGGTCACGTCGCGCAGGACCAATGCCGCCGCATCTGCCTGTTCAAGCCCCGTGCCGGTCAGCGGCAGGTCGGTGGCACCGCCGATGGTTCCGGCGGCATTCGATCCGGTCTGACCATGACGCAGGAACAGGAAGGGTTGGCGCAGCAGGGGGATCATGCGGGCAACGTCTCGGCCGTGTGGGGCATCGCCTTGCCGTCACGTGGCAGCAGCCATGCGGATCGTATCCGGATGGCCACGCGACTTCCCAAGGCCACAGCGGCAGGATGCGGAACGTCCAGCAAGTCGTCCCCCATGTCGTCGGGCAGGATCGACAGCATGTGCATCCCGTTTTCCATCCGCCGGTCCACGACGCGCCCTGTCAGCGGCCCGCTTTCGGCCAGTGACAGATCGCGCGGGCGCAGGCACAGCCATGCAGGGCCGTGGGCCACCGCACCCGGCAGGCGAACGGACCCGCCCGGAAGATGCGTCAAACCATCGCTCACCTGAACGGGCAGCGTGCGTCCGTGGCCCACGAAACGTGCGACCATCGGGCTGGCGGGGCGATCGAACAATCCCTCGGGGGTGTCCAGCTGTTCCAGCCGACCCGCGTTCATCACGCCCACATGGGTGGCCACGGCCATCGCCTCGTTCTGGTCATGCGTGACGAAAACGAAGGTCGCGCCGGTTTCGGCATGGATGCGTCGGAATTCGGCCAGCATGGATTGGCGCAAATGGGCGTCGAGGTTCGCCAGCGGTTCATCCAGCAGGATCAGCGCGGGTCTGACGGCAAGGCTGCGGGCAAGGGCCACTCGCTGGCGCTGGCCACCCGACAGCTCGTGCGGCTTTCGGTCGGCAAGGTGGGACAGGCCCACGACCTCCAGCGCCTCGGCCACGCGACGCGCGCGGTCGGGGGTGCGCTGCATCCGCAATCCAAAGGCAACGTTCGCGGCCACAGTCATGTGCGGCCACAGGGCATAGGACTGGAACACCATCCCAAGGCCACGGGCACCGGGCTCGACGAAGGTTGCACCCTCCGCCACCGTGCGCGTGCCGATCACGATGCGACCTGCGTCCGGACGCTCCAACCCCGCCAGAAGGCGAAGGAGCGTGGTCTTGCCGCAGCCGGACGGACCCAGCAATGCAAAGAACGCGCCCGTGGGAATGTGAAAAGATACCGCGTCCACGGCGGTGGTTGCCCCGAAACGGAGCGTGACATCTTTGAAATCAATCTCGGCCATGCACGGCCTTTAGTTGCATGAGGTGACAGGAATGTGACGGTCAGATCGGAAGATAGTGCACGATATCGCCTGCGTCCCGTGCGGGATCGCCGTCGGGGCGGATCAGCAGGGCGTTCGCTTCCGTCAATCGCATCAGCAGGGCCGAGTCCTGTTCGGCGAACGGAGTGATGCCGTCAGGCCCGACAAAGGCCCGCATGTAATGTGTGCGTGGCCCGTTTGCAGGAACCGAGGCGGCAAGCCGGGCCTGCAGGGACAGGGGTTCGCCCTTCTGCCCCGTCATCGCCCGCAGCATCGGCAGCAGGAACAGATGCGCGCAGACATAGGACGACACCGGATTGCCCGGCAGGCCCAACATCGGCATGTCGCCCAGTCGTCCGGCCATCAGCGGTTTTCCGGGGCGCATGGCGATCTTGTGGAAGGACAGCGCCATCCCGAGTTCCTGCGCGACTGTGCCCACAAGATCATGATCCCCGACCGAGGCGCCGCCGATGGTCACGATCAGGTCCGCACCCTCGGCCAGCGCGAAGGTGGCCCGCAGGCTGTCGATATCGTCCTTCGCGATCGGCAGAATGCGGCCACGTCCGCCCGCCTCCTCCACCAATGCCTTCAGCATGAACGCGTTGGAGGAGGGGATCTGGTTGTCCCGCATCGGCGTGCCGGGCAAGGCAAGCTCGTCCCCTGTGGACAGGATGGCGACCACGGGGCGGCGGAACACCTCTACCTGGTCGACATCCATCGCGGCCAGAAGGCCCAGATCGGCGGGTTTGAGTCGGCGGGAGGCGAATGTCTGCCCTGCCGCAAAATCCTGACCGCGCTTGCGGATGTTGAACCCGCTGGACGGAAGGGTGACAGTGATCCGGTCGCCGTCCCGCATGGTGTTTTCCTGAATGACCACGCGGTCCGCCCCCGCAGGCACCGGCGCGCCGGTGGAGATGCGGACAGCCTCCCCCACACCCACGATGCCGTCAAAGCCTTGTCCGGCGCGGGATTCGCCTGTCAGCCGCAGCGTCCGGCCCATGACGTCGCCCTGCACGGCATACCCGTCCATGGCCGAGGCATCGAAGGGCGGCTGATCGCGCCGCGCACTGGCAGGTCCCGCCATCACGCGCCCCGCAGCCTGCGCCAGCGGAACGATTTCGGTCGGCAGCGGCCGCGACAGGTCCAGCACCATCGCAAGGGCTTGGGAGACGGAGATCATGCCTCGTACCGTCCGGATTTTCCGCCATCCTTCAGGGTGACGCGGATGCCGCCAATCTCCATCGACTTTTCGGCCGCCTTCAGCATGTCGTAGACGGTCAGCGCCGCGACGGAAACGGCGGTCAGCGCCTCCATCTCCACCCCCGTCTGGCCGGTGGTCCTGACGGTGGCGGTGATGCGGACGCCCGGAAGGTCGGGATCGGCGGCCAGATCCAGGGCCACCTTTGTGATGGGCAGAGGATGGCACAGCGGAATCAGGTCGGAGGTCTTCTTGGCCCCCATGATCCCCGCCAGTCGCGCCACAGCCAGCACGTCGCCCTTCTTGGCCTGACCCTGAACGACCATTGCCAGCGTCGCAGGTTCCATCCGAACGAAGCCTTCGGCGGTGGCGATGCGGGAGGTCACCGCCTTGTCGGAAACATCAACCATGTGGGCATCGCCCTTACCGTCGAAATGGGTCAGCATCACGCCTCCATCAGCGCGCGGGTGGCAGCAGTCACGTCCTGCTGGCGCATGAGACTTTCCCCAATCAGGAAGGCTCGGGCACCCGCTTCTGCCATTTCGGCAATGTCCTGACGGGTGAAGATGCCGCTTTCCGTAACGATCATCCGGTCCGAAGGCACGCGTTTTGCAAGTTCGCGCGTGGTGTCCAGAGTGACCTCGAACGTCTTGAGATTGCGGTTGTTTATGCCGATCATCGGGGATTTGAGACGCAGCGCGCGATCAAGTTCCGCGCCGTCATGCACCTCTATCAGCGCGTCCATGCCCCATTGGGTGGCCGCAGCCTCCAGCTCCTCCGCCTGCGCGTCGGACACGGAGGCCATGATGATCAGGATGCAGTCGGCCTTCAGCGCCCGCGCCTCCGCCACCTGATAGGTGTCATACATGAAATCCTTCCGCAGGCAGGGCAAGGACACGGCATCGCGGGCGGCCGTAAGGAAGCTGTCGTCGCCCTGAAAGCTGGGGCCGTCGGTCAGCACGGACAGGCAGGTGGCGCCACCTGCCTCATAAGCAAGGGCAAGGGCTGGCGGATCGAAATCGGGACGGATCAGGCCCTTGGAAGGGCTGGCCTTCTTGATTTCCGCGATCAGGCCATGGCGGGGGGCGTTGGCCAATGCGCGATGAAAGCCGCGTGGGGCGGGCGCTTCCTTGGCGGCAGCCTCCACCTCCGACAGGGGGCGGGCCGTCTTGCACGCGGCGATATGATCCAGCTTGTAGGCCTTGATGCGGTCCAGGACGTTCATGCGGTCACCTCGTTCGTCATGCGCGACAGGGCGCTGAGTTTCGCGCGGGCGTCACCGCGGTCGATGCTTTGGCGGGCGATCTCCACCCCCTCGGGCAGTGTCGTCGCACGGTCCGCGACGATCAGGGCCGCGGCGGAATTCAGCAGGACGGCATCGCGGTAGGCCCCCGTTTCACCGTCCAGCAGGGCGCGCAATGCGCGGGCATTGTCTTCGGGGGCACCGCCGACGATCGCCTCGAACGGATGGACGGGCAGACCTGCATCTTCGGCACTGACCTCGAATTCGCGTATCGTGCCGTTTTCCAGCGCGGCAACGTTGGACGGGGCGGAGATTGCAAGTTCGTCCGTGCCGTCACCGCCATGCACCAGCCACGCCTTTTCTGACCCCAGAAGCTGCAACACCTCCGCCATGGGGCGGATCAGGTCGGCGGAATAGGCCCCCGTCAATTGCCGGGTCACCCCTGCAGGGTTCGTCAGCGGCCCGAGGATGTTGAACAGTGTCCGCGTCCCCAACTCGATCCGGACGGGCATGACGTGGCGGGTGGCGGGATGGTGCATCGGGGCCATCATGAAGCCGATCCCGATCTCGCGCAGGCACGCCTCCACCACGGGGGCGCCGACCATCACGTTCAGGCCAAGCGCCGTCAGCGCGTCGGAGGCCCCGGATTTCGACGACAGGTTGCGGTTGCCGTGTTTCGCCACGGGCACGCCCGCACCAGCCACAACGAACGCGGTCGCGGTGGAGATGTTGAGCGTGCCCTTACCGTCACCGCCCGTGCCGACAATGTCCATCGCACCCGCAGGGGCGCGGACGGGCACGCATTTGCCGCGCATCGCGGCGGCGGCGGCTGCGTATTCCTCCACCGTTTCGCCGCGCGTGCGGAGGGCCATCAGAAAGCCGCCCATCTGGGCGGGCGTCGCCTCGCCCGCGAACAGGGCGGCGAAGGCGGCATCGGCCTCGGCCCGCGTCAGGGGGCGGGTGGCGGCAATGCCGATCAGCGGTTTCAGGACACTCATGCTGTCAGGGGGACCTTCGTGCCTTCGAGGAAATTGCGCATCATGCGATGACCGTGTTCGGAGGCGATGCTTTCGGGGTGGAACTGCACGCCCTCGATCGGCAGGTTGCGGTGTTTCAGCCCCATGATCGTGCCGTCTTCCAGCCACGCCGTGACCTCCAGACAGTCGGGCAGCGTTTCGCGCTCCACGATCAGGGAGTGGTAGCGGGTGGCCTGGAACGGGTTGGGCAGGTCACGGAACATGCCGGTATCGGCGTGGTGCATGGTGCCCATCTTGCCATGCACGATTTCGTGGCAGCGGATCACGCGACCGCCAAAGGCCTGCCCGATGGTCTGGTGGCCAAGGCAGACGCCAAGAAGCGGGGTGCGCGTTTCGGCGGCGCCTTGGGTCAGGGCAAGGCAGATGCCCGCTTGCGCCGGATCACAGGGGCCAGGCGACAGCACAATGGCGGCGGGGTTCAACGCCATAGCGGCCTGAACGTCCAGCGCGTCGTTGCGTTTCACGACGACATCGGCCCCCAGCTCCCCCAGGTAATGGACGAGGTTGTATGTGAAACTGTCGTAGTTATCGATAAGTAGCAGCATTGGCGGACCGTCATAATAGGGGTGAACCGCGTCCGCGGTCGGGCTATACATGACCCCGGCGGCATAGGGGCGTCAAGGGCAGCAGGGGACGATGATGGCGCGCGGGATCTTTTCGGGCTTCGTATGCGGGGCGTGCATGGGGGTGGCCACGCTGGCTGTCTGGTCGCAGATGGTGCCGATGACCCCCGGACCCGCACCGCTGGTGCCGACTGACTCGCCCGCCCATGGCTTTGCTCCGGATGTCGGGCGATCCGTGCCCGACATGCCGCTGCAACAGGCCGCGCCCTAGTTGCGCTTGCCGGAAAACAGGCCCGCATCCTCGGCCGCGCGACGCAGGGCCTGCGCCTTGTTGACGGTTTCCTGATATTCGCTTTCCGGATCGCTGTCGAAGACGATGCCCGCACCCGACTGGATGTGCAGCATTTCGTCCTTCAGGACCGCCGTGCGCAGGGCGATGCAGAAGTCCATTTCCCCGTTCGCCGCGAAATAGCCGACACCACCGCCATAGACACCGCGTTTCGACGGTTCCAGTTCGTCGATGATTTCCATCGCGCGAACTTTGGGGGCGCCGGACACGGTGCCTGCGGGAAGGCCCGCCAGCAGGGCCGACAACGCATCCTCGCCATCCGCCAGTTCGCCCACCACGTTCGACACGATGTGCATGACGTGGGAATAGCGTTCGATGATGAACTTCTCCGTCGGTTTCACGGTCCCGATCTTTGCCACGCGGCCCACGTCGTTGCGGCCCAGATCCAGCAGCATCAGATGTTCGGCCAGTTCCTTCGGGTCGGCCAGCAGGTCGTCGGCCAGGGCCTGATCCTCGGCGGGTGTCACACCGCGTTTGCGGGTGCCCGCGACAGGACGGATCGTCACCTCTCCATCGCGCAGACGCACGAGTATTTCGGGGCTGGCCCCGATGATCTGGAAATCGCCGTGGTTGAAGAAGAACATGAACGGCGACGGATTGGTGCGCCGCAAGCTGCGATACAGCGCGAAGGGCGGCAGCGGGAAGGGCTGCGAAAACCGCTGCGAGGGGACGACCTGAAATATGTCACCCGCACGGATGTAGTTCTTTGCCGCCTCCACCGCCGCCTTGAACCCGTCCTGCGTGAAGTTGGACGTGACTTCTGCCAGCGGCTGGACGTCGCCCAGCGTGTGGGCGGCGGGGGGCGTGCGGTCCAGATCGCGCAACACGTCCATCACGCGTTCGGCGGCCTGCGCATAGGCCGCGCGCGCCGACAGGCCGGAGCCGTGCCATGCAGGAGCGACGACCGTCACCTCCCCCTTCACGCCATCCAGGACGGCGACGGTGGTGGGGCGCAGAAGGATCGCGTCGGGCACGCCGATGGTGTCGGGGTTCACGTTCGGCAGATGTTCGACCAGCCGGATCATGTCATAGCCGAGGTAGCCGAACAGCCCCGCCGCGATGGGGGGCAGATCGGCGGGCATGTCGATGCGGCTTTCGGCGATCAGATCTCGCAGGGCGGCCAGCGGATGACCCTCCACCGGGACAAAGGCGTCGCGGTCGATCTTGGCGTGGCGGTTGATGCTGACCTGTTCGCCCTGACATTTCCAGATCAGGTCCGGCTTCATGCCGACGACCGAATAACGGCCCCGAACCTCGCCCCCCGTCACGGATTCCAGCATGAACGTGTCGGCCCGCGCATCCGCCAGCTTCATCATCAGCGACACGGGCGTGTCGAGATCGGCGGCAAGGCGGGCATGGACGATCTGGTTGCGTCCTTGCGCCCACCCCTGCTCGAACGCCTCGAAGGAAGGTGTGATCTTCATTTACGGAATCTGCGCGTGAATGGCGTCGATGACCGACTGGTTGATCTGGATGCCCGCGCGATCTGCAACCGCTTGGGTGAACATCTGTTGGGCGTCCTGTGCAAACGCACCTTCCAACTGGGCTGCCAGCTGCTGCTTCAGCGCGGCCGCCCCTTCGTCGTCCTGCGATGCGGGCCGGATGTCGTCCAGACGCAGGATGCCGACCCAATCGGGGGTATCGACGACTTGCGCGGCCCCTTCCTCCATCCCGAAGGCGGTTTCCACGACGGAAGCGGGGGCGGAGGCGACGGTGCCGTCACGGGCAATCTCCGTCGTGGCGCTCACCGCTCCGAAATCGGCCAGCGGAGTGCCATTCTGAACGGCAGTGCGGATTTCTTCCACCCGGGCGACCAAAGCCTTGTGCAAGGCATCGGCACGCCATGCGGCGGTCACCTGATCGCGTGCGTCGTCGAAGGGAATGGGGGTTGCGGGGATGATCGCGTCAAGGCGCATGACCACCAGACCGCCATCGTCCAGTTGCACGAGTTCGGGGAAGTCGCCTTCCTGCAGCGCATCGGCCGCCTGACGGAAGGCGGGATAACCCGCGATCAAATCGGTGGTGGCATCGTCGTATTCGATGCTGGCCAGCTGCATGTCGGGCTGTTCGGCAATTTCCTCCACCGTGGCGCCGCCGGCCAGCAGGTCGTCCAGTGCTGGCCGACGGTCGGCGATGGCGCGTTTGGCAGCATCGGCCTGGAATTCGTTTGCCAGCAGGTCGCGCGCCTCCTCGAACGGAACCTCGTGCGCGGACAGGATGCCGTTCATGCGGAACAGGGCGGGGCCGAAATCGCTGGCAAGCGGGCCGACGACGCCCGGTTCGGTCAGCGCAAAGACCGCGTCCCCCGCAGCCCCCAGATCACCGATGGCCACGTCGCCCAGATCGGTATCGGTCAGTTCCAGACCGCGTTCGGTCACCAGATCCTCGAACGGGGTGCCCTGGTCCAGACGGGCCTTTGCCGCATCTGCCGTGGCCTGATCGGGATAAACCAGCCGTTCGACCAGCCGACGTTCGGGCTGCACGAACTCGTCGATGCGGCCGTCGTAAAGGGCGCGAAGGGCGGCCTCGTCCACCGGCAGGTTCGGCGCCACCGCTTCGGGCAGCAGCGCGGCATAGGCGATCTCGCGCTTTTCAGGCGCGGTGAAGCGGTCGGTATTCGCATCGTAGAAGGCGCGAAGGTCGGTATCCGTCGGGGCGGGTAGCGGCTGGGGCAGGGCGCGTTCTGTCACGGGCAACAATGACAGGCCGCGTCGTTCGGCGATATGGTCGTAGATCGCGTCCGTCACCGCCTGCGGAGCGGCGAAGCCGCCCGATACCGCGCCGACCAGCAGCGACCGCGCAATGCCTTCGCGCAGGTCCGTCTCATACTCCGCCGGGGTCAGACCGTTCTGTTCCAGCACCAGTTCATAGGTATTGCGGTCGAAGGTGCCGCTGGTGCCGAAGAAGGCCTGATTGCGGCGCAACTCGTTCGCGACGGACATATCGCTGACGGAAAGGCCGATTTCCTCCGCCTCGTCCTGCAGCGCGGCCGAGGAGATGAGTTGCTGGCGCACCTGCGCGTCCAGTCCGAACTGGCGCGCCTGCGCCAGCGTGAAGCTTTGACCCGTCTGCTGCGAGATGCCCTGAAGCTGCTGCTGCAGTGCCCGCGAATAGGTCGCGGCATCGATCTTCTGGTTGCCTACGGTGGCGACGTTCTGCCCCACGGTGCCGAAATCCGACAGGCCGAACCCGCCGAGGCCAAGGATCAGCATCCCCATCAGCACCCAAAGAACGACGGACATCGCCTTGTTGCCGCGTTTCCTGCCCTCAGCCATGCCGTCCCCCTTGGTTGGTCCGCGTCTTCCTACGGCGTTGCGGGCAACGGGGCAAGGTCAGAGGGCAAACTGCCGCAGACGCGCAAACATCTGCGCAATGCCTTCGCGGTCGATGTTGGCAAAGGCGATACGCATTTCATCGCCACCCTGACCCGCAGGGCGGAACATGGTGCCGGGCAGCATCAGGATCCCCGCCTCGTGCACCAGTCGCTGGCAAAGGGCGGGCGAGGGGGTGGTGGAGGCATGGCGGGCATAGGTGAAATAGGCCCCGCATCCCAGCATCTCCCACCCCTCCAGCGTGGCGAAACCCTGAACCATCGCCGCGCGGCGGGCCAGAATCTCGCGGCGTTCCTCCGCCACCCAGTCCGTCAGATGGCGCAATCCCCAGACGGCGCCGATCTGGCCCATCTGCGAAGGCGAGATGGACACGCAATCGAGGAATTTTTCCACCTGATCGAGACGGTCCGTACCGGTGACGATCGCACCCACCCGATGTCCGGTCAGCCGGAACGCCTTGGAGAATGAATAAAGATGGATCACGTCGCGGTGCCAGTCGGGATCGCGGAACAGGTCGTGCGGCGCGCCGGACCGCGAATCGAAATCGCGATACGTCTCGTCCACGATCAGGGCGATGCCATGGCGGCGGGCCAGCGCATGGAAGGCCGCGACCAGACCGCCGGGATATTCCGACCCGCAGGGGTTGTTGGGCGTGACCAGCACGATGGCTTTGGTGCGCGGGGTGATCAGCGTCGCTGCCTGTTCGGGATCGGGCAGCATGCCGTCGCCACAGGGCAGGGGCACCGTGTTGATGCCGTTCATCTGCAACCACATCGCGTGATTGAAATACCACGGGGTCGGGAGGATCACCTCGTCCCCCGCGCGGGCAAGGGTGGCGATGACGGCGGTGAAGGCCTGATTGCACCCTTGGGTGATCGCCACTTGCGATGCCGTGACCGTGCCGCCGTAATGGCGGGCGGTGGCTGCGGCCAGCTCCTCCCTCAGGTCGGCATTGCCGAGGACCGCACCGTAAAGATGCGCTTGCGGGTCGTTCAGTGCCGCCTCCGCCATGGCCTGACGCAGCGCCATGGGGGGGGGATCGACGGGGGCCGCCTGGCTTACGTTGATCAGCGGGCGCTCGGGCGGGAAGCGAACCCCGTCCAGCCAGCGTCGCGCCTCCATGATCGGGGGTGGAGCGGTGCTGGCAATGGCGGGGTTCAGGGGGATCATCAGTCGGTTCCGCGATAAGGCTGGACGTATTGCAGCGCCATGTCCCACGGGAAGAAGATCCAAGTGTCCTGACTGACCTCGGTCACGTAGGTGTCGACCTGCGGACGGCCCGAAGGCTTGGCGTAGACGGTCGCGAAATGCGCCTTGGGATACAGCTTGCGCACCAGTTCCAGCGTCTTGCCGCTGTCCACCAGATCATCGACGATCAGGATGCCCTCGCCGTCGCGCATCAGGTCCGCCTGCGGGGACTTGGTGACGACCGCCTCGCTGCGGGACTGGTGGGAATAGCTGCGCACGCTGATCGTGTCGACGACGCGCACGTCCAGTTCCCGGCTGACGATCATCGCGGGCACAAGACCGCCGCGCGTGATGCCCACCACGGCGCGCCATGCGCCATTGTCCGGGCCATGCCCGTCCAGACGCCATGCCAGCGCCCGGCTGTCGCGGTGGATCTGGTCCCAGCTGATGTGAAACCCCTTTTCATGGGGCAGGCGAAGATCTGGGGGCATGACGCCTCCTTACATTGCGATCCGGATTCCGAGCAGAGCGAACAGTCCCCCGAAAAGGCGATCCAGGACAGATTTCAAACGAATATAGCCGCGACGTATCCGGTCGAGGGAGAAAAGACGTGCCACCAGCATATTCCAGCACGCCTCGTTCAAAAAGACCACGAACAGAAGGGCCGCAACCACGGAGATCGGCACATCGGGGGGAACGAGCCCCACGAACACCGCGCCGAAGAAGATCGCGGGCTTGGGATTGGCCAGTTGCGTGGTGACCCCCAGTCGCAGAGCGGAAAGGCGTCCCCGTGCGGCACGGCCCTCGCTTTCCAACGGATCGTCGGCGTGACGCCACATCTTCCATGCGGTGAACAGAAGAAAGCCCGCACCGGCCAGCTTGAATGCGCCAAACAAAGCAGGGGCGGCGGCAAACAGCAGCGACAGACCGAACAGCGCTGCCGCTGCCCAGAACACCGCACCCAGACCCAGACCGACGGCCAGGAACAGACCTGTCCGCACCCCCTCCACGGCACCCGTGCGGGCGGCCATCAGAACGGCAGGGCCGGGGCTGACGGCCGCCGCCAGATGCACCAGCCAGACCGCGAGGAAGGCGGCCAATGTCATGACGGCCGCCCCCCGCGTGTCATGATGTCAGTCCTTCTTGGCGTCGATGTCGGGCGCGTCCACGGCCTTCATGCCCACGACATGATATCCCGCGTCCACATGCAGGACTTCTCCGGTGACGCCGGAGGACAGGTCGGACAGCAGGTAGAGGGCGGATTTTCCGACCTCGTCCTGCGTGACATTTCGACGCAGGGGGGAGTTCAGTTCGTTCCACTTCATGATGTAGCGGAAGTCGCCGATACCCGAGGCGGCCAGCGTCTTGATCGGACCGGCGGAAATCGCATTGACGCGAATGCCGTCCTTGCCCAGATCCTCGGCCATGTACTGGACGGAAGTTTCCAGCGCGGATTTGGCGATGCCCATCACATTGTAATGCGGCATGACCTTTTCGGCGCCGTAATAGGTCAGCGTCAGCATGCTGCCGCCGTCGGGCATCATGGCCGATGCCCGACGCGCGATGGCCGTGAAACTGTAGACGGAGATGTTCATCGTCATGGCGAAGTTAGCCGCCGACGTATCCACATAACGTCCGCGCAACTCGTTCTTGTCGGAGAAACCGATGGCATGGACGACGAAGTCGATCGTGCCCCATTGTTCCTTCAGCGCGTCGAACAGCGCGTCCATGGACTCCTCGCTCGCGACGTCGCATTCCACCATGATGGTGCTGCCGATGGTGGCCAGCAAAGGCTCCACCCGCTTCTTCAGCGCTTCGCCCTGGTAGGAGAACGCGAGTTCCGCCCCTTGGTCGGCGCAAGCCTTCGCTATGCCCCAGGCAATGGACTTGTCATTGGCAAGTCCCATGATCAGCCCGCGTTTTCCCGCCAGCAATCCGTTCATCCGGCGTCCCTCGCCACGTTATTCATTGTCTTGCGGGTGTAGGGCATGTCAACGAACGCTTCAAGTCGCCGCACTTGTCTTTTAGGACAGGGGGAACAGGCTTGACCTAAATGACACGGAAAGGGGCGATCATGGACAGTCGCAACGGGATTTTCGCGGGGGACGACCCCTTTGCCATCGCCCGCCGCTGGTTGGCCGAAGCGGAGCCGCTGGAGCCGAACGATCCGAACGCGATCGCCCTCGCCTCTGTCGATGCGGACGGGATGCCCGACGTGCGGATGGTCCTGTTGAAGGAGATCGAGGCAGACGCCTTCGTCTTCTACACCAATTACGACAGCGCCAAGGGGCGGCAGATCGAGGCGTCCGGCAAGGCTGCCTTCGTGCTGCACTGGAAGTCTCTGCGCCGCCAGATCCGCGTCCGTGGGCTGGTGGAACGCGAGGAGGGGCCTCAGGCCGATGCCTATTACGCGTCCCGGTCGCTGCAAAGTCGGCTTGGTGCTTGGGCGTCACCGCAAAGCCGCCCGATGGACAGCCGCACCGCCCTTATGGGGGAGGTGGCGAAAGTGACGGCACGCTTCATCGGCAATCCCCCGCGCCCCCCGTTCTGGGGCGGTCTGCGGATACGGCCGACACAGATAGAATTCTGGGCGGATGGTGCATTCCGTCTGCATGACCGTTTTTGCTGGACGAGGCAGGCCATCCACGCCACATGGGGAGTGGAGCGTCTTGCGCCCTAACCTTTAGTCATGTTGCGCAACCATAAGTGTAAAATCACACTGGATGTGTTAACTGCCCTTGCACTTGAACCGGTTAGACCAGTAAAGACGTCGGGCTGAACTAAGATTGGACGGAACGTGGTTCTTGCGCTGAGCGATCTCGAACACGGCAGCACTGTCGTTCAGGGTCGGGTCAAATGGTTTGATCCGCTCCGCGGCTTTGGCTTCGTCGTGAGCGAAGAGGTGGAGCAGGATATCCTTCTTCACGCCAATGTCCTGCGCAATTTCGGCCAAAGCACGATTGCAGATGGCAGCGCGATCAGCGTGATCATCCAGAAGACCGAACGCGGCATCCAGGCGCTGGAAGTCGTCGCGATAGAGAAGCCGGACCTGCCGCCAACCCTTCGCAGCGAAGGCGATCCTGTCATCACGCAGGAGGAGCTGGACGTCCTTCCGTTGGAACCCGCCCGCGTGAAGTGGTTCGATCGTGCCAAGGGATTCGGTTTCGCGAACATCTTCGGACTGCCGGAAGACGTCTTCCTTCATGTGGAGGCATTGCGCGCAGCCGGACTTGCCGAGGTCGCCGCCGGAGAGGCCGTCGCCGTCCGCACGATCGATGGAAAACGCGGACGCATGGTCGTCCAGATCCTTTCCTGGGACGCGGTCATCAAAAGCGAGGCGTGATGCGCTGGAGTCTTCCCTTGATCCTGAGCCTGATGGCCCCTTTCGCCGCGAATGCGGCATGCAGGGCCGATCAGGTGGAATTCCGGAATGCGGAGGGTGTCAGTCGCTTTTCGGTGGAACTGGCGGACGATCCATCCGAACGCGCAAAGGGGCTGATGTTCCGCGAAAGCATGCCCGCCTCTGCCGGCATGCTTTTCGTTTACGAACGTCCGCAAAGTGCCAGTTTCTGGATGCGCAACACCTTGATCCCGCTGGACATGATCTTCATGGACCGGACAGGCACGGTCCGGCGCGTCCATGCGAATGCCCGTCCGGGCGACGAGACACCCATTCACGGCGGCAACGATGTTCTTGCCGTTGTGGAGATCAATGCGGGCCTCGCATCGCGTCTTGGAATCGTGGAGGGCAGCACGATGCGCCATCCTTCGCTGGATCAGGCAACAGCCGCATGGCCCTGTGCCGAATGACCCTTTCCTTTCCCGTTCTTGCGGGGTAGGAGCAACATGTTCGGGGCGTAGCGCAGCCTGGTAGCGCGACGGTTTTGGGTACCGTAGGTCGTAGGTTCGAATCCTATCGCCCCGACCACCACTTAGCACCTTCCAGGGGTGCCCGTTTTACAGGTCATTTTACACCTTCGTTCTCTGTTCGGCCTGATCCAGCTTCTCTGCGAGGCTGTCTGTCATGCCAGGCGACAGGGCTACGTATCGCTCGATGACCTCTGAGGCGTGCTTGATCGACCATCCCATATGTGTGGCAATCTCCTTCAGTTCTGCACCCGCCTCCAGCAGCCGCGTCGCTGCCGTTCCGCGTGTGTCGTAGAGCCGCAATTCCTTCCGCAGCTTCAGCTTGTCTCTCCATGTCGTCACGGCATCGCCCAAGTAATTCTCGTGCTGGTATGGTTTGCCGCTTTGGTTGACCAGAATGTGGTCCTGCGTCTCGGGTAGTGCCGCGAGTAGGGCGGCCAAGCGGGGCGTGACAGGTATCGATGCGAGACGCCGGCGCTTCTTTGTGAAGATGACGATGCGCTGGCCGCGCGGCGTGCGGTGGATATGCTGGCGGCTTAGCTGTTGGAGATCTCCGGGACGAAGGCCAGTCTCCGTTCCAACGATGACGATCCGTGCCACTGCCTGCGGGGCACCTTGGATGAAAGTGTCGATCTCATCCGGCATCCAGAAGATTTCCGCGCGATTCGATTTATAGACCGAACGGATGCGCTGAAGGCGGTGATGCAGAAGCATGGACCGGTCGAGTGCGAATCCTATGATTCGCTGAAGGTGCCGTACTCGGTCGTCACCGACCTTTCCTCCTATTTTATCCCGCCATGCCAATACCTGCGCCCTGATTCGCGGATCGTCAAAGGCCCGTGCAGGTGCATCCCCAAACTTGGCATCGATACCATGTGTGGGATGATAGAGAGATTTCCTGATGTCGGCTTGGCTGCGCTCGGCAAGATGCGTGAAGTCGGCGCTTTCCAAGTAAGTTAGGATGATCTCCCGAAACTTGCCTTTGGCGACGGCCCCCTTCGGAGCGGCGGCGGCCAACGCGGCTATGTATTCGGCGGATCCAATCCGAATGTCACTTTCAGATGACCAGAATTGCGGCGCACCTTTTCCGCGCCACGCGTAGTGGTACTCCCGGATCGAACCATTGGCGAGCTTCTGGCGCACCTTATGGATGCCGGTCAGCTTAACTGTTGTCATTCGCAAACCACTCTTCAACTGCATTTTGCTTCTGCGCCTGGCGCGGCTGGTCGGGGAGAATACGGATCACCCCGGCCGCTGTCACAATCTCGACGACAGCACGGGGATCTTCAGCCCGCGCGGCCTTAATAGTCCGACGTACTTCGGCTTCGGTAAAGCGCACTACACGTCCCATTATTGCACCTCCGTCAGGTAATCGTCTGCCCGCTCCAGCCGCTTCCGGCAGGGGGCGATCCAGTGAAATTCGGTGCGACCGCTCCAGCCTGCCGTCCAGACGATCCAGCAGTAGGCCGTCGCGATGGTCATGTTGGCTTCCATCCACCCGCGATTCATCGGGACGCGCTCGGTGAACTGGAGGATCGCGCGGGGAGGGTAGAGGTCGAACAGGTAGCGATGGCGTCCGACACCTTCGGTGAAGGCACTGCGGACGATCAGGGCGCATCCGGTGGTGCTGGTACCGATCGCGCGGCGGGCGAAGTCCTCTCCCAACCGGAAGGGCGGGTTCGTGATCGTCCAGTCCACCTCGGGTGGCGACAACATCCCCACGTAATCCTGAACGGGAAACCCGGCGCCATAGTCATGGACGTCCGGCGCCTCTACTTGCGCGAAGTATTCGCGGAGCGGTCGCATCATGTGGCCACGATTGGCCGCAGGCTCCCGCACGGTGTCGTGCTGAAGCGCGTAGCCTTGGCCCGTCAGCCATTCGCACAACGCGCGGGTGGCCCATGGCGGGGTGGGATAGTCGTCCAGGCTGTGATGCGGTTCGACACGGCGCTGCATGACGGCGGTGCTGATGTTCTGGTTCACAGCTTGTACTCCATCAGGCTCTTATAGGCTGCGATCATCCCGATAAGATCACCGCTAGCCATTGCCTTCTCGGCGGCAGATAAATCGTTCTGCATAAGGACGATGGCAAAATTCCCAGCTGGGCCGATCTCCTGATAGGCGGGAATATAGACTTCGCGGATCTGCTTCATCCGGGCAGGGAGAGCATCGCCCAACGTCTGGGCCTCACTTATCGTCATGCCGCCTTCCTCTTCTCGATCTTCGCCTGGTACTGCATGGCCAGCGCCTCCAGCACGTCATGGCGTCCGGCCTTCCGGTTCTTCGTGATGCAGGACGGCGAGACGCCAAGATCCCGCGCCGCTGCGGCTTGTGTGGGCCATTCGAAAGGGCCAAGACGAATGGATTTCGGGATGCCGCCCGGTGCCGTGCGGTGCTTCCGGCTTCTGCCAAGTCCGATGAAGTCCCCGCGGCCTTTGGACAAAGCGGAGCGCACCGTGTTCTCGGCCACGCCGCAAGCTTCTGCAGCTACGTAGGCGTCTGCATGATTTTCGTTCCTGATGCGCACGCGGAACCGTTCGCGGTATTTCGGGTCGCGGCGATCGGGCAGACCAAACTGGCGGCAAAGCTTGCACAGATATCGGTCCGTCACCCCGAGGCGTTCGGCCATGGTCTTCTGGCGGATCGCGGGGTCAGGCCACCATTTGCGCAGCAGCTGCTCGGCCTCCTCGTGGGTGACGAACATCGTGCGGGCTTTCGAATGGATGCGGGGGGCTTCGGTCATGCCGCGGCCTCCAGCTGGTCGATGTTGCCGTGCTGAACGGTGAAGGTGTAGGCGGCCACCCATGGGTTCTTGGCGAACTCCCCCAAGCCATGGATGCTGTTCCACAGCGTGGCAAAGCTGACCACGGGGCGTTCCCATGTGCGGTTCAGCCAGTGGGGTTCGTAATTCTTCCAGCCCTGTTCGTCGTCCAGGCGGAGCATCTCGATCCCCTCGGCGATGGCATCCTCGTCAGACATGTCGCGGATCTGCTGCACCCGAACGTCGGTGACGGTCAGGGTGATCCGGCTGGCCCAGCGGGGCATGAAACGCGCATTCCGAAGACGGCCGGCGCGGATCATCATGCAGGAAGGTTCGATCACCCAATTATTGGCGGGGTATCCGCGCGGCTCCAGTGGGGAAACCTGCAACGGCATGCGGTGATCCATCTGCGCATCAAGGCACCACGCCTCGCGCACCCACAGGCGGTCACCCACGGCATAGGGCAAGGTCCGCCATGGGTCCATCTGACGTGTTCCCCCAGTCAGGGGTGAGGGTTCGCAACTCATCCATTTGTTTGCCGACACGCAATATGACACCACGCTCTCTGGCGAGTGGGGCTGCGGTTTCAGCAACCGCCGCGTCTGCGTTTTCCGGCCCTCCAGAAGGGCACGGATCATGGGGGCGGAGAAGAGGATAGGTTTGTCGGTCATGCTGCGATGTCCTCGATCATAGGTGCCCACTGTTCGGCGCAGGCAGTAGCGATGCCGGGGAAGGTCGCACTGCGCAGCTTCCAGCGATCAGGGCCGGGGCTTGCGCGGTGGATCTTCGACCAAGCGGCGTGGCGGGCGGGTTCATTAGCCTTTCGGGGCGGGGTCAGGCGGTTGGCCGCGACCAGCTGCGGCAGGCCGCGCAGGTAAAGGCCGGTCGCCTTGAAGGCTTCATCCCCGAACCACCACGGCTGCACGATCTGCGGCTTCGGCAGATTGGCCGGCATCCGTTCCTTGGCGTGGCGGTGCATGACGGGGTTCTCGATCATCACACGGGGAGTGGGGGCGTTCCAGCAGTCCGCGAACAGGGCCGCGCCTGCGTCCAGTTCTGCCCACATCTCGGCAAGCGTCCGGCCTCGGGGCGGTGCCGTCAGCCAGCGAACGCCGCTGTTGCAAAGGCGGGTGCAGGGGGGATGCATGACGGCAAGCATGTCCCAGCCGTCGTTCAGCACATCGCGGATGTCGCCCACGATGTGGCGGTTGCTGCGATCGTCTGCGGGCAGCAGGTCGCAGGACCACACGTCGTGGCCACGGGCCGCGAAGGCCCGCCGCATCACACCGCTTGTCTCGCAGCCGATCAAGATGCGCATGGGGGTCATTGATACATCGCCCCCGGTCCCTTGGGGCACCACGTCTGGTGGCCGTCCTGCGGGGCTTGGCATACGTCGCAGCTGGCCTTGGCTCGCGCCTCGGCAGCGTGGAAGGCGATGGAGACGCGCAGGTGGGCACTGGCGTGGGACGGCCCGCGCCCGGCGAAGTGCTGGCCGTCCTCGGTCCAGATGTTGGCCACGAACAGCGGCCCCATGGGCTGGACAGTTTGCCGGATGATGCGAAGGCCCGCCATCAGCGTCCTATCCCCACAAAGGTCCATGCACATGAGAAGGTCATCGCGTTAGTTAGACGCCGGATATGCGCAGGGGATTCATTTTGACGCGGCAACGTCAAAATTTGGAGGGCGTGAGGGGCTTTAGAAATGGCCGTTGCTAATGCCAAACGGATGACACCGCTGAGCAATGTTTTGATGCCGGAAAAAATGCTCATAGTTGTCAGACAACGAAAGGTCAGGTTACACGGGTAATCGCATACCTCGCGGAATTTGTTGATTATTGTACGTGGACATTCAAGTGTAACCGGTTGCAAATGATCGCCAGTATGCTGAGAGGTACGACTATGGGACATGCGTGGGGAGAGCATATCTCCTTTGAAAACCCTGCCACCAAAACGCGGCATCTGATCCGAAGCACGGGCCATGCGCTCATCTTTCTGACGGAGCAGTGGCAGTGGCGAAAGGCAGCGGCCTATCATGATGCTGTCATGCGGTGCATCCTTGCGTTCGAGGCCGACCAGTCCCAAGACAATGCGCGTGACGCCTTTTTGGCAGCCCTTATCAGTGCAGGCTTGATCGATGGCGACTGGGATACGATTGCGCCTGACCTGTGTGTGGCCAAGCGCGGATGAGACAGGTGACAACAGAAACCACGCAGGTTTCAGCCCTTCGTTTTGAAACGCGATCATACTTCGATTATCCATAGACCCATGCCGATGATCGCAAGTGGCACGATCCACCAGCTGCTGCGGAAGTGATTGGAGTGTGTGTCAGCGAACATCGAAGCCTCCGAAGGTAAGGAAATTGATAGTGGCGGGGGCATCGAAGGTCAGGCCAATCGCGGTCAGCACGACGGCTCCGATCAGCACTCCGATGGAGATTTGAATGGCGCATCCGATGAGTCCACCCGGCTCCAGCCGCTGCTAGGGTTCATCGGGCTGGATCTGGTCCATGTCGGCGCGGAACGTGCGGCGCAGCTGCTGCACGAGGAAGTGGTCCTCGTAATCCGGGCTATCGTCCAAGATCATCAGGGCTTCGGCTTCGCGTTCTGCCGACAGGCTTTCGGTGCGCAGGGCTTCGCGGGCGATCTGGCGCATGTTCATCGGGATGGCGGCCGTCATGGAAGGCTCCGGGGTGAATGTGAGGGGATGGCGTTCGGGACGCCGGCCCGCGCGGGGCCGGACACCGGAACGTCAGACCTCGGGGATGCCGCGGAACAGGGGCAGGTCGGTTTCCGCCCGGGCTGCTCCAGCGCCTCCTCCAATGCGTCGTCGAGTGCGACGTCAGGGTTGTAGAGGGACATGATGAAGCGCACGTCCTGACCGACCTTGCGGTAGCGGAAGCGCACGGCGAGGCGGTAGGCCGCGCCCCGGTCGAATGCGGGAATGGCGATCATGAACAGGTTCGGGATCGTCAGCGCCTGCCCGTCGGGCTGCTGGTGCTCGTTCAGAAACTGGACGCTGCTTTCGCCGGTGTCGCGGTTCAGTGTCGTCGTGATGTTGCTGACCTCGTTGACCTGGAATTCGCGAGCCATCTTGACCAGAGTGGCATACTGCCCGAAGCGACCCTGCAGCTGCGCCGCGACGTCGATCATGCGATCTTCCCACGCCTCCGTCTCGCCGCGCCCGCTGCCCAGAAGGGCGGGGGTCGGGTCCAGGAGATCCTTCGCGTTGTTCTCGATGAACTCGCCGAACTCTGCCTTCGTCATGGCCTTGCCACTGATTGCGCTCCACGTCTTCCATTCCTCCGACAGGGGGAAGGTGTAGGTGGCGCGGTGCTTGCAGTGGCTGGCGGCAGGGTCGCGGGTGAAGTGGTCGATGACGGGTGCGCCGGCGCCCAGATAGTCGGCGATGCACGTCAGGCTCGGTTCCTTGCCGGTGTTCGCGAACAGGACGGAGGTTTCGCCCTTGTTGCGGTTCGCCCAGGCGATGAGGCTGGCAAGATCCAGCATCCGGGCGGTGCCGGTCCGGCGCCACGGCTGCAGCTTCGTCGCGATGGCGTCGATCTGCGGGGTCAGGTCATGCGGGCGCATGTCCTGATGCAGGGCGATGATGCCCAGTTCCGGTGTGTCCTGCGCTTCGGATGCCGTTGTCAGCATGGTGTGGGGTGTGGAAATCCCAGCCATCCGGTCCAGCACGGTTTCAACGATGTTCTTCTGCGGTTCGTCCATGATCTGTCCCTTTTCGATCAATCAGCGTGGGGGCTGCGGAGTTCGCGACGTCCGCCGACATCGCGGATGTCCATCCGCATCTGGTTGGGGTTTGCGGTGGTGAGTGCGCCGCCCTCGGCCGTCCAGGCGATGCCCTTGGCCTTCGGGGGTTTGGGCGGGGTGATCTTGTCCTCGATCGTCATCTCGATCTGGCCGAAGCGATCGACCGTGTAGGCGATGCTGATCTGGAACTTGCCGGACGCCTTGGCCCCGAAGGCCTGCGAGAAGCTGACCATTTCGGAGATCAGGTCGGCGTGACGTTGAAGCAGGTCCTGCTGGTAGTCGCCGTTGTCGGCCAGAGACAGGATCTGGTCGAGGCTGCGGACTTCCGGTGCGGACATCGTGCGCCTTTCTGTGGAAGGGGTTGGGCGGGCCAGTGCGTTCACGGGCGGTGCCTTTCGGTGAAGGGTGAGGAAATCGGGGGGTAGGGATCAGGCCACTTCTGCGCCCCGGTGATCCTCGACTAGGTAATGGGTTGAATGGTCCGCCTTCATGGAGCTGAGGCGGGTGGACCATCCTTTCGCGCGGCAGACGTTGCTGACGGTGGTGATGGGGAGGTCCAGTTCGTCCGCGATGTCACCGACGGTGCAGTCCCATCCGCGATCCGCGGCGATCCGCTGGACGCGGTAATGGAGTGCCATCTGCTTCACGGCGTGGGTGTAGCGGTTCGCCATCACATTGCCGCCCATGCGTCGGCCTGTTCCAGCGTGACGGACACGTTGGGCAGGGCTTTGTCATAGGTGAGGGCGAGGATGAGCGTCAGCACCGCGACGGCAGCAAGAGGCCAGAATGTGCGGACGAATTCCTTGACGGCAGCGGCGCGTTCCCGCGCGATCTGCTGGCCGTTCAGGCGGGCCTGCGGCGCACGGAATGCCGTGACGGCAACGGGCGGCGGGCTGTCGGGGATGTTGAGCATTGACGCCTCCATCGGGGTTCGATGAAGATAGTTACCAATAGTGAAAAAAAGAACGCAAGAAAAAAATTACTATTGGTGAAATTATCTGTTTCGTCCCGGGCGGCCGCACAAACAAAAAGCCCCGCCGTGGTGGCGGGGCTTAACTGGCGTGTTTGTGTTTTCAGGTATTAAACTTACTGCAGCGCTTCATCTCCAGAACGCCAGTGTGCCAAGCGCCTCTGCCACTTGCTCAAAGGACTTTTGTCTGGCGAACCAAGAGAGACCGCTACTTGATTGTGGCATATGATATCGAGATACCGGCGGACGGGGGGTTCGCGCGCTTCAATCATAAGCATTTCTGCCTTGATCTCTCTGAGATCGCCAGCGGACACAATTTCTTTACGAACAAGAGCACGTTCCAAGCTAACAAATTCGCTGGCTAGGCCATTGTGAACACGGGCTTGCTGACCGGGTTGCCAGATAAGGTCAGTCGCTTGGATCGCCGCGACCACAACGCCAAGCACGAGTGAAATCTGTCTATTTTCTGATAGCAGAGTCACTACTACGCCAGAGCTTGAAAGCAATGTGACAAAAGTGAAAAGGTTGCGATACCATTCAAAAAACCGCTCTCGCGCTTTGTGGTATCTTACTGAACGCTGCACATCGCAATTTACTTCGTGGATGTCGTCAGCGTTCGCCTTCGTCATTCTCTGATGTTGTGGTTCGACGAGGGACTGGCCGGGTTCTGGAGATGTTGTTGTCATCGTTCCTAATCCATTGACCGTGCGATTTTCCGACGTCGCTCCGATCATTGCTGGGCTTTATGGCAGGTCTCACTGGTCTTTCGAAGCGATCCTTCGGTTCCTTGCTCATTATATATCCTCTCTGTTGATATTCAAACTTGCTCGACATCTTGCCGTCTAAGATGGCGACGCCAGGGAGCCGCCCATACAAGTTTGACCCCATATTCCGGCGGGTTGGCGGGGTTCACACTAAACAGGTCGAACGTCCCCTCTTCCCGGCCCGCCCTGATTTGCTTGACCAATGCACGACCGTCCTGTGTCTGGCAGATCCCGACGTGGCCCAACACATCCTCGTGCACGCCCAAGAAGTGGCGAGTGAAGAAGATGATGTCACCTTCCTCGATCAGCGGGGACATCGAGTCTCCCTTCACCTCTACCGCGACGATGCCCGATGAAGGCAGGTCGTCAGGGGCGGCGACATGATACAGGCCGTCGCCCTTAGCATAGGCATCGATCAATTCGACTGCGCTTCCCGCGCCAACCCGTCCTGCAACGGCAACAGGCTGACGTGTGTCAAATATCGCACCCGGGGCGACGCCAAGAGCATTAGCCAGCGTGGCGATGAGCTTACTGCTCGGCTTCTTGTTGTGCGCGCCTCGCTCGATCATCGATAGATATGACGGGGATATGTCGACCAGCGCCGAAAGCTGTTCGATCGTGTAGCCAGCATTCTTCCGGTGGTGACGAATTCTCAATTTCATCAAAAATGAATGACCTGATTGGCACAAGTCGGTCGATAGGCCTGCGGTAAATTCGTTACTGATAGTGAATAACCCACTTGACCATGAAACTTCACTATTAGTAACTGACGCCATGTTGACTGATGCCATCAAATCACTGGGCCTTTCTCGTGCCTACGTGGCGACGCGCCTCGGGATCGGTGCGCCGTACCTTTCGATGTTGGAGCACGGGAAGAAAACCCCGTCCTTGGAGCTGGCCGTGAAGATCGAGCGCCTGATCGGCATTCCGGTCGCCAGTTGGGTCGAGCTTCCGCCGGGCTGGGACATCGAATTCATCCAAGAAAAGCGAGAGGCTGCCACGCCATGACCCCCGCCCGCCCCACTCATTACTCAACTCACTCGTCATGCAGCCGATATGGCGCGTCACGAACGTCCCCACCAGAAAATGAGGTTTGCTGTGACCAATGAACGCCTCGTTCTGAATGCGCACATGAACGGACTGCTGTCGGAGCTCGGTGGCATCGTGGCGGCGAATGCCGTCATTGAGGCACGCTCCGGTCGCACGCATTCCGCCGGCACCTTGTCGCAGAAGAAGAACGGCCACGCCGATTGGACCGTGATGGACATCATCTACCTGCAAGAAGCCGCGCGTCGGACGCCGGTCACGGATTGGCTGGTCTCGCTGAACGAGGATGATCCTACTGCTGCGGTCTGCCGCAACGCCGCTGCAGCCCGTTTCATGATCGAAAGCGGCGAACTGGCAGCCGCGATTATTACCGCAAAGACGCCTGAAGAGGTCGCCAAGGCCCACAAAGAATATGCCGATGCCCGCGATGCACTGGACGATGTCGGCGATTCATTGGGGCTGCCACGTTGACGGCCCTCGCGCACGGCGGCCCGCAACTGGTCGAGATCGGCAAGCTGGAAGAGTATCCGATCGCCAAAGATGCGAACATGAACGGGCACCGCTTCGTCATGTTCAATCACGACCGCTGGCTGAACAGCGACACCTATCTGAAGATGCAGCCGGAAGTGGGCTGGTTCTTCCTGAACCTGATCATGCTGTCGCAGAAACAGCGGCCGGTTGGTACGCTACCGGATGATGATGAACTGCTGGCCAAGCTACTCCACCTCGACCTTGCCCGCTGGAAGGATCTTAAGAACCGCGCCATGTCGCCGTTGCGCGGCTGGTATCCGGTGAACTGCGAAGGGGAACGTCGGCTCGCCCACCGCGTCGTCACGGAGTTCGCACTGGAAGCCGTCGACGGGCGCATTCGCCATCAGCAGAGCAACGAAGAAAAGGCCGTCTACGCCCGCCGGAAGCGCATCCGCGAGGCATTGGCCGAGTTCGGTTGCGACAAGTCGGTGCTCGCAGACGACGTGCTGATCCAGCGTCTAGACGAATGGCTGACTGCGAACTGCGTCGGCAATCGGAAGAAGCGGGATTACGAGCGGGCGGTCATGCACGCGGCGGGTCAGCAGTGGTTCGATGGCGGCTTAAGTCACCGGCGCAAATAGATAGTTTCTGTGACTGGAACAGAACCGAACTGTTCCAGAACAGATTTCCGACAGTTTGGAACTGTTCCGGGCCAAAGGAGAGGAAACGAAATGAGAAGACATCTTCCGCTCCCAGAACAGTACCGGCCTGCACTTGTGGATAAGTCAGCATTGCTGGGGAAGGGGTGACGATGACGGACGGACACGACGATAGCGCCACCGAGGGCAAGGCAGCGGTGCGCTTGCACTTTGTGCAACGGTTGCAGGACGCGGGCTTGGGGCGGCCCAAAGGCATGACGGAGGCCAGCTATGCCGAGATGCTGAAGGGGCTGGTCGATTACCTGTCCTACATGCACGCCGAGAACCTGATGACGCTGGCGGAACTGGTTCTGGACAATGCAGGCGGGGCTAAGCGCGACCAGTGCCCGTCCGAGTTGGTGATCCGGCAATTCGCCAAGGGATTGCAGGAACGGCCGGTCTCTGAAAACCGGATCATGACCAGTTGGCTCGCGTCGGTCGAAGGGCCGTCCGCGCAGTTGGCGGGGCATCTGGTCGAACTGTTCCGCTTCCTTCGGGCAAATGGTCGGCCACCGCTGCCCTATGACAAGCGGCAGATCGCGGAACAGGCAGCGGACAACCAGCGCACTCTGCACCTGATCAAGGGGCGGCGGGATCGTGGCGCGACCACCCCCGATGATGATCGGTTCGCGGCGGCGTACGCAGCGGATCTTCGAGCGGCAAACGACATCGTGCAGGCGGGGGCAGAACGCCGCGCGGCAAAACATGAAGGGGCAGGGGTATGATGATGGGCAAGATCAAGGCGGATGCGCGGGCGTCGTTGGCGCGGTTTCCGTGGGATGTGGGTCCGTTGACCCATAACCAGATCGCGGGGAAGGTGGTCGAACAGGTCACGCCCGTCGATCCGAAGACGGGCAAGCCGGTCCATGCGGAGCGGGTGGTGCGGACGCGGCGCGAGCCGTGGATCGATCGGTATCACCGCAAGGGCAAGCTGACGGTGCAGCAGTACAACATCGCGGTCGAACTGTTCGAGGCCTCGCAGGGCTATCCGTCGCGCGACGTTCTGGCTGCGCTTCGGATCGACCGGCAGGCGGGCGGTGATGATCCGTTGGTGGCGGCGGTGGATCGGCGCCGGAAGTTCTTCGCCATGGCAGGTGCCGTGCCGCCCTACGCTCGCGCCATCATCGCCCATGTGGTGTTGCAGGATCAGTCCGTTCGCAGCATCGCGGGATGCCTGAAGGGTCAGCAAGAGGCCCGCCACCTTGATCGCCTCCAGCGCGGTCTGGACGCCCTTCATGACCTCTGGGGAAGAAAGCCGTTGACCAGTCCAAAATAATCGGGCATCTCGGCATTATCGGAGAATAGCGCGGGCCAGAGATGGTGCCGCGCTTTTGTGTATCCGCCTTCAGTGGGACAGCTGCCTATATGCCTGTACGTCATTTGTCTGGAATGTCGTGACCGAATAGTCTGAGACGATCCACTTATTCACTGCCATCCTATCCCGCCAACCTCTGTTCGCGGCCTGCACTGCGCGTTTGAAGGCGTCCATTGCTACATTGCGATCGATGAAGTTTCCGTGGAGCGCAGAATTTGGGAGTTTGAGCAAACCGTATGGTGCAACGTCTACCCAAGGGCTCCATCCAAAGATTTGCGCGTGTCCGACGAATTCAGTGCTTCGGCGCGAGGAGACGCGGTTCAGTTCATAGGTTACCAGATAAGCGGGCATGTGACTTCCGATCGATGCTGCCTGTAAACAGAAGCACGTCCGGGCTTAACAATTTCCTAAATCTGAACATTGCCTTCAGGTTTGTGCCTTACGGGTTAGCTCGGGCTCTGGGACAGGCATCATACTTGTTCAGATGCCAAGCACCGGGAGATGTGGGGACAGGACTGAAAGCACGTTCTGCTTGTCCAAATGGATCACGACGACCTTACATCTCCATCCTTTGCAGGAGAGAGTGGCATAGCCCTTTTTTTCTTCGATGATTTGGGGTGAGCCTGACGAAAGCTTGCCTCTGCCGAGCCAACCATTTTCAGCCATTTCGCAGCGGAAACTTACCGTAACGGGAAAGGTCTCGCCGTCCTCAAACGTCAAAGATCCGTCGCCTGTCAAAATATGTGCCATGGAATCACAAAACTCTCATTGGTTCGAGGATGCAAGTATGGATCTTCTTCACGCCCGCAGGTCAGCAGACCGTGCGGGCTTTGTCATGTCCGGGGGGTGCCATGGAGCTATCGCTCAAGCTGGACCCGCGTGATCTGAACACGTCCTTCAAGCAGCTGGCCGAACGGGATATCCGCGTTGCGGGGTCGTGGGCGATCAACGACGCGACGAAGGATGTGCATCAGCACATGCAGGATCGCATGGATACGATCTTCGACAAGCCCACGCGGTTTGCGAAGAACTCCATGACCATCAAGGGGGCCACCCCGCGCACGCTGGAAGCCGTCATTCAGGAACGCCCGTCGGTTGGGCGGAGGCATTTCCTGAAGGTGCAGCAGACTGGCGGCGAACGTCCTAAGACGGGGATTGAGGCCTTGCTAAAGGCGACAGTGGATTATGATGGCGACTTCGCCGCCGTGATCCCGGCCAATGGGGCCAAGCTGGACGCGTTCGGCAACTGGTCGAGGGGCGAACGCAATCAGGTCATGTCGCAGCTGAAGGCAGGCCGCGAGGTTGGGTTCAACTCGAACGAGACGGATGATTCGAAGAAACGGTCGCGGGCCAGGAACAGGGCGCGGTACTTCATCCCGGCCAAGGGCAACAGTCTGACACCGGGCGTCTACAAGCGCACGACGAAGGGCAAGGTGTCGAAGATCCTGCACTTCACGACGGCGATGCCGACCTACACGCCGCGCCTGCACTTCTTCGAGGAGGCGGAGGGGCAGTTCATGCGCCGTCTGCCCGCTCACCTGCAGCGGACCTTCGAGAAAATGGCCGTGCGGCGCGGCATCCTGCCCCCCCTCTGACCGGGGGGGTGGGTCCGACCCCAATGTGTCGAAAATGTCACGTCGCGGGTCCTTCCGGGGTCGATCCCGCACGCGGGTCATTCGCGCCCGGTGTCGTGCGCGTTTTTTGAGATTTCCTAACTATCAGAAGGGGTTGTTGTTGGGGTTGTGATGGACAGCATGGATGAAACGACTGACCTGATCGCGGTCGAGATCGATGACGCGCTGCGGTCGATGCTCGAACGGTTCCCGATGCCGCGTGGCGTCCGGGATGCCGACATGAATCAGGAAGAGATCGCCCAGGCCTTGAACACGACGGTCAACACGATCGCCAAGTGGATCAAGCAGGACGCGATGCCGGTGGTCCAGCATGGCGGCAACGGCAAGGCCTACATTCTTCGGCTGTCCCATTGCTATGCCTGGAAGAAGGCCCGCGATGCCGCCGACAGCCAGAAGGTCCAGCACAACAAGGCGCAGATCAACGCGCTCCAAGCGGAGTTCCTTGGCCTCGACACCGAAAGCCCGATGGCCGGCCTTTCGGCACGGCAGCGCGAGGAAATGGCGCGGGCCGATATCACCTGGTCGAAAGCGCAGCACATGCGCAAGCAGCTGGTGCCGCTGGAGGATGTGGTCTCGGTTCTGGAAGCAGTGTGCACGAAGGTGCGCGAAGGCATCGAGGCCATGCCGGACCGTCTGGAACGCGAGATGAACCTGTCACCTGCGCAGGTGGCCCTCGTGGTTCGCGTCGGGAAGGACATTCTCCAGTCCATCCATGACCGGATCGACGAGGCGGAGCTTCAGGAACGCGACATCCCGGATGTCGAGGTTCAGAAACAATGGATGATCTGACGAGGATGGGCATGCTGGCAACGCGTCTGAAAGGATATGAGCCGCTGCCGCCCTACACGGATGCGCGGTCAGCGCTGAAGATCGCCCTCGCCGCCATGCGTCCTGCCGAACTGATCACTGTCACCGAATCCGCCGAGCGGAACATGCGGGTGAACGTGTCGGGGCAGTGGCAACCGTTCCGGCGCGACGTGACCCCGTACATGGTCGAGCCGACGGACACGATCGCCTCGCGCAGCTTTCGCGCTCTGGCCTTCTGCGGTCCGTCGCAGTCGGGCAAGACGCAGATGCTGCAATCGGCGGTGGCCTACACCATCGCCAGCGATCCCGGCCGCTTGGCACTGTTCCAGATGACACGAGACGCTGCGGCGTTGTTCGAGCGCGAGAAGATCTCGCCCATGATCCGCAACAGCCCCGAACTGCGGGCGAAGATGGCCGCGGGGCGGGGGTCCGACAACCTGTACCAGAAGTTGTTCATCGGCGGGACGCACCTGACGTTGGACTGGCCGACGGTGGAAAAGCTGTCCTCGACCACCATTCGCCTTGTCATGGCCACGGACTTTGATCGCTTCGGTGCCAGCATCGACGGGGAGGGCGATCCGCTGACCATGATGCGGGCACGGGCACGGTCCTTCCGGTCACGCGGGATGGCGGTGATCGAAAGCAGCCCCGGCGCTCCTATCACGGATGAGAACTGGAAGGCCAAGACGCCGCACGATTGCCCACCCGTGAAGTACGGCGTCCTTGCCGCCTATCCGCAGGGCACGCGCGGGCGGTGGTACTGGCCATGCCCCTGTTGCGGAGTCGAGTTCGAGCCGACATGCCGCCGCCTGATCTATCCCGACTCGCTCGATCCGGCGGAGGCGGGGGAAGCGGCCTTGATGCGGTGCCCCAATCCGGAATGTCGTCAGACGTTCGGGCACGAACTGAAGCGCGAATTGAACGCGGAAGGGCGTTGGCTGCACGAGGCGCAACCGGACGAAGACGGGCGCATCCAGCTGGTCCCGATCGGGGACGAACGCCTGCGCCGGACCGACACTGCCAGTTACTGGCTTGATGGTGCCGCCGCAGCGTTCGCGACCTGGGCGGAACTGGTCGAGCAATACGAGGCGGCGCTCGAAAGCTTCGACACGACGGGCGACGAGGAGAAGCTCAAGGCGGCCATGAATACGGGACAGGCGCAGCCGTATTTCCCGCGCAGCGCCTCGTCTGACATGGAAGTCACGCTTCAGGGCCTCAAGGACAAGGCCGAGGGAATCAGCACGCCGAAGAGCGTGGCCCCGGACTGGACCCGGTACATCACCGTTTCGGTGGACGTGCAGGGCACCTACTTCTCGGTCGGTGTCACGGCATGGGGCGAAGGCGGGAAGCATCAGCCGATCGACCGTTTCGACCTGGTCAATCCGCCTGCCACCGCACCGGGCGCGGAAGGTCGCGCCCTGAAGCCCTTCGAGATCGCGGAGGATTGGGCAGTGCTGGAGGATCTGCCGCATCGTGCATGGCCCGTCGATGGCGGAGAGTGGTTGTTGAAGCCAGCCGCGATCGCGATCGACGTGCACGGGGGCGGTGCCTCCACGGATCACGCCTACAAGTTCTATCGCGGTCGCAAGAAGGCGGGGGAGGCCCGACGCTGGTACCTCACGCGGGGACATGGTGGTTTGAACCATCCCGACCGTGTCTGGCTTCGTGCTCCGGAGCGGACCAGCAACAAGAACCGCAAGGCGGCGGTGGATATCAAGATCCTGAACATGGCGACCGATCGCCTGAAGGATGCCACGGCGGCCTCGCTGCGTCTGTCGGACGACGGGCAGAACATCACGGTCATTCCGGAATGGATGAGCGTGGCGGAACTGACCGAGTTCACGGCGGAGCGTCGGACCGAAAAGGGATGGGAGAAGCGTCAGGGCATGGTCCGGAACGAAAGCTTCGACCATGCCGTCCAGGCGCGGGCCTTGCACATCATCCTCGGCGGCGAACGGATCGACTGGTCCGACCCCCTGCCGTGGGTGACGCTGGCAGAAGGCAACGACTTTGCGGTGTCCGCCGACGCCGATCCAAGCGGAGACGAACCGAAGTCGCCAAACCCGGACAGAGTGTTCAAGCAAACTGAACCTCACGCCCCCGGGCGTGGGGGCTGGATCCAAAGGAGAGACTCATGGATATAAACGCGCTTCCCGCTCAGCATCTTCAGACGGCAATCGCCGAACTGCAGCTGAACATCGCCAAGGGTGCCACCTCGTTAGAGGTGGCTGGCGAAAAGGTGACGTTTCGCAGCTTGGACGAGATGCTGCGCACACTCGCGTTTCTCGAAAGACGCCTGTCGCCACCGGTGAGCTGCGACCTTCCTTACCAACAATATCCGGCCTTCCGGAGAGGGTGAACCACATGAACAGGATGGAACGGGCCATCGCCTCGGTTGCGCCGAGGTGGGCGGCGAAGCGTGCCCAGGCCCGCGCCATGGTCATGCATTACGATGCCGCTTCGGTCGGGCGACGCAATTCAACACTGCGGGCAGATCGTACGGATGCCGATGCTGCCTCCCGCGCCCGCCAGAGATTGTCGTTCTTCGCCCGCGACATGGTGCGGAATACCCCGTTCGGCACCCGCGCCCAGCAGGTGATCCGCAGCAACATCGTAGGCGACGGTATCATCCCCAAGGTGGTGCTCAAGAATTCGACCCTCACCGCGGCGGCGCAGAAGCGGTTGCGCGATGAGGGGATGGACCTGATCGAACGTCACCTCGACACGACGGATATTGATCGGCACGGGCGCATGAACCTCTACGGGTTGCAGGGGCTGATGGTGAACACGGTCGTGGATGCGGGCGAAGTCCTGGTGCGAATCCACCAGCTAGACCCCGAAGATGACACCTTCGCCATCCCGCTCCAGCTGGAGGTCTTGGAGCCGGACTTCCTGGACGTGACAAAATACGGCTTCTTCGACGACGGCGCTGAGATCCGCGACGGGATCGAATACGACGCGGAGGGAAAGCGAACGGCCTACTGGCTTTACCCCGAGCATCCGGGCGGGGACTGGTCCCCCGGGACGCTGCGCGGGGTGTCGGAACGCGTCGATGTGTCGGAGGTCCTGCATATCTATCGCCTCGACCGCCCTGGCCAGCAGCGGGGCGTCAGTTGGTTCGCCCCGGTGATGCAGCGGCTGGTCGATCTGGCCGACCACGAGGACGCGCAGCTGATGCGCCAGAAGATTGCAGCATGCTTCGCCGTCTTTCGGAACGTGGGGGTCGAAAAGAAGGCGGGCGCAGGACTCGGTAACGTCATGCCAGGCATGATTTACGATGTCGGAGAGAATGAGGACGTCAAGTTCGCCGTTCCGCCCGGTGTCGAAGGGTATGACGAATTCACCCGATCGGTGCTGCGCTCCGTCGCGGCGGGCATGGGCATCACCTACGAGGCACTGACCGGCGATCTCAGTCAGGTGAACTTCGCCTCCGGGCGGATGGGCCGTCTGGAGATGGATAACAACGTCTCCGGGTGGCAGTGGCTCATGATGATGCCGCAGCTGCTTCAGCCGCTCGGGCGTCACTTTATCGAGGCATGGGCCAGCAAGGCGGACCGGAGGCTGATCGAGCAGCGGGAGACCCGTTCGCTCGACTGGCGCACCGTGACACTCGAATGGATGCCGCCCCGGCGCTTCATCGTCGATCCGTCGCGCGAGTTTACGGCCCTGAAGGAGGCGGTGCGCTCGGGTTTCGCGTCCAAACAGCAGATCATCCGGCAGCTGGGTGTCGATCCGGAGCGGCTGCTGGCGGAAATCGCCCAGGATCGGGACGAGGCGGACGCCCTTGGCCTGATCTTCGACAGCGATCCCCGTGCGGACCCCGCGCGGAAGGCTACCGAACCCACAGACAGGGAACTGAACAATGCATGAGATCCTGCTTTACGGCACGGTCGGCTCGTCCTTCTGGGATGAGGAGTATTTCACGGCCCAGACGGTGCGGGAACAGCTGGACGGTCTGTCCGGTCCCCTGACGATCCGCATCAACTCCGGCGGCGGCATCGCCACCGAAGGGCAGGCGATCTACACGGCCATCAAGAACTATCCCGACACGGTCACGATCGTGATCGACGGCATCGCGGCCTCGGCTGCCAGCCTGATTGCGATGGCCGGGGACGAGATCGTCATGCCGCTCGGCGCGATCATGATGATCCATGATCCGGCCAGCTGGTATGTCGGCGGGCGCGGTACCGAAGACGATCACACCGCCGCCGCCAAGAGCCTCGCCGTGTTGGCGAACGCTTATGCCGCGATCTACGCCACCCGCGCAGGGATCTCGAAGGCGCAGGCCCGCGAGATCATGAAGGCCGAAACCTATTACGACGGGCCCACGGCACTTGAGGCGGGTTTTGCCACCAGTGCCGACGATGTGGACGAGGCCAGCGCACCCGCTGCCTTCGATTACCGCATCTATCCGAAGGCCCCCAAGACACTGCGCATGGCGTCCGGGGTCACACCCGATCGGCAGCGTGACCAATCGGTGATGGCCACGATGGTCGGGACCACACCTCCGAAGAAAGGGCCGAAGATGGCGAAGGACAAGATCACGGGTGCAAAGCCCAAGGCGCAGGTCACCACGGCTGTCGAGGGTGACGAGCCGGACATGGATCTGGAAGAGGAAACCACGGCGGAGGTCGAGGATGAAACGACGGCTGTCGAGGAAGACGAGCCCGAGGCTTCCGAGTCGGAAGATGATCCCGATGCGGACGACGAGGACGAACCCGTCGCCGTCGATGGTCTGGAAGCCCTGGCGATTATCCGCATGTGCAACCGCCGCAACCTCAAGGGCGACGTGGCCGAAGGCTTCATCGCGCGTGGCCTGACCTGCGCCCAGGCAACTGCCGAACTGAACAAGAAAGGGAAAGACGTGACCAAGATCAGCCGCGCCCCCACGGCCCGCATTCTGCGTGATGAGCGCGAAACTCGCCGCGTCGCGATGTCCACGGCCATCGCCGCGCAGATCGGCGGCACGTCCGAGGTTCCGGTGATCGCCCGTCCGTTCATGGACATGTCGCTGGTCGAGATGGCGGCGGTCTGCATCGGCCATACCGGGCCGGTCCGTACGGCGGGTCAGCGGATGCAGGTCTTCATGAACGCGGCGGCAAGCCACACCACCAGCGACTTTCCGTCGATCTTCCAGAACGCGCTGAACAAGTCGCTGCTGGATCGCTACACGATCGCCGCGCCGACCTATCGTGAGGTTTCGAAGAAGAAGAACTTCCGCGACTTCCGGCCGATGCCGCTGATCCGTACCGGTGATTTTCCGACGCTGCAGCCGGTGGGCGAAGGTGGCGAGATCAAGTGGGGCACCTTCGGCGCGTCCGGCGAAACAGCCGTGCTGCAATCCTATGCCGTGGGCCTGACCGTCAGCCGTCAGATGCTGATCAACGACGATATCGGCGCCATCGACGAACTGCTGTCGAACTACGGCGACTCGGTCGCGATGTTCGAGGAACGGGCCTTCTACCAGTACGCGCTGAAAGCCTTGCTGTCGGACGGGAAGAACATCTTCCATGCCGACCACAAGAACCTTGCCGCCGCCGGCTCCGACATCACCACCGAAAGCGTGTCCAAGGCGCGTGCGGCAATGCGCAAGCACAAGTCGGACGGTGGGCAGAACCTGAACATCACTCCGTCCATCCTGCTGGTCGGTCCGGACATGGAAACGCAGGCGGAAATGTTCGTGGCTGCGATCACCGCGACCTCGGCCAGCGACGTGAACCCGTTCTCGGGCAAGCTTCGCGTGATCGTTACGCCGGAGATCGATGATACCAGCTGGTATCTGCTGTCGGGCGCGAATCCGGTCTGGACGCATGGCTTCCTCGAAGGTGGCGAGGCCCCCCGTCTGCGCACGGAAGAGCCGTTCGGCACGCAGGGCTTCGCGATGACACTGGAGCATGACTTCGGTGTCGGCGCGGTGGATTACCGCGGCGGCTTCAAGAGCCCTAAGAAAGCCTGATTTTCAGGTCATGACGTGACGAAAGGGCACCCATCGGGTGCCCTTCGTCGTTCTGGAACCCTTGTGGAGTGATCCCATGAAAAACTACGTCCAGGCCGGTCAAGTCATTCCGGTCCCGTCTCCCGCCGCCGTCCTCAGTGGTCAAGGCGTCCGGATCGGTGTGCTGTTCGGCGTCGCCTCCTTCGACGCCTTGCAGGGCCAATCCCTCGAACTGGCCGTTACCGGCGTCTTCCGCCTTGCGAAGGTGCCCGCCCAGGCGTGGACGGTCGGTGCTCCGATCTACGCCACCGCTGCGGGACAACTGACCACGGCGGCGACGGCAGGCAACCTGCTGATCGGCGTCGCGGTCGAAGCTGCGGCCAACCCCAGCCCCGAAGGTCTCGTGCGTCTGAACGGTGCCGTGGCCGCCGCCGCAGTCGCCTGATGCCGGCCATCTTCGACGGGATGGCCAGCGTCGTGAACAGCGTGCTGGGCGATCCCGTCACCTACATCACGAAGCATGGGCAGGTGTCCTCGGTCCATTCCATGTTTAGGGATGGTCCGGTGGAGGCGGTAGACCAGGACGGCCATCCGGTCATCATCACTTCACCCAGCTGGCGGGTGCGCAAGATGGACGTGCCGCACATTGCGCGGGACGACCGGATCATCGCACCCAATGGCCGCACCTATCAGATCCTCAACGTCTCCCCCTCCGGATCCCCGGCGGCGGATGCGATGGTCATCTGCGAGCTGGAATGGGTGAGGTTTCCATGACCTACCGTTCCGGGTATCGCGCGGCCGCCATTGCGGCTTTGAAGTCCGCACCTCTCACGCGGGGTGCCACCGTGTTGTCCGCCTGGGCGGGCAGCATCGATGTGGAAACGCTGCCCGTGATGGGCGTCGTCACGCCGCAGGAAAGGTCCACGCCGTCCACGCATGGCAGCTTCGAACGCGTGACCATGATGCAGGTCGTTCTGAAGCGCACGGGCGGTGACGATCTGGAGGATGTCCTCGACGCGGATGCCGCCGAAATCGAGCCGGTCATCATGATGGCCGTCGGGTCGGGGGATGTGCAGTGCCTCCTCGAAGATCTGTCCATCGTCGTCAACGCCGAGGGCGGCCAGAAGATCGGCACGCTGATTCAAACCTTCCGGGTGACCTCGTGGCGGTCCCTCGGCCCCTGATCCCCTTTTGAAAGGACAACCCATGAGCATTACCGGTGTGCAGCTGGCCCACGGGGCCCGCGTTCGCATCAAGCGGGGCGCGACCGCCAACATGACCGACGCGGTCAAGCTGATCGGCGTCGGCGACTTCGATCTTCCGGGCGGTGAGGCCGCGCAAGTCGATGTGACCTCTCACGACTCCCAAGGGACGATCGAGCGGATCCCCGGCCTTGAAGACAACGGCACCATGTCGGTGCCGCTCGACTGGCTGCCGAACTCCCCGCAGGACATCATGCTGCGGACGCTGAAGGCCACGCGCGAGATGATCCGTGTCGGCATCCTGCCCAAGGGCGTGCCGGAGGCAGAGGAAGAGGTCTATGCGGCCTATGTCAACAACTACGCCCGCAGCGCCCCGGTGCAGGGAAAGGCCATGTCCACGCTGACGCTGGTGATCAACGGCCTCGTCAGCGAGATCCCCGACGTTCCGGCGGCCTGACATGCAGGCCTATATGGACTGCCGTGTGGCGTCCCCCATGGGACGCTACACGCTGCGCTTCGGCTTCAACGCATTCGCTGCGTTCGAGGCCGAGGCGGGGCGATCCGCCTTCCAGACCATCGCGGAGATGGAACGCGGAACGCTGGTGTTGGCCACGGACCTGCGCCTTTTGTGCTGGGCGGCGATGCTGCACCATCATCCGCAGGCCACGCTGGAAGAGGCGGGGCATCTGCTGGATGCCGATCCGACCTGCGTGGTTCGTGCGCTGTCGGTCGCCATGCCGGATGCGGAGGCTGGCGGGTCCGACACGGGAAAAAAGCTTCGGGCGATGTTCCGGGTGTGGGCCAACTGCTGCGCACATGGGTTGAGGCGGGTCTTTCGGAGCAGCGCTTCTGGGAGGTGACGCCCCGTGTCTACGTCATCCAGCTGGAAGGCGCGGCGGAACGGGCCGTTCGCGAGTCGGAACTCCAGACTTCCGCCGCCTGGCTGAGTGGCATCCTGCCGCGCCTTGCGAAGATCCCGCCCTTGTCGGACTTCGTGGCGTCAAAGGCGCTGCCCCTCACCCCTGAAGAACGGTCGCTCGACATGCAGGCACAGATGCGCGTCACGCGCGAACTATTGGCCGGACAAGGCAAGATAAGGACGTGGGCGGAATGGCAGGCGGGATCATAGGACGGTTGCAGGCCTACCTGGGTCTGAACACCACGCAGTTCGAAGGCGGCATCAAAAAAGGCGAACGCGACGTGAAGCGTTTCGGCCAGACCGTTCAGACCTCGCTGTCGGGGGCCGTGGCGCAGGCGACGGGCTTCGGACGGACCTTCGCGGCCGGGATCGCCGGTGGCCTTGTCGGGGCGGCCTTCGCAGGGCTGTCCTCCAACATCGAGGAGACGATCCGCGGCGTCGCCCAGATCGGGGACGAGGCCAAACGCGCAGGCATGGGGATCGAGCCTTTCCAGCAGTGGGGCTATGTCGCCAAGCAGAACCGGATCGAGATCGATGCCGTGGTCGACGGGTTCAAGGAACTGAACCTGCGGGCCGACGAGTTCATCGTCACTGGATCAGGCAGCGGGGCGGATGCCTTCAAGCGACTCGGGTTCGACGCGTCCGAACTGAAACGTCGCCTTGAGGACCCCTCCGAACTGATGCTGGAGATCATCGGGCGGATGGAAGGCATCGACGCCGCCGCCCAGATCCGCATCTTTGACGAATTGCTGGGCGGGCAGGGTGGGGAACGCTTTGTCGAGCTTCTTGCCCAAGGCGAGGGCAAGATCCGCGACACCATGAATCGCGCCAAGGAGATGGGCGCGGTTCTGGACGAGGAGGCGATCGCGAAAGCGGCGGAGTTGAACCGCCAGTTCTCCGACCTGCAGGCCTTCGTCGGCACGCATCTGCGGCAGGCGATCGTCGACTTCGGGCAGGACATCAAAGATATCCCGCTCATCTCCTTTGGGGATGCGGAATACGATCTGCGCGACCTGATCGATCTGATGGGCCGGGTTCGGGACCGGATGGACGACATGGGCGCCGGAAGCGGGATGGAGGAAGGTCTGCGCGATCTTCAGTCTGAGGCCGCCAATCTTGCGGGCGAACTCATGGACCTCTCCATCGCGGCACAGGGCATTGATGGGTCCGAGGAACTGGAGGCGATGGCCTTCGAACTTCAGGAAATCCACAATGCATTCGTCGACGGGTCGATGACCGGCGAGGAATTCGCGCGGAAGATTGGGGAGGTGGAGGACCGCGCCGCCGATGCAGTGGCGGCATTGGGCGACATGGATGGTGCGGCGTTCGATGCCGTGCAGACCCGCCTCGGAACGTTCGGCGACGTCCTGCGCGGGATCATCGGTCTGGCCCGTGAGGCCACGGCGGCGATGCCCGGTGATGAAGGTCCGATCGGGGAACGGTTCGGACCGGTTCAGGAAGTCTGGCGCAACCCGGCTGTGGATCTTCCGGATCGTGCCAGCCAACGTCCCGAACAGCCCAGCTTCGAGGCGTCGGAAAACATCGCCTATGGCGTTGAGGACAAGAAGGCGGGCGGCGGTGGCAAGTCAGAGAAGGACAAGAAGGACGAGTTCAAGTCGGCCCTCGCGTCCATTCAGGAAGAGACCGCCGCGCTGGAGGCGGAGGCCGTGGCTCTGCTGGCAGTCACATCGGCGCAGCAGGATTACGGCGATGTCGTCGACTATGCCCGGCGCCGCGCCGAACTGATGCATGCCGCCCAGAAAGTCGGGATGGAGATCACGCCCGAACTGAAGCGCCAGATCGATGATCTGGCACGATCCTACACCACCGCCGGCATGAATGCCGAGGAGGCGGCGGATCGGCTCCAGCGGATCGAGGAGGCGGGGGAAAAGGGGGCGGACGCCATCACCGACATCTTCCTGTCCCTGCGCAACGGGGCTGACGGGTTCAAGGATGCCCTGGGCAACCTGCTTTTGCAGATCGCCCAGATCCAGATGCAAAAGGCCATCATGGGCGGCCTCGGCGGCTTGGGCGGCAAAGGCGGAGCGGGTGTGTCCGGATGGCTGGGCGGTCTGCTGACCTTGCCAGGCAATGCGGGCGGCACGCATAGCTGGCGCGGCGGCATCACCCGCGTGAACGAGATCGGGGGGGAGATCATGAACCTTCCGAATGGCACGCAGATCATCCCGCACGATATCTCGAAGCGGATGGTGGATCAGCAGACCAGCGGCGGCGGGCCGTCAGGACCCATGGCCATGACCTTCGACTTCCGGGGCACCACGGGAGACAAGGCGCTGGATGAGAAGTTCCGCGCGGCGGGTCAGGCATGGATGCAGCAGGTGCCCGGCTACATGGAAAACCGCAAGAAAAGGACCGGATGATGGAAGCCACGTTCCCCCACCTTGCCGGATGGCGCACCGTCCGGTTCTGGCCGGAGGGCATGGCGCTGACCCCTCAAAAAAGCCTTAGCGGGACGGATACCATCATCCCGACAATGCGGGGGCGGTGGAAGGCGACGGCGGAACTCGTGTTCCACGGGGAGGGGGGATACCTGCAATGGCAGGCCTTCCTTGCCCAGATGGAAGGGATGCTCGGCACGACGTTGGTGCCATGCTTCACCCGCCATCGTCCAAGGGATCGGCAGGGACGCGTCGTGTCGTTCGCGCGCACCGCAGGGCTGGCGGATGCCCAGATCGTGGAACACTTCGGATTTGATGCTGCTCCGCTTCGTCAGGTCGTGACGGCGGCGGCGTCCCCGCTGCGGTCCACCGAACTGGATGTGGACCTGTTGAACATCATCGATCTGCGACCCGGCCAGTATTTCAGCGTCGGGGAACGGTTGCACCAGATCCAGAACCATTGGGAATCTGCCCCCGGTGCCCACCGCATCCGCTTTCACCCGCCTTTGCGAGAGGCGGTCGCAAAGGGCGCATTGGTCGAGGTGGCACGGCCTGTCTGCAAGATGCGCTTTACCACCGAGACCGAAGGCCAGTTCCCGCAGGATCACGCGGAGTTTGCGCCCAAAGTCACAGTCAACTTCACAGAAGCACTGTAATCGCTTACTTTTTCTGACGGTTGAATGTCTGCGCTTCGACCGCGGCGTAGCCCGCATCGATATGGGCCAGATATTTGTTCAATCGGCCCATCGTTTCCGCATCGACATTCGTCGGTGTCAAGGATGCAGACTTCATCGGAGTGATCACCGCATGTGCTTCGATCTTAGGGTCGTGGAACATCTGATCCTCGCAGGTTCGGGCAATCGCGCATGCGATCTGCATACGCCAACGATCACATCAAAGATTTAAAAAGCCGTTAATCCACCGAAAGGAAGCCTGTCATGTCCGCACGCGATGCCCTTCTTGCCATCCCCGACGACCTGCTGCGGTCGGGCAAGATCGCGCAGGGGGTGCTGACATTCATGGACTTCAAGGACAACCCGAAGCGCTGGTGGACGGGGTTCGGTGACCTCGACCATGCGGGCCACCGCTGGCAGGGGGTGGATGACATGATCTCGGTGAGCCCGATCAGCAGCTCCTACACCTATGACGCCGAACAGGTGACGTTCGAGATGGCGGCCAAGCCGGAATGGATGGCCATCGCCCTGAACGAGAAGGCGCGGATGCGGGACCGGTCGGTCATCGTCTACCTGCAGCTGTTCGCCATGGTCGGGATGGAATCCCCCGATGGCCGGATACAGGCGGGCCATCCCATCGGTGATCCCATCGCGCTGTTCTCGGGCACCATGCAGCGCATGCCCTGGTCCGCGAGCGGGCCGACGGTCCGCACCCTGAAGCTGGAAGCGGAGGGGTTGTTCTTCCGCCGCAACGCCCCACCACGTGGGCGCTGGACCGATGCCGACCAGAAGGCGCGGTATGCGGGCGACCGGGGGTTCGAGCGCTTGCCCCTTTATGCAGCGGGGCATGAGGCACGATGGCGCGGGTAAGGCTGGCCGGTGCGGGCGACGTGTTCCGCATCGTGGACATGGTGGAGCAGTTGCGGGCCACCATCCGGGGGGCTGTTCCGGTCGATCCGGACTGGACGGCACGGAACGTCGCGGCGCTGATCACGGGGTCCGACAGTGCGGTCTGGGTGACGGAGGGCGGCTTCATCGCCGGGTCGCTGCAACCCACGATCATCAATCCCGCACCCGTGGCCATGGAACATGGCTGGTGGGCGACGGACGGCAGCGGACTGCGCCTGCTCCGAGCCTTCGAGACATGGGCCAAGGATCGGGGGGCCACCCTCATACAGATATCGACCGGCCCGGCGGGGCCGGATGTGACGCGGTTGGGATACCGCTTGGTCGAACAGGCGTGGGTCAAGTCATGGCAGTCTTCAGTTACCTTGCGACCACCGCCATCTGGGCCGGTGTAAGCGCATCGATCGGCGCTGCTGCGGCAGGGGCCATCATCGCGGCGGGTCAGGCGGTCACATGGTCCATCGCCTCGGCCATGCTGAACAAGCCCGCCGTGTCGCGTCAGACGGTGCAGGCCACGCTGAACCAGCCGGAACAGGCCCGCATCCGCGCCTATGGCCGCAACCTGATGGGCGGAGTGCGGGCGCTGTTCGAGGCCGATGACGGGCAGCTGCACCAGATCATCGTCTTTCATCACGGGCCGGTGGATGGCCTGATCCGGCCATGGTTCAACGGGGAGCCGCGCGAGATCGACGGGAACGGCCTGATCCGCAAATACGTCTACCTGTTCTTTCGGGACGGGTCGGGGGCGGGCGGCGACTACCAGCTGGCGCGGGACAAGTTCCCCGACCTCTGGACGCCTGCGCACCGCCTTGAGGGGCAGGCCACGTTCTATCCGCGTTATGGCAATCCGTCGGACGCGAACTTCCCCAAGGTGTTTCCCAAGAGCGACCAGACGCCGATGCAGGTGGAGGTCCGCGCCAGCCGCGTCCGCAACCTTGCGGGCGATCTGGTCTATTCGGAGAATGCGGGGCTGTGCCTGCGCGACCTGCTGACCCATCCGGATGGCTGGAACATCCCGTCAGCGCGGATCGATCCCGCATCGGTCGCGACCTTCGTGGCGCTGTGCGACGAGCCGGTGCCGCTGAAGGCCGGGGGCACCGAACCGCGCTATCGGCTCTGCGGGTTCTATTCGCTCGACGATCCGCTGAAGGACGTGACGGCGCGGATGCTGGCCACCTGCGACGGGCAGATCTACCAGACGGCGGAGGGGAAGGTCGGCATCCTTGGCGGTGCCTGGTCCGAACCGGACGTGACGCTGACGGGGGCCGACATCCTGTCGGTGCGCGAGATGAATGACGGCTTCGATCCGTTCACCGATTACAACATCCTGCGCGGCAGCTTCATCAGCCCCGATCACGCCTATCAGCCGACCGAGGTGCAGGATCTGCGCGATGACGCGGCACTGGCCCTGCACGAGGAACGGTCGGATCATCTGGAGGCGGACATGTGCCCGTCTGCGCCCCAGCTGCAACGCCTGATGAAGATCAGGTTCGCCAAGGATCACCGCGAGCAGGTGGGCACGATCACCACCAACCTCGTGGGGATGAAGGCGCGGTTCCCGAAGGGGGACGGCATTCACACCATCCGCATCGTGGCGGAGGGGTTCGGCATCGACGGCATCTTCGAGGTCACGAGTCATTCCTTCTCCATCCCGGACGGCACCTGCACCATCGGCATCGCCAGCCTGCGCAACCCGTATGGCTGGAACGCGGTCACGGAAGAAAAGCCGCTGCCGCCGACGCTGGACCAGATCCGCAAGCCCGGTCATGCCGTGCCTGTCCCGAAGGGCGTGGTCCTGACGCAGGAACCCGTCACGGTATCTGGGGATATCACCGGCGTGAAGCTGGTGGTGCAGGTGGACGATCCCGCCCGCGAGGATCTGGAACTGCGGGCACAGATCGCGCGCGGGGACCATTCCGGAACCGGTCCCATTCTGGGGGTGCCGCCCCGCTGGGTGGAAATGCCCGCCGACCAGCTGCGGGCGGAAAGCGGTCTGCTGGATGACGGAGAAGCCTACACTGTCCGCATCATGTGGAGGGGGTATGGGGACTGGATCAAGGTTGGCAGCCTTGTGGTGCTGGCCAATCCGGAACCACCGCCTGCACCGATGCAAGTGGCGGGCAGGGTGGCAGGCGCCACCGCCGTCCTGTCATGGGTCAATGCACCGAGGGACTACTACCGGACGCAGATCCTGATGGGCACGACGGCAACCCCTTCGGCGGCAGAGGTCGTCGCCACGGTCGCCGGAACGCTGGGCCGCACCGATACCGTCACACACGACCTCGGCCCTGCCACCGCCTCTCGCACCCGTCACTTCTGGTGGCGGACCCTGAACCGCTCCGGCGTTCCCTCCGGCCTCATGGGGCCGATCACCCTCAACTTCGCCCCCGCCTGAAAAGGGTTCGGGGTAGCTTCGACCTTTGCCCGCCACTGGCGGGCTTTTTGACATCCGAGGTATTCATGTCCACGATCAACGACATCAACCGCGTGACACGGGACCATGTGCGGTTCACCGGTGACGGGCTTCCGGGTGAGCCGGTCGATGCTCCGCTTCCGGTGGGTGATCCCCGGTCGGGTGTGTTCAACCTCCCGAAGGCTGCACTTCGCGAGATCATGATCGCGATCCTTCAGGCCATGGGCGATCCGGAAGCGCTTCAGCAGATCAAGGACGCGCTTGCGTCCAAGGCATCCCTTCAGTCGGTGGTGGACGAAGCTGCTGCCCGCGTGGCGCTGGCTGCAGAAGTTGACGGGAAAGCCGAGCAGTCCGATCTTACCGCAGCAGAGGAAGCCCGTCAGGCATTGGCGGCGGAGCTTGCTGATAAATCTGTGCAGGTGGATGCTCTGAACCGACGCGTGTTCGTCGCCATCGGCGCGGACGGCGGCATCCAGTTTCTCGACCCGTCGGGCTTCCGTCATTGGCTGGGCTCCAGCGGCAGGGATGGCTTGCCGGACGAATATGCGGAATACGTGCTGCGCCGCATGTTCGGCATCCAGTCGGGGCAATCCGTCACCATCGGCGGCGAGCAGATGCTTCTCGCGCAATATGATGTGAATGGGTATGCGACCGATCTGGCTCTACGTCTGTCGGATGGACAATTCGCGGATTTTGCATTGAAGCGCTGGTGGGGCCGGTTTGTCGACATGGGGCTTGTCGCAGGCGGGGCTAAGACCCTCCGTGCCAATCCGTATCCCCCGCGCCTCCAGTCTTCCATTGCGGCGGGGCAGGCGCGGTTGAGGGCGGGCACGGCACCTCTTGCCGGCGCGGTCAATGCGACGATCAACGGCCAGCCCGTGCGGATGACCCTGCCGTCCGACTATAAGGATGATCGTCCAGTGGTTGTCGTTCTGGTGGCGGAAGGCACCGACCGCTTTGGAGAGACGAACGGCCTGTCGCCTCGGGGCGACTTCTCGCGCCTCCCCAATCTGGCAGGTGTCGCCTATGTCTCGGGCGCCCTCCACGGCAACAGCTACGGCAACGCCGATGCCATGACGGATTTGCGGGCCATCTATGAATGGATGACCTCCGTCATTGCCGTGTCCGGCATCGTCCTGTTCGGCAACTCGATGGGGGGCGTGGCCGCCTGCAACGCCCTGACCCGTGATGTCCTGCCCGGCGTGATGGGTCTGTATCTGACAGATCCTGCGATTGATGTGGAGCAGCGCTACCGGAACGGCTCGTCCGGTGCCAAGGCCAACGTCGCCGCCGCGTTCGGGATCAATGCCGATGGATCGAACTTCGCGACCCAGACCGCAGGCTTCGACCCTGCGGATGCAGACTGGACCGGCTGGCGTGGTATTCCCGTCAAGATCATCGGATCGACCACGGATACGACCGTGCCGTTCGGCCTGCATGCCCAGTTGCTGGCCGACAAGCTGGCCCAGCACAACGACGTGACCTTGGTGAACCTCGGAACCGGCGGGCACAACGCCACCAACCGGTTCAACGCCGATGACTTCAAATCCTTCATTGATCGCTGCTGCGGCGGCCCAGCCATAAGGGGCTAACATGACCACGATCTTCACATCTGCTGCGGCTATCACCAACCCGCTTCCCGGCACACCGCGTGTTCTGTTTCCCGGCGCTGTCATCACGTCCGACAGCCTGATCGGGACCGGCACTCTGGATGGGCGGAAGACGGACCGCTTCGCAGGCGGCGAGGCCATGACGTGGGTGGGTGATGTCGCGAAGTTCACGCTCGACAATGCGGGCGCGGACTTCGGCAACAGCACGACCGGATACCGTCTTGGCGTCGAAGGCTTCAACATGGCCGATGTCGAGGTTTCGGTCCGACCGACAGCGCTGCAACTGGCGAACTTCGGCTATATCGATGTGCGCAGGCAAGGCGGGGTGACCGGATCGGGTGATGTTTACCGACTGCGTTACACCGCAGCGGATACCGTGCCCGGTTCGGCCCGCATCATCAACGCCGCGAACTCGTTCCTGTCCGATGCCGTGCCCTTTGTGGCGGGCGACCGGCTTGGCCTTCGGGCGAAGGGCACGAAGCTGTCGATCCTGGTCAACGAGGTCGTTGTCCTGACGATCACCGACGCCAGTGTTCAGGCGGCAGGGGCCATCAGCCTCGCGGGTGCCAATGCTCAGGCGGGGCTGATCCTGCGCGACTTCATCATGAAGGCCGCGTAAACCGACATCCCGCCCACCGTCATCCGACAGTCCCCCGCCGCGTGCGGGCTTTTTCATGGAGGCCACATGGCACTGACATCCAACACCGCCGCCCGCAACCTGATGGCCGATGCGCTGGCCGCGCGGCTGGCGGGGGGCACGCTGCTGATCCAGGCAGGGGCCGACAACACCATCGGGACCGGGCAACTTGCCACGCCTGCGTTCGGCGCTGCGGTCGACGGCGTCCTGACGATGCGCGACGTGCCGGAGATCATCATGGCAAAGGCCGGCACAGCCGATCGCTTCATCCTGCGGTCGGCTGACGGCGTGGTGCAGTTGTCCGGCACGATCACGCAGGCGGCAGGCGGAGGCGACATCATCACATCCCGCCCGAACTTCACCGTAGGTGAGGGCCTGAAGCTGACGGCCTTCCCGCTGACCGTGGTCGAGACGATCTGATGCCATATCGCCTCTGGACACCGGACGATGTGCCACTGGCGGAGCGGGGCAATGGCGGCGTCTGGGATGTGGCGGGGGCACAGGTGGCGGGCGGCAAGGTCACCGCCGTGCCGGATCTGTGGGGGGGTGCGGCCCTTGCTGCAGCCGACCGCTTCCCTGCAACCCGGATATGGCGCGGTGGGGGGCTATCCCGCCATGATCTGGCCCGATGCCGTCAACTCGCTGAAGATCGCGACGGCGCAAGCGTTCCAGCCCGCATGGTATGCGATGTTCATGCAGTTCCGCGACGGGACGCAGCTGAACACCGACAGCGCCATCTGCACCCTCTGGGGGAACGATGCGGACACGGGCAATGACCGTCTCCGCTTGCGCAGTCAGACGGGGTTTATCGACGCGGGATCAGCACCTGTCGTCAATGCAGCCGCCCCGTCTGCCACAATCCTAGCGCTGCCCTTGTCGCTGGTCGAGATGGCCTCTGCCTACAACGCCGGAACGTGGGGGCCATCTCAATCGCCGAATGCCAATCGGGGTTGGCGTGGCTCGGCGGCTTATGCCGTGGCACTTGGAGCGTCGGCGACGGCGGACACCATCCAGCGCTTCCAAGGCTATCTGGCGCATCGGTTCGGCTTCGCGGCCAAGCTGCCCGCAGGCCACCCGTATCGGGCCGCACCTCCGACCTTCTACATCCAGCCGCAGACGGCCGTCGGCAGCGGACGCGTCGGCGGGGTGCGCGGGGCAGGCCGTGCCCGTGCGATCGGCAAGGCCAGCGGAAGTGGCACGGTCGGGGGGCTGGCCGTCACAGGTCTTGCCCGTTCCATCGCCGGTGCCAGTGGCGTCGGATACATCGGCGCCATCATTGCGGACGGCAAAGCCCGCAGCATCGCCCGCGCCGACGGGGCGGGCTTCGTCGGCGGGCTGACGGTGGAGGGCAGACTGCGCAGCGTCTTCCGCCCGCGTGGCCGCATCTCCACCGCCGCAGACAGCCGCATTACCACGTCCGGCAATTCCGGCCGCATCATCTGAGGATCACATGGACAGCTTTTCCATCAAGCGGGGCGATACCAGCCCTGCCATCCGCCGGTCGTTCTCGACCGCCGCGGGTCCGCTAGAGATCCCGGCAGGATCGACCGTGGTCTTTTCCATGGCGGAGGCGGTGACGCGCCGCGTTGTTGTCAGTCGCGGGCAGTGCCGGATCGACGGCAATGACGTGATCTACTTCTGGCAGGACGAGGATACGGCCATGGACGGTCTCTACGAGGCGGAGTTCGAGATAACCTATGCCGACGGCTCGGTTGAAACTGCGCCGAACGGTGGTTTCATCGTCGTGAAAATCACGCGGGATATTCGCTGATGTGGTGGGTCGGAAGCAGAACCGCCATCGTCGCCGCAGAGGCGCGGGCGGCGCGTGAGGTCGTGGGCGAACCCGAATACCGCGACGGGATGGAAGTGCCGCCCGATCAGCGTGTCACTGAGAGCTGGGCCATCCCAATGCGGACGGCGGACGGGCAGTGGGCCATTCCGGCATATGACGGGCTGACGCCTAAGGGCGTCACGCTGGTTGAACAGATAGACTGGCCGGAGGTGCCGACAGAATGACCCAGAACATCGACAGCAAGGGCGAACGCCTCTTGCCGACAAAGCAGTTCTTCCTCGACCGGCTGTGGGTCTGGGTGACGGGGATCGCGTTCTGGGCCGTGGGAGCGCTGTTCCTGCTGATCGCCACGCCGTTCTGGGCCAATGTGTCCGCCATCTGGCAATCACCAGACACCCTTGCCACGATCTCGGCTGAAGTGGCGGAGCTGCGGGCGGACGTGGCACAGGCCACGGGGGACGATCGCGTGATCCGCCAGCCCAAAGGTTTGAGCTACGTGACCGAACCCGTCCATCTGGGGGAGGACGTGGTCTACAATCTTGTCATCGAACGGACCACACTTGGGGCGAACTGCAACTTCATGGGTGGGGAGTCGCTGTTCACCGAAGCCGGGGGCGTGATGACCCCCGGATCTGTGCTTCCCGCCAGCACACGGCGGCTGGCCGCACAGCAGACACGGCTGCACCTGAGGCTGACCCCGCCCGAGAACCTGCGCCCCGGACGGATCGAACTGTATCTGGCGCTGGAATACGACTGCGACGGCAAGCGGGTCTATGACCGGACGGATACGGCGGTCTATCAGCTGCTGGAGAGGGGGTGAGCCGAAGTCCGCGCAGTCGGCTTGCGTTTGAAACCATACGGTAGACGAAGACTACCAATCTCCTATTTTTGCCGCCAGCCCTAGGGACAGGATGCAACGCTTGGAACAGATCATAGCACTCGAAAATGAGGTCGTCGCGATCAGGTCTGCTGCCGTAAAAGCACTTTTGAGCGTGATGTCTGATCTGGCAGGGACCGGAGTTGATTTGAACGTCCTGATGACGCGGCTCGATAGCCTTTGTGGCGCGTCAGATGATCAGGTTGCGCGCATCGGTCGATGTGCCGCTGCCTCATTCAGGCGCCAGGTCCCAGAAACGGTGACGTAAGGCGCATCATCAGACTAGAGGGCTTCTTTTCCCGAAGCTTATGCGCCACTTCGTCCAAATCCTTTGCAGTATCAGTCATGCCTGCGCGATCGGCTTTGTCACTTAAAGTTAGTATGGCAGTCACCATTTCGCTGCGGGTCATCATTAGGTAATCCGTGATATCCTCATACGTGTGCATGCACTGCTAGCACATCCTGAAGGAGGATGCAGCACAATGACCACAACTTAGATCGTGCACGATGCGATTTTGCAACGTTCACATCTATTGTGCTATGGCAAAGGTTGCCGGGGCTCGTCTCGGCGTTGGCAGCAATCGCTCATCAAAGCGCGTCTCATATTATGGAATTTAGGCGGGCGGCGGGGGACGCCGGAGCTGCCCCCGCTCTGCCTGCATGTCTACCTCAGACCGGATGATTCTATCCACAGATACCGACACGTCAACTGCCCCGGTTTGTGAGCACACCTAGGATGTAATTGTGCCGCTATCGCGGATGGGCCGAGGGCGGATGAGGCACAAAAAAAGCGTCGAACAATCGCTCGACGCGCACTCGTTTACCGGCATCCTCATCCGCCAGACAAGCAAAATGTAATCATCGGGAAACCGGTCCATCACGTAACCGTGACTTAACTATTGCGCCGCCTTCACTTGGTAAGATCACTGGTTGGACGCTCGTCTTATACCTTCTGGCCCGCAGGGGTAGTGGCTTTTGTGACAGGACAGTATTCGGCGGCAACGGAAGCTCATCTATAAGAGCGAGAAGCTTATGCGCCACATCGGTGAAACCATCTGCCGAGGCACATGCACTCAAGCTCAATAGAGAGTTCGCCATCATCAAAGCTCGTTCGGTCATTGGTGTTCCTCCTTCAGCGATCATGTGCATTCGGAGTTAATAGAACATTACCCGCTCCGCCTCGTGCGCGGCTTCTCCATATCTGGTGACAACGATGATTCCTGCAGGTTTCAAAGTGGGGTGGCGACACCCGTCTTGGCTATCACTGCGAATACGCGACGGCTGGCGGCGCAGCAGACCCCACCCGAGAACGTACGCCCTAGGCGGATCGAGCTGTATCTGACGCTGGAATACGATTGTGGGGGTAAGCGAGTGTATGACCGCACGGATACGGCGGTCTACCAACTGCTGGAGAAGGGGTAAGGTCCCTGCCGAGTCTCGGTTGGCATGTCGCAGGTGTAGATACCTGCCATCAGCATTGTCGAAAATGCGCGGGCAGCAACCTCTACAAGAATGGCGGTTCCGCTAATCATACGATCCATGGGAAATCGACAACATAAGGGAGAGCGGAGGCATTCCGGACAACACCCCCGCTCGGCCTGTATGGTCGCCTCAGGATCATTATCCTAGAGGGAGTCCATGATCAGTCAATGCGCCTCAGAGATGATGTGCGGATGCCGACACAAGGGCTTTAAAAGCGTCACGTACGGAAGCATGCGGACCCCTGCCTTCCCGTGCCACAGTCAGACGGCGATAGAGAGTAGCTCTCTCCCTCTCGGGGAGTTCGGCCCAGTGGCGTCGCAAGTACGTTTCCGCAGCTTCACTGCTATCGATCATTTCACCAGTCATCGTCACCGGCACCGCATCGTCCCATTTGGGTTTCATCGTCCAAATCCTGCCTGTGTAGCCACCGGTCTATCGCCAGTGTGATCTGCAACCGATTGTATTACGATTCGTTCCTGAGTAAGCGGTGTGCCGATCACACGTTGGCGGCGTAGTTCCACGGGAGCAGGTCTTGGATCTGGCTTTGTTTGTGGCCTTTGACGATGGCGGTGAGCGTGGTTGTCAGCCAGGCGTGCGGATCGACA